>BNJV01000428.1_pt1 | contig 116277 bp, 195 predicted proteins | sample 8540591 | NCBI WGS metagenome assembly BNJV01 (sample SAMD00202457, study PRJDB9452) | human saliva metagenome | host: Homo sapiens
GGCTCAAGAATGATTTTCTGTTTTGAAATCCCTGTCAGTGCTGCTCCTATTGCTCCTGCATATCTTGACAGTGGGTGAGTTTTTATATCCCTGTTCAATTTTTTTGACAGTACTTCTATAAAATAAGGCATCCCACTAAGTCCACCTGTAAGAAAAAAACTTCATTTCCTACTCCATGTCTTTTTACAAAGATTTGCCACCCTTTCAGCAACTGAAGATATTACTCCTGAAGCTATATCCTCCCTTTTTTCTCCTGCACCAATATGGCTTATAACTTCAGATTCAGCAAAGACTGTACACATTGAGCTTATGGAAAGAGATTTCCCTTCTTGGCAATGTCATACAGTTCATCAAAAAGTTGCTCCAAGCCTATTTGCCATAATTTCTATGAATTTCCCTGTCCCTGCCGCACACTTATCATTCATTAGAAAATCTATGACCTGACCATTTTCCAAAGTTATTATCTTTGTATCCTGGCCACCTACATCTATAACTGTGCAGTCCTTTTCAAACAAGGCATAGGCTCCTCTTCCGTGACAAGTTATCTCTGTAACAACTTTATCAGCATAATCTACACAAATTCTACCGTACCCGGTTGCCACACACCTCATATTCTCAGTAAATGATTTTTCCTTAAGTCTTCTATATATTTCATTCGCAGTTTCCTTGCTGTTCCATCCTGTCGGAAAATTAAAATAATGAACAAGTGACTTTCCATCAACAACTGCAACTTTTGACCCGGTAGAACCTATATCAATGCCAACATAATAATCATAATCCATCTTAATGCTCTCCCATTATATATTTCATTTATTTATTTTTCTTTTTTTATTTATCTATCGTTTCAAGGAACGCTTCAAGCCTTGTAGTAATCTGACCCATATCTGCCATTGAATAATCCGTTTCTATATTAATGTAGGACTTTCCTTTTTCAATTACAGCTTTTTACGTTATGGGCTCCAATTGCAAATGTATGGCAAGCCTGTAATACAATTTCCAATACTCCGTCCACTTCATATTCATCTATCATATCTCTTATATAATCTAATCTTTTTGTATTTGGACTCATAACAGAACAGTTTATATTCAGATATTTTTTTCAGCTAATGCTCTATATACAGGTAATTCTGTCCTTACTTTATCTATTTTTCCCTTGTGGCATTACATGTATCAAATACCACCGCATCTGCTCCAAGTTCTTCTATTATTTTTATAGTTTTATCCCTTACTCCTCCGTTAGGACATCCTGTAACAAGTATTCTAGGTTTTTCTTGATGGTTTCCCCTTGTAATTTTTCTTTCCCAGTCTTTTTAGCACTTCTTCCGTTCTTTTTTTCAATTAAAGCTATTCTTTTCTTCCATATTTGGCATAAAACTCAGTGCATCCAGTTTTGTACTCAATTCATAACCTGATATTGGAGAAGGATTTAATCTTCCAAGTTCAAGGAATTTAAGAACTGCTTCCCTTTCCTTATTTTTTTAGTTCAATAGCTTTTTAATATCTTCTTCCGTTATTTCAACATTATAAAAAAATCTTCCAGTTTTTTTCCTGAAATCTTTTCATTTCATATTCCCATGAATTTAAAGCTGCCTCATTCCTTGAAGAAGGAAGCTGCATTACATAGGTATCCTTGATGTCATTCATCAATTCAAACATTTTTCTTTTTCCATCACAAGTTGTTTCCCCTACTATGAAGTCTGAAAAATAAAAGTAAGGACATGTATCTGTAAGTGCAAATCCATAACTTGCCTTTATAAGCGGACATAAGTTTCTTGGCAGATGTGTTTCTGCTCGCACTTATTGGTTCCTCACTTGTTGCACAAAGTGATACAGGAGCAGCTCCTGCCGCCATAATCAGTTCCGTAGGTACAGAATGTACAATAAGTTCCTACTATTTTTCCTCCTTTTTCTTTCAGTTCCTTCATTTTAAGGAATCCTGCCTGTCTTGCTTCAGAATAGCTTTCAAAATTTTCAGGTAATCTTAACATTTGATTTTTCCTCCTTTGATATTACTTTAGATTTATTTTAAAATTTTCACATTTTTAAATAAAGTAATTGCTACTATTTTCACGAATATTAGGAATTATTTCCAGAAAATACAAATAAATATCAGGAAATTGTATTTATACATTTACTAAAAATTTCACTTATATAAAACAGTCATTCACTAAGAAAAAGTCAAAATCCGCCTAAAGTTTCCAGGCTGATGACTTTTTCTAAACTCATCTCCTGTTTTTATATTGTGAAATTTTAAATAATTAATAAATACAATTTTTCCATATTAACTTCTAATTTTCTTGAGACTTTCCACTACTAAATTAAATTCCTGTTCCCTTAATGTTCTCATATCAAAAAAATAATACTGTTTTCTTTAATTCTTGTAATAATTGGAATATCAGCTTCAAGTAAAATTCCTTCTATTTCTGTTGCAGTCCTTGTATTATGTGTCAGTTTTACTGATACACTGTCAAGATACACACCGGGGTAACTTCCTCCGCCAATTTCCGCTTTATCTTCCATTATTTCAGATGTAAAAGCTGTTTCCTTAACCTTTTCAGTAAATTTTTCGGCTTTTTCCTTTTAATTCTTCCATTGACATGGAAATCATATTCAATGTAGGAATTTCCTTCAATGCCTTTTCTTCATCAAGATAAAGCCTGAATGTAGCCTCCAATGCAGCTATCGTCATTTTATCCACACGCAATGCACGTGTAAGCTGATTTTTCTTCATGGCTTCTATATATTTTTCTTTCCTACAATTATTCCTGCCTGAGGCCCTCCAAGAAGCTTTTGTCTCCACTAAATGTAACTACATCTATTCCACTGTCCAGTACTTCCCTTTACTGTAGGCTCATATGTAAGACCGTAAGAAGTAAAGTCCACAAACTGGCCACTTCCCAAATCATTTACAGCTACAAGGCCTTTTTCATGGGCTAAATCTGCAAGTTCCTTATACGTCACTTCCTTTGTAAATCCTACTATTTTATAGTTACTCGTATGGACTTTCAGCAGTATTCCTGTATTTTCATTAATTGCATTTACATAGTCCTTCAGGTGAGTTTTATTTGTTGTTCCCACTTCCTGAATAGTTCCTCCGCTCAGCTTGATTATTTCAGGTATTCTGAAAGCTCCTCCGATTTCCACAAGCTCCCCACGGGATACTACTATTTCCTTATCCTTTGCCAATGTACTCAGAGTAAGCATTACAGCAGCGGCATTATTATTCACCACAAGAACATCTTCTGCTCCTGTAAGACGTTTAATAATATCTATCAGATGCACATATCTGCTTCCCCTCTGTTTTTCAGCAAGATTAAATTCCAGATTGGAATAGTTGAATGCAACATCTATAAGGTTTTCCTTTATGCTTTCACTGAGGATACTTCTTCCAAGATTAGTATGAAGTATTGTTCCTGTTGCATTTATAACTCTTCTTAGCGAGTATTTATAATTTTTCTTAACTGAATAATTAATCTTTTCTATAATTTCTTCCATTGAAGGTACTTCATTCAGACTATTATTCAATATTTCACTTTTTATATTTTCTGTTTCCTTTTTACAATATCCTTTACAAAAACTTCAGGATATTCCTCCAGTAGCTGTTTTACTTCTTCCGTCATAAGTATTTTTATTAATTGCCGGAATTTTTTTGATAATAAATGCTTCATGTTTTACACCTCATTTCCCTTTACTCTGTAATCTTCGACTCTCTTTGTTACACCGGCCTTATCCATGTATTCCAATATTGGCAGGGCATACTTTCTAGTTGAACCTGTCATATCCCTAAATTCTGAAAGCAGTAATTTCTTATTTCCTTCAAAATGTTTCAGAACTTTATTTTTTTGCCTCATCAAATGTATAGACATGGATAACAATATCCCTCATTCAGCCTGATTACAGTATCTCCTAACAGTGAGTCAAGAACTTCATTGGCTACTTTGTTACCTTTTGTAAGTTCCTTTTATTGTCGGAGGGGTAAATGCACTTTTCCAGAAGGTTTTTCTCAATACGTTTCTTTTTTCCTGCATCTGCTTATCATCATATTTTACAGAAAAATCAAAAATCGAAACGAAATTTCCTTCTATTTTTTTAAAAACTTTATTTACAGAAAGAAGTTCAACCATAGCTGCAAATTCCTTCTGGTTCATTTTAAACTTTGAAATAAGTTCAGCCTTTGACATTCCCTTTTTCAGCTTGAATTTCTTATGATAATCTGAAATAACAGCTGCAATTCTTTCACTTACATCTTCATATTTTTTCGAATGTATATAACCTTCCTTTGTTCCATATACAGTCTTTTTCTCCAGAAGTTCCTCCAGATCCTTCAATACTTCTTCAGAAGATTTTTTCAAGTGCCTTTGCAATCTTATCTGCTGTAACCAGATACTGCTGGTTAAGTAGAATATAGTTTGCTATGAGATCCTTGCTGCTTTCCTTTAGACTGTATCTTAAGTTTATTTAAGATTTCATCATTGAACCTGTTATGTTTTTTAGGATTGCAGTCCAGTATTACTCCTCCCCCTATTGTTATCATAGGAGAGTAAGTTCTTATAATAAATTTATCATAATTTTTACAGCTATTTCTTCCTCAAGACGGAGCTGTGCAAACCCTTTGCTTCCTTCTTCAAGGACATCTCCTCCAAGCGGAACAAATCTCGCCATTACTTCAGAAGTTCCAGTATAAACCCTTACCCTGTCCCAAAGTTCAAGGTTTATTCCGGAATTTTTTTATCATCTGAACTTCCGTATCCAGCATATATGTTTTTGTTAATGTCCCAGGAGTTGCAAGCGAGCATCCCCTTCCTATATCTTCAACTTTTTATATTAGTCAGGTTTATGGCTGTTCTCTGTCCTGCATAGGCTGTTTTTACATCTTCCTTATGAACCTGAATATTTCTTACCTTTGTCTTTATATCGTGAGGATAAACTTCCAGTTCATCTCCTACAGAAATCTTTCCTTCAGTTAAAGTTCCAGTTATTACCGTTCCAAAACCTTTTACCTGAAATGCCCTGTCTATATTAAGACGTACATTTCCAGAATTTTTTAGTTCCGCTATGTCATCTGTCTTTTTGTCGATTACATGTAAAAGTTCATCTATCCCCTTACGTGAAACAGAATCCACTTCCACAATAGGACTTCCTTCAAGCGGAGTTCCTTTTATGAAACTTTCTATATCTTCCCTTACAAGAGTTCTGTAATCCTCATCTGCAAGGTCTATTTTTGTCATTACTATTATGAAATTTTCCACTCCTAATAATGACAGTATGTCGGCATGCTCCTTTGTCTGTGGCATTATCCCTTCCCTTGCATCTACCAGAAGTAGCACAAGGTTTATCCCGACAGCCCCTACAAGCATATTTTTTATAAAATTTTTCGTGTCCGGGAACATCCACAACCCCGCATCTTTTTCCCACTTGGCAAGTCAAAGTAGGCAAATCCAAGGTTTATAGATATTCCCCTCTCCTTCTCTTCCGTCATTGTATCTGTTTCTATACCGCTTAGAGCCTTTATCAATGTTGTCTTTCCATGATCGATATGCCCTGCAGTTCCTATTATTACATTACTCATTAAATATCTCTTTCGTTATTTGTTTATTTCTGGAATGTCATTGTCCTCGTAAAGCAGTTCCACTTCTCTTTTTTTATACCTGTTTTCCTTGAATAATATAATGCCTTGTATCTCACATTTTCCTTTTCCAGCAGCTCTATCAGATGACTGAAATTATTCCATGAAATTTTCAGCATGAAACCGCATCCAAGGGAAATTGAAGGATGAACCGGAACCAGTCCTGCATTAATTTTTTCCGTATCACATATATTATCTGCTTTTATTGCATCGTGGGTGTTGTGAAACACCACTATTCCTTCATCTATCGTTTTTTTATCATAAGTACACCTACGGTCTTACTACTCTGTCTGCAGCACGCATTTCTTCAACTATGAAATACATATTTGATGTGCTACCTACTGCCATATCGACTTTATAGTAATCTATACATGCTCCACATGACATAATTTCCACACCATTTTCCTGCAATGTATTTAATTCTTCCAATACATGGCTTTTGAGTTTTTTGTCTACTAATAAAACTCCTCCGTTATAGAATATCACTTTCTTAGGAAGCACTTCCTGTTCTGAAAGAGTATAAAGGAATGCCTTCATCAGTTTTTACCAAGTTCTTCACTTCCATGTCCCATTATCTGTTTATTTTACAACTACAATATAACTGTCATCCTTAACTTGTAAAACTGGAGATTTTTTTCCTCTGCAGCTTCTTTTTCCGGGAACTTCTCCACCTGCTGCAGGATTTGACACTGTAACTACATATTCTTCATCACTTACTTTTTTTCACGTCAATATTATAATTAAGCTGTTCAGCAAGTTTTGTAAGGTTTTTCAGTTGCTATAAAGTTATCTCACCGTTGTTTCTACCACATCATATTCTGCTAATAATTTTTTTGTTTGAACTACTGGTAACGGACAAGCCATTCCTTTAGCGTTAAATTCATGTTTTTTCATTTCTATCATTCCCTTCGCTACAAATTTCATTTTAATTTTTTTAATATATATGTTATCTTTTCAAATTATAAAATTACTACATCTTTTTCCTGTCTTTTTACAACTTTTTCCCACTATTGCACTTTTTTTATTTCCAGTTTATTTAACTTTTTCCAGCAGTTCTTCCCCATATTTTTTTCAGGCAGACTTATAAGAAGTCCTCCCGATGTCTGAGGATCAAACATTATTTCCTCCATTGGAAAAATCATTAACCTTAAATTCTACCTTATCCTTAAGATAGTTTCTGTTTAACTGTCCTCCTGCTGTAATTATAAACTCGCTTGCACAGTGGTATGCTTCAGGAAGTACAGGAATATTTTCAGAGAAAATTTCAGCTGAATATTTTCCATCCAGCATTTCCACAAGATGGCCTAAAAATCCAAAACCTGTTATATCTGTACAACTGTTTACAGGATACTCTTCCATAACTTCAGCCGCATATTTGTTTAATGTTGTCATTTGTTTGACACACGTGGCAAAAGCTTCTTCCGAACATTCTTTTATCATATGTGCAGAATTTATAATACTTACACCTAAAGGTTTTGTCACTATGAGCACATCTCCTTCTTTACAGTTGTTGTTTACCAGTATTCTATCAGGGTGTACAACTCCTGTAACTGATAGTCCGTATTTCGGCGTAGAATCGTGTATTGAATGTCCTCCGGCAAGAACTCCTCCTGCTTCGTGAACTTTTTCAGCACCACCTTTTAATATCTGCTTCCAATATTTCCATATCCATTTTTTTCAGGGAAGGCAACTATATTTAAAGCTGTTATTACCTTACCTCCCATTGCATAAACATCACTCAGTGCATTTGTTGCAGCTATCTGACCATATAAATATGGATCATTTATCATAGTTGTGAAGAAATCCAATGTCTGAATAATCGCCTTATCTTCAGATATTTTATAAACCGCCGCGTCATCAGATGACTCGTAACCTACTATAAGATTTTTCATCCTTCTTCTTAGGTAAATCATCCAATAGACCTGATAGAGCTCCCGGCCCTATTTTTTTGAGTTTCAGCCTCCACAAACTATCATACTTAATTTTTTTCCCGTCCATTTATCTCTCCTTTAACTTTTTTTATTTCTATTATATCATTCTATATTAAAAACCAAAAATAAGATAAAAATGCAGTATTATTTTTTTATTATATGAATATAATAAAAATATCACCTATGGAACAATTAAATTTCTACTAAGTGATACTGCCTATTTTTATAATTTATTCTTATCATACTGGCGGGAATGTGTGGGAATCGAACCCACCTGAGAGGCTCCTAACCCCTCACGCCGGTTTTGAAGACCGGAGAGAACACCAGAACTCATCCACTCCCATTCCAATATAATAATTATACTACATAAATTATATAAAATCAATATCAAATTTAAATAATAGGTAGAAATTTAATATCCATATTTATAGATTTTTACTGTGTTATAGATATAACAATACTTTAAAGCCTTTTTCACAAAACTTTATAATTTCTTCATCGTCAAGTTCCGAATAAATATACATTATAATGGAACATTCTGATATTACAGGTTCTTCTTCATAACCCTTCACCCCTAATAAAGTGAGGGATTTTTCAGTTTAATTTTTTTATTTTTTTCCTTCTATTTCACCCTAAGAAAATTCCACTTCTTTTACCTGTATTCTTAAGACTGTGAATTATCCCTCCTACTATAGAGCTTGCAAAATAATTTAGGGAACTGTACTGGCTTTTCTCTGAATCAAATTCCACTTCGCTTGTAACTTCTATAAAATCCTTTTCAGTAAAAACTTTTACAGTTTTCTTCTTTGTCAATATTGCCCTGTAAGACACATCATAATTTCTTGATTCGTAAAGATTACTCATATTTTTGCCCTCAGATATTTCTTTTGCCTCATCAAGCTGAATGAGTTTTTTTCTCTATTATTTCCATTGTATTTACAGGTCTATTTGCAAATGTAGCAAATCCGCAGTCAGGATTTAGCCACACTTTTTCCTTCGGAAGCCATTTCAATGCTTCCTCCGCTCTTTCAACTATTTCCTCAGAAGTTTCAATATTATCTGTTCTGGGATTAATAACACCCAGACCTAAAAATACAGTTTTTTTCTTATAATTTCACTCTCCAGCAGGGAACTGAGCTCTCCTGCACGTGGAGTTGAAAATTCAAGAGTCAGTATATCAGGTTTCACTTCTTCAAAAAGCGGCAGAAGAGGAGTATAAGGCCCGCTTAACAGCGTACTTTCATTTTTACTCCAGTTTCCACGGCACACATGAAGGGAAACAGCAATATTTTTTCCTTTAGCATACTCTACAATTTCTTTTATTAATCCTGTGGCAAATTTCAGTTCTTCTTTCGGATCCTTCTTTTTCAGAAAGGGCGGCACACATGAAGGAACGTGTATGTCCTTCTGAAAATACAACTTCTGTAAGTACAGGTTCATCAAACTGTACTACATCCGTTTTTATAATCGCCAGCCTGTCGATTTCCTGTTTTCAGTACTTTTTATTATATCCCTGCCCCAGTTCTTCCTTATTTTTATAATATTTCTTTTGATAGGGCAGGAAGCCACATAGACCTTGTCATTAGATAAGGTCCGGGCAAAGTGGCTTTAACAGGGGCATCTGTTATTTTCTTTAATTCTGCCATTTCATCTGCAACAAGTTCCTTATCATATTCCACTTTCCCTGTACAGATTGCATTTTTTTATACTTACAGCCGGAACATCCAGTATTTCCAGAATCTGCTCAAATGCCTTCTTATCTTCAATATATTCTAGCATATCTCCCATGTTCATCATTGTAACACCTTTCAGTTTATCCGATACAAATGAAACATAGTTATCCCTGCTTAATTCTCCATTGGTAATAATATCAACATTACACTGTTTCTGCATTTCAACGATTTTTCAACGTTTCTTCTGCCACCAGGCTGTCAAGTTCATCTGCTAAAAATTTCACCCGACTGTACTTTTCTTCTGTACTGCATTATTTTCTTGCTTTCCTAGGCATACTACCTAGAAGAGAAGTTGTAAAAGGTAAGTATTTTTTTCCATATTTTTACCTCTAATCTTCCTTAAAAATAATTTAAATATCTATTTGCATTCAGAGCTGATTAAATCCTTCTGTTCTTCCTGGAACCCATTCTTTTAAGCCTTCCATATCCATCATTTCTTTTATGTTTAGGATTGTTATAATCCATTTTATGAAGTACTTCAAAGAATTGATTAAATTTCTCCTTATCCATGTCAGGTCTTCCTGAAAAATATGCAATGATCAAAATTTGGTGTTTTTATACAGTATTTTTCACCTGATTTTCATCAAGCGTACCATCTTTTTATCCATGCATCATAGTTAAAGTCAAGCATCCATGTTGCCGCAACTTCTCCTGAAAGCATTGCTTTGCAGAATCAAGTTCCCCGCCTATATGGTCTCCCCTGAAGTCCTACTTCTAAGTCAAATCTTTTTTTCTTCATAGTCTTTTCCATATTCAAGACCTTTTTGATGAAGATTATATATAGGAATCAGACGGGCCTGTGGTGAATCTATCGCACCAAAACCTATTGTTTTTCCCTTTTAAATCTTCTATATTTTCTATTCCGCTATCTTTTCTTACTACAAGATAAGTCTGTCTATCCCTGTCAGTATCACGCATTGATCCATCAAGAGCTTTTCCTTTAGTTCTGATATAAGCATCTACCCATGCCAGTGGAGAATTCCATGCAATATCAATTTCCCCGTTCATTAATCCATCTATTTGACTTACGTAATCTTTATAGAAAACCGGTTCAACAGGAAATCCTTCTTCCTTAAAAAAAGTCTGCAATTATTCCCCATATTACTGTTACTTTTTGGAGCATAAATTACTGCTCCTATTTTTTTACATTACTCATTTTTTTATCATTCCTTCCAAAATATTTTAACCTATACAAGAGGTTGTCCTGTTATTGCTCTTCCAAGCCAGATTGTAAGAACGTCAACACTTGGAGCCATTATTTGTCCTGCATATGAATCACGAAGCAGTCTTTCCATATTTCCTGCTTTGTTATAGGCTTTTCCTCCACCTATTCTCATTCCAATACGTGCAAGTTCGATTGCCGCTTCACTTGCAAATATTCTTGCAGCAAGTATTTTCGCCAATGCATCTTCTTTGCCTTCCACAGCAGCCCTTGCAGCTTCTTCTGTTGATAAGATAGCGGCATTTGTCTGAGCGTAGATTTTTGCCAGATGTATTTGAACTGTTTCTATTTCGCTTAATGATTTACCAGTAGGATATTTTCTATTTGTTGAATGTTCTACAGCTTCTGCCAGTATAGCCTGACATACACCTGTATAAACAGCGGCAAGTCCTGTTACAAAGTAAGGTGCAACAACATTAAATACCTGTTCCACTCCTGTTCCTTCTTCACCTATACGGTAACTCTTGTCAAGTACTACATCGTTAAGTTCCATTTGGCATGAAACATTTCCACGCATTCCAAGTCCATGCCATGTATTAGTTTTGAAATTCAATCCTTCTGATTCCAATGGGAATACCCAGTTATCAACAGCTCCTTCTTTTTGAGATGGTGCAAGAACCAGATAATAAGATGCATGAGTCGCTGAAGTTACCATACTTTTCAGGCCATTGAATTTTACTGTGCTGTCACTAACTTCTGTTTTTATATCTGAAATATAAAAATGTGTTCCTGTTCCAAGTTCACTGTATGCCAGTGCTAAAAATTTATTGTTTTCTACAACATCTTTAAATATTCTACTTTTTAATTCTTCACTTCCATTTACTGAAATAATCATAACTGCCACATTATGCATCATATAGCAAAGAGCTGCAGTAGCACATTCTTTTTGAGAAAGCACGGCAAATCGCCACATGATCTTCCAGTGTTCCACCTTGTCCTCCATATTCTTTAGGTATCATCACTTTAAAAATACCCTGCTTTTTCCCATTTCCTCAAATGATTTTTACAGGAAATTCCTGTTTTTCATCAATTTCCTTACTGTAAGGTAAAATGTGGGTTTTTGCAAATTCACTTGCTTCATTGTAATAGTTTGACATAACTATTCCTCCTAAAATTCGTAATTTTTATATATTAAAGAACTACAAAAAAATAGAATTCGGAAAAAAATAACAGAACAAATATTCAAAAATATCATTATTAAATTAAAAATACATTGGTTTGATTTTTATTTTCAAAGAAAAATAGCCCTTTTTAATTAAATAGCCATTAGATAAGAATTTATATGCTTTTGATTGAAAGTCTTACGACTTTTTGGATTTTATTTTTATATTAAAAAAATAGAAAGAAATAACAAACAATATAAATTTCCTATCACATGTCCAGCATAAAGAACAACCTGCTCTTTTTAACTGTTTCAATGTTCAAGAGCACAGATTCATCGTATTTTTGTAATTTCTTAATGTTTGATATTTTTGAAATTATAATTGTTCATATCAGTTCTTCCTCCTTTTCTCAGTTCTATATCTTTAATACATTTATATATATTTTACCTTATAATCTTAAATAATGCAACATTTTTCGAATAGTCTTTTTAAATTATTTATTACTAAAAAAATATGACCTCCAACTTTTCTATGTTTTTATAAGGTTTTCTGGCCATATTTGTTATTTAACATTTCCTATATTTCTGATTCTTACTGCTTTGGTTTATTAGGAATTGTTCTCTCAATCAATTTCAGCTCAAGTGCAGGATTTAGATAATTTTTTTCTGAAGGTAGGCTTATGTACTAAATCCAATCTTTCCATAATCTCTTTTGCTGATAAAAACATCATCTCCCAATACATGAAGTAACTTCTCTACCGATTTTTTTATCTTGGTCGCTATCCTGATCGGTAACTTGATCGCTATCCTGGTCGGTAGTATCTTCTGAGTTTCTAAGTTCCATTAAGCTTTCCCTAATAATTTCAAGCATAAATTCTACAAAAACTGTACTATTTCCTTGTTTATCAGCTAGTGCCAAAGTGCTGTAATATTCTTCCTGTTTTTCTTTTATCAGTTCTTCTATAGGAAGCCAAAAAAATATTTTTTTCCATTTCCCAAGTAATAAAGTATGCCACATTCTACCCATACGTCCATTTCCATCTGCAAAGGGATGAATAAACTCAAATTCATAATGAAAAAAACAGCACTTTTTAATTAATGGATGCACAGATGATGTTTCATACCACCGAATCAGATTATCCATATGTTTAGGAACTAAATCTGCTGGAGGGGCAACATGTACAACTTTTTTTCCAGCAAAAACTCCAACTCCTTTAGTTCTGAATTTACCATTTTCTTTAATCAGTTCATTCATCATCAGTCTATGAGCATTTAATAAATCCTTTATTGAGAAGGGATTTAACTTAGTTAATAATTCATATGCTTCATAAGCATTTTTTTACTTCCTTTATCTCATTAGGATTTCCTAAAACTCTTTTTCCATCCAATATAGCTGTAACCTGCTCCAGTGACAGAGAATTATGTTCAATAGCTAATGAGGAATGAATTGTCTTTATTCTATTTTCCCTTCTTAAATGAAGGTTTCCATTTTTCCCATGAAGAACGGATATTCTCCCTATTTCTTCACTTATTTCTCCTATTAATATTGTCATTTTTTCTGTTATTTTTAAAAGGCGGATTGTAATTACTCAATTTTAAACACCTCCTGTTTTTTTAGGAATTTCTATTTTTTTATAATTATAGCACAAATCATTCAAAAATCCCATAAAAATCTTTTTAGTGTCTATTTTTTTCAATTTTTCCCTTTGATTTGTATGTGAAAATTTTTATAAATCAAATTAAAAATATTTTGACTTTTTCAATTTTTAGGTAGTATAATTAAATTGAAAATTACAAATTTTAGGAGGACAAACATGAAAAACATTCACATTTTTTTAATGGCAATAATTTTTCTGACAATTATCGCAAGCTGTGGAAACAAAGACACTAAAGGCGGGGAATCGGCAGGAGCAAAATCTGACGTTAATGCCCAGATAAGCTCCAGTGGGTCATCAACACTGGCTCCGGTAATAAGTAAAATCTCAACTACATTCATTGAAAAAAATATGAAACATGGGATAAGGTAGATCCGTCACTTCCGGCTGAAAATATTACAATATATGTTTCATCAGGTGGATCAGGTGCAGGAGTAAAGGCTGTTCTTGACAATGTAGCAAACTTTGGAATGCTTGCACGTGGAATAAAAGATAGCGAAAAAGAAAAAATTAAAGATTTGAAGGCATTTACATTGGGACTTGATGCACTAACTATTTCAGTAAACCCTGAAAATCCATTTATTAAATTAAAAGGTGGAAATATTACAAAAGATGAAATTATAAAAATATTCTCAGGAGAATACAAAAATGGAGCGATCTGGATAAATCCCTTCCTAACGAAGATATCGTAGTAGTAACACGTGATCTTAGTGGTGGAGCTCATGAAGTTTTCCAGAAAAACGTAATGAAGGATGTAAATGTTAGACAGGATGCAATTCAGGCACCTACAATGGGAGCCCTTGTTGCAAAAATCATTGAAAATAAAAATGCTATTGGATATGCTTCTTTCGGAATAACAAATCAGAACAAAGGAAAACTTATTCCTCTGAAAGTGGATAATATCCAACCAAGCGAAGAAAATATCCTAAATAAATCCTACTATATTTCAAGACCTTTAATAATAATGAAAAGTGGAGAATTGACAAAAACTGAAAAATATTTGTTGACCTGCTTAAATCTGAAGAAGGTAAAAAGTTATAAAAAGACATGGGATTCATTCCTGTATCAGAATAAAAGTGTAAATCAGTAAATTTAAATAACAGTGAGGTAAAAAGTGAAAAATATTTTCAGATATTCAATATATCTACTCACAGTATTATCCATGCTTATATTAATAACAATGCTGATGTATTTATTTATAGAGCCTCACCCATTTTTCAAGGGACAGAAATTAAGTGACTTTATTTTTGGGAAATACATGGAGGGCAAGCGAACCTCATCAGAGCTTTCAAATATTTAATATTCTATATGCAGGATTTTATATTTCCATTTTGGCATGCTTAATATCATTTCCTGTTTCATACGGAATTTCAATGTTTATATGCTTTTTATTCTAAAAATGCAATAAAAGAGTAATTATATGGACGGTAAATATCCTTTCGGGAATACCGTCCATAGTATATGGTTTTTTTGGAATGATAGTCATACTGAAACTTCTGGAAAGTTCATTTTCCCTATCCACAGGAGAATCAGTTTTAGCAGGGAGCCTTATTTTGTCAATAATGATAATCCCTTTTTTTGTTGGGAGCTGTATTGAAAAAAATAGAAGCAGTTAAGGAAAAAAATTTGAAAAGGATTCTGATGCCCTAGGTGTCACAAAGGAATATTTTTATAAGGAAAGTTGTTTTCAGTGAAACAAAATTTGCAATAGTTACAGCCTTTCTTCTGGCTTTTGCGAGGGCAACAGGGGAAACAATGGCAGTCATGATGGTCATAGGTAATTCACCTCAATTTCCTCATATACTTACAAAGGCTGAAACTGTTCCTGCACTGATAGCTCTGGAAATTGGAATGAGTGAAGTAGGAAGCAGACATTATTCCGCACTGTTTGCATCGGCTTTTGTCCTGCTCATTGCAGTACTGATTATTAACATAATATTTTTTTATTTTTAAATGGAATAAGGAGAGCATATATTGAAAAATTAAGATTTTTATTATAAAAAAATATGGATTTATCTGTCGACAGTTACTGTATTTTTTTATTATTTTCAGTATAATTTATTTTGTAGTATCCAAAGGAATCAAAGAAATAAATCTTTCTTTTCTGACAGAAAATCCTAAAGGAATGCCTGTTAGGAAGTGAAGGAGGCATAAAAAAATGCCATTATGGGATCTGTTTTTAATGTTTCTGGCCATTGTCTTTTTCCATTATACTCGGAACAGGATGTGCCATTTACAGCACAGTTTACTGTAATTCAAAAAGATTAATATGGCAATCAGGCTTGTAATACAGTGTATCTCATCTGTCCCTTCCATAATTATAGGCTTATTTGTATACGGTTTTTTTCATAGTGACGCTAAATGTTCCAAGAAGATGCTGACTGCAGGAATTTCACTTGGAATTATGGTTTTTCCATTTGTGGAAATAAGGATTGAAAAAGTATCATGAATATAGACAAAAATCATAAGGGAAAGTTTTTTCTCTAGGAGTTGGAAAAAGACTACATGTGTAAAAAAACTTGTATTGCCAATAATCAGAAAGGAAATAATATCTACAGGTATACTTGCAGGAAGTTATGCAATGAGGGCAACAGCACCTCTACTGCTAACAGGGGCTGTTTTTCATAGGTGGTTCATCAAATAAACTATTAAGACCTGTCATGGCATTACCTTTTTCATCTGCATATGCTATTAGGACAGACAGCACTGTATGAAAAAGCTTATGCCACTGCTTTTGTACTGATTTGCATTCTCATAATTATGCATATTCTATCAGAAGTTATAATGCTTGGAACGGGAGGAATGTTAGTTGAATATATTAGAAATAAAAATGTTAATATATATTACGGTGGTAAAAGAAATTTTTAAAAAGATATAAATATCGATATTAAAAATGAAATTCTTTGTATAATGGGACCTTCAGGATGTGGAAAATCAACATTATTATCTCTAATTAATGGCTTTTCTTACTGAAAAATGGTGGGGAATACACTGGAGATGTCATTCTGAAAGGGGAAAATATAAAGGCTATGAAACCGATTCAGCTGAGAAGAAGTATTTCTACATTATTTCAGGATTCAAAACCTTTTTCCATTATCCATAGAAAATAATATTCTATATCCGATAGAATTTTACGAAGGAAAAGTAAAAAAATAAAAAAAGAGAATTTCCAGCTATCTGAAAGATGTAAATCTTTATAATGAAGTAAAGGAGGATCTTAAAATGTCAGCACTGAAAATTGTCAGGTGGCCAGAAGCAGAGACTATGTATTGCAAGAATGCTGACAACAGACCCTGATATTCTTATCTTTGATGAGCCATGTTCTTCTCTTGATATGGAAAAATACCCTCATTATAGAAAAAAACTTATAAAAAGGTTGTCTGAAAAAAATATACGGTAATTCTAACTACACACAATGAAGAACAGGCTAAAAAGAATTGCAGACAGAACTATTTTTAATTGGTAAAAAAATATAAACTGATTACAAATTTTTTTCCACAAGATTAGCATTAATGCTGATTAGTTTTTCTCCAATAGTTTCCCTTTCTCATTATTTTTTTGGTCAAAAAGGGAAGTATCGGCTATTTACTTTTACTTCCCCATAATAATTTCTTATTTTTCATATCTTGTCACAAAATCAGTTCGTAAATATGAAAGCTCTTTATCACTTATCAATTTAAAACCATTTCGAACTGCCAGTTTAATTGTCTTATTCTGTCTTGGATCACATTCAATAATTAGTGAATGAATCAATTTCTTTCTTGCAAAAATCTATAAGTGATTTAGTAATTTCATCAGCTATCCCCTGATTCCAATATTCCTCACTTATTATCCACCCAATTTCATATCTTTTACTGTCATATTCGTGAAAAAAATAACATGTCCAATTAACTTATTATTATTTTTTTGTATTCCAATGCATATACTAGTGGAGAAGGAATTAAAGCATTATTTTTCTATAAAAAATTTTTGTCTTCTTCTCTGTAAATGGTGGCTCAATATATTCCATTACTTTTTGGACTGCTTTAGAATACAGTACAATGTGTAAACATCACTTTCATTGAAAATTTCTAATAAGACATCTTTGAGTTTCTATTCTCATAAAAGCTTCTCCTCAAAACAAAGTCATTCTTCTCCAAATTTTTTATAATAAAATTTCTCTAACTTATAGCATTTTAGGGAAAGAAGTTTTTATATTTCTTTCCCTATTCTTTTTATTATATTTTTCTTTTCCATAACAATGACTTCTTTTTCAGAATTTCCAAACTTCAAAACTTTTCTTTCAATTTCTTTAAAATTTTGTTTTTTTCCAAAAAGAAAATCCTATTTCATTATCAGTAATTACTCCCCAGTCTTATTTTTAAAAAAATCTCTCGCTTTTTAAACAAATCCTCTAAGTAATTAAATATTTTTTTCTGCCAAAACCTTGTCTATGCTTATTATTTTTTTAATTATAAAAAGACCTATAAAAACAGTATTTCTTTCAGGATAGCCAGTTATATAATCAACTACACCTAAAATTTCATCATTAAAAAGAAACTAATCTGTAATTTTTCTGACTTTTTTTGAACTCCATCAGGAATATTTGTAATATCTTGTTCAACATTGGTTATACTTTGAGGAATATTCAATATTTTATTAAAATAATAGTCATTACCAATATAAATATCCAGTACTTCCTGTTTCAATCTGTCATTATTTACAGATATTAATTTAATCAAGTGAAATCACCAATGTTTTCAGAAATTCCCATATTCTTCCTACAGACTCTATATTCAGACGCTCATTTACAGTATGAATTGCCTGCATATCTGGTCCGAATGTAATCATATCTGTATTTGGTAAAGGTATTTTCAATATACCGCATTCCAGTCCACAGTGCATTGTTTTTACACTTGGCTCTTTCCCAAACTGTTTCTTATACACTTCTATTGCCTTCACACGCAATCTAGAATCAGGATCATATTGCCAGCCAGGATATCCTCCGTTATCTGACATTTCAAATCCATTTGAAGTCACAATCAGCTCAAAACGTCTTTTAACTTCAGTTTCCCTTGCCTTGTTTGAAGAACGTAATAATGTTGTCAGGTATAATTTACCATCCTTCTGTTCCAGTACACCGTTAGAAAGACTTGTTTCAACAAGTCCGTCCAGCACAGGATCCATGTAGCATACTCCGTCAGGCACAGCTGTCAATGTTTCAACAACTGCCTTCAAAAGTTTCACATGTCCATACTTTTTTCTCCTGAATCGATTGAAGTGAACACAATTTTCATATCAGGATCGGAAATTTTATAATTTTTCTTAAGTTCCTCCGCCTTCTTTTTTTAAGTTCTTCAACAGCTTCATTATCTGCAAACAGTTCAATAACTGCCGTTGTAGGAACTGCATTATGTTTTGATCCTCCAGTCAGCGAAATAAGTTCCACCTTCCCTGAAATTTTATCCAGTAACTGTGCAGCAATTTTTATTGAATTTGCACGTGATTTATGTATTTCCTGCCCGGAATGTCCTCCTGTCAGTTCTTCAATCTCAATCTTATAGGCATCCTTCAAAGTAGGCTCTACAGTTTTAAGTTCCTTTACTGAAGTAATTGTTACTCCTCCGGCACATCCTACAAGAAGTTCATTTTCAACTTCTCCATCTATGTTAAAAAGATATTTTCCAGTTAAATGTTCTCCTGTCACTGCAAGAGCACCTTCCATTCCAAGTTCTTCCTGAGTTGTAATTAACACCTCAAGATTAGGATGTGGATAGTTTCCGTCAAGAAAAAGCCAGAGCATAAGCCACAGCTATTCCGTCATCTCCTCCAAGAGTAGTTCCTTCTGCACTTATCCATCCGTCTTTTACCTGCAGTTTTAAAGGATCTTCACAGAAATTATGACTTGAACCCTTTACTTTCTCACAAACCATATCCATGTGTCCCTGCATAATAATTGTAGGTTTTGATTCGTATCCCGGAGTTGCAGGTTTCTTTATAATTACGTTGTTTTTCATGATCCTGGTAAACTTCAAAAATTTCTTTTTTTAGCAAAATCTACCAGAAAAATCACTTACTTTCTTTTTCCTGTCTTGAACAACGGGAATTTTAGATAATTCCTCAAACCAGTAAAATACATCTTTTGGTTCAAAATTTTCTAACATTTAAAAATACCTCCTAATGTAATGTCTAGTGTAACATCCATCCTGTAAAGATACCATAATAGTTACCGATGACATATCCTAATGTTCCTATTAAAAGTGCAGGTACTATTAGTTCTGTCCAACCTTTTGAAACTGCCATTGCTGCCGCTGAAGTTGGTCCTCCCACATTGGCATTTGATGCAATAATTATTTCTTCAATACTGAATTTAAACATTTTTTTCCAAGTACCAGCGAGAATATCAGGTTAACAAGAATTATAATGAAGGCAAATACAAACAGCAACGGAGATTCCTTAAGAATTAAACCAATTGAAGCAGGTGCTCCTATTACTGCAAAGAACAGATAAATAAGGAATGTTCCTATTTCCTGACTTCCTCTTATTGAACCTACCTGTTTCGGGAATGCCGAGCTACTATTATCGTCAATGTTGTCATTAACAGATATTTATTTCCTAATAATCCTCCTAAAATAGCATCTACCAGTCCTTTTCCTGAGAATGTAGAAGACAGTAATTTAGATAATGTATCAGAAATAGTAACTATAACCAAGGATAAAAGCTACTGTTATTGCTATATCCTTTAATGAAATTTCTTTTGCTCCCCAGTATTTTTGCTACTAATGTTTCATTTTTACTTTTATCTTCTTCTGTAAGATTTTTCCAATTTATCTATATAAGGGTGTGTAAATTTTTTCTTTATAATATTTAACGTTGGTAAAAGCTATCAGTACAAAAATAAAGTGCCATTAGAAGATTATCTGCAACTAGTGCTACAGACACTGTTTTTCCCCAGGTACTTTATATAAAGTAGACATTGCCACAAAATTAACAGCTCCTCCTGTATATGTTCCTGTAAACATAGGTACTATATCATTTAACTGAGGAATAACTCCTCTCATAATATAATAAGCAATAAAACCACCTATAACTGTTCCAAAAACTGCTTAATATAAACATAAAAACCATACGACCTGATTCTCTTCCTATTTTTTTAATGTCTGCATTAAACAGTAACATAGGAATAGCAAGTGGAACTATATATCCCCACACATGATCATAAACAGGTGCTTCTGTCGGTATTATATTGAAATTTGATAAAATCATTACAAATGATAATGCTAAAAATACATCCTGTAACTTTACTTGCCCATTCATATTTTTTTGTTCCAGATATATTGCCGTTGCGGCACAAACTGCCAAAATACACCATAAAGCCCATGTATTGTCTGCACTTATAAGACTGTTCATCTTTCTCCTCCTTTTTAATTATAAGAGATTTCTCCATTATTTTAAATACAGTGCTGAATATGAGATCTGAAATCTGAAACAGCACTGCATTTATTATTTTTTTATTTATTTAGTATTTTTCTGTGTTATAATAACACTATTTTTATTCTTCCTTATAGTCGTAATGAACATTACCTTCTGCAAATTTCTTATTGTAATCTTGAAGAAGATTTTTAACTTCAAATGATAACCATACGATAGCAATCAAGTTCGGTATAACCATTAAACTGTTAAAGATATCTGCCAATGACCATACTATTTCAACTTCCTGTAATGATCCAACTATTATACAGATAATTACTATTATTCTGTAAGGTAATAATCCTTTTTCACCAAATAAATATTTAATATTTGATTCTCCAAAAGTAGTACCATCCTATTATAGTAGTGAAAGCAAAGAATGCAAGACATACAGCCAGCAATATTGCTCCAAATTCACCAAAAGAAAGTTTAAATGCACCTTGTGTAAGCTGAGCTCCTACAAGATATTTACCATTTGCTCCTTGTACTTTATATGCACCAGTTACTAAAATAGATAATGCTGTTGCAGTACATACTAACATAGTGTCTATAAATACTCCAACTATTGCTGTTAATCCCTTGTTCTGCCGGATGTTTTACGTGTGCAACTGCGTGTGCGTGTGGAGTTGAACCCATTCCTGCTTCATTTGAGAATAGTCCTCTTGCAACCCCTTTTTGCACTGCCACTTTAACTACAGATCCTGCTATACCTCCTGCTACAGCATTACCTGTAAATGCACTTTTCGAAATATCCATGCAATTGTAGGAATTACTTCTTTATGGAATATAGCCAGTATAACTAAACTACCTGCTATATAAACTGCTGCCATGATAGGAACTACGAGTTCAGCAAATTTTGCTATTCTTCCCATTCCTCCCATAAATATTAAAGCTGCCAATATTGCAACAACAACACCAACTATACCAGGGTTGATACCTTCTAAACCACTTATACCTTTAATTCCTGCAGCAATTGAGTTTGATTGAACTGCATTTCCCATAAATCCTAATGCAAGGATAATAGTAACTGCAAAGAATCCTGCTAATCCTTTAGCAAGTCCACCTGTTTTTTTCAAACCTTCAGAAATGTAGTAAGCAGGTCCTCCTACTAATTCTCCGTTTACTCTTCTTCTATATTTTTGCGCAAGACATGCTTCTGTGAAAATTGTTCCCATACCTAAAAATGCAGAAACCCACATCCAGAATACAGCTCCTGGTCCTCCTGCAGTTATTGCTGTTGCAACCCCTGCCACGTTACCAGTACCCAACTTGTGCTGCAACTGCTGTTGCAAGTGCCTGAAATGATGACATTGATCCTTCCTGAGAATCTTTTTTCTTAAATAAATCTCCAAATACCATTCCAAATGCTCTTGGTAACTTAGTTATCTGAGAAATCCCTAAAAAATAATACTTAAGAACGCTCCGGCTCCAAGTAATCCCCACATAAGGATATTACTTGTAAGGAAATTATTTAAATTATTTATAATATCTACTAAACCCATAGTTCTCACTCCTTGTGTGATTATTTTTTTGATGTACAGAAATAAAAGTGTTATATTAAAATTATGGCAGTAAATTTTTCTCTTTTTAACTTCAAATAACCACTTATAACTAGCTATTAATTTATAACCACTATATGTCTGCACTGAAATAACATATGTTCGTTATTTTTTTAACAAATAGTTGCTAGAATAATACTCACATATCATAATTTTTTTAAGAAAATGAAGCCTATAAATATTCCGTATAAAATTATAGGCTTTATTTCTGGAATAATTATTTATTTAGAACAAATTATGATAATAATCCTTCTGCTCTTAAAATTTCTTTTGCTTTATCTTTATTAACCTTATTTACAAGAATAATTGGTCCCTGTACATCCCATTCCATTTTCAGCATATATACCATGTTTCCAAAGAACTTTAGTTGCATCTTCAAGATCCATAATATCTACACCAGCTATTTGAGATGTTACAACTTCTTTTTCAGGAGCCTTTATTTCTTCTGTAGGCTTTGCTATCTTGCTTTTTATTTTTCAATTCAGCAAAGATTTTTATCCAATCCTGCTGCTTGTGCCTTTTTTATATTCATCCCGAGCTACTTCGTTAACTTTTTCCTGTAGCTACTTCATAAGCATATTTTTAATGCTTTTAGCAACAACAGGTGATCCTGATGCTCTTGAAAGTATCAATACTCTTCTATCATAGTTTTTCTCCTACTCCCAGGGACCGTATCCGTATCCTTCGGCTCTGTAATCTCCACCTGTAGTATATGAAGAGAATATTTTCATAAATAAATTTCCTGTTAATGAGTCTGTTACCATGACATCAGGTGTACCCATCAACAAGTCATTTCCTCTCATTACTGCACCACCATCAGCTCTTTGAGATTCTGTGAATTCAAAGTCATATCCATTTTTTTGAAGTTCAGACAGTAACTTTTCAGTTTGTCTTGCCCCTTCTATATTTATTATACCTACTGTAGGGTTTTTTTAATTCCTACTGATTTAGCTGTAGCTATACCATATATCGCATTTCTTACCATTGCTTCTACTCTGTCAGTAGCAGATGTTCCGGTAGTTGTTGCTATAAACATTTCATTTCCTCTTCCAGGAGTTATTACTCTACCTACTGTTGAAACTCCTATTGGGAAATTATAGTGCATTGTAACGCAAGAAGCTATTTCTCCACTGTCAAGTAGTTCTTCCATTTTTATGCACTTCTTCTTCAGTTTCAACTTCGTAGCTTTCAAAAATCTTCGTGACCTTTTCCTATAAGAACTATGTCAAACAAATCATTTCTTTAGCCAGTTGTGCACCTTTTATAATATTTTTCAGGTCCATGTTCACTTCCTAATGTTGTTACTCCTACTTTTACTTTTTTCCCAAAATTTCCTGTTTCAATAGCTTCAGCTACTTCAAGCAGTACTTGAGAAATTATTTTTTTACTCATTATAGCATACACCTCCCTACTCTTCTGTATCTGCGATATTTTTGAGCAAGTTTTTTTAATTGATTCTGCTATTATTTTTTTCTTATTTCCTCTTTAGAAACTGCTCCTTCTTCAGATTTTTACTCCAGTATTTCTTTCAGCAATAAATGAAACACCATCAAATAAGTTAGTCATTCTTCCTAAGAATAAGCTTCCTTTTCCTACTATCATTGCTCTGTTTTTGTTTCCTGTAGTCAGATCATCACGTAAGAATCCTACATAAGGTACTCCTGAAGGAATATGTCCCTTGTGTTGGAGCCCATCCTGGTAATCCTTTTGTTTCTATGAATGATTTAAGATCTTTTTTTCTCAATGTCTCCACGCATTACAGCCAATGCACCTATCATTTTATAGTTTGCTTCAGGTACATTTCCTGCTCCTGCTGCTTTTGTTATGTCAGGGTTTTGCATTTCAACTGAGAATACATCTACATCAGTTATTTTTAAGTTTGCTTTTTCTAATCCAGGTGTTACAAGTGCTGAGATAACAGCTTGAGGTGAAGAACCTGTTCCAACATTGTGTTTTCCAATTAAGTCAGTTCTTATTATTGGGTTTACACCGTCGTTTTCAGAAACAAGTACCGCAAATCCACCTAAAACATCTTCCAATACTGGAATTCCTTTTTTAACGTGATCTTTTGCGTTCATTCCTAATTTTGCTGTTGCTCCTCCTGCAACTACCATTACATTTTTATAAATTCCTGCTTTTACATATGAAGCTGCACTTATTAATGCATGTGTAGGTGCCGCACAGAATCCACGTAAATCTGATCCTGTTGCATTTACTAATCCTGCTATTTCAGCTATTGATTTTGCAAAGTTTCCTCCACCACGTTGGTTTATGTCTCCACACGCTTCTTCAGAACATTCTATTACATAATCAATTTCTTTAGGATCTATTTTTGAATCTCTTAACATTTCAAGTGCTGAAATTACTCCTGATGCTTTAACTACAAGGTTTTCAGCCATTACATGTGAATTTAAGTTTGGATCCACATCATGTGCTCTTTTTTTACATATCCTACAACTTTTTCCTTCGTGAGTTAGTGTATAGTCTTTAGGATCTATTTACACTGATGTCATCGCTTTTTAAGTTGTCAAAGAAAGGTTCCAATTCTTTTGAAATTTTCTTCTATTTTTGGACGTACTGCAGATATGAATTCTTCTGATAAGTGTACTAAATCAAATGCATCTACTATTTTCAGTAATGCAATAAATTCGTCCTGAGGAACTATTTGTCCAAATTTTTCCATGACGATCACCTTTCTGATCTTTTTATATCATACCAAGGCATAGGAATGTATTTAACTCTTCTGGAGTTTTTCTTCCTATATAAACTTGGTTTTGGAAGGTAATCTACAACTTCTTCGTAACTTCTTATGTGGTTTTTATTTCTTTTAGAAATTCTGAGTCAGGGTTAGTTTCTCTTTCTATTGTACATGTTGATCCATGTTCAATCATGTCAGGTGTATGAACAAGAACATAACCTGCTCCTCTAAATACTGGATAATTCATATCTTTATTTGGAGCCGTCTTAAAAGGACTGTTTTTCCAATTAAGACAGGCTCCGTCTCCTTTCTGAATTACTTTAAGTTAATTATTCAAATACTGTTTGACCGTCTACTTCAGTTGTTAAAGCATTTAATGCTTTTTTTCAACTAATTTTCTTCTTATTTTTCTTTCTTCTTCTATACTATCTAATTTTTGGATTACCTAATGGGTGAGGTATCGCTATAGTTGGAACGATTCTATTTGCTCCAACTGTTAGTGATATAGGTACTACTGTACACATATGTACTACAGGTATACCGTATTTTTCTATTCCTTTTACCATCGTTGCACCGCAACGAGTACAAGTTCCTCAAGTAGATGTAAGGATAACTGCATCTACCCCATCAGCCACTAATTTTTTTCCAATTTCTTCTGCAAATGCTTTTGCACTTGCTACTGCTGTACCATTTCCTACAGTAGTAGAAAATTCTTCGTACAATTTTCCAATTTTTCCTGCTTTTTCAAATTCTCTTAATACATCCACAGGTAACACACGGTCAGCATCTTCATTTGCGTATACAGGATCGTATCCTCCATGAGCTGTTTCATATGTTTCAGCTGTTAAGTCTTCAACACCTTCTATGCTGTATGTTCCATATTTTGAAGCTGAAGATGATTCAATGTGATCAGGGTTTCCTTTTGGAACGATTCCTCCAGATGTAACTAGAGCGATTTTTGCTTTAGATAGATCTTTAATAGCCGCAGCTGGTTCAACACGGTCAAAATCTGGCATTGGATATTCTGTTTCAAAAGCTTCACCTTTGATTTTTTTAATCAGCATATCTACCGCACGTTTTGATCCTCTATCTTCGTGGAAGTAGTTTACCCTTACTCCTTTAGCTATATATCCGTCTTCAGCTGGTGAAAGTATTTCTTCACCTTTTGCTAATTTTGCTGCTAACTTTGCTAATTTAGGTAAAACCTTTCTCATTCCTGCAGCACTGTCAGTTGCTTCTACGATATATACATCTTTTCTGTACATATCTACTCCAGGGTTTTCAATATACATTGCTGTTACAGCAGGTATATGTAATTCATCCTGGATTAATTTTGTAATTGTTCCTGCAGCAACCCCGTAACGTCCTGCGTTAAATGCTGGTCCTGCAATGAATAATTGTGGGTTTTCCCCTTTAATCATTTCTAATAAAGTTGCTTGTGCTTTTTCTAAATTTTCGTTGAAATAGCTGTCTCCACATACTACTGCAGCTACTATTTCAAATTCTTCACCCAGTTTTGCTTGTAATTGCTGTGATATTGGGGGTAATTCTTTACGCAATTCAGGCTCTATGTGAGCTTGTTCTTCTCCTCCAACCCCAGCAAAGAACTGGTTAATGTAGTGTACTACTCTAATCTTTGACATTTTTTACCTCCTCATTGTGTTGTTGGATTATTCACCACGTACGTCTTTCATTTCTTCTGAAATTGCGTCGACATCCAATACCATTTCCATCATTCCAACTTGTTCTTCGTAAACAGCTGGATCAACTTTGTGATTTTACTTCTTCTTCTACTATGTGGTAAACTGCAAGATGTAATTCTACTCCTGCCAACGGCCCTGCAAAAGTTGGATCTCCTACAGTTACTGTTTCAGCTGCTAGACCAGCAGACTTCGGACTTCTGACGCACCTAATAGAACCGCAACGTTTTCGTTACCGAATTTTTCGGCAGCTTCCTTAACACGTTTTTGGTTTTCTAAGTCCATCGCACCCGCAGCCGTTCAGACAAAGCATTCAGTAGATGAAAATACAATCTCTGTTCCTTCTATAGTTTTTACACATTCTTCGATAGCTAGACCAGGTATACCGTCTCTATCTCCGATAATGATAACTTTTTTTATTTTTTTAAACTACTCATTATCTTTCCTCCAATTTCTTTTTCATTTTGATAATTAACTTAAATTTTTTTCTTTTTGATTTTATTATTTTTTTCTAAATTTTTATTTGGCTGTTTGTTTAATTCTAGTAAGTCTTAGCTGTTAAATATCCAAATCCTGTTTCATTTGTTGCACCTGTAATTGCTTGAATTTCAACTTCGATTGTTCCATCTTCTTTTAATGAATCGTGGTGTCCTCCTGCAATTACGTTAACTACATCAATGTGTCCAATTATTTTTGTCTAATTTAGGTAATACGATTAATTGGTTTGCGTTTCCTCCAGTTACAACTGCGTTAGCTTTTGGATCTGCATCGGCCAAGCTTTGGCTCGCTCCGTTTTGTCCTGCATATTCATCAGTAACGATAACAGTTTTTACACCTTCAGTTTCAATTTTCTTACAGTTCATTATCAAGTCAGTATCCGGGTTTCCAAATCCTTCCTGAGAAACGATAGCTGCATCAAGTCCTAAGTACTTAGTGAACTTAGCTGTCCAGTTAGATGATCTTTCTTTATCAGCTAGGTATACGTTTTCATTAGTTATGATAACACCAAGGAAGTTGATTTCCTTTCCATGTTTTTCATAAAGTTCTTCTATTACACCGTTATTTAAGTGTACATAAGTAGGGTTTTTATCACATGCAGACACGCAGTTTCCACTTACGATTGCTCCATCCATTATTTCTGTTGGATAAAGAATTGTAGGAACTATTTGTTTTGCATCTACTCCGTATACATAAGTATCGTGTAATAATCCTTGAGTTTGTAGCATGTATACATATCCTACTTTTGGTAAATCAGGATATTGTGCTATTTGTTCAAGTAATGGTTTTGTTTCGTATACTTTTGTTTCTTCAGGCTGTAAGTTTCTTGCCAATTCTCCTAAATATTTAGCAGCTTTGAATCCAATGTAACGTACTGCTTTTTCATGCTCATGCTGTTTGATTCCTTCAGCAGGTTCAGCAATGATTACCAAGTTGTTTAATTTTGAGAAAGGTGTGTACTCAGCACCTGGCCCAGTCATATCTACGATACCTTCCTGGAACCCAACGATTTTTCCTGTAGTTACTACTGCCATACCTTTTAAAGCTATAGTTTTTCCTTCTCCTACAGTGTCAACCTTTGATAAAACTCCTGGGAAAATTCCTCCTCTTCCTTCAACCTTTACACGAGGCTCGATTACATCTTTTACTGGTGTAATACGAACGCTCTCTCCTGGCTTTGCTATGTCAAACTCTACTGATACGATTGCTTCGTCGTCCCATATTGCCTTTCTTAATTCATCCTTATTAACGTACAATACGTTATTTTCGATTTTAGATTCTGAAGCAAATTGAATGTCCTTTATGAAAATCTTGCCTAACTCAAGACGCATAATGACTCCTCCTTTACTATTAGATATTTTTTTGATTAATGCTTCTACGTTTTTCAATAGTCGCATCATCTTTTGTTACTTCATCAATTTTTTTCACCATCTTTGTAGACAGCTAATGTAGGTAATCCTAAAACTCTTTGTTTAATAGCTAAACGTCTTGCTGATGTAGTATCCAGAGCGAGCAAATTTCATTTTTACCTTCATATTTTTTTCAGCAAGTTTATGAACTTCTGGCATTAATGCCTTACAAGGTTCACATCCTTGACTCCAGAAATCTACAAATACATATCCTTCAGCTTGTAAAACTTCAGCTTCAAAGTTGTCTTTTGTTAATTCTAACATCTTCTTCACACCTCTCTATCTTTCATTTTTAAATAATATATATAAAATTATTATTTAACCAATTTAATTATGATTTTTATAAATCACTATTCAAATTCTTTACTTATATTTTTTTCAGCCATAATTGCCGCTACTGCACCATCTGCCGCAGCTGTAACAACTTGACGAACTTCCTTAACTCTGCAGTCTCCTGCTACGAATACACCTGGCACACTTGTTTCAGTGCTTTCTCCAGCTACAATGTATCCGTACTGATCTATATCAACTTTTCCTTTGAACAGTTCAGTTTGTGGTTGATATCCTATGAATACGAATAATCCCATTGTTCCGTCTTCTTCGTCAGCTTCAACTTCGTATACTTCATCTGTATCAAGATTTTTTAAATACTATTGATTCAAGTATTCCGTCACCTTTTACTTCTTGAACTACAGTTCTTGTTCTGATATCAAGGTTAGGTACTGCTTTAGCTTTTTCTAAAGTGATGCTTTCACATTGGAAATGATCTAACATATGGACAATGTGAACCTGTCTTGCGAATTTTGTAAGGTAGATAGCTTCTTCAACTGCACTGTTTCCTCCACCTACTACATATACTTCAAGATCTCTAAAGAAGTCTGCATCACATGTTGCACAGTATGAAATTCCCTTCCCTGAAAGTTCTCTGATTCCTGGTGCATCCAATTTTCTTGGAGTTGCTCCTGTAGCAATAACTACAGCTTTTGCAGTATATTCTGCATCTTTACATTTAACTATTTTTTTCTTTTTCCTGTAAAATCTACATCCACTACTTCTTCTTTTCTCACTTCTGCTCCAAAGTTTTTTTAGCCTGTTCTAACATTCTGTGAGTTAATTTAGGACCTGTTGGATCTTCGATTGACCCTGGATAGTTTTCTATCAGGTGAGTAATCGCCGCCTGCCCTCCGTTCTGTCCTTTTTCAAGAATTAATGTCTTCATTCTTCCTCTTGCTGCATATAGAGCCGCTGCCAGTCCTCCTGGTCCTGACCCTATAATGATTAAGTCAAAATGCTCTGCCATGATATTATCCTCCTTAATTTTTTAGTATACTATTTTATAATTCTTTCAATCGCATTTGTTATCAGGGTCATAGTCTATAACACTGAAATCTTCCTTGACCCTGTCTATCCATGCCGGTGTTCTTCTATTTTTCTTTGAACTTTTCAAAAGTTTCTATAGCTGAAGCCAGTAAAACAACCGAATCTGTGTCAGTTGAAATCTCCCTCAACTAAAACTACAGATCTATAAATAGTTTTCGTTAGGTTTTACACTTCCATAAAGAGGATGTGTAAGTATTCTGTAATTTTCATGTACGTAGTCACGTGCTATTTTTTAATATTCCCCAGATAATCCGTTTCCCTGTAGTCCACTTCTATGTTTTTCTTATCATAGTTTAAAAATGCAGGATTATTAGTTAATAATTTCACTTCACCCTCCCTTAAAGTATATCGAAAAATGCATTTGACTCTACAAACTAAAAAGAAAATGCCTATAGCATTTCCCTGTCAAAATTTTTCAGAGTTTGTCCAAGTATAGTCCTTTTACCTGAGAATTTCATTAATAATTGCAAATTATCAACTTGTACCTTCGGTGCCCTATAAAGTCTCTCTATACTCTTCATCCATAATTTAGTTATCATTGTAATATTTTTGCCATCTAAAATGATTATACCTCACATTTTACAACTTAGTCAAGTCTCCCTCGATATATTTTTAAAAACATTTTGTCAAAGCTAAAGCATTGTACAGGCATATAATTTAGTTTTTTCATTTAAACTTTTTACTTTTTATAAATTTTATTCTTCATAAATATCATTATAATCAGACAAAAATCTTATAATCAAAAATAATACAATAAATTTTTCATAGTCCTTATTCTCAAAAACTGATCAACCGTTTCCATAAAACTAAAAATTTATTCCTTGCTTTTGTACGTGTGTGTGATTTTTGGATTATGAAAAAAATATTTCAATCTCATTTTTTTCAGAGTCATATTTAAGAAGTCTAACTGGACCTCCATAAATTATTTTTCGTTAAAATCCACTTCTTCAATTCCTGAAATAAAATCATTATGATAAACCGTAACATTCTTTAAAAACTTTTTCTCCTGCTTTATTTCCCTTTTTCATCAATTAAAGATATACGATATAATCCAGCCTTAAACTTATAGGATAGATATTCATTTTTCATTTATAATATGACTCCTTTGTTTTTATATTTCTATTATACTAAAAAAAATTTTTGTGAAATTTCTAGCTTTAATTTTTAAATTATTTTTATAAAAAAATAATTATACAAAAAGCCGACGCTGTGGATACGTCGACTTATTTGCTTTTTGGAGAAAAATCAACTCGTGAAAATTGATTTATTTTAGTTATATATAATATAGCTAAAATCACATTGTTATATGTTTCCGTCTTTAAAATAGACTTATTTATAATAAATATCTTACATTCTATTTAATAAATATTCATTTCATCTTTTTCGTACTTTTTCAATAGCTAAACATGCATTTTTGAATTTCAAATATCTCTTAGTTTGTTTCAACGGATCATATCCCAAAAGAATTCCAAGTATAAAATCTTCTTCCGGTGTATATTTGTTAAGAGCTTTGTTTTTTTAAACTTTTTAATCGTTTTCCACACATTCTCTTTCACCGAAAAAAACAAATTAATTTTTACCACAACTCAATTCCTGAATATGAAATGGCACATCATTCTTTTTAGCTTTCTTATCATGTCATCTACAACCTCAATAGGTGCAGTATGTAATACTAAATGTCTCAAACCTTTGTCAAGTTCATACAGGTGATGTGCAAAAAGTTCATAATTATATTTTATAAAACTTTTTAACTCCGTCGTCCATGCTTCTATCCTTTCATCAGTCAAATCTGATTGATTAACTTCATCAATAGCTAATCCTAAGAATTCTGAATCTACTACTGCTTTTAGATTCACTGAAATCATAACCGTCTGTACTTGTATGTCCCTACGACTGTTGCTCCTGTTTTTTCAATTTCATCATTAAGTAATGCAATACCATCTATAAATGTATCACCGAAACTTGATTGGTCACCAGTTCCAAAGTATGCAACTTTTTTACCGTTTAAATCAAGGCTACCTAAAGCATCTACTGAATCTATCCAGTCTGCTTGCAGTTCTCCAAATCCCCAAGTTGAAGTACCTAGAATTAAAACATCGTAATCTCCAAGTTTGTCTTCGTTACCTGCGATGTTATACACATCAGCATCTCCTAGCTGTTCTGCAATTTTATTCGCAACGTCTTCACATACTCCCGTTGTCGATCCGTAAAAAATTCCAATTTTTGCCATGTTCCATTCCTCCAATGATATAGTTTCAAGTTTACTAATAGAATATACCACATTTTTATTTTTGATTGTCAAATATTTGATGATAAAATTTTTACTACTTAATTTTTTTATTTTTTTGTGATTTTCTATTTTTTTCCAATAATAAAAATATCTTCAGAATTTTTAAAGTTTAAAAATTTGTTTTATTAATTCTATTTTTTTGAAAGAAAAATTCTATATCCCCCAGTCAATTGTAACTGTATCACAGTTTCCAAAAATTTCACTAATTTTTTTCTGGGTACTCTTGGCTCCATGTTTTTGTCTGTATTACACAGTAAAATTCTCCATCTTTATTTAAATGTTCATAGGCTTCCGTATAAATTTTTAAAAGATAGTATCTTTTTCCTGCCCTTATTGGAGGATTTGACAAAATCATATCAAATTTCCCTTCAATTTTTCTCAAATGCATTTGATTTTTATTATCTCATAACCATTTATATTATATTTCTTCAAATTTTTCCTCACTTAATTCAAGTGCTCTCTCGTTAACATCGGATAAAGTCACTGAAGCTTCAGGATAAAAGGATTTTAAGTATTACAGAAACAACACCGTAACCACAGCCTATATCTAAAAATTTTAATTCCTTCAGATTTCAAGTTCCTATTTTTTTCTTTAAAAAAATTCATTTAGCATCAAATCAGTTCCAAAAATCAACCTTTGATTTTTGAAAAATACTCCATTATCTGTTATAAATTCAAATTTTTTTATTCTGTATTGTGTATTTTATTATTTTTTTCAGATTTTTATTTCAGGTTTTTCTGAAAAAAATAATGATTCATTTTTTTATCCACCTTCTTTTTCAAAATATTAATCTATTATACATTTTATGCAGTTGTTTGTAAATAGAACTGCTATTCAATATTTTTTCTTGACAATATCACTAATTAGTGATATATTTGTATATATAACTATATAGGAGATGATTAGTATGAAAAATTGTTGGAATTGAGGGAATGAGCTGTTCACACTGTGCAAAAAGTGGAGGATGCCTTATACGGACTTCCTGAAACTGAAGATGTTAAAAGGTAAATCTGGATAATAAAAATGCAGAAATCGAATTTTCTTCAGAAGTAGATGATAAAATTATTTCAGATTTAATAAAATCTGTAGGATTCACTGCTACAACTGTAGAGAATGTATAAATAGAAAAAGGGTTATCTCAAAATAGTAAAAATTAAATATAATATACGAAAACTATATTTATTCATTTACTAAAATATAGTTTTTCACATTATTTTTATTTTTTTGAGATAGCCCTTTCTAACTTTATATTCCTTTCTACTTTTTATTTAATTTATCGTATCTTCTTGCTAACTTAAGAGTTCTATTTTTTTATAAATTTCCGTTGTTGCATTCAGAAGTTCTATAAATGCTCCATTTCCAAAACCTTTTGATTTTTTTATTTTTTTATCAACTACTGTAATCAGAAATATTTTATGAATAGGAAAAAGTACAAAACATTAAAAAATTGAAAGAAACAATAGAAAACTGCATATACAATAACAAAAAGAATAAAGTGAAAATTAAAAAGGATTAATTCCTGCTTTTTTACAGAAATCAATCCTTATTGGTTGGTTAAATTAATTTGTCAGACTTTTTGGATCAGTATATATTTCCCTATCATTTCCCCTATTGTTTATTTTATTATACTTCCAGTTACTCCATTCAGCTTGATGACATACTCATTTCCTTCATAATTTACCTTTCCTAAATAGATAAACCTGTTATTCTCATATTTTTATTACAAGTCTTGTTATATCTGAATCTGTTGCACCTGAAATATTATGAAGTATTATTTCTCTTGCTTCTTCCTCTGAAATTAAATTAACTTTGGTATAATTTCTGTTATTTACTTTTTTTACTATTCATAACAGGATTAGATATAGCAGCTTCCCTGTTAGAGAATCCTAAATTTGCTCCAAAGTTATCCTTCGAATTTTTCTTTCTCCTGAATTTTTGCCCGTTTTCCAGTTTCTGCTATAGGAGCTGGAGCAACAGGTATTTCAGATCTAGAAACAGCTGTATTTTTCTGATAGTGCATAATCCCTGTTCTTTTTGGCTATAATTCAATATTTGTCCTGTATTTGCATCTATTCCATAGCTATATTTTTTTATTTAGCGTAGTAAACTCAACTTCATATACAAGTTTTTTTATTTTCTTTTCCAAGTATAAGTTTTTGTAATTTTTTTGCCGAAGTTTTTCGATACTCTGGAATGATTAAGCGCAAGATTTTTTTGCTTCTTCGCTTGTAATCTTTTGCATTGTAGTTATTCACTCTGACAGAAATTTTACTACTTTTTTTCAGCATATGCTCCAAATGTTAAAAATAGTATTCCTAATATTATTAAAGCTTTTATTTTTTTCATTTATTTTTCTCCTGTTTATATAATTTCCTTTTTTTAGTTATTAGAATTTTTTCACTCTTTAACGGAAACTCAAATGTGAAAAACAGTTCCTTTTCCCAGCTCACTTTCCACATTTATCGTACCTTTATGAGCATCTATTATCCATTTTACAAGTGAAAGTCCAAGACCTGAATTATCCCCCGAACGCGATGAATCAACCTGATAAAAACGGTTCCATATTTTTTTCCCATATGTTCCTTTGCTATTCCAATACCGTCATCTTCAACTTTACATACAATCCTGTCCTTATTCTGAAAAAAACTTTTTATCAATATTTTTCCCATTTTCTTTTTCCATAAGTTATTGCATTATCTATAAGATTTATGAAAACCCGTGTTATCATTGATTTATCAACATCAGCATATAAATTTTCCACAACATCGCTTTCTATCGTTATATTTTTTTCCTCTGCCTTTTCCATTTTCATTTCTACAACAATTTCAACAACTTCACTGAAATCAGTATTTTTCAATGGTCAGTTTCTGAGCTTCCTTTATCCATTCTTGAAAGCATCAGCAGTTTTGAAATAAGATTTGTCATTTTTTTGATTCATCCAGTATATTTTTCAAATATTTCCCTTGTTTCGTCATTTATTTCAACATATTTAAGCCCATATTGACTCTGTGAACTTATAACAGATATTGGTGTCCTTAATTCATGCGATACATCTGAAGTGAACTGGGTTTCCCTGTCAAAGGAACTCTGCAGCCTGTCAAACATTTTGTCAAAAGTATTTGCCAGAACAGAAATTTCATCTTTCCCTTTTCCTATATCAATTCTTTTTGTCAGATCATTTCCTTCGTTAATTTTTTCAGCAGTTTCCCTTATTTTTTTCTATCGGCTCAAAGGCCTTCTTTGTTATAAGATATCCTCCTAAAGCAGAAACTACAAGTAAAAATGGAAATACTACAAAAAAATATGTTCATAATGGATTCAAGATTTTTTTCAATCCCTGATGCCGGAGTTATCCCTCTTACATAAATAACTCCGTAGTCTTCTATTACTTTTTTTAATTTCATAGACATACCATTTTGAACTTTCGTACTGAACGGTTCTTACTACTGACTTTCCATTTGAAAAAGGCATCTGCAAACTCAAAAATCCAGATGGGAATCACCGTAAATAAATTCCTTGTCTGAGTCATATATGGAAATAAAAAAATTTCATTAACTGTGGGCTTCCAGATTATTATCAAGTATAATCTGACCATCTACAAATTCCATATTTTTCAACAGTTCTTTCAACTGTCTTTTTTTAATCTGTTATTAACAGAATTTCTAACTACATAGTCATTTATATAGAACATTGTTCCAAAAATAAAACCGCAATCCCAATTATAAGACCCGTATACCAGAAAGTTATTCTAAGTTTTTATTGAAAGTGTTTCTGGAGATGTCGCCGCTTTCCTGATTTCTCCTGATTTTTTTATTTTTTTCTGATATTTCAATTTTTTTCAGTTTCATTTTTAAGTTATGTTCATCCTGATTTTTCATATTTTTTACTCATTTTCCACCTTTAAAAATATACCCGACTCTTCTTATTGTATGAATTAATTTCGGAGAAAAAAATCGTTATCCACTTTCTTTCTCAAAAAAACTTTATATATACTTCCACTATGTTGCTTCCACCTTCATAATCAAAATCCCAGACATGTTCTTCTATTTTTTCCTTTGAAACTACTCTTCCTTTATTTCTCATCATATATTCCAGTATTGAAAATTCCTTTGCTGAAAGTTTTATGGATACATCATCCCTAAATACTTCATGTTTATTGCAGTCTACTGTCAGATTAGCTATTTTCAGGACGTTTCCACTATCTTCTACTGACCCTGGAATTTTTTTCCTCAGAACAACCCTGTATACGTGCGAGAAGTTCTTCAAAGGCAAAAAGGCTTTTACGAGATAGTCATCTGCACCAAGATCCAGTCCTTTCACCCTGTCTTCAATCTGATCTCTTGCAGTCAGAAACAGTACTGGAGTTTTTATTCCCTTTTTCTCATGGTTTCCATTACTTGAAATCCGTTTTTAGGTAACATTATATCAAGGAGAATAATGTCATACTCAACTGAAAAATATGTAATCCAGAGCTTTCTTCACCGTCAAAAGCAGCTATCCACTCCGTATTTTTTTCCTTTTTTTCAGTGTTTTCACTATTACATCATTTATTTTTTCATCTTCCACTACTAAAATACGCATTTTTTCCTCCTGACAGGATATTTTATAATCGTAAGTAAATGTTTCCAATCTTATTATATAGACTTAAATAGACTTTGGTTTTTATCCATTCACTTTCTTTTTCCCATATTGTAATTTTTTTCTCAAATTCCTCTTTAAATTCCTTAAATCTCTGTTCAATTATAGCCTGCCTTGCATCATTCATAAGTTTCAGTAAAAATGCAGATTATGGTATGTTGCCAATCTCTGACCCAGTATTTCCTCAGCTTTTGAATAAATGTCTTATGTATGCTCTCGTATAGTTTTTACATACATAACAGTCACATTCATCTAAAGGTCTGTCATCCCTTGAATATGAAGCATTTTTTTATTACAAGTCTTCCATATTTAGTAAATACAGTTCCATGTCTTCCTATTCTTGTAGGCTGTACACAGTCCATCATATCTATTCCGTCTTCCACTGCTTCAAGCATATCAAGTGGCTCTCCAACTCCCATAAGGTATCTAGGCTTGTTTTTCAGGCAGCTTTGGAGTGATATATTCAAGTATTCTATACATATCTTCCCTAGGTTCTCCTACTGCAAGTCCTCCAACGGCATATCCGGCAAATCCTTCATCCATTTCCACAAGCTCATTCATGCTTTTATCTCTTAAATCCTCATAAATTCCACCTTGCACAATTGCAAAAAGTCCTTGTCTATCCTTATTTCTATTAGCCTCAATACATCTTTTTGCCCATCTTGTTGTTCTTTCAATTGACGGAAGTAAATATTCCCTAGTGGATAATCCTGGTGGGCACTCATCCAGCACCATCATTATATCACTTCCAAGGTTATTCTGTATTTCAATAGATTTTTCCGGAGACAGAAAATGTTTTGAACCGTCAAGATGCGATCTGAAATACACCCCTTCTTCCTTTATTTTTCTCAAATCTCCAAGACTGAATACCTGAAATCCTCCACTGTCAGTAAGTATAGGTCTTTCCCAGTTCATAAATTTATGAAGTCCCCCAAAATCATTTACTAATTCATCACCTGGTCTTAAGTAAAGGTGATAAGTATTCCCTAAAATAATTTGAGAATTTATTTCTTCAAGTTCTTCCCTTGTCATGGCTTTTACTGTCGCCTGTGTCCCCACCGGCATAAATACAGGAGTTTTTTTATTTTTCCCATGAGGCGTTTCTATTTCTCCTGCCCTTGCATTTCCATCCTTTACTTCAACCCTATATCTTACAGGATTTTCCGTCATTTCTATATTTTTTATTACACATCTTCTTTATTGTATTGAAGCTATTTCAAAATAAAATAATATAAAAAAATATTTATGAATTCATTCAAAATTTTATAATTCAAAAACAGGAAGGTGATACATAGAAAAATTATTGTCTGAACCACCTGGTGAGTTTATAATTTTTCTTGTAGAACTCCTGTTTTGAATGAATAAAATTTTATAGTATGAATAAATATTTTTTTATATTTTATTTAAATTTGAAATAGCTTCATCTCCTTTCTATTTTTTTATTACTTCAATTACATCCCTCATTGAATTTAGATTATTTGCAAGTCTGTCAAAATCTTCCCTTTTCTTAATCATTATTCCAAAATGAAGGAGTCCGTAGACATTTCCATTTTCCTTAATATAGTTTGTGTTTACATTGACAAGTTCCATCTTATATTCGTTAAGAATTCTTATAATATCCAGAAGCAATCCATTTCTGTCAATTGTTTTTCAGGCTGAAATTATACTGATATTTTTGTATTGCTTGAATTAACCGCTTCCTCATCCCAGAAAACTTCTACTTCCCTGTCAGGATCATGTTCCATTAGCTGTTTCAAATTGTCACAGTCTGCTCTATGAATTGCAATTCCACGACCTCTAGTCACATATCCCTTTATATCATCTCCAGGCAGAGGGCTGCAGCATTTTGCAAAACGGTACATTGTATTTTTCTGTTCCTGAAATTTTTTTACTCCGCCTTCACTTTTTACGTTTTTCTGTTTCCTTTTTCTGTTTCTTCTTCCAGAACCTGTGTTATATCTTTCTCTTCCTTTACTTCGAATTTTTTTCATAAATCCGTCAAGAGAAAGATCGCCAATTGCAAATTTATAACATAAAAAGATCTATAGTTGCCACATTAAATTTTTCATATAAAGGAAAAACTCTTTCATCTTCTTCAAAAATCCCTGAATTTCAGACCAAGTTTTTTTCAAATTCCCTTTCCAGAATCTGTTCCCCTTCTTTTTGTTTTTCCTCAAATTCCTTGTCTTTAAAACCATTTTCTTATTTTTTTACTTTGGAACTGTTGTTATTAACCATATTTATCCAGTCTTTTTCCAGGTCCTTTAGTATTTCTTGAAGTCATTATTTCAACTTTATCTGCATTTTCAAGCACCTGATCAAGCTGTACTATCCTCTCGTTAACTTTTGCCCCAATTGTACGATATCCAATCTGTGTATGCACCTGAAATGCAAAATCAAGAGCTGTAGAACCGTTAGCAAGTTCTATTACATCCCCTTTTGGAGTAAATACAAATATTGTCTGGTTAAGCACATTATCAGTTACCTTCTGTGCAAATTTTTCAGGATTTTCAGTATTTGCCTTTATTATATGTTTTACTGCTGCATAATATTTGTCATTTTTTGTTTTAGATTTCTTTTCCTTGTATTTCCAGTGGGCAGCAACCCCATCTTCAGCAATTCTATGCATTTCATGAGTTCTTATCTGAATTTCAACCTTCTGTTCATCAGGCCCGATGACGGTAGTGTGAATTGACTGGTATCCATTTGTTTTCGGCACAGCAATATAATCCTTGAACCTTCCCGTAACTGGAATAAAAAGGTTGTGAATTATTCCAAGTATATTATAACATTCCTCTTCCTTATCCACAATTATACGCATTGCTATAAGATCATATAAATCAGTAAATTTTTTTACCCTTTTCATGTATCTTTTTTATATACTGTAAAGATGTTTCGGCCTTCCTGTTACTTCTCCGTTTACATTATGTTTCTTCAGTTCCTCTTCTATTCTCTTTATAACTTTTCCTGTGTATTCTTCCCTTTCTTTTCCTTTTTGAACTCACAAGTTCGCTTATTTCTTTATAATCTTCAGGATATAAATATCTGAAACTTATATCTTCCAGTTCCCATTTTATTTTTGCCATCCCTATTCTATGGGCAATGGGAGCATAAACTTCTATTGTTTCCTTGGACTTTTATCTGCTGCTTTTCAGGTGTCATATATTTTAAAGTACGCATATTATGAAGTCTGTCTGCAAGTTTAATAATTACGACTCTTATGTCTTCAGCCATTGCAACAACCATTTTTTTCTTATATTTTTCTATTTTTGCTGTCTGTTCTAGGAAGATTTCTCAGTTTTGTAACTCCATCCACAAGTTTACTTACATCTTTTCCAAAAGTATATTCTATATCAGGCAATGTTATCAATGTATCTTCTACAACGTCATGTAAAATTCCCGCAACAAGCGTATCTGTATCCATACGCATGTCTGCCAGTATTTCTGCCACTTCAACAGGATGAAGAATATAGTTTTCTCCACTTCGTCTTTTCTGACCTATATGGGATTCATTTGCCAGGGTAAAAAGCTTCCTTTATCTTTTTCAGTATCCACTTCCAGATGATTTTTCTTCTATTCTTTTTCATTAACTGGCTTTAAAAGTTCTTCACCTGTCTTATTTATTATTTCAGGCTTTTTCTGCTTTTTCCACATCAGCATTTTCTGTTGGCATATTTTTTTGGGTTATGTTCTTTTCTTCCATCTTTCCTTCTTTAGTTTTCATTGTATTTCCCTCCATACCAGCCTTCATCAGTATTTGTTTCTGAGAAAGCAGTTTCAGTGTATACTGTTTTTGAATTCCTTTAAAAAAATATTTATATTTAAAGTTTATTTACTGTATCAAAATATTTTTTTAAAAACTGTCTGATAAAATTCTTTTTATTTATTTTACTATACATTCAGAAAAATCTATCTTTAAGAAGAATATTTTTGATTAATTTTTTTCATTTATATTATTAATAAAAATTTAATTTTATAAAATTTTTGTTGAAATGAAATAAAAACAGAATACACCTCCTAATTTTTAAAAACCATTATAAAAGCACATTTGACAGAAATATAGTTCTAAGTCAAACGTGCTTTTTCACAGCTATTTTTCTTTTTCATTTTATTGATATTTATACATCTGGTTTATTCATTAGGTAACCATGTATCTATGACTTTTTTTAATTCTTCCCTGGTATTCCGGTAATCCTTCTTGTGAAAAATGTACTCACTCCTTTTTTTAATATTTTTGAATACGATTAGCTATCGCATACTTATTTGTCAGAATCTTTGACAACGTACCTTTATCATGGAAATATTTTCTTACTTTCAAATTTTAATCCTTTTTGATTTGGAACAAAATGATCGGGTCCAGTATAAACTTTCTCATATTTTTTTCAACTTTCCTTAGTTCAAAAATTCTTTTTGGAATTTCTTCTTTAAATAAATCCAGTAGATATTCATAAAATTTTTCCTTCTGTTGCAAAAATAACCTTTTTCTTAGCTGCATTTTCTTATTTTCAGTGATTAAAGTGATTTCTTCCGGGATAAATGGAACATAAAAATACACTTTCTCCTTTGCTTTCATTTATTGTTTTCAAATAACCATATCCCTGGCGTCTTTTGATTCTTTATAGTATATTCTTGTTTTTAATTCATTATTTTTTTATCAACAAAATAAAGTTCAAGTACGTAATAAGTATAATTTGTTACTCTATAAAATTTACCGTATAAAAACTTTTCTCCATTTTTAATTCAATATAGATATTTGAATAATACTTATTGAGATAATTTCTATCAAACATTTGTTCAAATTCTTTTTCTTGTTTGATTAGTTTCATCCAATGACTGTACTGGATATGGATATTTTTAAAAATATAACTCAAATTCTTCTTTTGCATAGCTTTTAGAATTCAATATAACATTTGTTCCACCTATGATACTTCCTTTAACTCTTCTGATAATTCATTATGAAAAGGAATAACATCATTATCTTTAGATAATACCAAATTAATAAATATAAAAATAATATCAATATCTCATTTTCTTTTCTCTAGCTCCTTTCTTTTCCTTTAATTAGACTTCTATTTCCTGAAACTGGAAACTTTATCTTATAGAAAGTTTCATATTTATATCCTCCATATTTTATTTTTTTCTTGTTCATTTGTTTTTATATTATTATTACCATTTGTTTTAATTAAATTATACATTACTTTTAATTAAAAACTATATTTTTCATTTACTAAAATTTCACTCATATAAAATAGTTATTTATTAAGGAAAAGTTAAGAACTCACCTGAAGACTCAAACAGATGACTTTTTCCTAAATTCATATCCTGTTTTACATTGTAAAAATTTTAAATAATTCAAAAATATAGTTTTTACATCATTTTTATTTTCTTTTTGAGATAGCCCCATTATAAAATTAATATTTCAACTGTGAATAAACATCATATCCTTTTTAAAACTTCTCTTCCCTTTAAATCTTCAAGTTCTATAAGGAAAGCCAGTTCGTAAACTTCAGCTCCCAGCTTGTTTGTCAATTCAACCATAGCTTTTGCAGTTCCACCTGTTGCAAGCAGATCATCTACTATCAGTACTTTTGAACCTTTTTTTCAAAAAGCATCTTTATGTACTTCTATACTATTTTTTTCCATATTCCAGTTCATATTCCACTTTTTCAGTTTCAGCAGGTAATTTCCCAGGCTTTCTTGCAGGAATAAATCCGGCACCTATATTATATGCAATAGCCGCTCCAAAGATAAAATCCTCTGGCGTCTGCTCCCATAACATAGTCTATTCCCTTGTCCTTATATCTTTCTGTAAAATCCTTAATTATAATCTGAAGTCCTTCCTTATCCTTCAGAATAGTAGTGATATCTCTAAATATAATCCCAGGTGCAGGAAAATCTTTAATGGATCTCATCAATCCTTCCACCTTTTTTTATTTCTTCATTTGTCATTTTATCCTCCTATTTATCCCATAACAGACCTAAATAAGGTTCTATAGTTTCCTTATTCAGCAGTTTTTATCAGTTTTTTCTTTTTATATTTGGGTATAATTTTATATTCTGTATTTCATCCTTTGGAACAAACCTCAAATCAGTAAGCATATCCTCATCTCCCAGTTTCATTTCATTTGAGGAATTTTTCTGCCTTTTTTTATCTTAAAATATAAATTTATGACATGTTTCTGCTTTATCAGGTGCTATCGTTTCTGAAATAAACAGAAATTTTTCCACTTCTATATCCAGATTAGTTTCTTCCTTAAATTCTCTAGCAAGAGCTTCTGCCGCACTTTCTCCCCAGTCTACTCCCCCACCTGGCACAAGCCAGTATTTCTTATCATTTTTTTGTATGCTCTATTAAGAGTATCTTGTCATCTTCTATGAGTATCCCTGCAACTCTCACCCCTAGGCCTAGTCTTCTCTGTCATTAACACTCTCCTCACCACTGTTTTTCAGTAATGATTATTCTGATTTTTTTCTATTCTCTTATTATCAACTTCCATTACCTTCAAAATATACCCGTCAGCTTTAACCCTGGTTTCCTGTCTCTGCAACTTTTCCCAGCTCATCCCTGGACATATCCTGCAACTGTGTCGTATTCTTCTGAAACTGGTATATTTATTTCAAGTTCATCATTTATTTCTTCTATAAGAGTATCACCTTTTATGTCGTATATTTTTTCCCTGATCTGCTGTATACTTTCTTCCTCCTGGTCAAATTCATCCCTTATTTCTCCAACAATTTCTTCCAGCAAATCTTCAATTGTTACAATACCAAGCGTTCCCCCATATTCATCTATTATTATTGCCATATGGGACTGTTTTTCTTTTAAATTCCTCCAGAAGTTCAGTCAAAGTCTTAGTTGCCGGAACATAATATGCTTCCTTCATAAGTTCCTTCATTTTCAGCGAAGAATTCTGCTCCTTATTATACTTCAGCAAATCTTTTTATATGTACGATTCCTTCTATTTTTATCTATATTTTTCATTGTATACAGGAATTCTTGAAAATCCCTGTTCAACTATTTCATCCCACACTTCTCCCAAGTGTTTTTCAGAATCCAGTGCAAAAACACTTGTCCTAGGTGTTAATATTTCCTTCACAGTAGTATCTGAAAATTCAAATATGCTGTGAATCATTTCTTCCTCTTCCTCTTCGATTATTCCTTCCTCTGTTCCCGCCTTGACAAAAGTCTTTTATATCCTCTTCCGTCATTTCAAATATTCTTTCTTCGAGTTTTACCTTAAATAATCCAAGGATAAATTTTGATATTTGTATAAAAAAATTAATATAAATGGCCGTAGTATAATTCTCGCCGTATCAAAGTGGAACTATAATAGCTTTTTGAAATTTTATAGACATTGCTCTTTGCATAAATTATAGGTATCATTTCAACAAAAATAAGCACAAAAAAATACTCATAATTACAAAAACTATAATGTCATAAGCCGCAAAAGCCTACTGACAATTCAAAAAAATTTTATAGTAATCTTTAAACAGCAATATGGACATTCCTATCAGAAATATATATGCTACCGTTTTTCCCGAATAGAAGAGTAGTCAAAAGTTCATTCGGATTTTTCAGCCAAAGTCTGAGCAGCTCTTCCTCCTTTGAATCTTTCTTATTATTCTCTCCTCCCACGTGTATTCTTCTCAGCGAAGATAATGCTGTCACCGCCGCTGAAAAAATGCTGATAAAAAAATAACACTCCAACCAGCAATATTACCTTTATCCAAATCCTCTGTCCTTCCAATTTTTATTACACCTTCCTTTAGAACTTTACTGAAGTTATGACATTCTAATGTAATATTTTTAATATGTCACAAAAATCAGTCTATTATAATTCCTATTCTATTATAATAAGGTCCTGTCCTTTCTTTATTGCTTCCCCGTCTTTTTACAAGTATTTTCTTTACTTTTTCCTGAAACTGATGATTTTACTTCGTTCATAAGTTTCATTGCTTCTCGATACACAATGTTTGTCCTTCACTTACACTGTCTCCTTCCTTAATGAAAGGAGCTGATGTTAGTGACGGTGCACTGTAATATGTTCCAACCATTGGAGAAGTTATTTTTTGTTCCTGAAATTTCTTCAACCTGTGCTGTTTCCTGTACTGGAGCTTTCAGATTCTACAGCTCCCCACTGTTACTGCAGGCTGTTCTGCTGCTACAGCTGTAGGTACTCCACCATAAGAAAATACTTTTCTTTCCTTTTTCTTTTTGTTATCTGAATTTCAAAAATCATTTTTCTTCATACTTTACTGTGTCAATCTTGTTTGCATTCATACTTTCAGCAAGTTCTTTAATAAATTTTATTTTTATCCCTCATTTAAAAATTTCCTCCTAATTTCGACTTATTTCAATTATTCGTATTTTTAAATCCCATTTTTTATAAATAATTAAAAAAACTACTTCTATTTTTATCATATTATTTATATTTTATCTTCATATTTTTATTATTTTTATTCTTTTTCTATTTCAGACTGTTTTTGTAAGATTTAAAAAGTATTTTTTTATGAGACTTGCTATTGTCATAGGGCCCTACACCGCCTGGAACAGGAGTTATATAGGAAGCTCTTTCTGCCACTTCCTCATAATCCACATCACCGCAGATTTTACCATCAACTCTGTTTATTCCACATCTATGACTACAGCCCCTTCTTTTCACATCTTCTTTTTTTCAGAAGCTTTCGGTACTCCAGCTGCAACTATTATAATGTCAGCATCATTAAGTTTTTTTCTTAAATCCTTTGTACGTGAGTTGCACACCTGTACAGTGGCACCTTTCTGTATAAGCATGAGTGCCATGGGTTTCCCGACAATATTGCTTCTTCCTATTATAACTGCATCTTTCCCTGCAATTTCTATTTTATATTCTTCCAGCAGCTGCATTATTCCGTAAGGAGTGCAGGAAAGAAATCCTGTTTCATCCCCAATTACCATTTTCCCAATGTTTGCAACATGAAATCCATCCACATCCTTTTCAGGAGAAATACTGTCAATTATTTTCAGCTCATTTATATGTGAAGGTAAAGGCAGCTGTACCAGTATTCCATTTATTCTGTCATTTTTATTCAGTTTGTCAATTTCCTGCAGAAGTTCCTCTTCGCTTATATTTTCATCAAGCTCAATATTTTCGGAATAGAATCCTACATTTTCACAAGCCTTCATTTTATTTCTCACATACACCTGTGAAGCAGGATTATTCCCAACTATTACTACTGCAAGTCCCCGCCTGTTTCCCGTACTTTTTCTTTTTAACTGATTATGTTCTTCCCTTATCTTTTCAAGAATTACCTGCGAGAAAGCCTTCCCGTCTATTTTTACCATTTACTGCTCCTCTCCATTTTCTTTAAGATTTATACGCCAGAAATTAAGTTCCTGAAGTTTAGCAGAAATATCCATATTTACTACCACTATATTTTTTTGGCAGTTCCAGTTTATAAGTTGTCATATTCAGTATAGCTTTAATCCCATTTTTTTCACCAGCTTTTCAGCAGCTGTCTGAGCCTGTCCCTTCACAACCGAAAGGATTGCAGTCTCTACTTTGTTTGGTGAATTTTTATAAAATCTTCAACTTCATCAACATTCTGTATTTTTTTAGATTTCCTGGAATTTCCTGATCTATTTTCTGAGGATCATTGTCAAATACACCGACTATTCTAAATCCTTTTCCCATAACCTTGCTGTTTGATGTTATCATTTCTCCCATTTTTCCCATATCCTACAACTATCAGGTCATTTACTTTTGTTTATTCCCAATATATCCTCAATTATTTCTATAAGTTTATCTATATCGTATCCTTTTCCTCTGACTCCAAATTCTCCAAATGTAGACAAATCTTTTCTAACCTGTGCTGAAGTAGTGTCCATTATTTTTAGAAAGTTCTATGGAATTTATTCCATCTTCATATTTACGAACTTCCTTTAAAATTGACAAATATTCTGTAAGCCGTTGGACTACTCTATCTGATATTTCCATTTTCTTTAATTTCATAATTTCCTCCTAAAAATATTTAACTGTTTAATTTGAACATGCACTTTTCCATTTTTTGAAAACTATAATTTTTTTAAAAGTATTTTCCAGTAGCTCAATCTAGTTTTTAAATTTATTTCCCAACTGTCAGTTTTTCTTCCATTTATTATATCTGTTCCACTTTGAAGTTTTTTCCCTTCAAATTTTACCTCCAGCAGTATTATTCCTCCATTTGAAGTTTTTACTACAGGACCTTTTTTTGTTAATTATTTCAACTATGGTTCCGTTTTTCTCCCTTCGTATTCCTTGTCTATTTTTTTCACTTTTGTATATTTTTTTACATTTTCTCCTGTTTCAGTGAAGGTATGCGCACCAGGGAAAGGATTTAAACCTCTTATCTGATTGTATATAACTTCTTTTGCATCATCCCAGTTTATTCTTGTCTGTTCCTTTGTTATTGGCTTTACAAAAGAAACCTTTGTTTCATCCTGCTTTTCTGCCTGAACTTTTTCCTCCTCAATGAGCTTAAGAGCTTTTCCAAGTTCGATAGCTCCCAGCTCCTTCAGTCTGTCATGCAGAGTTCCCAATGTATCTTCTTCGCTTATTTCACAATATTCCTTTAGTATTACATCTCCCGCATCAAGTTCCTCTTCAATGTACATTATACTCACACCTGTTTCTGTGTCACCGTTTAAAATGGCAGAATGTATAGGTGAAGCTCCTCTGTACTTTGGAAGCAGGGAAGAATGCACATTTATAATTCCGTATTTTGGGATATCTATTATTTCCCTAGGAATTATTTTTACCATATGCAACTACAACTATTAAATCAGGATTGACTTCCTTTATTTTTCTTATAACTTCCTCATCCTTCATTTTCTTTGGCTGTATTATTTCTATATCATTATCCAGGCCAAACTGCTTAACAGGAGAATATATTATTTTATTTCCCCTCGCATTCCGTTTGTCCTCCTTTGTAAAAAAATCAGCTTTTAAATCTGTATTTTTATATACTGTCTCCAGACTTGGTATTGCAAATTCAGGAGTCCCCATAAATATTGTTTTCACAAAAACTTCCTCCTATCTGAATATTTTACCTCTACATAAGATTTTTACCCCGAAATTCTAAAAAGTCTAGATGTCTTCCCTATATATTTTCCCTTTATTGTAATCTTTTTTCAAAATTTCCAGTTTTTTTGCCACCAGACGCTTATTCAGTACGGAAATTCTGTCTGTAAACAGTATCCCATCCAGATGATCCAGTTCGTGCTGGAATGCCCTTGACCACATTTCAGTAAGTTCTTCTACTTTTTTCTTCACCGTTTTTCATCAAGATACTTTTACTTTTATCTTTCTCAGGTCTTGTAACCTTCTTGTAAACTCCGGGAATACTTAGGCATCCTTCTTCAAATTCTACCATTTCTTCTCCTGATTCAATTATTTCAGGATTAACTACCTTCTTTACATTTCCTTCCACTTCAAGAACAAAAAATCTTTTCGGTATGTCCACCTGATTTGCAGCCAATCCAACTCCATTTGCACTTCTCATCAGCTCAACCATTTCATCCAGAGTTTTTTTCTCAGGTCGTCATCTACTTTGTCAACTTCTGCTGATTTTTACCCTCAAAGTAGGATTCCCATATAATACTATTTTCATTTTCCATTTCCTTTCCAATATTTACATTTTGTACTCACTATTATCAATATTTTTTCATTATCTCCATGTATAAATCCGACTTTACAGTCTTCTTCAGTTTACCTTTATTTTACCATACACCCATTATTTTAGCAAGATTAGTTTAATCCCTTTTTGAACTTTGCAATAAACTTTGTCCCTTCATTCAGTATACTCTCAATATCAATAGTCCCGCCATGCTGTTCAATTATTTTTTGAAACAAGGAAAAAGACCAAGTCCAAAACCTTTATTTATTTTTTTATTTCTCGAATCATTTACCTGATAAAATCTCTTCCAGATAAGCTCCTTATCCTGTTCAGAAATTCCGATACCGTTATCTTCCACTTCCAGCACACATTTTTCATCTTTCAGAATACAGTCTGACATTTATTTTATCCTTCGTAAATTTCATGGCATTATTTAAAAAGGTTGTCAAACAACCTTTCTATCATTATCTTATCTCCCTGTTATAGAAATATTTTTCTTCAATTTCTTTTTATCATTTCTATATTTTTTTCAACAAAAAGATTTTTTTATAATCTCCCAGTATTTTTTCTCAACCGTTTCTGAAAGATTTATTTTTATCAGACGGAGTACCTATCTGCTTTTTCAATTTTTTTGAAAGTTCCATAATCTGATTTATCAGTTCAGACATTCTTTTTGCCTGCCTCTGAATAACAGAAAAATGAATCCTTCGCCTCTTCCATAGTATCTGCATAATCAAGGGAATACTGGCTCTCTGTCAGTATTACACTTACAGGGGTTCTAAGCTCATGGGAAACGTCTGAACTGAACTGTTTTTCACGCAGATAAAAATTTTCCAGCGAATTAAGCATTTCATTGAAGGCATTTGCCATTTTATGTACTTCATCCTGCCCGTCATCTATTTCAATTCTTTTTGAAAAGTCTCCATTTTTCTGTATTTCCGTTGCTGTATCAGATATTTTTGTCACAGGCCTCAATGCCTTTTTTATAATCTTATACCCTCCATAAATTATAATAATAAGTAGGAGCGGACTTAAAATCAGTATTGTGAGGAGCATCCTGTTTACTTCTTCTGACAGTTTATTTACAGGTACAATTCCTCTTACCCATTCTCCGTCACTACCTTCAATCTTTTTATCATAATAATAATACTTTTCCCCATTTTTCATGTAGATGCTTACTGTATTCTCAGACTGTTTAAGAGCCAGGTCAAATCCCCTCGGAGACATTCCCCCTGTTTCTATTCCTTCGTTATTATATCTGACAAAATAAATTCCGTCATCAAAATCGTCAAATTCATCAGGATCAGAAAGCCATATCAGATGTCATTTCATTTACAATACCTGTCAGCTCCCTCTGGTTTACATCTCCCGTCATCTTATCTGCAATGGCAAAGGATGCTGTCAACAGGACAAATATCAGTGCCACTGTAAAAAAATGTATACCAGAGCGTGACCTTTACAGTTATGGGAAAGTTCTCCCAAATGCTATTTATTTTATTTTTTTCAATATTCCCTACCATTCCTTCCATATGAAGTATTTCTTATAAACTGTAAACTTTAAACTTTACAATATATACATATTTTTTTCCCTTTTTAATACTGCTATTCTACTTTTTATTATTCTTCTTCCTTTACAACGTATCCAAGTCCTCTTTTTGTGTAAATTATCTGTTTACCATTTTTCCACATCTATTTTTCCTGATATTTTTTTATAAGTACATCTATTATATTTGAATCTCCTTCATAATCGTAATCCCAGACATGCTCCTTTATCTGATCCCTGCTAAGTATCCTGTTTTTACTTTGTACAAGATATTCCAGAACTTCGTATTCCTTCCCTGTCAAATCAATCTTTTTTTCCTACCCTTGTCACTGATTTTTTCTGATGTGTCTAAAATTAAATCTCCTATTATAAAGCTTTATTTGAACTGTTTCCATATTTTTCTTCTTACTACAGCCCTTATCCTCGCTGAAAGCTCATTGAAAATCAAAAGGTTTCACAAGATAGTCATCTGCCCCCAGGTCAAGTCCCTTCACCTTGTCATCTGCACTGTCCCTTGCTGTCAGCATTAAGACTGATGTATGATTTCCTTTATTTCTCAGCTCCTTTTACAACCTCAAAACCATTTAATTTGGGCATCATAACATCAAGAATAATAAGATCGTATTCTCCCATATTCCAAATAATCAAGTGCCTCTTCCCCGTCAAAAACACTGTCTACACTGTATCCATTCTTTTTAAGATATTTCGTGACAATGTTGTTCAAATCTATTTCATCTTCCACAAGTAAAATTTTTCATATTAATTTCCCTTTTCGCTTTTAGTCAGATACATAAATATATCATAAAATATTAAAAAAATATAAAGGTAACTAGCCCAAAATTTAAAAAAATATGAAAGTTGCTGTCTCAAAAATAGTAAAAAAATACAATAATAAAAACTATATTTTTTTCATCTACTAAAACTTTATTCATATAAAACAGTCATTCATTAAGAAAAAAATCATAAACTCGCCTAAAAGGCACAAACAGATGATTTTTCCTAAATTCATTTTCTGTTTTTACATTGTAAAATTTTAAATAATTCAAAATATAGTTTTTCATATTACTTTTAAATTTTTCTTTTTAAGGCATCCTTTTTTACATTATTTTTATTTTTTGAGATAACCTTTAAATATATATCTATTTATTATCTATAAAATGGGCTAGTCCCTCTCTGATTTCCATTTTACAATTTCTCCTGTTACTGCATCTATGTCAAACTCATATTCCCAACCATTGTAGTAGATTTCTCCTTCGTATACCATTCTTCCATTTTCCCTGTCAAGATGAACATCATACACATGAGACTGGTTTGCCCCAGGAACCTTTTTCAATGCTATTGCTATTGCCTTGTTTACTCCTATATAACTGTTATTCTTTGATGAAACTCCTGTACCATAATATTTATTCTTTTTCCCTGCATTTGCTGTCCCTGATACTCCTAAAACCATAATTCCTAATAATAACATACTTAATATTTTTTTCTTTTCATTTTTTTAATTCCTCCTATTTTTAATTATTTTTATCTATGTCAATTTTTTTAATAATTTCTTTTTCTATTCTACTTAATTCCAGTTGTTATATTTTTACTTTTTGAGCCCACAATCTCTCCAGTTACTGCATCTATGTCATATTCATATTTTGAATTGTTATAAAAATTTCTATTTCATATTCCATTCTTCCGTGTTCCCTGTCTAAATCTATTTCTCCAAGGTGACTTTCATCTGCTCACTGGAACTTGTGCCAATGCTATAGATTTTTGCCTTTTCCACACTTATCAGTTGCACATTATCTGAAGTATTTGCTCTACTCTCAATGAATATTCTGAAATGTACTCATTCCCATTTTAAACTTCTTGTTTTTACTCGCTCCATAAGCTATTCCAAGTATCCCAAGTAATCCTATTCCCAATACTGTAAGTTTTAAAAATTCTGTTTTTCATTTTTATCTTATCTCCTTCTCTATTTTATTTTTATTGTTCTCTCTCTTAACTTGAACACATTATAAAATAGTTTTATGAATTTAAAATGAATACAAAAATTTTTATTCAATAGCAGAATCACATTCAATTGTTCCATATTTTGATACATAATAACCAGGGTCTTTAAACTCTATTTTATTCTTTATTCTTTTTAATTCTTCTTCAGATAGACCAAAAAGTAGACTTCTTTTTTTCATTTTATTATAAAATATCCATGTGTTTCTCTAATCTTTTTTTCTGATGCCCTGAAAAACCTTCATCTTCCTCAGAGAAACCAGCCATATAATACTTTATTTCCTCCTTACTTTCATCACGGATGAAACCTATCCAACTGTTTTCATTTTTGACAAGTTTTGTCACTAATCCATAGTCATTGTTAAGATAATCTCTTTCATTGAAAAAAATATGGATATTCTAGGCCGTGTAGTACTGTGTAATTTTTAAAACCACAGTCTGTTATACTATAACTTTCTGAAAGCTTTTAACTTTTTATGATTTATATTATACTCCGTTTTTAACGTTAACAAATTAAATGATAGAGGTAAAAATTCCAAACATGAAAAAAACCTACATACCTTATAAAAAAACTAATAAAAAAACTGGTATAAGAAACTGTAATAATTTTTCTCATTTTAATGTTTTTCCTTTCATAAAATCCAGGTATTCCAATTATCAAACTTTTTATAAAAATAGACAGCCTGATAATTTTTCCAGACTGTCTGATATTTAATTAAATTAATCCCAGTAATGGCTTAAAATGTGTTGTTCATTTCTACAAATTCTTCATAGGTAATATCTGCCTTGTCATTAAAGATAATATATATACCCTTTTCAAGTAGCATCACTCCCTTTGCTTCGCCCTTAAGTCTTTCCAGAAGCTCTTCCTTTGGTACTTTTATCAGCTTATTATAACTCTCTTCATTGAAGTACATCACTGGGGATAATGTAAATAATACATCTTCCAGCATTCCTATATTACAATTTTTCTCCTTCAGTTTTTAAAAATTCAGGATTTATACTTTCTCCATAAGTTCTTGTTTCCGGAGTTCTTCCTTCCTCATAAGCACCATTATAAGCTACATATAAATCAGCAACATAAGGATCAAAAATATTTATCACTTTTGGAAGGTCTTCATATATTATTTTTCTTATAGTCTATCAGCTTATATGTTATCTTAAATTCATAACGTAACTCATCCCAACATGCCGATAACATCCTTTCATCTCTCCAATCATATGAACCTTCTATTGAAACTCCTTTAGTTTTTAATATTTTTTTAGCATCATAAAAACATACCAGTTCTGTCCCAAAGTCAGGTGTTTCTGGAATTTTTACTATCTTTCAATCCTAAAGGAGCTTCCAGCTCGACAGTCCTTCCATAACTTTCTCATGTCTTTCTTCCATTGATTCATTTACGTCTACTTTTCTGTATAAATGAATTATTCTTTCTTTATTTTGCATAAATTTAAATATCCTTTCAACATTATTTTTCTGGTCTAATCCTTATTTCATCAATTGTTTTTCTTATATTTTTGGATTCTTATCTAACCAGTCAGTAAATTTAATCTTTGCCTTTTTCATTTGGAAATTCATATATTACTTTAATTTCTGGATTTTTGATTTTTAAACTTCATTTATTCTTCTGAATGTTTTTTTCTAAATTTTTCATAGCACTTTTTATTCCAATGAGGAACATTTCTCTTCGCATCAATCAGATAAGTTGTACCATCCCTTACTTCAATTCCATCAAATTTTATGAAATTCATTCCTCGAGAATTAGGATTATCATATCTTAAAGCCGGAATCACATTTTTCGGTCCATCTGGGGTCTGTTGCATCATACTTCCTGTTGTTCCCCACTGAAATTCTTGTCTTCAGGCTTTCCTGCAGGTTTTTTCAAATATATATTCGACTCCTCTGTTAGGAGTAGCATTGCTTCCTCTTCTAACTGGTTCAGTTCACTTTGCAGTATAAACTTTCCGTCCTTCATAGTAAAGATCTCCATTATCAGATTTGTTTTCTCCTGTTTTTTTCTTTTCTGATTAAAACTTTCTTTATTACTGTTATGATTATTACTTCCCTGTGAATGACTTCTCTCTACTGTTTTAGGTTTCTCAGAAGTAACAGCTGGTTGCTTTTACTGTTTCTATATTCTGTTCAACTTTAGTAACTGGTTTAACTACAGGATTCTTTGGTGCTTCCAGTACTGTCACACTCTTTCCTGATGTAATCAGATTTGGAACAACTGACCCTGTTACCGTTCTTATAGTATGCATCCCCTAGAAGCTTTTGTCCTGTTCCAGTCCTCCTTAAATCCTGCCCTGTCAAGAAGTATTCACTTCCATAAAATCCGCTTATGTCTGTAAATTCAGCCCTACTCTCAACTATATACTTCGAGTCAGGTCTTGCTTACGGTATGTAGAGACCACTTACCGTAAGCAGATTATTCCATCCTTCCACACGTGCTGTGTTTCCTACATTTACACCTATTCCGTATTTTTCATTAATCATTGAATTTTATGATATATCTCATCCACAGTCCATCAATTATATATACTTCATTATCTTTATAATTTCTGTTTATCATATTTGAAAACTCATTTTATTTCTAATTTCTTTAACAGACTATCATAACAATAAAGTTCAGAAAATACTGACTTAAAACTTTTTACATTAGAAAAAAACTAGACATTTATTATTATTTTTTTATGCCTATAATAAATATATAATTTTGTATCTTTATATGTACATTTTTATAAAAAAATATTTTTCAAATTTCTGTTTTAACATCACTTATATCCCTTTCTATAATAATTTCAACTCTTACTTTATCTTTTTGATATTATCAAATTTTTCATATTTTTCATTTTTTATTAAAAACTATATTTGCTTCTTTAAAAAAATTTTTTTCATATTCTTTTTTGTTTTTTTGATATATATTCCTTTTTCCTCCCCATCTTTTTCAACTACATAGTTTATAAAATTTAATAGCTGAATTTTTTTATAGTTTTATTCCTATATTTTTATAATTTATGTTAAGATTTTTTTAAAATTTGTTCTTCTTCTTTTGAAATATTTAAAAATTTCAGTTCTATTAATTCCATAATTCCTTCTTCTGCATATTTCTTATATTTTTCAAATTCAGAAGTAATATAATAACTAACTTCCATGTTATGATTCCTTTCTATTATTCAAATTTAAATTTTGTTACCCATGAACCTGTACTTCCTTTAAACAATTCAATAGTTGGATAACTACCATTTATAACTAAAAATCTCTATAAGTTAGTTTTATTTCCAAATTTATTGAATCCTACTTTTATTACTTTTTCCTCTAGGATTTACTCTAGTTTCTATCTCCCCGACTACTCTACTTTCGAAAAAAATTTTAATGCTTCTTCTTTTGTTCCTTTCAACTTTTTTTATAGCATTACTAGAAGTGGTCTCTGAAGAACCAATTTTTCTTAAATCTTCTAAACTCATTTCTTTTAATTTGTTTACTTGTAAATCCATTTATTATTGGAACAGTTTCCTGTTCAATTTTTAGTAACTGGTTTAACTACAGGATTCTTTAGTGCTTCCAGTGTTGTCACACTCTTTCCTGATGTAATCGAACCAATTGACCCTGTTACCGTTCTTGCAGAAGATGAAGTTGTTACTGTTACTCCTGTTGCCACATTTGGATTAAGTGGAACTAGGGAAGTATTTGCATTCGTTACGGAAAGACTGTTTCCTGTCTGAGTATTACCGAAGTTTTTTAAAAGCTATGAATTTCTCCTGTCACTTTATTTGTAGCTTTTACTACTGTATTTCCATTATAAGTATTAGTAATTTTTGACAGTTCATAATCTGTTCTGAATATATTTTTATCAGGAGTTTTCTCATATTTGAGATTTTTTTGTAATAGATGTGTTTGAATTATTTATACTTGCAGATACGTTTACAATCGTACCTTTCGCCTTTTCATCTAAACCGAATATAACTTCTTTTCTATTTCTAGTTTAATTCAGATAAAATTTTTCTATAACCCTTCATTACTTTATCTTCTGTCAAAAACTGAGTTCCCTTTAATTTATTATGTTCTTTCGATATAATTTCATTTTTACTTATATCATTATTTTTGTATTATTTTTAATTTCTTTTTAAAAATTTTTTTCCATATTTTTTTATTATCATGAATCATTTCCAATATCATGTTAATTGAAAATATATCTAGATATTTTAAATCTTTTTCAAACGCACTTATTGTTTCATCTAAAAGATGATTATCTTCTAAAGTTTCAGTTAATATATATAGAATATTCCAGTATTTATCATATTTTAAGTTTATATTCTTCACTTCACTTATTGTTGATAGTATTTTTCTCTACTTTTTCTTTTTAACCATTTTCTTTCTTCTTTTTTGAAATATTAAATTTCATATATTGATCAAGATACTCCTCTCTTTGCATATGAAAATAACTTCCATTATAATGTAAAAAAATATTTTTCTTCCACTATAGTCTTTTATAATCATTATTGTTTCACCGCTTTCCAGAATTCTCCATCTTTTATAAATTTAAAACCATTATCTTTTTAAAAAAATTTACTTCTTTTTGAAAATATCCACTTGCTTTCATAGGATCATGCAGAGATAAAAACTTTTTCCTTGCTGTAATTGTCGTTCTAAAAATTTCTTATTTATTTCCCACATATTCGATTCTCCCAACTTTATTTAATCTTCATTCCATCCTTTATCTCCTAAATTAAAAATATGTATGTTCATTACCAGCAGCCTCTATATAAGAAATTCCATCTTGATTGTATTTTTCCTAACATCACACTTGTACTATTAGCATTTTTTAGTTGCTTTTTTTCTGCATAAGTCTGGTAAAGCGTATTACCTTGACTTGTTCCTCCCTTTTTACCCAGATCTACATCTTTACTTATCTTATTAACCTGGTTTTAGCACATAACTACTGACTACTATATCCGTTGGCAGCTTTGCTGCTAAATTTTTCAGTCTTTTGACGTCGGTTAACTTTTTCTGCTGTACAATACTGTATCTCTCAGGGAGTATATCTGTCTGCAAAATCTCCTAAAAACTTCCTATACCCAGTTTTACTAACGTATTTTTTTATAGAATAATTATTAATAAAAGAGGTCAGTTATTACTCATTATAAGCAACTGAAATTTCTTTTTTATTGTAGCTATTTTTACCTTCATTTTCTATTACAAACTCTAAATCAAATCCTTTTTTTCCATATAGATAGATGTGGTAATTTCATATTTTTTTCGTTTTTTTGAACCTAAAATATCAGTTATTTCTTTATCTATTGAATAAATAAATTCTTTTTATCAATATCAATATATTTGGCATCTTTTAAACTATCAATTCCCAATCTTTCATTTACAATAATTTCACCAATTTTTATCTTTATAATAAACTATTATTTTTTTCAATTCCATTTTATTGTATATATAATTTTATAATAATATTTTTTTAAAATAATCAATTTCAATATCTTCAACTTCAAAAATCTTTTTCTTTATTGTCAGAATAAAAAAACGAAACTGAGTAAAATCCTTCTTTTTATGAATTATTAAAATAAAGAAATACAACTAATATAATTAAGAATGTTATTATTTTTTTCATTTTATCTCCTAATATTCATTTTGAGGTATTACTGCTTCAAAAATTTAATTTCAATAAATTATTTAATTATTCTTTAAAATTATCTAAAAAGTGACGGTCAGATGCATACTCCAACACCTCTTTTTGAGCCTGTTAGCATAGTAGTCTTATGTACTGAAATGGCTTCAAACCTTCCAATGTTTCCTGTCATTTTTTTGCCTTCCTGATTGAAGTCTCTTGGTATAATCATATCTTAGAAATACTATACAATTTTTTTAATATTAAAAATTATAATCCAAACACAAAATGTAAGAAAAAAATGAAAAAGAAAAAAATATTATTTCTTCTGTTAAATCTATAACTCCTTTACCGTATTCATTTAAAAAAATTTTTTTAGCTTTTTTTATACTTTTAACTTTTTTTATTGAATTTACTCTCCATTTCATCCCTAGTCAAATTAAATCTTGCATCATTATCATCAAAATAGTTTATAAAAAAATAACCATTGTATTTATTTTTTTAACTTTTCATTACATCCAAACTTAGATGTTTCATCAAAAGTTATATTCCCTACAATATATTTGTCACCGTTTTCAGCTATGAATGCAAAACCTCTAAGGTTTATGTCACCTGCAGTTCCTGTAATATTTTTCTGTTACTATTGCAGAGCCCACATGTTTTCCTTTGAGCTGTACTTCTAGTAGTTCCTGCTGTCTCCGAACCTGTCATTCTCCTTAAGTTCCATAGCATCGGCATTTATATCTCCCTTTTGGATTAGTACATTATATTTCTTACTTAGCTTTATTTTTTATGATTTTTTTATAGTTTTTATAAAATATCAACTCTATTAATAATATCAATACTATAATTAATATTGATATATATTTTCTTTTTTTAAATATTTTTAATAATTGTTCATCAGTAAAATTATAACCTTTTGAAACAAAATTATATTGTTTTTTTAAGTATTCATATGTAAAAATCACTCTCATTTCTATATCTTTGTATAAATTTATTTGGATCTTTAAAATTTATTGTTGATTTAATGTAATATATTACTTCTTGATAAGTCAAATTAAATTTTTTTCAATATTTTTCTCCTATTATAAAAATATTCACGGTAATTTTCCAAAAATTTCTTATGATTTTTCTTTTTCCAACTTCTCCTAAATAAAAGAGCTCTCTTCCTAGGTAATCTTTTTCCTGAAATTTTTATGATACTGTGCTAATTTACCAACCCACAAATCATTTATTTTTCTCAAGGCTTTCTACATCTCCATAATAATCAAGTGTTGCTTTGCTTATATTTTTTTCTTCATAAAAAAATTATATTGTATTCTAAACCAATAAGCAAATACTCTACTTGCTCATCAAAAGTGTATCCTTGATATTTAATTACACGATACTTTTCATTTAAATTTAATTGTTTGTTTTCTTTTATCTTTTTTTCCACTTATAAACATGAGAAAAAGAATGTAACACTGAATATAGCATTTTTTCATTATTTCAAATCCCTTATATAATTAAGATATTCTGTACTGATGTGCTTCCACCGTTTCCAGTTGTCTGTATCTTATGCCCATAGCCAATTGTAGCTCCTGCACTTACTCCATAACTTTTTTTGTATTATTTTTAATATAACAATTTTTTTAGATTTTTCACTAAACTATCACTTAGAAATGCAGAAAGCTTTTATCATATATTTATAATATCCCCAGATACTGAAACATCTTTTTAACTCCTCAAGTTCCGGATTATATCTTTTAATTAAATCTGTAACATATTCACTGAAATTCTTTCCTGTTTCCTTTAAAGTCCTGTTCTCTCTGCTGTAATGATATACTTTTAAATCATTATCCCTTGTAGTTATAAAAATGTATTCAGACCTATTTTTTTAATCCTATCACAAAAACTTTCCACAAGCAACATCATAAAACTCATCTTCTATTAAATATTCCTCAAGTGTAAAGTTTGTCAATACTACTTCCCTTACACTACAATCATTATAAAATATCAATTCTTCTTCTCTAACAATCCTCCCAAACTTTTTCCTACTATACTTAAAAATTCCCTGAAATCTCCTTCACTTCTATATCATATAATTCTTCTATTCCTCTTATCTCATCATCATTGTATCCTGTAAATTCCTTCTTGCTCTTTTTCAAGATATCTTTCAAGAAGAATAAAAAGTTCAGAGTTTTCTTTTCTTTCTGAAGATACGTATTCTCTTATTTCCTTTAATCCTTTTTATTCTTTTTCAGATGTATCACACTGTACCAGAAGTTCTCCTATTGATGGAATTTCCAATATAGGTTTTTAATTCAGGATTGTATCTTTCTACTAAATCAACCATGTATTCATTAAAATCCATTCCAGTATCCTTTATCTTTTTCTTCATTCTCATCAAAACAGTATACCTTTAAGTCTTCATCTACTGTCCTTATAAAAAAATAATAGTTTTCCATTTCTATTGAAAATATGAATGGCTTTCTTTTTCAGTTCATCATAAAATACTTTTTCTTCAAAAATCTTCATCATCTATAAATCCAAAATAATTTTTTTCTTAAGAAAGACTGTATACTCCAAAGTTCTCTATAAAGGATTATTGTATAATCTTCAAGTAATCCTCCTCCACATCTTCCAGCATATTTTAAGAACTCCCTGAAATCTCCTTTTTGCTTCTATATCATACAGCTTTTCAATTTTAGTTATTTCTTCTTCACTGTATCCTATTGCCTTTCTTTCATTTTTCAGATATTCTTTTTAGTATATCCATATATCTTTTATCCATACCTTCTCCTTTTTTTATGAGCTTCAAGCCAGACTTATTTAAGTCCAGCTTGTTTTTAAAAATTTAATTATTTCCCTTGAGCTCATAAAAATTTTTCTTATTTCAATATATTTATACTTAATATTATGTATAAAGTCAACAAAAAGACTATCTTAAAAAAATACAAATTAATATAAAGAAGTGTCCCAAGCTAGAAAAATTATAAATATAATTTTTTACATCATTTTTATTTTTTTAAGACAGCTTCCTAGATATCAGATTTTTTTATTTTTCAGATAGTCTTTTTAGTTATGAAATTTATTATTTTTTTCCAATAATTCCAGTGCCATATTAAGAACCTTTTTCCCCATTCATCATTCCATAGTCCATCATGTCTATGACACCTATTTTTATTTCCTGCCTGGTCAGTAAGTTTTTATTTCAGGCAATGCAAACTTAATTTGAGGCCCTAATAAAACAACATCAGCTTTTGGCACTTCAGAAGATGCCTTATCCATAGGCTCTGCCCATATTTCCACTTCAATTCCCTTATCAGCTGCAGCCTTTTGCATCTTATTAACCATAAGGCTTGTAGACATTCCAGCCGAACAGCATAGCAATATTTTTTCATAAATTATCCATCCTTTAAAATATATTTACGTTTTTTTAAGGAAATGCATATCCTTTTTGTCCCCATAGTTTTTACGTTACTTTTGTTATTACATATCCCAGCCTTCTATTTCATTGCTTTCAGAAACTTCCTTTATCCAGTGTCCTGACTTTTTAATTGTCTTTATCTGTGTAGGTAAATCCACTGAAATATATCCATATCTATTTTTATAGGCATTTGTCCATGACCAGCAATCTATCGGTGTCCAAGTATGATATCCGAAACAGTTTGCACCTTCTGTAATTGCTTTTGTGCAGATGAGTCAGATGTTCCCTGTAGAATTCTATTCTGTAGTCATCTTCTATTACTCCCTCTGCATTTTTAAATCTTTCTTCCCCTTCTACACCCATTCCGTTTTCTGAAATAAACCATTTTATATTCCCGTAGTTTTCCTGAATATTTTTTGCTATGTCATAAATAGCTTTAGGATATATTTCCCATCCTCTGTAAATGTTCATTCTCTTTCCAGGCATATCATAGTTTTCAAAATATTTGTCAGGCAGCCATCCTGAAGACATATCAAACTCTGTTTCCCTTGCCTTTATCCTTCTTGGCTGGTAATAGTTCACTCCAAGATAATCCACTGTATTTTTTTCTTTATTATATCAAGCTCTTCCTGAGTACTTTCCCATAAAACGCCATCCTTTTCAAGTATATCTGTCAGCAGTCTTGGAAATTCCCCTTTAATTGCAGGGTCAAGAAAGGAATTGTTGAAAACCGCATCAGAAATTTCTGCAGCCTTTATATCTTCCTCATTTTCACTTCTCGGATATGAAGGTGTCAGATTCAGTATAATTCCTATTTCTCCGTTATTTCCTGTTTCCTTTTTATACTCTTTGTAGGCTTCTATTGCTTTTGCTGAAGCAAGTGCGGTATTGTAAAGTACCTGCATAGCCTTTTTCCCGTCCACTACTAGCGGATAGTGAAATTTATACATATACTGCGCTTCTACAGGAACTATCGGCTCATTGAAGGTCATCCAGTATTTTACCCTGTCACCAAACAGCTCAAAAGCTTTTTTTGCATATTTCACAAACAGCTCCACAACATGCTTCGACTCCCAGCCACCGTATTTTTCCTGAAGTTCTATCGGCATGTCAAAATGATACAGGTTTATTACAAGTGTCAGTCCCTGTCTTATAAACTCATCAATCACTTCATTGTAAAATCTTACTCCATCTTCATCAACTTCACCAGTTTCAAAATCTTTAATCAGCCTTGTCCACTGTATTGACGTTCTTAGTGAATTTAATCCAATTTTCTTATAAAGTGCTATATCTTCCCTGAAACTGTTGTAGAAATTTGATGCAACATCAGGTCCCACTTCATTAAAAAAACACCTTTTTATCTGTGTCATACCAGTAATCAAATATATTTCTGTTTCTCTTGTTAAATCTTCCTTCGCTCTGAGGTCCCGAAGTTGCTGACCCCCACCAGAAGTTTTCAGGAAATTTTAACTTTGCCATACTGTTACCTCCTCACTGTTTTTATAATAAGATTTTTGTTTTTATATCTGTATTTTACATAATTTTTTTACTATTTACAATAAAAAAATATGAGCATGATCAAAAAAATAATAGAAAAAAACTATATTTTTTTGAATTATTTATCCTTTTTCTTTGACATTATCATATTTGCTCCTAAAATTCCTGAAATTACAAATCCTAAAATTCCTAAAACTGAAATACCGTTTATATGTGGAGGCATATTTGCCAGAACAAGTATTGATGACCCGATAATAAGTGAAGAAACCACAAGTCCCATGACAAGTCTTTCTGTAATTTTTCTGGAAATTTTCAAATCCTACAAGTTCATGTCTATGTTTCAGTTCATTATTCTGTATTTTTTTCCAGCAGTCTTTTAAGGTCGCTTGGCAATGTCAGCCAGTTTTCAGAAAAATTCACCTACTTTTCCCATTCCTTTTTTTCCAGAATATACTTAAGCGACATTCTTTTTACCATAATTTCCTGTGCATTTTTTTCCTATTTCCTGCATAATATTCAGCTGAGGATTCAGATGTCTTCCAATTCCTTCAATCTGACCTATACCTTTAACAAGAAGATACACATCTTCTGACAGCAGCACCTGATTTTGACTTAATAATGTTTTTTTACTCTCCATAATTTCTACAAGATTAATTTCCTCAAAGGGAAGTCCCGTCAACCATACTTAAAAATATCGTAAAATCCCTCTCCAGTCTTTTTCATCAGAAATATTGTAATCCAGTGCAAGTTCCTTTATTGTTGCAATCATTTTTGACATCCTTCTGCAGAAAGTTCAGTGTAAGTTCCTCCAGAGCTCTATTTCATACGGATATAGTGTTCCCATTGCTCCAAAATCAATAAATATCAATTTTTCCATCTTTCCCCAGAAATATATTTCCCGGATGAGGATCTGCATGAAAAAAATCCGTATTTCATAACTTGTTTTTATGTAAAGTTCCAATCAAGTGAGTCTATTTCTTTCGGATTAAAACCCGTTTTTTTCAATTTTTTTCCTTATCTGTTATTTTTAATTCCCTCTATAAATTCCATGCATAAAAATCCTATTATTTGAAAGCTCCTTATATACAACAGGAACATGTAAATGCTCATTTCCCTTAAAATTGTTTTCAAAAACGTTCCATATTTTTTTCGTTCATTTGTAAGGGAAAGCTCTTTTTTTCAGCATATTTTTCAAAAGTCTCAACAATATACAGCAGATTAATATTTTTTTAGCATTTACATCGTATTTTTTTCCAAAAACTTGGCCATATCCTTCATTATTATCAGATCAGTTTCAACTACATTATCTATATTGTCCCTTCTTATCTTCAGTACAACTTTTTCTCCATTTTTTTAGAACTGCACGGAATACCTGACCTATGGATGCTGATGCCATTGGTTCTTCATCTATTGACTGAAAATATTCTTCTGGAATAATATTTAGCTCTTCAGCAAGTTTTTCCTTATATCAACTTCCTGAATTTCAACTTTATCCTGCAATTTCTGAAGCTCAGATATCATTTCTTCAGGAAGTATATCATTTCTGTTACTTAGCATCTGACCAAACTTCACATAGGCAGGACCCATTTCCTCAAGTGCCATTCTAACTCTTTCATAGATTGTTCTAGACTTAATATCCTTTATTTTCCCCCTGTTCCGTCCTACAATCCTCTTTTGGAAGTCTTTTTTCGAGCTCACTTCTGCTTAGAATTTCTTCAAATCCATATTTCATAAGGACATCTGCCAGTTTCTTTATTCTTTTTATTTTTTTCCAGTTCCTTAAATCTGACAGTTCCAGACTTAATATTTTTACTTTCCTCTGTATCCAGTATTTCATCTGCTGCATCCTCTTCCAGCAGCTCTTCCATTCCCAATATTTCTTCACTCATATTTATCCTTTCATTAGAAAACTGACCCAGTAAACTTTTTTTGAAACCGGGCCAGAAAGCATCTATCTTTATTTATTCTTTTTATTTTCTAAATTTTTTTCCCTTAATTTAGCAACTTCCAGTTTAATTTTACTGTCAGCTTCTTCAAATTTATCCTTTAAATTTGCCAGTACATCATCAACTTTTTATTTTTCAGCTTGTCTTTTTTTCTTCATTTGCCATTTTCTTAAATTCATCATAGGCAGCTGTCTTATATAGTTCCTTTTCGTATTCTTTTTGCAAGTTCTACTTCCTTCTGAACAACATTGGCACTTTTTCTTAGAATAATTTCCTCATCATATTTTTTTCAAATACTCATCCAGTTCAGAATTTTCTTCTTCAGTTGCAAGCAGAACCAACCCAAAATTATCATCTGTCAAATATTTTGTAGTATCCGCCAGAATTCCTGTTTTTATTTCATCTTCTGCATTTCCTCTGCTTTCACCAATTAATGCCCCCAATGATCCTCCAAATAAAATCCCAAGCGGACCTCCTATAATACCAACAAATGCCCCTAATAGTCCTCCTGAAAGAAATCCAACCTGTCCGTTTGAAGAAACTTCAAAACCTTCCTTGAAAACAACCTTTCCATTTTCCTTTTTTACTACAGCAGCTTCGGTAATGACATAATTCTTACCAATAAAATTTCCTTTTAATATTATTCAAAACTTCATAAGCACTAAGCTGATTTTTTTAAATACAGCTAATAAAACATTGTTTTCCATAAATATGTACCTCAACTTTCATTTTTATTAATGCATTATATCATAATTTCTTTTTAAATAGATTAGAAACTGTTTCTTTTTCTACATTTTAATATATAATAATTGTAAAAAGAAAGGAGCTGAGATTGTATTAAAATTTTAAAAAAATAGTATTTATGAAATTATTCAATAATTTTACAATTTAAAACAGGAAATGAATAAATATATTTTTAAATACTTTAATATAATTTTCACAGAAACATGTTTGATTTTTATACAAAATATTGATATATCAGTTATAGAAAAAAATATACAGATTCCAGCATAATTTAAATTCTGAATTGTTTAATAAGATTATGATATTTTTTTACAATTCTGGGAGATAACGGAATAATATGGATTGCCATCGCACTGATACTTCTCCTAAACAGAAAAATATCGAAAAATTGGGTTTATTCTCCATTATTTCACTTATTATATGTGCACTGCTTGTAAATGTTATTTTAAAAGCCTTTAATCCACAGGCCAAGACCCTTTTTCTGAACTGACTGATATTACACTGTTAATCAAAGCGCCTAAAGATTATTCATTCCCATCAGGACATACAGCAGCTTCCTTTTGTAATGGTATATATTTTCTTCAGGCATATAAAGAAATATTTTATACCTGTACTCATTACAGGAATACTCATTGCTTTTTTTCAAGAATGTATCTAAGTGTGCATTTTTCCCAGCGATATTATTGCAGGAATTATAATAGGTATATTTTTCAGGATATGCAGGAGAAAAACTTACAGACAGGGTTTTTACAGAAAAAGATTGACTGATAAAAATAGGTATATAATATAATTAATATACTTTTTTTATAAAAGTTGTCAAAATTATTACTGTTAATTAATTTTTAAATAATAGAAGTTAGAAAATGAAGGGAGAAATTATATGTTATATCCAATGAAATTTAAAAAGGTTTTTATTGAAAAAGTATGGGGTGGAAGGGAATTTGAAAACAAAACTGAATATGACTTTTGCCTGAAAATAAGAATATTGGTGAATCATGGGAGGTTTCTGCACATCCTAACGGAATGAGTATAGTTGAAAAATGGACCTCTTGCAGGAAAAAAACTTTGCAGGAGGTTTATGATGAATATAAGGGAAAACTTGTAGGTGAAAAAGTTTATAATGAATATGGACAAAAGATTTCCTCTACTTATTAAGTACCTTGATGTAAACGACAGACTTTCCATACAGGTACATCCTGATGATGAAGTTGCCAACAGAAAACACAACGAACTTGGAAAAAAAGTGAATCATGGTTTTATTATGGAAGCAAGCGATGATGCGGTTCTTATAATGGGTATGAAACCTGGAATTACAAAGGAAATATTTATAGAAAAAAAGCTAAAAATAATGATTTTTTTCGGGAATGTTTGAAGAAATATCTGTAAAAAAAGGGGATCTGGTAGATATCACTCCCGGAATGGTACATGCTTCACTTAAAGGGAAGCGTTCTTTTGCCGAAATACAGGAAAAATTCTGATGTAACATATAGAATATACGATTTTTGACCGTATTGAAAACGGTAAGAAAAGAGAACTTCACATTGATGATGCAGCTGAAGTGATAGACTTTGGAAAGAAGGCGGATATCACAAAAACTGAATTTGAAAAATGGTGAAACAAGAAAAACATAATAAAGAAAAAAATATTACAGCATTGATAAGGTAAAAGTTGAAGAAAATTTTGAAGATACTAATGAAGAAAGCATGATCATCTACTCAATACTTGAAGGAAAGGGACGTATCGACAGCAGTGATTCTACCCTTGATATTCAGAAGGGGAATCTGTTCTTGTACCTCCTCACATAAAGGTTACTTTAAAAGGAAATTTTTGAAATATTGAGAACAACTATAAAAAAAGCGAAAGGATAACTTTAATGAAATATAATTTTTGATGAAATAATAGACAGAAAAAAATAACCATTCTACAAAAATACAATGAATTAATAAAAAAATTTCGGAGTGGACGATGTAATTCCATTATGGATTGCCGATATGGATTTCAAAACTGCCGAACCTGTAATCAATGCCGTAAAAAGAAGGCTGAACACGGTGTTTTTGGATATGTATACCGTCCTGATGAATATTTTGAGTCTTTCGTAAACTGGCAGAAAAAGATTTGGCTGGGAACCAAAAAGAACTTCTAAGCTTCAGTATTGGTATTGTTCCTGCTTTAGGGTGCTTTAGTAAGACAATTTTTCTGAAAAAAAGGGGATAAAATTCTTATTCAGACACCTGTATATTCTGAGTTTTATGACATCAACCTTGATAATGAAAGAGTTGTCATTGAAAAATAAATTCATTGAAAAAGACGGAGAATATTCCCTTGACTTGAAGGATCTTGAAGAAAAAGCTGAAGGAACAGCCGAAAACTTCTTATTTTTCTGTAATCCGCAAAAATCCAATTGGCCATGTTTGGACTTATGAGGAACTTAAAGCAATTGGAGATTTATGCGTTAAATACAATGTGCCTGTTATTTCAGATGAAATTCATGCAGACCTTACTTTATGGGATAATAAACATATTCCAATGGCAAGCGTGTCAGAAGAAATAAGAAAAAAATACTATTACAGTGCACTTCTACGGGAAAAAGCCTTCAATGTGGCAGGACTTCAATGTGCAACTATTGTTTTTAACAATCTTGAAGAAAAAGTAAATTTGATAAATTCTGGAAGGATCTGGAAGTTCATAGAAACAATCCTTTCAATCTAGTTGCAACAATTGCGGCATACACTGAAGGAGAGGAATACCTTGTTCAGCTGAAGAAATATCTTGAAGATAATATCATGTTTGTCTACAATTACTGTAAGGACAACATTCCACAAATTAAGCCAAATATCCAGCAGGCAACATATCTTGTATGGGTTGACTGCAGACAGCTATGTAAGGAGTTTTGGATTCAGTCAGGCTGACCTCGAAGAATTTATGCTGAAAAAGCAAAGCTGGGACTTAATCCCGGAAGATCCTTCCAGAAAAGATTTAGAAGGTTTCATGAGAATAAATACTGCCTGTCCACGTTCAGTGCTTGAAAAAGCTTTTAAAACAACTAGAAAATGCAGTAAAAGAACTTTCAAAATAAAAATTTAAAATTATATTTTTATATACTGTTGACAATCCTTTTTAAAAGTAGTATTATATTTTTATATACAAATATAATAAGGAGGAATAAAATGCCTGAAAATAAAAATGTAAAATTTTCTGTATTAAATCTGGTTCCTAAATTCCAGAATGATACTGATATTGATGCAATAAACAGAGCTACAGAACTTATTAAAAATAGTGGAAAAATTAGGGCTATCACCGTTACTGGGTGGCTGAACATCATAATTTCAGGGGAGTATTAAGTTCTGCTACAGCCCTAATTATACAGCATTTACTTGCAAATTCGGAAAAAATAAGGGTAGGAGCAGGAGGAGTAATGCTGCCTAACCATACTGCACTGCAGGTATCGGAAACATACGGAACCCTTGAAACTCTTTATCCAGGAAGAGTTGACCTTGGTATAGGGCGTGCTCCTGGAACTGATTCTGATACGGCAGCACTCATTTACAGAACTCAATATGTAAGAACCAGTAAATTTGTGGAAGCTATTAAAGATATTCAGAGATTTATGGGAAGCGAAGAAGAACAGGGAATTGTTTCAGCTTATCCAGGGAATAAATACAAATGTACCTATTTTCATGCTTGGAAGCTCCATACACTCTGCTTCTGTTTCGGGAGAACTTGGATTGCCTTATTCCTTTGCAGGCCATTTTTTTCTCCCGATGCCGCAGAAGAAGCAATAAAAATTTACAGGGATAGCTTTGTCCCTTCAAAATATTTGGAAAAACCTTATGTAATTCTTGGAGTTCTTGCTCATGGTGCCGATTCCAATGAAGAAGCTGAAAGGCTCTATACTACCACTCAGCAGGCAATGCTTAATCTGACCAGAGGAGAAAAAGGACTTTTTCCCTTACCTGATGAAAACTTTTCAGATAAACTGACTTCGGCAGAAAAAATATTCCTGCAGTCAAAAATGGGAATAAATCTGATGGGAACAAAAGAAACGATAAAAAGAAAATGGGATGAAATAAACAGTAAATACCAGCCTGATGAAATAATGGCTGTAAGTTATATGTCAGAAATAAATCAGCTTGAAACTTCTTACAGAATACTGGCTGAAGCTTTTAAAAATCTCAATAATCTGAAAAGAGAAACAGAAAGGAAAGTAAAATGGAAGATTCAACTACAAAAAACATAAAGGAAATTTATCTTGCAGGAGGATGTTTCTGGGGAATTGAAGCATATGCCAAAAATTTATGGTGTTATTGAAACAACTGCAGGATATGCAAACGGAAAAACAGAAAAATACAACTTACAGGGAACTGCACAGTACAGACCATGCAGAAACTGTACATATAAAAATATGACGCTGATAAACTTTCACTGAAAAAAATTACTGAAATTCTATTTTCAGGTAATAGATCCAACAAGCATAAATAAACAGGGAAATGACAGGGGAAGACAATATCGTACAGGAATTTATTATACAGATTCTAAAGACCTGAAACTATTCTTCAGGAAATTGCAGAAGAGCAGAAAAAGTATGAAGATAAAATTCAGGTGGAAGTGGAACAACTGAAAAACTTCATTCCTGCAGAAGAATATCATCAGGACTATTTGGATAAAAATCCCGGAGGATACTGTCATATAAACCTTAATGCTGTCAATACCTTCCTTATTGACCCTGAAGAATATGTAAAACCTGACGATGATGAGCTGAAAAGCAAATTATCCAACCTTCAGTATAATGTAACTCAAAACAAATACACTGAACATCCTTTTGAAAATGAATACTGGGATAGCGAAGAAAAAGGTATATATGTGGATATCACAACAGGGGAACCTTTTATTCCTCTCCACAAACAAATACAATTCAGGTTGTGGATGGCCAAGCTTTACAAAGCCTATCCAGAAAGATGTTGTAAACTATGCAGAGGATAGAAGCCTTAGCAGAGTCAGAACTGAAGTCCTGAGCAGAAGCGGAAATGCCCACCTTGGCCATGTTTTTCCTGACGGACCTATTGACAAGGGGGGACTTAGATACTGTATAAACAGTGCTGCATTGAGATTTATACCTTTTAAAGGACATGGAAAAGGAAAATTATGGATATCTGATTCCATTACTTGAAAAAGAACTTGGAGAAAAAATTCTAAAAAAATACTCCTTTCAATATTAAATAAAAAGAGGGTGTCTTAAAAAATGAAAAATGATGTGAAAAATATATTTATGAATTATTTATAATTTCACAATTCAAAACAGGAAATGAATTTAGAAAAAGTCAACAACCTGATTTTTTTCAGGTGAATTTTGACTTTTTCTTTATGAATGACTGTTTTTGTATAAGTGAAATTTTAGTAAATGAATAAATATAATTTTTCATATTTTTTTCATTTTTTGAGACAGTCTTTTTTATTCAAAAATTCTAACTTCGAATTTATCTGCAAATTTTCATTTCTTATAAAAATTATAGAAAATATTATAATATTCTATTCCTTTTTTATATTATTTCGGGATATAATATCTTTGTAAGTACAAGAATACTTTAATATAAATTCAGGAGGCGATATTATGAAATACAAAGGTTTATTATTATTTCTGATTCTATCTTTAACAGTATTTTTCTGCCATATTGCTCAGCAAAAATGGAAATACTGTAAAAAAAGTAAAATCCGAAAAACAAAACAGAAAAAGGAAATGTCAATGCAATCAGGAGCAAAGGAAAGCATTAAGGAAATATATCTTGCAGGAGGATGTTTCTGGGGAATTGAAGCATATATGGAAAGGATATCTGGAGTTAAGGATGCCACAGTCGGCTATGCAAATGGTAAAACTGATAAAACCAGCTATAATATCGTTGCTTCAACCGACCACGCAGAAACTGTCCATGTAAAATATGATTCAAATAAAATTTCACTTAGCAGACTGCTTAAATATTACTTTCAGGTAATAGACCCCACTAGTGTAAACCAGCAGGGAAATGACAGGGGAAGACAGTATCGTACAGGTATTTACTACACAAATCCCAAGGATAGGGAAATTATCCTGCAGGAAATTTCAGAACAGCAGAAAAAATATACAGATAAAATTCAGGTGGAAGTTGAACCCCTTAAAAATTACATTCTTGCTGAGGACTATCATCAGGACTATCTGAAAAAAAATCCGAACGGATACTGCCATATAAATCTTGATATGGCTGATGAAGTTATCATAGATCCTAAAGACTATCCGAAACCAAGTGATGAAGAACTGAAAAAACGTCTGACTCCATTACAGTACAGTGTTACACAGAAAAAAGATACTGAACATTCATTTACAAATGAATACTGGGATAATCATGAACCAGGAATATATGTGGATATTACAACAGGAGAACCTTTATTTTCTTCAAAAGATAAATATGATTCAGGTTGTGGATGGCCAAGCTTTACAAAACCCATTGCAAAAGATGTTGTCACTTACGAAAATGATACAAGTTTCAATATGATAAGAACTGAAGTCCTTAGCCGAAGCGGAAAAGCCCATCTTGGTCATGTTTTCGATGACGGACCTAAAGACAGGGGAGGACTTAGATACTGTATAAACAGTGCCTCAATCAAATTTATTCCTTTAAGGGATATGGAAAAGGAAAATTATGGATATTTAATAAATTTAGTTAAATAAAAAGAATAGGAGAAAAAAATAATGATTAATCAACATCTTTTAATAGGAAGTGTCTTTCTTGGAGGAGTGGCAAGCTTTCTCTCCCTGCATACTTCCAATCGTCCCTGTATATCTGGGAATTCTGAGTAAAGGAAAAAAACTATACTCAATACATTTCTTTTTTTATATTAGGACTTTCACTTACTTTTTGTAAGTATAGGTTTTTAGCTTTAGCATACTTACAGGGTTATTTTTTTCAATGACACTATAAAAATTATAGCAGGTATTATTGTAATAATACTTGGTTTTCATCAGACAGGTATATTAAAATTTGATTTTCTGGAAAAGAATAAAGCCTTAAAAATTTAATCTTATAGGAAAAAAATTCTTCCTTGCAGGCTTTTTCTCCTAGGGCTGACATTCAGTCTGGGATGGACACCATGCATAGGCCCTATTCTTGCCTCAGTGCTGGCTTTTAGCCGGAAAATGAAGGCTCTGCAATATATGGTGGTTTAATGATGTTTGTCTATGTTTTTAGGACTTTCAACTCCGTTTGTGCTTTTTTTCCTTTTTCTCTCAGGAATTACTGAAAAAAAGTACGTGTACTAAATAAATATACAGGATATTTTTAAAAATCTTTGGCGGATTTCTTATTATTTTCATGGGAATTCTGCTCATTCTTGGAAAAATTTTAATCGCTTCTATCAGATAGATTATGGAAGCAATAAATAACTTATCAAAAGAAAGGATGTATTTTTTTATGAAAAAAATTAATCGCTATACTTACAATTATGTTAGGATTCAGTATGACTTCTTTTTGGAAAGTGGTACACTTCAGGGAGTTCAGTTAAAAGATATAAATAATAAAACCTGTTTCCCTTGACAAATACAAAGGGAAAAAAAGGTTTATATTAAAGATGTAGGGCTCTCATGGTGTCCAATTTGTCTTTCAGGTTTAAATGAAATAAATTCTTTAAGTGCAGACAAAAACAAAAATTTTTACAGTTATAACTATTGTTTCTCCCGGGCTTAAAGGTGAGAAACCAACTGATAAATTTATTCAATGGTATAAAGGGCTTAACTACAAAAATATCACAGTTCTTCTAGATGAAAAAGGGAACTGTCATAAAAAAGGGCAAAAAAATCCGGGATATCCTTCAAATATTATTCTTGACAGTAATCTAAATATTATCAGTACATCTCAGGGACATATGAATGATAGCTCAAATTAAAGGGAGCTGTTAAATAGATGTACAGCATTCTAATAGTTGATGATGAACCTATAATAAGAAGAGGAATAAAAACCTTCATTGATTTTTGAAAAATATAAAATAAATGACATATATGAGGCAGAAGATGGTAATTCTGCCTTTAAGACTTTTTCCGATGTGCTGCCTGATCTGGTCTTACTTGATATAAATATTCCTTTTAAAGATGGACTTACTCTGGCTCAGGAAATGAAAGAAATAAAACACGATGTAAAAATAGCCATCATATCAGGATATGATTATTTTTGAATATGCTCAGAAAGCCTTAAAAATAGGTGTCGAAGATTACATCTTAAAACCTGTTTCTAAATCTGATATAAACGAAATAATTTCAAAGCTGATTTACAGTCTTGAAGAAGATAAAAAAATACAATGAAGCTAGAAAAAAATTATTGATAAGATTAATCATTCAGAAGATTCTGATAAAGATGTTTCAAATAAGAAATATAAAGATATGATAATTAAAAATGGAAGAAAAATATAGTGAAGTCTCCTTCAGCTTAAGTTCACTTGCTGATGAAATGGACTTATCTTCAGGATATTTAAGTTCTCTGTTTAAAAAAATTTGTTTGGTATTCCTTTTTCAGGACTATCTGAACAACATACGAATGGAAAAGGCAAAACTTCTTCTTCTGACAACTGGTTTGAAAAACTATGAAATTGCAGAACTTGTCGGAATTGAAAAATTTTAACTACTTTAATTCAAAATTCAAGAAAACTTTTGGAATGACACCTAAAGAATTCAAAAAAAGTGTATTGGAGAAATTATGAAATTCAAAAAAATCAATGAAAAAAATTCAATGCTGCTGCAAATAATTTTTTTATTATCTGATTGAAAATTTTCTGTTTGTCCTTTTTTTCTGAGCAGTATTTTTTTACTATACTTCAAAAATATATTATAATGAATAAGGAAATAGAATATACTAATGAAAATGTAATTACTACAACCCGTTATATTGCATTGTACGTAGATAAACTAAAAAAATATAATTAATCTCCTATCAGTAGACACTGATATTAAAAGTTTTTCTTACAACAGGAAATGAAAATTCCCGACAAAGTGTTGAAAAAAATGGTTTCTTTTATTTTTAGATAATAATAAAGGAATTAAAAAAATATTACCGTTATAGGAAAAACGGCAACATTGTGTCCAGTGATAAAACAAATAATATGAACATATCTACTGATATGATGAAGGAACCATGGTATATTGATGCTATAAATAATTCTGACATACCTGTATTTAACCCTATAAGAAAGAATCCTGCAACTATGAATTCAGCTCTCTGGTTTTTTATCAATAAGTCGGGATATTAAAAATAGAAATGGAGAAAAATCTTGAGTTATAGTTTTTGACATAAAAATATGAAATACTGGAAAAATACCTGAATTCTCTTGCTTTTTGGAAAACAGAGTGACAGCATTATAGTTGATGAAAGAGACAATATTATATATTATAGGGATGTTAACTGTTTTTATAAACAAAAAAATGTCTTGAAAAGTTTTTCAGAAAAAAATATAAAATCAAAGGATACATATTTATATAAAATAAATATAGAAAACACAAACTGGAGTTTGAAAAAGCCTAGCTAATATGAATGATCTGATTACTTTTAAAAAGAAATTTTTCTCATATTGTTCTTGCCATTTTTTTAGTTTCTCTGATTTTTCCTCAGTTATTACATTCATGGCAATAACAAAATTTTTTTAAGACCATTAATAAAGCTGGAAAAACATATGCAAAAATTTGAAAATACTTTTAAGTGAATTTCATCTTAAGGAAGATACAGGCTATGAAATAAATAATCTGATTGAGCACTTTAATACAATGATTAAAAAATCAAATATTTAAGGGAATACGAAATAAAAAGCCCTTCATAGCCAGATTAATCCACATTTTTTTATACAATACACTTGATACTATTATCTGGATGGCAGAATTTGAAGATAAGAAAAAGTCATTGCCATTACAAAAGCGCTGGCAAACTTCTTCAGGATTTCCCTTAGCAATGGAAATGAAATGATTTTTAAAAGATGAAATAAAGCATGTTCAGGAATATTTATTCATACAAAAACAGAGATATGAAGATAAACTTTCATATTTTTTTCAATGTAGATGAAACGCTTCTTTCAGTTGAAGTTCCTAAAATTATTATTCAGCCTATTGTGGAAAAATTCCATCTATCATGGGATAAAAAAATATTTCAGAAAATGGAATTATTAAAATCAATGTGTATAAAAAGATAACTCAATCAATATTTCAATTAAAGATAACGGAATAGGATTTAAAAAAATCTAAAAACTTCAAAAAAAGTAAGACAGGCGGTGTCGGTATTAAAAAAATGTTGCTAAAAGAATTAAATTTTATTATGGAAAAGAATATGGAATATTTATTCCTTCTACTGATAAAGGTTCAGAAGTAATTATAAAAATTCCATTAAATAAATAGATATTATATATAAACAGGACGTCTTTCATTAGACGTCCTGTTTATGAATAATAAATGAGAAATATTATCTATAATAATTTATAGATAATTTAGAAATACTGTTCATATTATACTATAAATTTTTATATTTTTCCACCTTTTATTTTTCAAAAATATTTCATTTTTAAATTTTTTTATTTTTGTTCCAAAAATTCTATCTCCTGCATCTCCCTAAACCTGGATAAATATAGGCATTTTCATTAAGTCCGTCATCAATTGCGGCAATATACAGATCCACATCAGGATGTTTTTCAAGAACTTTTTAATTCCTTCAGGTGCTCCTATTATACATAGCATCGTAATATTTTTACACCTTTATCCTTTTAAATAATTAAGTGTGTAAATCATTGAACCACCAGTTGCAAGCATCGGATCAACTACAAATACTTGACTTTCAGCAACATTTGCAGGCATTTTTGCATAATAATATACAGGTTCCAGAGTTTCTTCATTTCTATATACTCCAAGATGGCCTACCTTTGCATTTGGAAGAAGCTGTAATATCCTGTCTATCATTCCCAATCCTGCCCTAAGGATAGGAACAAGTGTTACAGGCTCATCAAGAACTTTTTGTTCTAGTTTTTTTGAATAGGAGTTTCTGTTTCAATTTCCTTCAATGGTAAATGTTTTGTTGCCTCATACACCATTAAACCTGCTATTTCATTAAGACTTTCCCTAAAAAGCTTAGTATCTGTATTTTTGTTTCTTAAGTTTGTAAGTTTATGCTCTATTAGCGGATGCTTTAATTCAAAAACTGCTATTGATAATCACTCCGTTCATTATTAGTTTATATATTATTTTTTTGTTACTCATTAATATTATTTTTATCATTAATTTACTTTTCCTGTTTTCCCCATAAATACAAAGTATATATATATATTATTTTATAATTCTTTTTTTCAAAAACAGAGATTACTACTATTAAAAATAGCAACTCTGTTTTTATTAATATTATAAGTTATATTTTTTTCTTAAATTTATCAACTCTTCCTGTTTCATCAACAAATTTAGATTTACCTGTATAGAACGGGTGTGATGTTGAACTTGTAGCAACTTTTTTATTACAGGATATTCCTGTCCTTCAAAAAGTTGTCGTTTCTTTTAGAATACTTTGTTGATTTTTCCTAAAAACTTTTCACCATTACTTGTATCTTCGAATACTACAAACTTATATTCAGGATGTATATCATTACGGACTCCTTTCTATCTATCAATTTTTACCGATAATAATTTTTTTGTCGTTTTTAAATAATGATATCATATTTTTATAGTATTTTCAAGTAATATGTTAAAGTTTTTATTACAATCTGTAGTTTTTAGAGGTATTAATCCTTATTAAAACTACTTTTGTAAGTCTATAAGTATCTCTTGCAATTACAAGTTCTTCATTAGTTTCAACTTTATATACTTTTACTTTTGAACCAGGTTTTGATAATTCAACTGTTCCTGAAACTCTTTCTTTGTTCTTTTCAGCATCAAATTTCCAATCCCAAGATATCCTAATCCTTCACAAATAGACTGTCTAGGGTCACTACCATTTTCTCCTATTCCTCCTGTAAAGGCTATGGCATCTACTCCGTCCATTGCAGCATATGCACCTATATATATTTTAACTCTGTAGCAGAACATATCATAAGCAAGTTTAGCTCTTTTCATTTCCAGCTTCCATTGCTGTTTCAAGATCTCTGAAGTCTGAACTTTCTCCAAAGATTCCTAAAATTCCTGATTTTTTATTCATTCTTGTATCTATTTCCTTTAAAGAAAGACCTCTTTTTCCATTACATAAAGAGCAGTGGCAGGATCAGCATCTCCTGTTCTTGTTCCCATCATAACTCCTGCAAGAGGTGTCAATCCCATTGAAGTATCTACAACTTTTCCATTTTTTTACTGCTGATATACTTGCTCCATTTCCTAAATGGCAAACAATTATTTTGCTATCTTCTTTTCCTAAAACTTCTCTTACCAGTTCACTTACATACTTGTGGGAAGTTCCGTGGAATCCATATTTTCTTACTTTCAATTCAGTATAATCTTCGTATGGGAATGCATACATGTATGCTTCAGGAAGCATAGACTGATGGAAAGCTGTATCAAATACTACAACATTTTTTTCTTATCTGGAAGAAGTTCCTTCATAACTTTTATTCCCATTATGTTTGCCGGATTATGAAGTGGGGCAAGTGCTGACACCTCTTCAAGATTTTTTTATAACTTCATCATCTACAACTACTGAATCATCATAATATTCTCCACCATGAACGACTCTGTGTCCTATTGCATCAATTTCATCAACATTTGCTATTACACCCATGTTCTTTGTCCTGTAATGTTTTTCAGAACAAGGTCTATCGCAATAGAATGATTTTTCCATAGGAGCTTCCTGTTTATCAATTTTTGTTCCCTTTTACTAAATTTTTTTGTATGTAAAGATAGGGTTAGCTATACCCACTCTTTCACAAATCCCTTTAGCAAGTGTCTTTTTCGTTTGTCATGTCAATAAGTTCAAATTTTAAAGATGAACTTCCGCTGTTAATTACCAGTATTTTCATTTTTCCTCCTTAGTTTGTATGTTTTCTATTTTAATTTATTTTTGCTCTGATTCTACAGCTGTTATAGCAACAACTTCAACTATATCTTCTACACTGCATCCTCTTGAAAGATCGTGAACAGGACTTGCCAACCCTTGAATTAAAGGTCCTAATGCCTTAGCTCCTGCCAATCTCTGAGTCAGCTTGTACCCAATATTTCCTGAATTTAAATCAGGGAATATAAGAACATTTGCATGTCCTGCAACCTTTGATTCAGGAGCTTTAGATTTTGCTACTTCTGGAACAATTGCTGCATCAAGCTGGAATTCTCCGTCAAATTCAAAATCTACATTTCTTTCTTTTAAGATTTCTATAGCTTCCCTAACTTTTGTTACAGATTCTCCATCTGCACTTCCTTTTGTAGAGAATGACAGGAATGCTACTTTCGGTTCTTTCATTCCAACTGTTTTTCTTGCCTTTTCTGCACTTGAAATTGCAATGTCTGCAAGCTGCATAGCAGTAGGATTAGGTATAACTCCTCCATCTGCATATATAAATGTTCCATTATCTCCAAATTCAGGAGTTTTTGTTACCATTATAAACGAGCTTGATACTGTTTTCAATCCAGGTTTAGGCCCTATTGTCAATATTGCAGATCTTAAAACATGAGCTGTAGGTGAATTTGACCCTGCGACCATTCCATCTACTCTTCCTTGGTAGACTAGCATTGCTCCAAAAAATCTTGGATCTGAAAGTAATGTTGCCTTTGCAGTTTCAAATGTCATTCCTTTTTTCTCTCTTTTTTGTCTCAAAATTTCTGCCATTTCATCTATTGTAGCGCAGTTTTCAGGATCGTATATAATTGCTCCTTCCAAAGAAACTCCCAGTTTTTCTGCATCTTCCTTAATCTTTCTTTTCGTTTCCTACAAGTGCCACTTTGGCAATTCCTTCAGCTAAAACTTTTTCAGCTGCCCTAAGAACCCTTTCATCTTCTGTTTCAGGTAGGATAATTGTCTTCCTAATTTTTTCGCTCTTTCTTTCAATTCTTCCGTTAAGTTTGCCACTAAAATTCACTCCGTTTCTAAATATCAAATTTTTACTTTTTAAAACAAATCTTTTGTGGGATTTTTTCCTCCATATAAAAGCAGATACTCCGTAAATTATTTATATTAATCAAACATTGCTTTCCACAAATTCTTTTTACATTGAATTCCTTCAAATCCTCTATTCCTTCACCAACTCCTATAAACTTAATTGGTTTCTGCAGTTCTTCAGATATTGGGAATATAATCCCCCTTTGCAGTTCCATCAAATTTTTGTAAGGATTATCCCTGTCAGTTCCACAATTTCGTTAAATACCCTTGCCTGCTCTAATCCATTTTTGACCAGTTGTACTGTCTATAACAAGCAATGTCTCAATTTTTTCCTGACCTGACTGCTGTCTTATTATTTTATTTATTTTTTCAAGTTCCTTCATCAGATCTTTTTTATTATGCAGTCTTCCTGCTGTATCAAGTATTACAACATCAAAATTTCTGTTTTTAGCAGTGCTCACAGCATCAAATATTACTGCCGCTGGATCACTTCCCTGAGCCTGTTTTACAACTTCAATACCTGTCCTTTTTCCCCATTCCTCAATCTGCTCTATCGCAGCTGCCCTGAATGTATCTCCAGCTCCTATTATAACCTTTTTCCCTTGATTTTTAAGCTGATTAGCTATTTTCCCTATGGAGTTGTCTTTCCAACACCATTTACTCCCACAACAAGGATTATATTAAGTTCACCGTCTTTTATCTTTACTCCTGAACTTTCATCTGAGGAATTGTTGCTTATAAGTTTTTCCTTCAGCAGTTCCTTTAGCTGGTCATACACAGCTTCAGATGTTTTCAGTTTCTTTTTGCTCACTTGTTTTTCCAGCTCTTCCACAAGCTGCATAGTCATTTTCATTCCTATATCAGACTGGATTAACAGTTCTTCCAGTTCTTCATACAGATCATCATCAATAGCCTTTCCCAAAAGCACTTCCTTAAGTTTCCCAAAAAATCCTTTTTTAGGTGCTGCAAGTCTATCTTTTAAACCCATTATTTTTTATCCCTTTCCGCCTGAGATTTTTCCAAGTAGTCAGGCTTTAACTGAAAAATATCACTTTTTCCAATACATTATTTAAAAACATTTGTACAAACGTTGCAGTTGATATTCTCATTCTGTCATCTGTCAGGAACAATACTTTATTCTTTAGTGTTCCTGTAATTTTTTCCTTGTAATTGATCCCTGCATCTCCAGCAATTACTATCTTTTTATCTTTATTATCCAGCTTTTTCCAGTAATTTTTCAAGCTTAATCACTTCATAATCTTCAACCTGTCTGAGTTTTTCTTCTGAGCTTCTGCCTCATAAGTGCACAATATATTTTTTCCTTCCCTGAATCTATCATGGAATATATTTCTATTTTACTATTTTCTTCACTTCCACTATTCTGTGATAAAAAATTACTGTCTAAACTGTAAAATGCCTGATAAGCCAGTGCATCCAGTTCATTCACCTGATAAAAATTTACATTTCTTCCATAAAAACATTCCTTTTTACTACTGATATTGCTATCCTAACTCCTGTAAAGGAACCTGGACCCTATTGAAACCAGAACATTTCCTACATTATCCAATTTTTCTCCTGTCCATGCAAACAGGCCTCTATCTGGTCAAGTATAGTCGTAGAATGGGTTCTGGAAACTTCGATTTTAATTTCTCCCAGTATTTTATTATCCTTGTGGAGGGAAATCCCTGCCAGTTTAGTTGTTGTTGTTATTGCAAAAAGTCAACATATTCTTTTTCTCCGTTTTTTTAATTTATACATGGATATTTTTCTACTTGTTTCATCATTATAGGATATCTCAATATATACTGTATGTTCAGGCATCTCGTCTATTATATTGTCTGCCCATTCAACTATTACAACTGTATTTTTCTTCACCTATATAATCTTCAAATCCTATTTTCATATATTTCTTCAGAATTTATTATTCTGTACGCATCAAAAATGATATACTGTCACATCACCTGAAGTATATTCTATAACATATGTAAATGTAGGGCTCTTTTATATTCTCGTGAATATTATATTCCTTACATATTCTTTTTGTAAAGGTAGTTTTTCCAGTACCCAGATCCCCTATGAGCCCCAGACAGCCTCCATTTTTTCATTTTTCCAGCTATTTTAACTGCTAGCCTGTCTATTTCCTCAAATGTTAATATTTTTTTCCTTCATTTTTCCCATTTCTAATTTTTTTAAAATTTCTATTATTTATTTTTCAGAATATACATTTATTATTTTTATAATTTCTGTTGTGGATATATTATCAACAAAGGAAAGTATCTTCACTTCTCCACCATTTTTTTCCACAATTTCTGTTTCTGGCAAATCTTCCTTCCTGTAATCTCCACCCTTTACATGAATATCCGGTTTCAATAAATCCAGAAGATTTTTCCGGTGTCTTTTCATCAAATATTACAGTAAAATCAACAAATTTTAATCCAAGAAGCATCTGTGCTCTAAACTTCTCAGGATTTATAGGCCTTTTATCCCCTTTTGTTTGTTTTTACAGATCTGTCACTATTTACTCCAACTACGAGAATATCTCCCAAGTCTCTTGCTTCCTCAAGATACGTGAGATGGCCAACATGAAGTATATCAAACACTCCATTTGTAAAAACTACTTTTTTCCCACTTTCCTGCAATTCCTTTTATTTTTCTGCATCTCCTCTTGAGAAAAGAAGATTCTGCTTAAAATTTCCGGCAATTTTTGTCATTCCATATCTCAATTTTATTTTCAATAATTTTTCATTATTATAAATTATAGCACATTTTTTTCAATTATGAGATATTTTTACTAATTATTTAAAATATATTCACAATTTTTTCCTATTTCAGTTATTTTTCAAAAATAGGAGCAGTAGCTGTCCCACAAGAAAAACTTAAAAGTTGATATGAAAATTTTATTTATAAATTATTTTTCATACATTCTGTTTTTCCTGTCTTGAGACAGTTTTCTGCTCCCCATTTTAATTTTTATTTTAATACTTAATTTTACTAATATCTTTTAAAATTTATTTTGTACTTAAAATTTTTCCTTTCATAACTCTCATGGCATTTTAAAATTGCAATCAGAGCAACGCCAACATCTGCAAAAACTGCCTCCCACATTGTTGCATGCCCTCCAATTCCAAGTGCAAGTACTATAAACTTAACTCCTAACGCAATTATTATATTCTGCCACACTATTGTACGCGTTCTTTTTGCTATTTTCATTGCAGTTACTATTTTAGAAGGTTCATCATTCATTATTACCACATCTGCGGCTTCTATCGCCGCATCACTTCCGACTCCTCCCATAGCAACCCCTATATCAGCTCTCGCCAGGACAGGTGCGTCATTTATTCCGTCACCTACAAACATAATTTTTTCATTATCTAATTTTTGCATAAAAAGTTCTTCAAGCTTTTGTACCTTCTGATCAGGAAGTAATTCTGTAAAGACTTTGTCTATATGCAGTTTTTCTGCTATACTTTCTCCAATTTTTTTGTATCCCCTGTCAACATTACAACTTCTTTTTACTCCATTTTTCTTCATTTCTTCCACTGCCTTCACGGAATCTTCCTTTATCTCATCAGCAATCAGTATATTTCCAACATATTTTCCGTCAGCTGCAACATAAATAACAGTACCTGCTTTCTCACTTTCTGTAAAACTGATATTTTTCAGAGTTCATCAGCTTTGCATTTCCAGCTGTTATTTTTCTATCATCTGCAGTGACTTTTATTCCATATCCTGAAATTTCCTCAAAATCAGAAATTAAAGCCTTTATTTATTTTTTTCATGATTTCTTTCATATTCTTCAACTATTGAGCATGCAATAGGGTGATTTGAAAAGCTTTCTGCATAAGCTGTATACTTCAGAAGCTCATCCTCTGACCATTCAGAGTCACTTACATTAATTTCTGTAACCTTAAAAATTCCTTTAGTCAGTGTCCCTGTTTTGTCCATAACTACTGTATGCACCTTATTCAACGCTTCCAGATAATTTCCACCTTTGATTAATATTCCCATGTTTTGAAGCTCCTCCAATTCCACCAAAGAAACCTAACGGTATGGAAATTACAAGGGCACATGGGCATGATAAAACTAGAAATACAAGACCTTTATATATCCATTCTGAATAATCGGCAAAAACTGCACCTCTTATAAATAACAGTGGAACAATAGAAATTAACACAGCAATGATAACAACCACCGGAGTATAGTAACCTGCAAATTTTGTTATAAAATTTTCTGTTTTGGATTTTTTACTGCTTGCATTCTGAACCAGATCCAATATTTTTAGAAACTGTTGATTCAGCAAATATCTTAGTCACTTTTACATTAATAAGACCTGTTTTATTAATATATCCACTCAAAATCTGGCTTCCTTCTCCCATTTCACGCGGAAGTGATTCACCTGTCAGGGCAGATGTATCAAAAGCAGAATATCCGCTTACAATTTCCCCATCCAGTGGAACTTTTTCTCCCGGTTTTACAATTATAATATCTCCCTGGTTTTACATCCTCAGGTGAAACCTTTTTCTATTTTGTCTCCTATTTTTCAAATTTGCAAAAAGTCAGGCCTTATGTCCATCAGGTCAGAAATTGACTTTCTCGATCTGTTTACTGCTATTCCCTGAAACATTTCTCCCAGCTGGTAAAAAAGCATTACCGCCACAGCTTCCGGATATTCTCCCACAGCAAATGCCCCTATTGTAGCAATACTCATTAAAAAGTTTTTCGTCAAAAATTCTTCCTCTTTTTATATTTTTAAAAAGCCTTTTAAAAAGTACATCTCCTCCAACTATTATATAGCTCAGAAGATATAATCTCATTCTTACTCCCCTGTATTTAAAAGGTAAAAGGCAACATATAGGGCAAGGCAGAAAAATATTCCACCAACTATAAGTAGTTTTATTATTCTTGCAACTTCCCACCATGATTATTAGAATGTCCATGTGCATCTGCATCTCCATGAACCTCTTTTGTTATCAGCTTTCCTTCTTGAAGAAACAGTTACTCCATCTTCAATACTGTCTGCTATTTTTCTGAATCGTGTCTATTAATTTAATTTCATTTGTTTCACTTGTCTTTAAGAAGTATTTTTCACCAATAAAGTCGAGATTTGCCTCTTCTATTTCATTAATATCATTTATTTTTTCTCTATTTTTGGCTGCACAGTTTGCACACTGCAGACCTTTTTATAGATAAAATTATCTGGTTACTTTTCGCTTTTCATTTTTATCCCCTTCGACATAAATACATAATTCCTAAATACATAATAATTCTAATCCATGATAAAAGCCATATAAATTCTACAATTTTATTAATTTAACTGATTATCTCTTTTTCAGATATATGAGTTAGCCCCTGATCTACAATGTGCTTAATATGGTCATCATCTAACGAGTAATAGACAACCTTTCCTTCTTTTCTATGTTTTACAAGCCTTCCCTGTTTAAGTACCCTCAACTGATGAGAAATAGCCGATTGTGTCATTCCAAGTAAAGCGCAATATCACATACGCACATTTCAGACTGGAATAAAGCACTTATATTTTTGATTCTTGTACTATCTCCCTAATATTTTTAAAGAAATCACCTAAATCATATAAAAAGTTCTTCCTCAGGCAATTTTTATTTTTATCAATTACCTCCTGATGTATAACAGTACATTCGCAAACTAGTGTTTCTTTTTCATTTTTCACCTCTCTGTTTTATATTATAGTTTTTACAAACATATGAATGGTCGTTCATATGTTAATTATATAGAATTATGTATTTTTTTGTCAACTGGTTTTATTAATTTTCAAACAAATTAATGTCATTTTTATTATTTGTTATTACTAATAATATATTTCCCTTTTCTATTACAGTTTCAGAATTAGGGACTTATATTCATATGTTCTTTTTCCCTGTTTTATTCCTATGATATTCATTTCATATTTGTTACGTAAATCCAGTTCCTTCAAATTTTTTTCCTATAAATTCTTCCGGAACCTCAAATTCAAAAATATTGTATTCTTCAGAAAATTTAAAATAATCTGTCAGTTTAGGGTTCATAATTTTCTTTGCTAAAGTTTCCCCATTTCCCTTTCCGGGTAAACAACCATATCTGCTACCTATTTTTTTCTAAAAACCTTTTCCCTGCTTTTTCAGTTCTGGCTTTACATATAATTTTTATGCCCAGTTCTTTTTAAAGTAACAGTTATTAAAATACTTGACTGTATATCTGTCCCAATACATACAAAAGCCGTATCAAAATCATTATTAATCACTTTTTCAGGGCATTTTCATCAGTTGCATTTAAAACAACGGCATTGCCTACAATCTGATTATCAATAATCTGCTGTATAACTTCCTCATTTTCATCAATTGCTAAAACTGTTTTGTTATTTTCATACAGTGTTCTTGCTACACTTTTTCCAAAACGTCCTATACCGATAACAAGATATCCTTCCATTTTTATATTTCCTTTCTAAAATTATCCTATTAGTATATTTTCTTCAGGATACTTATATTTTTCCTGATTTTTATCTTTTTCAACGATAATGCTGACACTATTGTCAAGGGACCGACCCTACCAATAAAACATAGTAATTATTAGTAAAATTTTTCGACATATCTCCCAAGATAAGGAGTCAAGTTTCTTGTCACTCCTGCTGTTCCAAATGCTGAAACTAGTTCAAACAGAAGATTTATGACATTTACATCCGGTTCTAACAGTATAAGTAAAAAAATAAAATAACCATTATATAACAGATTGATATAAAAACTATTGAAACTGCCCTGTTAAAGTTGGTCCAGCTTATTTTTCTTCCGTTATATTCTATATATTCCTTATTCTTAATTATTGTTATCACTCCTAAAACAATTAGGCCAAATGTAGTTGTTTTTACTCCTCCTCCTGTTGATCCGGGAGAGCTCCGACAAACATTAAAAAAACAAACAAAAGTGCTGTTATTTCCTTCATTCCTGCAAGTGGCATAGTATTAAAATCCTGCTGTTCTGGCAGTTTACACTTTGAAAAAAATGCCACTCAATTTTTTTCTATAAATGTATAATTTCCCATTGTTTTTAATATTGGCATATTCAAAAATAAATATAAAAATGCTCCAAAAATAACAAATCCCGCAGTTACCTTTTAATGCTATCTTTGAAGTGGTAGTAATTCTCTTATCTTCTTTTCTTAAATATCTATAAACATTAATTATAGTGGAAAAACCCAGTCCTCCAACTATTATAAGTATAGGAACTGCTGTATTTATTATCATACTTCCCTTAAAGGACTCCAAATTATCTGAAAATAAAGAAAAGCCTGCATTACAAAATGCTGAAACCGAATGAAATATAGAATAATAAATTGCTTTCTGAAATTTTTAAATTTTTGATAAATTCAAAAAAATAATATGACTGCCCCTATTAATTCTATCAATAAAAACTGTAATAATTACCTTTTTTTATATATTTCATGTATATTAAATACTGTTTCAGCGTTTATATCTTCCTGCACGACTTTCTTAGTATAATAGCTGATTTCCTTTTGAAACCAGTAATATTAAAAGGGAGGAAAATGTAATAAGACCTATTCCTCCTAATTGAATTAAAAATCAGTATTATCGTTTTACCAATTAAATTATAAGTAGTGCTTACATCATTTACTGTAAGCCCTGTTACACAAACTGCCGAAGTTGCAGTAAATATTCCTTCTATTAATTTTGTCCCTTTTTCCACTTATTGTAACAAAAGGTAAAGAAAGAATTCCACCTCCTATTAATATTACTATAAGAAAGGACATTAAAATCGTTATATAAGGTGAAAAATATACTTTCTTTTTTTAACATCTGTCTCTTCCTTCTAAAAATTATAAATTCTTTCTGATTTTTCTTCCATTAACTCTGCAAAATTCTGTAATAACTTTTGCCACGTTATTCATGTATTCTTTTTCTCCTGCCATTGATTCAACTTTCTTGAAAAATGTCTCCCCAGCAGGCATACACTTCAGGCATGATTTTCTTACCTTCTTTTTGTTATTTTAGTAAATGACTGTTTTCCAACTTTTATCCTCTCCACATATCCCTTTGATACAAGTTTGTCAACAAATCTCGTAACAGTAGAAGGCGCTATTGTAAGTGTTTCTGATATTTTATTAACTGACAGCCCTTCTTCATCTTCCTGTAATAATACCATCAGAAAACCATGTGTAGGACATATGTCCATTTTACTGAAAGATTCCTCAGCAACTTTATTTACTATTCTGAATAACTTTGATATTGTAAAATAAAGACATCCTTTTACTTCCGCTTCTCCCTTGTCGCAATTGTTCATGAATTTCTCCTCTCCAAAAATACTTATACAGATACCTTTATTTTTTTAACTTTTAAAAATCTGATATTTGTATAACGTTATGTTCTTTTTTTATTTATACCACATTTTTTTAAGATTTTCAACATTTGTAAATTTTTTTATATTATAAATTGACTCTTCATTTTCTTTATTTCAATTGTTTCAATTCTGAAAAATATTTGTTCTCACAAAATATCCACACCGATTTTCAGAATTATATATACAGGAATTGCAATAAATGCTCCTCCTATCCCAAACAATGCTCCTCCTATAAGAACTACAAGCAATGTCGTTATCGGATGAATTTTAAGTGAGGCTCTTGTAAGCCATGGTTTTTATTATATTTGCTTCTATAGTCTGAAGTATAGTTATGCACACTATTATCATTATTGTAAGTCTGAAAAGATTTTGTCATGGCATACATTATTACCGGTATCAGTCCCTATAAACGGTCCTATAAATGGAATAACGTTTCCTATTCCTATTATAAGTGCAAATAACGAACTATACTCAAGTTTTCAAAAAGAAAAAAATATTATGTAGGAACATATACCTACAATCATACTGTCCTTCATTGTCACTATTATATAGTCACCTATTGACTTATCCATATCCTTTATTAATCCTATCCAGTCTCTAAGTCCCATATTCTGTAAGCTTTTTCTTCAACCTTTTTTTCAATACCGTCATAACTGAATATAAGCATTATTGTAAAAATAGGTGTCATAAAAAAAGTAAACTGAACATACTGTTTAACACTGAAAAACTTGAATTTAAAAACCTTCAACGTATTGTTTATTATTACTTCCTTGGAATTTATTATAGTATCCCTCAAATCAATGTTATTTGATTCCAGAAAAAGCAAACATATCCTTCTGCATTTTTATCCTGATTTTTCAGAAAAAAACTCAATCAGGCTCGATAACTGTTTTCGCAACTATCGGAATAAATGCAAGAACAATATATATAAAAATTGAAAAAGAATATTACCAGAACTATTAAAATAGCAAGATTTCTATTCAATTTTTTTACTTTTTCCCATTCCCTGCAAGTGCAGAAACTTTTGCTTTTTCACTTAGCATATCTATAAAAGGCATAAGTGAATAAACTATAACAAACGAAAGTATAAATGGGAAAAATTGTACTTATTACTAATTTTAGCGGTTTTTACAAAATAACTGTAAACCTGGAAAAATAAAAGTATGGAAACTAGGGCTAAAACATTTTACAATTAATATATTTCTTATTTTTTATCTTTTCTTCATTATAAATCTTCATGACTGCTCCCTACAATTAATAACCTTCATTTTTTTCTTATTAAATACAATATCTATCGGACATCCTTCAAATCCAAAATATTCCCTCAGCTTATTTTCAATATATCTCTGATATGAAAAGTGTATCAGCTCCGGATTATTTGAGAAGAATACAAATCTTGGAGGAGCTTCACCTACCTGTGTTGCATAATTTATTTTTACAGCTCTTCCCTTTTCTTGTTGGAACAGGATTCTGAGCTATCATTTCTGATAAAATCTGATTCAGAAGTCCCTGTTGTAATTTTTTCTTATGATATTCTTCATTTATAAATTTAGCCTGTTCCAGTATATTTATAGTTCTTTTCCCTGTTAATGCTGAAATAGTTATTACCGGAGCATAACTCAGGAATGGAAGGTCAGCCTTCACAAGTTCAGTAAATTTCTTTACGCTTGTATTATCTTTTTCTATAAGATCCCATTTATTTATAGCAATTATAATAGGTTTTCTTTCTTCATATATTAATCCTGCCACCCTCTTATCCTGTTCAGTTAAAAGCTCCGTCGCATCAAGCATAAGTACACACACATCTGCTCTTTTTATTGATTTTCACTGCCCTTAATACACTGTAATATTCTATTGAATCTTCTATTTTTGACTGTTTTTCTTATTCCTGCTGTATCTATCAGAGTGTAAGTTTCTCCATCATACTTAAGTGAAGAATCTATAGAATCCCTTGTTGTTCCCGCAATATCACTTACAATGGATCTTTCTTCATTTAAAAGCTTATTTACAAGTGAAGATTTCCCTGCGTTCGGTCTTCCAAGCACAGCTATTTTTCAATCCTTCTTCCCTGCTTTTTTCCTTTTTCCTGTCAAATTTTGAAATTACAGCATCAAGCAAATCCCCTAGATTTATCTTATGTTCTCCTGAAATTCCTACTACTTCTTCAAATCCCTAAATGCATAAAAATTCCAGTATATTTTTCCTGATCCCTCATATAATTATCAATTTTGTTGACAGCCACTACTACTTTTTTATCTTTTTTTCTAAGTACATTTGCAACATCTTCATCAAGTCCTGTTATTCCTGCTTTTCCATCTACCAGAAATATTACAACATCTGCTTCATCTATTGCCACCTGTGCCTGTTCCTTTATTTTATTCATCATAAAATCATCTGTTTTTAGGCTCAAGTCCTCCTGTATCCACTAACAGAAACTCTTTTTCCTGACCATTCCATTTCACGGTAAAGTCTGTCCCTCGTAACTCCAGGTTCATTTTTTTACTATGGAAAGTCTGTCACCTATTAATTTATTAAACAGTGTTGATTTTCCCGACATTAGGTCTTCCAACAATTGCCACTACCTGTTTCATTTTTTCCTCCTTATTTTTTTCATAATTCAATATTTTTTCCTGTACTGTTATAATTTTTATTACAATCAGTTTATTCATTTCATTCAATTTTTTTCTTCAATTTCACTATCCACCTTTATTTTTCATTGTTACCCTGCTGGAATAGTTTTTTTCAACAATTTCAATTTCAAATTCCTTTTTATACATATTCAGAAAGCTTTCAACTTCTCCAGTATATTCATAATCATAATCGATTATAAATAAGGATTTTTTTCCTTATACTCAACTATCCCTGCTTCATTTACTGCAATTTTTGCTGTCTTTGCATAATTTCTTATAAGGCCACCTGCTCCAAGTTTAATACCTCCAAAAGTATCTCGTAGCCACAATTGCCACATTATACACATCAAGAATATTAAGTATTTCAGCCATCGGTTTTTCCTGCTGTATTTGTCGGTTCACCATCATCATTATATTTGAAAATACTCCTGACCTTCTTCTACAACCCTGTAAAGAGGAACATTATGTGTTGCATTTGGATGCATTTCCCTTATTGAGGCTATAAACTTTTTCAGCTTCTTCCACAGTGGAAACAGGTTTTTATATATCCTATAAATTTTGATTTTTTCTTCAAATTCAATAACTGTTTCTTTTTTTCTACTGTTTTCAATATTTATTTACCCCTTTTTTTCTTAGATTCCTTTTTATTTTTTTCCTTTTGAGGTATTTTTCCGGAGCTTTTTTTACTTTCCTCTTTTCCATAATACTTTTTGCAATATCTTCATATTTCTTGTATTTTCCAGCTGCTTAGAGTACTTATCTATTTTTCTTTTTCATCTCCTGTCATTGAAAGCAGATACATTGCTGAAAAAAATATAATGATTCTTCATCATCCTTATTAAAACGTATTGCATCTTCAGTAGCTGTATCACTTACTACATTTTCCAGATAATATTGAACTGCCTTTTTCAGCTCCTTCATTTATCCCTATATCTGACATTTCCTGTGTACGGAATTGCAGTTCAAATCCTCTGACTGTGTCATCACTTATATTAAATTCCCTCTGTTTTTCATCGTTACTAAAATAAGCGACTATTCCTTTCATTTTTTTCAATTTCTTCCTTTCTGCTTTTTTCGTTCTTTCAATGGATACTTTTAGTCAATTCCTTTATCATTTTTTTATATCCTTCATAATCTTCCTTATCATCTGCAGAATCCTTTTTCAGAAGTTTTTTTGAAATATTATCTAGAGGATGATCGCTGACTTCAGGATTTTTCAATAGGATTATTCAGATAAAAAAATTATTTTCAAGAAAATTTTTCATCCATTACTGAAAGACTGTCATCCTCATCATCACCAGCCATAGCCTCTAAAAAAATGTCAGCTAAATCTATAAGAGGCTTATCCTTAAATTCCTTTCTAAGTTTATTATAAATTTTTTTCAGCCTCTTTCTTTTTTCCTATTTTCCTATTATACACTATATTATTAAAATAAGAACTGAACTTGTCATTATACTTATCACTTTTTTTCAAGATATTGTTTTTGCCTTTTCATAATCCTTCTTTTTCTTCACTTAAAATATATATTGTAAAAAGCTCATCATTAAGATCGAAAATTTCTGTCATCCTTTTCTAAAAATTTCTTCCATCATTTTTTATTCTGGCATCTAATTCATCCTCATCCATACTAAAAATCGATTTTTCCTGCAAATTTTTCATCTAGTTTTTATTGTTTCATCAATTATTTCCTGTTTTATACCTATCTTTGAAAGTACTTCCTGTGTCAGTTCCTTCCTCGTAACAGCTTCCGCTCCTAAACATACTACCAAAAAAACAAAATTATAGACAATATTCTTTTTTCATTTCCCTCACTCCTATTTTTTTATTTTTATAATCCAAGTCCTATATTTATTCCCGTCAGACTTAAAAAAATGAAAGTACTACCGAAAGATAGTCTGACACAAATCCTATATATGCTAAAAACAGAATTATTACAATCCCATATTTTTTTCAATCTGATTATAGAAATCCCTTACCTTTGTTCCAGCTATCGAATAAATAATTCTTCCTCCGTCAAGAGGTGTTACAGGAATAAGGTTGAATAATCCTAACGCCAGATTTATAATATATACACTCAGCAGTGCTGTCATTACCAGTCCATTAATATCAAAGTTTCTTCCAAATACTCTTATAATTACCAGTGCTATGGCTGCAAATATGAAATTTACTGTAATCCCTGCTATTGAAACACAGAATAATCCAAGTCTGTTAGGTTTTAATCTTGAAAAATTCACGGGTACCGGTTTTGCCCAACCTATTAAAAAGCCTGAGCCACTTAACAGCAGCATAATTGGAAGTATCATTCCTGTCAAATCCAAATGTTTCAAAGGATTTAACGTTATCCTTCCTTCCCTTTTTGCCGTATCATCACCAAACTTATAGGCAGCATATCCATGTGCCACCTCATGACAAGTCATTGAAAATATAAGTACAGCTAATGAAATAACAAGTTCCCATGAAAATTCAAATTCATGTATTCCTCTGAATAAAAAAATAATCCTATCATCAAAATAATTACCAGTAATTTTATTTCCGTATTTTTAGGATTTAAACTCCTAAATTTTTTCATAATACTTACTTATTATATCCATTTTATTCCTTTTCTTCTATTCATTGCTAACTACCACATTATTATATCACATTAATGGAAAATTTATGTTTATTTTTTTATTTGATATACAGAAAAAAATATCAAAAATTATTTTCAAAAAAATTCCCTTTTTAAATCACAGCTCTTTCAAACCGCTCTTCTCAAGGGAATAAATATATTTCAAAATTTAAAGTCTGGATTATACTCCATATTTTTTTCATTAATTCTTCCATTTCTTTACTTTCTTCTATTTCCTGTATCTTCTTAACTGAAAGAATTATTGATTTTTTTCTTTTTCATTCAATTCTGTTACTATTGCTTCCACTTCATCTCCTACAGAAAATTTCTCTGAAATATCCTTTAAAAATTCTTCTGTAAGTTCTTTTTTAGGTATTATTCCATCAAATCTGTCTGTTAATTTTTACTAAAAGCAAAAGTTTTTCCTGAATACTTGTTATAGGCACAACAACTTTATTTCCTACTTTTATATTGCTCAGCCAGCTTTCCTTCCAAGGAGAAATTGTCAATTGTTTTTATACTTCCTCCTATTTTTCTTTCCAGCTTTATCAATATGTATTATTTTTAAACTCTACTTCATCACCTAGTTTATATTCCAAATGTTCATTTCTTTATCCCATGAAAATTCATTTTTATGTATAAATACTTCTATTCCTTCCTGAATTTCAACAAAAATTCCATATTCCTGAACATTTATGACTTTACCTTTTACTATATCTCCAACATTATAGCTTTTCTTCAATTTTTTTCCCATACATCATCCAATAAAGCTTTTGCACTTAAAGACAATCTGCTTTTTTTCATTATTAAAGTCTATAACTTTTAAATTTAATAATTTTCTCCAACGTTATATCTTGAAGGTAAGTTAGTAACTCTTCTATAGGAAATATCAGAAATATGAAGTAATCCTTCTATATCCTTTTTCAAGTTCTACAAGCAATCCAAACTCAAAAATTTCAGCAATTGGTCTTTCAAGCATATCTCCTATGCTGTATTTTTTCTTTTTACTGAATCCCAAGGATTTTCTGTCAACTGTTTTTACACTTAACTTTAATATTTTTCTTTTCATCATCAATATTTATAATTTTTAGCTTCAATAACATCGCCTTCTTTAAATTCCTTCAATACTTTAGTCGCATTATTCCATGCAAGTTCTGAAATATGAACAAAACCTTTATTTCTTGAAAGGTCAACTACAAGTCCAAAATCAAGTACTTTCTTTTCACTGTTCCCTTTATTACATCTCCAACATTATGTGTATTTTTAAATTCAACCCATGGATCTACTTCAAGCTGCTTTCAAGCTTAGTTTTATTTTTCTCTTTTCTTCATCTTTTTCTATAACTTTTAGCTTTAACAACATCATTTATTCCAAATTTTTCAATTAAATCAGAAACTTGATCCCATGAAACTTCAGAAATATGGATAAATCCTGTAGTAGGTCCTAATTCAAGTATTACACCAAAATCAAGTACTTCCTTAACTTTTCCCTCTACAATATCTCCAACATTTACAGAACTGAAAATAATCTAATTCTTCTTTTCTTTTACTAAGTCAGTTCTAGAAACTGTAAGGTTGTTTCTTCCTTTTTTCTTTAATTAAAAACTTGAATTTTTCTCCTGTATAATCTTTATCTCTTTCTAAACTTGCAAGAGAAAATGGTAAAAAAATGCCTCATTTTTTTCCAACTCTTACTGAGTATCCACCTCTTTACTTTTCTTTTCAATATTGTCCCAGATACAATTTCATCAACTTCATAAGATGAAAAATTCTTTAGCTTTTATCAAGTAAAAATTTAGATACAATTACAAATTCCTCATCACTTCTCAATACTTTAACTTCTATTGTGTCACCTACATTAAAATCCTCAACTTCACGGATAAGAATTCTACCTTCCTGTTTTTCCTGATAAATCCAAATAAGCAAAATCCATATCTTTTTCTAGTAATTATTCCGCTAATTACATCTCCAGATTTCTTTTTCCTCAGGCAGATAATCATTTAGCATTTCCTCAAATAAATCATTGTTCAAATCACTCATAGCCATATCTCCTCACTCACAATATAGTATATCCCAAATTTTTTATAAACTTTAATTTTTTTATAATTTATAAGTAACTCTAGTAAATTATTCAAATAAAAATTTGCTATAAATCAGTTTATTTTCCTATGCTTTTTATCTTCTCCAAATTTTTTTCCACTTCAATAAGCTTTTTCTCAAATCATTCAATAATAAAACTCTCATCTTTACCTTCTGCAATTAAAAAAATAATTTAGTTCCTAATCCCGGCAGCTAAATCTAACAAATCAAAGACACGCTTAACTTCCAGCATTTCTTCCATATTATCAGTTTTCGCCAATCCACAATTTAGAATCATAACTATTTTAAAGTTTTAAATATTAAAGTGGCAGGCCTTAAATGAAGACCTTGTTTATTTTTTTATCTCAATTAGTAGTTTCTCCATAAAGAAACACACCTCCGTTAGTATATTATAGTAAATATAATATATTTTCATAATATACAAAAATAATTACACATTATTTCCAATTATAATATATATTATACCAAATAAGCAAGAAAAATGAAGAGGAAAATTGAGTTGAAAAAGTATAGTCATGTCATAAGCTAGTCCTACTATTTTCAGATATCTGTCACGTACATAAAAACTATCCGTATAAAAAATGGCGTCCCCGGTTGGACTCGAACCAACGACCCTCTGGTTAACAGCCAGATGCTCTAACCGACTGAGCCACGGAGACACAATTTTGAAAAAGTTTGGCGACGACCGATTTTTCCCTGGAACCTAATCCAAGTATCTTAGGGCGCAGGCAGACTTAACTTCCGGGTTCGGAATGTGACCGGGTGTATCCCTGCCGCTATAATCACCAAACATTCTTGTATTGCCATTCAAGTAAAAGGGCAATGAGAAATAAATAGTATAAGTAAAAGAGTCTTGAAGTAAGCTTACGCATTATTAGTACCGGTCAGCTGAACATGTCGCCATGCTTGCACCCCGGCCTATCACCGCCTGTTCTCGGCGGATGCTTGAAAGAACATTCATCTCAGGGTAGGGCTTCCCGCTTAGATGCTTTCAGCGGTTATCCCTTCCGGACGTGACTACCCGGCCGTGCCACTGGCGTGACAACCGGTACATCAGTGGTCCGTCCATCCCGGTCCTCTCGTACTAAGGACAGATCCCTTCAATATTCTGACGCCTGCAGTGGATAGGGACCGAACTGTCTCACGACGTTCTGAACCCAGCTCGCGTGCCTCTTTAATGGGCGAACAGCCCAACCCTTGGGACCTTCTCCAGCCCCAGGATGAGACGAGCCGACATCGAGGTGCCAAACACTTCCGTCGATATGGACTCTTGGGAAGTATCAGCCTGTTATCCCCGGGGTAGCTTTTATCCGTTGAGCGACGGCCTTTCCATTCAGAACCGCCGGATCACTAACTCCCACTTTCGTGCCTGCTCGACCCGTCAGTCTCGCAGTCAAGCTCCCTTATGCGTTTGCACTCTCCGGCTGATTTCCATCCAGCCTGAGGGAACCTTTGAACGCCTCCGTTACTCTTTTGAGGCGACCGCCCCAGTCAAACTGCCCACCTAGCACTGTCTCCCATCTCTTGAGATTAGAATCCCAACAATGCGTGGCTGGTATTCCAACAGCGGCTCCGATACAGCTGACGCCATATCTTCTTAGCCTCCCAGCTATCCTATACACACATTGCCGAAACCCAATGCCAGGCTACAGTAAAGCTCCACGGGGTCTTTCCGTCCTACTGCAGGTAACCGGTATCTTCACCGGCATTACAACTTCACCAGGTCTCCGGCCAAGACAGCTCCCAAATCATTTCACCATTCGTGCAGGTCGGAACTTACCCGACAAGGAATTTCGCTACCTTAGGACCGTTATAGTTACGGCCGCCGTTCACCGGGGCTTCAATTCGGATCTCTCAATCCTCCTCTTAACCTTCCGGCACTGGGCAGGTGTCAGCCCATATACGTCGCCTTCCGGCTTAGCATAGACCTGTGTTTTTTTGGTAAACAGTTGCTTGGGACTCTTCACTGCGACCCGATTCCCCTCGGGTGTCTCCCCCTTCAGGTACCGCGGGCACCCCTTCTCCCCTAAGTTACAGGGGCCATTTTGCAGAGTTCCTTAGCCAGAGTTGTCCTGTCGGCCTTAAGTTTCTCACTCTGTCCACCTGTGTCGGTTTTACAGTACGGGCGCTGCTTTCCCTAAATAGAAGTTTTTTTCCCGGCAGTGTAGGATCTGCGGCTTATGCCATATGGCACTTACCCGTCAGGCCTCACGTCTAAACATACGGATTTGCCTGCATGTCCACGCTTCACCCTTAGAAAGGCTATTCCGTCAGCCTTCCCGCATACCTTCCTGCGTCACTCCATCTCTCAGTCAGTACACAGCGGTACAGGAATATTAACCTGTTTTCCATTCGCCTTCGCAGCTCTGCTTATGCTTAGGTCCCGACTCCCCCAGGGCGGACAAACCTTCCCCTGGAAACCTTGGACTTCCGGCCGGAGGGATTCTCGCCCTCCTTCTCGCTACTCATTCCTGCATTCTCACTTCTGATACCTCCAGCATCCCTTTCAGGACACCTTCTACGGCCTACAGAACGCTCTCCTACCAAACGTGCATACACACGCTTCCGCGGCTTCGGTTCATGTCTTAGCCCCGTTATATCTTCGGCGCAGATACTCTCGACCAGTGAGCTATTACGCACTCTTTCAAGGTATGGCTGCTTCTAAGCCAACCTCCTGGTTGTCTGTGAATATCCACCTCCTTTCCCACTTAGACATGATTTGGGACCTTAGCCGGCGGTCCGGGCTGTTCCCCTCTCGTCCACGGACCTTGTCATCCGTAGACTCACTCCCGGTAAACAATATACGGTATTCGCAGTTTGCTTGACTTCGGTAAGCTATACGCCCCCTAGGCCATACAGTGCTCTACCCCCGCATATCTTCAACTAAGGCTGCACCTAAATGCATTTCGGAGAGAACGAGCTATCTCCTAGTTCGATTGGCTTTTCACCCCTAGACCTATCTCATCTCCCAACTTTTCAACGGCGGTGAGTTCGGCCCTCCACTGAGTCTTACCTCAGCTTCAGCCTGGACAGGCCTAGATCACTAGGTTTCGCGTCTATGACATGCGACTTGCGCCCTATTAAGACTCGGTTTCCCTTCGGCTCCGCTTGCACTTAACCTCGCCACACATCATAACTCGCAGGATGATTAACCAAAATCCACGCAGTCACCCATACGGGCTCCTACCGCTTGTAGGCACACGGTTTCAAATTCTCTTTCACTCCCTTGCTCAGGGTTCTTTTCACCTTTCCCTCACGGTACTCTCCTCTATCGGTCGGCGGAAGTATTTAGCCTTACGTGATATGGTCCACGCTGATTCACACCGGATTCCTCGTGTCCGATGCTACTCGGGATCTCATACAGGCTGTCATGACTTTACGCTCTACAGGACTCTCACCTCCTACGGTCCGGCTTTCCAGCCGCGTTCCGCTTACATCATGACCAGCCCGGCCTCATGGCTTCGGCCCGGTATGCTCCCTCTACCCCGTATATGCAACGCCGCCAGCTTTAACACATATACGGTTTAGGCTCCTCCCCGTTCGCTCGCCGCTACTCAGGGAATCGTTTTTACTTTCTTCTCCTCCGGCTACTTAGATGTTTCAGTTCGCCGGCTTACCTCTCTCGCGCATACCCTCCAGGTATGCAGGTTCTCCATTCGGATATCCCGGCATCACAGGGTCCCTGTGCACCTCCTCCGGGCTTTTTCGCAGCTTAGCACGTCCTTCTTCGGCTCCCGCCGCCCTAGGCATCCTCCGTGTGCCCTTACTCAGCTTCTCTTCTCTAAACTTAAAGTTTCCTTCAGTTGTAACTCTTTTTACCTACTATTCATTTCCCATTGTCCTTTTTAAACAATTTTAGACATATAGAGGAAGCATCCGACTCGCATCCTTCTTCTCCCTAGAAAGGAGGTGATCCATCCGCACCTTCCGGTACGGATACCTTGTTACGACTTCACCCCAATCACTATCCACACCTTAGGTACCTTCCTCCAAAGTTAGACCAGTAACTTCAGGTGCAGACAACTCTCGTGGTGTGACGGGCGGTGTGTACAAGACCCGAGAACGTATTCACCGCGGCATTGCTGATCCGCGATTACTAGCGATTCCAACTTCATGAAGTCGAGTTGCAGACTTCAATCCGAACTTCGAACTGCTTTTAAGATTCGCTCCGCGTCACCGCCTCGCTCCTCTCTGTACAGCCCATTGTAGCACGTGTGTAGCCCAGATCATAAGGGGCATGATGACTTGACGTCATCCCCACCTTCCTCCTGCTCTTCGCAGGCAGTCTTGCTAGAGTCCCCAACTTAATGATGGTAACTAGCAACAGGGGTTTGCGCTCGTTGCGGGACTTAACCCAACATCTCACGACACGAGCTGTCGACAGCCATGCACCACCTGTCTCCGCGTTCCCGAAGGCACCGCCCATCCTCATGGGCGTTCGCGGGATGTCAAGATCTGGTAAGGTTCCTCGCGTTGCGTCGAATTAAACCACATGCTCCACCGCTTGTGCGGGTCCCGTCAATTCCTTTGAGTTTCAGCCTTGCGGCCCGTACTCCCCAGGCGGATTACTTATCGCATTCTGCTTCGGCACAGACAGTCTTCCTGCCCACACCCAGTAATCATCGTTTACGGCCGGGACTACCAGGGTATCTAATCCTGTTCGCTCCCCGGCTTTCGCACTTCAGCGTCAGTTACCGTCCAGTGAACTATCTTCATCATCGGCATTCCTGCACATATCTACGAATTTCACCTCTACTCGTGCAGTTCCGTCCACCTCTCCGGTACTCCAGCCCTATCAGTTTCAAAGGCAGGCCTGCGGTTGAGCCGCAGGTTTTCACCCCTGACTTGTCAGGCCGCCTAGATGCCCTTTATGCCCAATAATTCCGGATAACGCTCGCGACATACGTATTACCGCGGCTGCTGGCACGTATTTAGCCGTCGCTTCTTCTGCAGGTACCGTCACTTTCTTCTTCCCTGCTGAAAGCACTTTTACAATCCGAAAACCGTCTTCGTGCACACAGAATTGCTGGATCAGGGTTGCCCCCATTGTCCAATATTCCCCACTGCTGCCTCCCGTAGGAGTAAGGGCCGTATCTCAGTCCCCTTGTGGCCGTCCACCCTCTCAGGCCGGCTACCTATCTTCGCCTTGGTGGGCCGTTACCCCCCCAACTAGCTAATAGGACGCAAGGCTCTCCGCAGGCGTCTCCTTTCATCATGTAACCATGCGGCTCCATGACCTTATCCGGTCTTGTCAGCAGTTTCCTGCTGTTATCCCAGTCCCGCAGGGCAAGTCCCTTACGCGTTACTCACCCGTCCGCCATGGTTACCATGGTGCAAGCACTCACTTCCCCATCGACTTGCATGTGTTAAGCATTCTGTCAGCGTTCATCCTGAGCCAGGATCAAACTCTTCATTCAACTATTTCTTTTCACCTTGTTAATTATCTTTTTCTTCTTCGATGCTTTTCCGTCTTATTTTTCTTCCTCTATTTATTCATGTCTTCCATTGTCCTCTCAACCACTCCCGCAGTTGACAAAAATTATTCTATCAAATTTCTCCACCTTTGTCAACAGATTTTTTCCATTTTTTTGAATTTTTTTCTTTTTTTATTTTTTACCACAGTTTTTTCAACATTTAAAAACTCAAAAATTTCACTGTAATTACTAATCTTAAAACATATTTTATATAATTTTCAACATTTCCACATGTGAATAACTCAAATTAATTACAATTTCGAATACTCATTACTCTTTTTTTCTTTTTAAATACTATATTTTTATAATTAAATTTTAAAAAAATTATAGATATTTTTTCATTATTTTTCTTTTATATCTGGTGGAAAATAGTTTGGTCCCTTTTATTACTTTTTCCATCTTCTCTATATATAGGGATTACCGTTTTTCATCCAGTTTACTTAAATTACTTCTATGTATTTCATCAAACACTTCTTCAATTATGTGTTGCATTCCATGTTCGATTATTGTTCCGCAAAGAATATACATCATATCTCCCAGAGCATCTGCAACTTCTACTATATCACCATTTTTTTGCCACTTCAAGATATTCTTCATTTTTCTTCCTTCATTAAATCAAATCTTAAATTTTCTTTTTTTGATTTTCAAGTTTCCCTATTGGTTTTTCTGAATTTCCTAACTTATATATTCTATGAAATTCTTCAACACATTTTATCTGTTTATTCACTTTTTCCTCCTTATTTATACTATATAAATTGTATATTATTTTTTACATAATATCTCTATAAAACTATTTATTAAGAAAGGGACTGTCTCAAAAAACTGAAAAAAATAATGCATATGAATTATTTATAATTTTCATATTTTTTTAATCTTTGAGATAGCCCCATTTCTAATCAATTTATTATTTTTCTTCTTCCAAGTATTCTTAATATATATAAGAATAAATTTACAAAATCCAAATATAAATGATAATGCTCCATGTATTTCAATTTTTATCAAGTATACCTGCATCTTCCTCAAGTGCATATGATATTACATTATTTTTTTATTCTGTTTACATCATATGCAATAAATACTATAAATACTGCAACTCCTAACATTGAAGATATCCACATTAATCCATCACTCTGAATAAAGAAATTAATTCCTCCCATTACTATTAATGCTATTAAACCAACCATTAATATGGAACGATATTTACTCAAATCTTCTTTAGTTACATATCCATATATTGCAAGTACAGTAAACAGGACAACTGTTCCTGTAAATGCGGAAATAATTGCATATGGATCATAAATGGCTCCTATTGCTGAAAGAGTAATTCCAGTAAGCACTGAATAAACAAGGAATATCATTTTCAACACACTTGCACTTGCCTTATAAGTTAAAGCAGTAAATGTTATTACAGCTACAAATTCAAGTACAAATGCAACCGGCACTACAAGAAAAGGAACTGTTCCATTTGAAAGTCCTATTAAAGTAAAGTATCCTGTCAATCCTGATATTAAAAGTCCTAAAACCATCCACAATATACTTCCTCTTACTTTTGATGCCACCACTTTTTCAACTTCTTCATAAGTAAGATATCTGTTTTCAGAATGTCCATAATTATTTAATTCGTCAAAATCATTATAATCATCGTAATTCATGAAATATCACCTCGTTTTTTTATATTATATTTTTTTACATTTAGAAATACTACGACTGATTTTTTTACTGAAAACATTGAGTTATACTATTTTTTTAAAAAGGAACTTTTTGACTCTTCAAGTAAAGTTTTTTTACTATTTCATCAACAGTCATATTTAAACTTTCACTGAGAACCAAATCTTCTTACATTTACTTCATTCTTTTCAACTTCATTTTTTTCCTATGATAAGCTGTACAGGAATCTTCTGATCTCCGTTTGCTTCTCTTATTTTTATATCCTATTTTTTCATCTCTTGTATCTATTTCTGCTCTTATTCCTTCATTTTTGAAGTCTTTCGTAAAGTTTTTTTCCGCAAAAGGAACCTGTTCTTTAGAAATTGTAAGAATTCTCACTTGTACAGGTGCAAGCCATGTTGGGAAAAGCTCCTGCGTAATGTTCTATCAAAAGTATTCCTATAAATCTTTCCAAACTTCCATACATTGCCCTGTGAATCATAACAGGCTCATGTTTTTTTCTCCGTCTGCACCAATATAACTCATTTCAAATCTTGTAGGAAGATTGAAAATCCAGCTGAATTGTTCCACATTGCCATATTCTTCCGATTGAATCCTTCATTTTGAAATCAATTTTAGGTCCATAGAATGCTCCGTCACCAGGATTCAGTTTATATTCAATTCCTTTGTGTTCCAAAGCTGACTTAAGATTAGATTCCGCCATTTCCCATATTTCATCTGAACCTATTGCCTTATCAGGTTTTTGTAGATAATTCAATATGATATTCAAATCCAAATAAAAGTATAGAATTTATCGTATAAATCAATAATTTCAATAATCTGTTCTTCAATCTGTTCCTTTGTACAGAAAACGTGGGCATCATCCTGAGTAAATGCTCTAACCCTCATAAGTCCATGTAAAGCTCCACTGAATTCATGTCTATGTACAAGTCCCATTTCTCCATATTTCAATGGTAAATCTTTATATGAATGTAAGTTATTCTTATAAGCGATTATTGAACCAGGACAGTTCATTGGTTTTATTGCATATTCCTTTTTTCATCAATAGTTGATGTATACATATTTTTCACGGTAGTTGAAACCAGTGACCTGAAATTTCCCATAATTCCTTGTCTAACATTATTGGAGTTTTTATTTCCTGATATCCTCTTTTTTTATGCTCAACTCTCCAAATTTCCTGAAGTTTATTAAACAGTTCTACCCCTTTCGGCATAAAGAAAGGAAATCCGGGACCATGTTCATCAACAAAGAATAAATCAAGCTGTTTTTCCTAACTTTTCTATGATTTCTTTTTTTCAGCTTCTTCCATCATTTTTCAGATATTCATCAAGCTCTTTTTTTAGTTGCAAAAGCCACTCCGTAAATTCTTTGAAGCATTTTTTTATTTGAGTCACCACGCCAGTAAGCCCCTGCAGTAGACATAAGCTTAAAAGCCTTAAGATATCCTGTAGACGGTATATGAGTCCCTCTACACAAATCTACAAATTCTCCCTGCTGATAAATACTTACTTTATCTACTCCTAAATCATCGATTATTTCAATTTTATAGTCTTCTCCCATTTCAGCAAACATTTTTCTTTTGCATCTTCTGCAGTCATTTCACTTCTTTTTAAATTCATAGTTTTTCCTTTACAATTTTTTTCCATTTCCTTTTTCAATTTTATCTAAATCTTCTTCAGTAAAAGGTTTTTCCGGATCAAAATCATAGAAAAATCCATTTTCAATTACAGGTCCTATTGTAACTTTTGTTCCTGGAAAAAGTCTCTGCACTGCCTGGGCCATGATATGAGCGGCACTGTGTCTTGTTATCTCCAGACCTTTTTCACTTGTCGCTGTTATTATTTCAATTGTTCCAGGCTTCTCAATCAAATATGACGGATCAACCTGTACTCCATCTATCACTGCACCGACAGTAGCTTTTTCCCAGACTTGAACCTATTGTTTTTTTGCAAATTCCACAACTGTCATTGGGTTTTTCAAGTTTTTCTGACACTTCCGTCAGGTAATATCATTTCTATCATCTTTCTAACTCCTTAATTTAATTTATTATTTTATTATAATCCTGCTCCAAACGATGGACTTCCTCCACTGTAATTAAACTGAATATTCTTTTCAGGGAAAGGTGTTATTCCAAATTTCAAGGTAATAACAGGATAGTATCCCAATTTTTTATTATCAGGCTTGTCCCATTTTACTCCTGCTCCTATTTCCCATTCAACATTTTCAAATCTATGACTTAACGTGGCAAGTCCCAGTGTTAGTTTTATTTACTCTTGTTGCGGCAGAAGAACTTTCGAATATTTCAGGGTCAGAAGAGCTTGGTGCACCATCTTTTACATACTGCACTTTTCCTCCAATCCACCAAGGTTTATCTGGGATCTTCTCCAAACATGTACTTTGTTTCAAATTCATGTTTTCTAAAAATTATACTCACTTTTTACGTCCCTGGCAGATTTCTATAAATTCTGTCAGGTCTTTCCATTACATATCTATAAGCTACAAAAGAATTTCTCCAGATATCCTGCTTCCATTTTAAAAGTAAGATCATTTAATCTGTTCATTCCTTTTAAGCTTGTTGAATACAGTGAATTTGAACCATCAATTTCTAAATCCAGACCAACTTGGAAATATTTCTTTTCCTTTTTCTTAATTCCTGAAGTTTTTGAATTAAAAATCATTCAGAGTAAATTTATTCTGTCTGTAGTTTTCCTCTTCAACGTAGCTTTTATAAGCCTGTTCCTCTTCATTGCTCAGGAATAATCTGTCATCGCTGTTTATTTCTATATTATCCAGTACATTTTTACTTGAATCAGCAATAGAAAAATCTTTGGGTATTTGAATCTCTTTACAATGTCCTTTCTCTCTTGAAGCAGAAACACTTTCAGAACTTTCATTTTCTCTTTTTCAAATCCTTTTTCATATTTAGGTTTGGCATTATTCTCGTATCTATACAGAAGACTTATTGTTGTATAGTCACTTCCATGAGAATATCTGTCATCAGAATCTACTAAAGGGTATTATTTAAATCTCTGTATGTTTTTTTACCGAAATCCATAATTTACTCTGAAAATAATGGTCTGATTCAAATTTCTTGTTTTTCATTTTTTTAGTATCATAAACAAAACCTATTTTTATGTGTTTCTGTTTTTTTAATTTTTAAATTAGGTGTTCCAAATGATGCACTTGTTCCAAAAAAATATCATTTCTTTTTGGTTCTTAAGTTTGTATACTCTATTCCCCATTCATTGAAAATTCATGGAAAAAAAGTTCTTTCCCTTTCTAATTCCTTGTATGTCTTTCTGATCCCAGCCCATTGTTATGTCAAAAGGATAAATCTCTTTGTTTCTGTCGCTGTATCTATACAGGAAATTATCTTCATTGTTTGATGTAAACCCATACTGAACTTCCCTGTTAAGATTTCTTGAAGATTTAAAATTCTTAAATTCATATTCTTCATTACTTTTCAAAATCAAAAGCTTACAAATCTTCTATTAGCAATATCTGCTTTAAAAGTAATTTCTGACATATCTGTTTCTTTCAGCCAGTTATCACTGAAAATGCCTGTCATCCCTTCCTGTAAAAAAATATAATTAAAGTTTACGTTTCCTACATGAACATTAAAATTATTCTTTTAATCCAAATGCATTTGGAAGGTATCTCAATAATATCAAAGCCATTATACATTGCTCCATTTGCATCGGTTTTCTGGAAATGAAACATCTGCTTCATTTGTAATCCCTTACATCATATTTATTATCCGTCCGTGCCGTATTATCAAAACATTGTCGTAAACAGTTTTGCATCCAATGTTGCTATATTCATAGAAGGTTTCTGCTTAATTTCTTCACCTGAGGCATTTTTTGCTATTTTATAACCTGTTCTCGAAGATATATCCTCAATTTTTCTTCCTCGATAAAATTCAGGTACATAAACATCTGAATAATCCCTGTTTTCAAATCCAAAATTAAAGGCAACATAAGAATTTCTAAGAGGTAAATCAATCTTATCATTTCCTACGTTTATCTTTTGTGATCTGTATTTTTCATAAACTATTTTCTTTGCCCTTTTTTATAATATCCGCATCTTCATAGACTTTATAAATTCTGCTGTTATCATCGGTAACAGAATTTAGGAACATACTGTTAAAAGTTAGGATTATCTCTTGTAAAATCATACTCATATTCCTTTTTTTCTAATATTAACCTGCTTTTGTAGCAACACCAAAATAGAAAATTATTTGTCAGATATTTGCGGCAAAGTCTTGGGCTCATATCCAAAAAAATTCACTCTGTCTGAAAGGATAGTAATTACCAAAAGTTAATCCCCATTCCTTTTCTCTTGTCATAAGCTACTGTCTGTACCCATCTGTTTGAACTTTTCCAACGAATGAAATCAGCATCATCTCTTTCACGGAGATTTAGTATTTCTCCATATTCATCCTTATCTGAATCAACATAATCAAACTTTTAATCTTTAGGTCCTCTAAGATCTATTGAATAACTTTCCTTTTTTCCTGTAAGAATTTCAAATCTCCAATATATCCAGGATTGATATCAATAAATTCTTCATTATCAACTTTTTATTGCAACATCACTGTTTCCATTTGTATATTTTAAACTTTTATACAAATCAACATCAGTTTCTTTCTAGGATCAATTTCATCCCTGTCAACAATATAATCATTTATTTTTGTAAGATCCCTTAAAGCTTCCCTGTCACTGTGTCCAGTAATAATCCAGATTAAATTCACCATTTTTACCAAGTTCCTGATTAATAGTAAAATCATAGAACCCTATCTTTTTTTATATGAAATTTACATAAGCACTGTAATCATCCTTAAGAAGAACTCCATCTGTTGCCCTCATTAAGTTTGTTGTCATATTTTTTTATAAGTAAGATTCCATATACCGTATCCTAAATTATAGAAACTTCTTTCACTTTTTTCTACCTTAGGGGTATTTACAACATTATGAGTCCATCTGAAATCCCATTCCCTCTGTTTATTTCCAAGTGGAACAACTACCCTGTTAACAAATATATTACCGCTGTTATTTGCTCCAAATCTGTAATCATTTGAAAATTTCAATGCAAGTTTTTTTCTTTGGTACTTATTTCAAAATCGACAAATCCCTGTGCTAAAGGTCCTCTGTCATAGTCAAATCCCCATATACCAAAAAGTCCTCTGTCACTGTCTGAACCAATATAAGGAAACAAAGTGGCCCTCTGGCTTTCAGGCTTTAAAGATACCACATAATATGGAAATTTAAACCATGTTTTTCCTCCGGCAACTACACTTATATCTTTAGCAACAACTTTTCTGTTTGGATAAATTTTCAGTTCCCTTGTATTTACTTTATAGTTTGGATTCTCATACGGGCTCGTTGTGAACCATCCATTTTTTATTGTTATTTTACTAGGATACTCACTGAGGGTTTCTTCTCCTCCGTAACGTAGTTTCAAATCACTGTCATAGCTTTCTGAACCTAATATCTTAGCTTTTTTTGTATCCATGTCAAAAAAATAACTTCATTTGCTTTTTATCGTCTGTGTACCTTGATTAAAAAGGACATTTCCGTATGCAAAAAGGACATTTCTTTTTGCAAGCTTTTTTTCAGATTATCTGATTTTTATTGAAATATCTCCATATTTCAGAAAGTACTCCATCAGTTGCAGAAATAGATTCATTTTCTATGTCTATTACTGATTTTTTTCTGTTTCAAGATTTATAACTCTCTTCCGTTCTGCTTTCCTTTACATTTGCAAAAAGTACACAGAATAAAAAGTGAATAATATTTTTATATTTTTATTTTCATATTTTCAACCCTTATTTAAAGTTTTTATACGTAAAATTATAGCATAATTTTTGTTGCTATGACAATGTGAAAAGACTTTTTTATTTATTAATGCCCTTTATTGTATCTTTACTAAAATTAAAAAAAGCATAAATTAAATAATGTTTTCATATTAATTTTTATTATATTTCTATTATATATATTATGAAATAAAAGCTAGAAATTTATTGCCTAGAAATCATGGTTTTCTAGTATAATTTAATTAAATACTGGAAATTTTAAATCAAAAAAACGAAAGGAGATATAGTTACTATATTTTTAGTAAACTATAAAAAAAATTATGAAAAAAATTTCATTTTTTTAAAAAGAGCAGTAATAATTGCCCTTTTCAGTAATTGTGTTAAATGTACCTTCAAAACTTAATGCCGAAACTGTAGGTTCCGGAAACAGAAAAGTATGTATCGATCCGGGACATCAGGCTAAAAGGAAATAAAGGTCTCGAAGAAGTTGCTCCCAGGTTCTTCAACAAAAAAATAAAGGTTGCAGACGGAACAGCAGGGAGTAGCTACAAAAGAAACCTGAATATCAGCTTACACTTGAAGTTGGGACTTAAATTAAGAGATAGATTAAAAAGTAAGGGATATCCCTGTATTTTATGATAAGGGAAACAAATAATGTCAATATAGTAACAAGGAAAGAGCCCTATCATGACAAACAAGGCAGGATGTGCCGTATACATAAGACTCCATGCAGACGGTTCTACAAATAGAAGTCTTACAGGAGTATCTGTCCTGACTTCATCTTCTAAAAAAATCCTTATACTAAAAAGTGTTCAGAAAAGTCAAGTGATAAATTTTCTAGAGATGTACTGTCTGAATTTGTAAAAGGCAACAGGAGCAAAAAAACAGAGGAGTTTCGTATCGTGATGACCTGACTGGTACAAACTGGTCTACTGTTACAAATACTCTTATTGAAATGGGATTCATGTCAAATCCTGAAGAAGATAGAAAAAAATGTCTACAAATGATTATCAGAATAAAAATGGTTTACAGGAATCGTAAACGGAATTGAAAAATATTTCAGGGAAAGATAGAGAATTAAGAGAGTTTAGTACATTAAACTATATTTTTTATCCTATTTCAATTTTTACTATTTTGAGACATCCCCTTTTTTATCTTTTTCATATTTTTTATAAATATTGTTTTTCCGTCATTATGAGGAAATTATAATGTTAATGACAAAATTTTAGGAGGTTTAACAATGAAATTAATCTTTTTCTCAATTTTTGATATTCTGTTTTAACATTTTTTTCAAATGTAAATTACAATGTATTTGTAATTATGGATAACAGTGCAAAAACAAAATGTTGAAAGTATTTCAAAAGGACTTAAGGAAGTTGGCATCGACAGCCTTTATTCGAAAAGGGTATGCAATCCACATGACTCTTTACCTTACAGAATACAAACCTGAGGCATTGAAAAACAATAAAAGGAAACTGTCAATAAAATTGCAAAAAAATACTAAAGCCTTTTGATGTAAATTTCTACAGATTAAGAAAAAAACTGGTGGAAACTGGTTTTATGCTTGATGCTGAAAAACAATGCAATAATACAGGGACTGGCAGATGAAATGACTGTAAGCCTTAACAAATATCGTGCAACTGATGCTAAAGTTCCTGACTGGGCAAAATCTATTCCTGAAAAGGTAAAATCATTTAATCTGTATGGTTCTCCAAATGTGTTTATGAACTTTGATCCTCATATAACATTACTTACTCCAGAAGATCCGGCTAAAATAGATGCATTTACTGCAAAATATGATTTTTAAACCTTTCAAGTCAAAAGTTATTGGAATCGGGATTGCACAGGTTGATGATTTAGGTCAGGCAAAAGATATAATTTATACTGTTAAATTTAAAAACTAATATTTTTCAAAATAAAAAAAACTGTCTCAAAATTTAGAAAATATAAAAAAACCATATTTATTCATTTACTAGAATTTCACTTATACAAAACAGTCATTCATAAATATAGTTTTTTTACATTATTTTTTTCATTTTTTTGAGACAGTTTTTTATTTCAAACTTTTAATTGGAATCATCATTATGTATAAATTCAAACTTTTTCACTATGCTGATATAATCCAGTAATTCCATATCTTTTTCAATAATCTTTAGATACAATACATCTTTTTTCATCTGTACCAAGATTTTTCAAGGCTATTTCCAGCTCTCCCTTCATATCTTAAATATTTACTGTTACTTATAAGGATATCACCTTTTTTTATAGGAATATCTGGTGAAATTTTTTTCTATATCAATACTGTATCTTCTGCAAGTTCTTTTCCTTATATATTCACAGAAATCCTTTCTAGTTTCTCCTATATTTCCTCCTGCAGCAGCTCTTACGACATGTTCAGAGGAATCTCTCCTGTCCTGAAAAAAACCTTATCTGTAAAGTATATTATGTTCATTTCTTAAAGGAACTGCTCCTTTACTGAAATAACCGAATTCCTTCCAGTTTTCATCTGATAAATCTATATCTCCTATCAGAATTACATCTGTACCCAAAGATAGCAGTCAAGGCATGAAGTCAGAAATCTCATATTACGATGTTCCTCCACTGTAGGGAAGTCCTTCATATACAGGCCCTCTCAAGTTCGTCTCCCTTTTACAAAATGCCATTGTTCCTATTCCATATTTTCTTATATTTCAAGTTCTGTTCCAGTAAATATTTTTTTGAAATACCTGTAAATCTTTTCGGATAAAAAAATTATGCAGGCTTAACATATTGGAAAAAAATTTGCATTTTCTCAGTTTCATATACTCAAGTTCTTCCTCTGTCACTGTACTGGCATTAAGGACTACTTTTATTTTTTCCTGAAAGATTTAAAATTTCATCAACAGTAAACCCATCATCAATACGGAGATATACATTTTCTGAATTTATATTTGCAATATCTTTTTAGTTGTGCTCGTTTATATCGACTATAAGATTTAAATTGTGTTCAGTGCAGAGCCTGATTGTTTTTCAAGCTCCGACTGTTTATCAACTTGTTCTTCAGATATATTAAGGGATGTAAAAACATACTCTTGCACCTGATTTTACAGCCTTTTCCTATAATTTCTCCGATTTTTCTTTTTCCTGTGCTTAAATAAACTGAAAAACCCTGTTTCAAATTTTTTTCTCATATTTTTCTTTCCTATCCTGTCTATATTAATGGTTTTCAATCTTTCTTTATAATGTCTCCCGTCAATTTTTCAATTTTATTTTTTTCTGAACTCATTTTTCTCCAGTCTTCCTTCATCTGAATATATTCAGGGAGTTAATTTTCCTGTTCTTTCTGTTTAAAAGATTTATAAGTTCAACTGTATCCCTTATATCTGCAGAAATTTTTTTATAATCAGAATCTGTTTTTTATAAGGTGATATTTCCTTTTATCATATCTTCAAGGATACTGTTCATTCTCAAATTTAGTTTCTTTTTATCATTCTTATTTGAAAAAGCATCTATTATTATGGAACTTATTACACCATAATTAGTTGTATAATAATGATTTCCATAAAAATCATTAGGCTTTTTCGCTGGATCTATAACTCTTGAATTCTTTTGCATTTGTCAGAAAGAACAATGACCAGATTCTGTGAAGGTTCTATAACAGTCAGTGTTCCTGTCCATCCTGTATGTCCCTACTGTTTCTCTTGAAGCCAGTCCTGAAAAATGCCCATCTGTAAATAAAATCTCCTGTCTTCTCCATCCTAAACCATAACTGGCATTTTATATCTTTAGGTTTTTATAAAATTATCCAGTGTTGTCTTATCAAAAATTTAACATTATCATATCCACCTTCATTTATAATTACCTGTGCCAGTTTTGCCACTTCATAGGCATTTGAGAAACAGATCCTGCATGACCTGACACTCCCTTCATTGAATAATAGGCCTTTTTCATCATGAACTTCTCCCTGAACTAGTATATTTTTCTTGCATTTATAAAAGTCTATTGTATTATCTCTGGTATTACCATTTAATTCAGTTGCTGCTGTCTCATTTTTGCTGATACCATTTTGCAAAAGGATTGAATGTAGTTCTTTTTAAATTCAATTTATCATAGAAATTTTTCCTTCAGATAAGTGTCCAGATCCTGTGAAGAAACCTTTTTCCACTATCAGTCCCAAAAAGCATATAATCCACATCTGAATATTTTGTAGAAGTTTTAGGCTCATATGCCAAAGGAGTTTTCATAATGGCATCCTTCACTTTTTCCTTACCTATTGCATATAAGTCATTTTTCCCGTTAGGAATTCCATCATCCTTGTCATATTTATCATTAAAATATTGCGGATCAGGCGGAAATCCTCCCTGGTGTTTTAAAAGATCGCTTATCTGAACTTTTTTTCCTTGTTGTTTCCTTTAAATTCAGGATAAATCTTATCTACATAGTCATCCAGATTTAATTTCTTTTCTGATACAAGTTTCATTATTGCATAATTTGTCGCATACATTTTTGTATTGCTGGCTAAATCGTATACAGTATTATTAGTGACCTTCACTTTATCCTTTTAGCTCTAGTACCGTCCTGATTATAGTTGTTTACATATCCATAGCTTGAAAGCAGTTCAAGATTTCCGTCCTTTATTACTGCTATCTGAGCTGATGGGAAGTCCTGCCTTTTACTTTCCGCCTTTATAAATTCATCAAGAAATTTGATTGTTTCCTCATTATAACTTTTTCTGTTTCTTATTTTTCAGTAACTACAGGATAAAGGAATTTTTCACATTTACTTTTTCCTTCCAGATTGCTAATCTGAAAAATATTCTTATCATTTTTTTGTTGCTTTTTGATATATCTATCTTTTTTTCGTTCCCTTTTTCCCTTCAGATCATCAGTTTTCAGTTTGATTCCATTTATATAAATATCTGCATTCTTAAATTCATCATATTCCAGAACAATATATCCCTGATTTTTGAAAAGCCTTGAATTCAAACATTTCATTTGTAAGTATGGAATCATCAAAATCTTTCCTTGCTTACCGGAAAACGTTTTTTCTATCTGATAGGAATACATATTCAGAAATACAAGTATATTTAAACAGAATAAGTAATATTTTTTTCATAAGATGCACCTCCTCATTTATGAAACTATTTCTGATTAAACATCTGATTGAAAAATAAGTCTGGCTTTTTATGGAATTATCCCAGTATTCCCATGTATGAGCTCCCTGGTCTTTCAGTGTATCTCATGTCCTATATTCAGCTCAAGAAGTTTCTTATGCAGTTCCCTGTTAGGTTCTATAAAGAAATCATCTACACCACAGTCTATTATTATGTGGGACTTTTGTTCCTATCAGCTTTATGAGCTATATCTTTTATATTATATTCATTCCAGCTGGAATTAAGAACTTTTTCTATCCCCAGTTTCCCTTTATACTGTTCAGGGATTCATTCCACCACTCATACTTCCGATATTTCCCAAACACATCCTGATTTCTTTAATGCCTATATAAAAGCTCCAAAAGCCTCCCATGCTTAAACCTGTTATTGCCCTGTGTTCCTTAGCTTTGTAAGTAGAAAAATTTGAATCAATATAATCAACTAATTCCTTTGATACAAAAAGTATAATATTTTGAATCCTTCTTTACAGGACTGTCAACATACCAGCTGTCATAATTTCCATCTGGAGAAACATAAATGACACTATACTGGTCTGCCAGTTCTTTTATCGAAGTCTTGTCAGGATAGTTTCTTTATTACTTCCTGACCAGCCATGTAAAACATAGATTGTATTGTAACTTTTTATCTTTGCAGAATATCCGTCCGGCAGGATTACTGTCACTGGAATATCTTTTTCATTGATTTACTGTGAAACTTTTACTATCCTTTCTCAGCAAAGGAAAATCCTAAAAATGAACATAGTAAACAATAAAATTGCTAATATTTTTCATTTATATCACTCTCCGTATATGTCTTCTATTCTGTCATCATCTACTCCAAATAAATAAGTTAAAACAAATCCTCCTGCATATGCTCCTAGCATTGCTATTATAAAGTACAGCCATGTACCTGGAACTACTATCAGTAATCCAAATAATCCTGAAACTCCTTGAGAAATAGTTCCTAAATGGAATAAAGCTGCTAGTAATCCTCCTATTCCTGAACCTAGACATGCTGTGATAAATGGCTTTTCCTAAAGGAAGAGTTACAGCATACATCAGAGGTTCTCCTATTCCCAATACACCTACTGGAAGTGCATCCCTTACCATTGTTTTCAGTTTTTTGCTCTTAGTTTTCACATAAATTGCAATTCCGGCACCAACCTGTCCTCCACCTGCCATCATAAGTATTGGAAGCAGATAGTTAATTCCCTTTGTAGGTCCTGTCGGGTCATTAAGCAGTACGTGAATAGGTGTTAATGCCTGGTGAAGCCCTACTGAAACTAGAGGAAGGAATCCTGCCGCCAGTATATATCCTCCGAGTATTCCCAATTTATTATACGCAAAAGTCAAGAATATTAAATATTCCAGTTGTTACAGCTGTTCCTAAAGGCTGAATTATTACAAGGGCTATAAATACACCTATTATTAAAGTTAAAAGCGGAGTAAAAAATGTATCAAGCATTACAGGAACTATTTTTCTTACCTTTTTTTCCAGATATGCCACTATTATACCCATAAATAATGATGCAAGCAGCCCTCCCATTCCAGGTGCAAAAGGCTTACCTGTAAAAGGAAGTATAACTGCACTTTTATCTTCAACTTTAAGAAGAAGAGGAAGTGCAGGATTTGCAACAAAAATTGATCCCATAATTCCACCAAGTACTGCAGTTCCACCAAATTCCTTTGCAGCGTTCATTCCTACGTATATTGCAAGATATCCAAACATAACAAATCCAATACTTCTTATAGCGGCAAACCACCATATTGTACTGTAAGCATTTTTCGTCATTACATTCACAACATTTGTAAGTCCCATTACAAGCCCTGCCGCTATAATTCCAGGTAACAATGGAACAAATATATTTGCTATTTTCTGAAGAAATCTCTGAACAGGACCGTTATGTTTCTGCTTATTGGCTTTTTTATTTTCCTTCGCCACATCTTCTACATTATTGTCTGAAAATCCTAAAGGCATTCCTGTAAGCTTTGAAAATTCTTCACCTACTGAATTTACCTTTCCAGGTCCCAAAAACAATCTGAAGCGTTTCAGCTTCCACAACATTAAAGCACTCCGTCAACCTTTTTTCAGTTTTTTCCACATCTGCATCTTCTCTGACTTTAACTCTAAGTCTTGTCATGCATACTGCATTTGAAATGATATTCTCTTTTCCACCTAGAATATCATAGATTTCTTTTCGCTGTTCTTTTTTTGCATCCATAATTCTCGTCTCCTTCTATATATTATTATTTTGTATTCATTTATAAGCTGAAAAAGGGTGATTAAATCCTGACCAAAAATCACAATCCATCACCCTTTATTTCTTATTTTTTACAAAAAGAAAAATTTTTTTGCCAAGGTTTAATATAGTCTATTAAAAAAATATTTCTTCTTCTGAAATTCTTCCTACAACATTTGATTTCCCTGTATTTCTCATTTCATTTTTAGCTATCATCAGTTCTCCGGCATAATGTCCGAAACTCACTGCTTTCTATAATTATGTCACCCTTTTCTTATTATTTCAGGAGCATTGAAAAGTTTAAATTCATGACCTTTTATACTTTTACCCTGCTGTTTGATGAACGTATAAGGTTTTCAGGGGCATCTCCCCTGCTGTAATGAAATTCATCCAGAACAATTTTTTTCTCTATCTCCGGAATATTTTTCTTCAAGACTGACAGAAAAACTTACCATGTCCTTACGGACTTTTTAAACTCTTCAAGTTCTTCATCAGTTGGATAGCAGTTGGAAATAATAATATCATCTATCATTTCCAGAGCGACAAAATGCTTAAACTGATACTATCATCGGTAAATCCCGGTGCATTTCCAGTGTTGGCAATCCCTGTGTTACCGGCCATGGTCCAAAAAGTGTTTTTCAGCCTGGGATGTTATAAAAAGCCGCTGTTCTTAATCCATATTTCGCAAAGTTTTCAGTACACTTTCTTTAAAAAGTCAGTCCCAGTCCCTGTATAAATATGCGGATAAAAAAATTATGGCATCCTATCAGATTATCCCTTTATTAGGGACGATAATCCATAATTGTATCAATATAATGAGTAATATTGCTCATATTTATTTCTATTTTTCAGATTTTTCCTTGTTAAATGTCATTATACTTTCCTGCAGACCTGTAAATCCAATATCCAGTCTGATTC
>BNJV01002452.1_pt1 | contig 116074 bp, 126 predicted proteins | sample 8540591 | NCBI WGS metagenome assembly BNJV01 (sample SAMD00202457, study PRJDB9452) | human saliva metagenome | host: Homo sapiens
CGACCGGTCGATCCTCGATCAGCTGCTCCTGCCTCACCTGATGACTCCGACGGCGCAGCCCCGGTATGAGACCCCCGCGCAGTTCCTCGACGTCATGGGAATCAGCAGGCAGGGGTCCTTCATCGTCGGCTTCATGATCGCCTGCGTTCTGGCGATTCCTCTTCATCAACTTCCCGCGCGCCGAGATGGTGGAGAAGCTGGGGCGGGGCGAGCGGGTCCCGCGCTCCGCGGCCTGGTCGCGCCTGACCATGCCTGTGGCGTTCAGTGCACTCGTGCTGATCCCCTACTTCGTGCCGGCTGCTCCTGTGGCGTACTCGGCGGTCACCGACACCCCCCAGCCGGGAGGCGTCAACATCCTCGGTGACGGAGCGAGCGTCACCGAGACCGTCACCCTGCCGTCGACCGTGGAGGTCAGCTCCATCAATATCGCCTTCCTGGCAGGAGACATCCAGTGGCTCGACTCCTCGGTGGTCAACGTCGAGGTCACGGACGCCTCCGGTGCCCGGGTCTTCAAGACCGCGGCGCCGGCGAACTCCCTCCACGAGGGTCTGCACGAGTTCCCGGCCAAGGGACTCGTCCTGCGCGGTGGCGAGAAGTACACCGTGACGATCACCAGTGAGCTGACCGAGGGCGGCAGCGCCGTCGTCGAGATCAATCCCGCGGTCGACCAGTTCCCGACCACGGAGAACGGAACGACCGTCAACGGCGATCTCCTCATGTCCATCAGCGGCAGAACCAAGTGATCGTTCCGCGACCGCACCTGTTAGGATCCGGAGCCATGGCAAAGACAGTTCTCGTCACTGGAGCAGGCGGCTACATCGGTCGCCACGTCGTCACCGCGCTCCTGGAGCGCGGCCTGGATGTCAGGCCCTCGACCTGCGACTCGACGGCGTCGACGAGCGGGCGGAGAGGCTCTCCCTGGACCTCTTCTCCGGGGATGCCGATATCTATGACCAGATGGGGCGTCCTGACGTCGTCCTGCACATGGCCTGGCGCGACGGCTTCAAGCACGCCTCGAACGCTCATATGGACGACCTGGCCAAACACGTTCGTCTTATTGAGAACCTGTACGCCGGCGGTCTCAAGCAGCTCGCCGTCATGGGGACCATGCATGAGGTCGGCTACTGGGAGGGCGCCATTGACGAGAGCTCCCCCTGCAACCCCGCCTCGCTCTACGGCATCGCCAAGAACGCACTGCGGGAGACCACCTTCCTGTCGGCCAAGAAGCATGGCGCCGTCGCCCAGTGGATCCGTGCCTACTACATCGTGGGTGACGACAAGTTCGGCAACTCGATCTTCTCCAAGCTCCTGGAGGCCGCCGAGGAGGGGCGCACCACCTTCCCCTTCACCACGGGCAAGAACCGCTACGACTTCATCTCCGTGGATGAGCTGGCCACGCAGATCGCCGCGATCGTGGACCAGACCGAGGTCGACGGCATCATCAACGCCTGCACCGGCGAGCCGATGACCCTGGCCGACCGCGTCGAGGCCTACATTCGGGACAACGACCTGGACATCACCCTGGAGTACGGGGCCTTCCCGGATCGGCCCTACGACTCGCCCGGTGTATGGGGCGACCCGACGAGGATCCGCCGTATTCTCGCCTCAAGCGCGGGCTGACGCGCCCGGAGAAACCCTATTCCTCCGCTCTCCCGTCATGGTGAGCGGCTTGAACCACTGCCCAGAAGGGACATTATGGCAACGCTCGGCCAGGACCCGAAGCGACTCGGGATCTTCTTCTTCTTCGACGCTCAGGGCATCGTGGACTCCTACGTGGAGACCCTGCTCACTGACATGGTCAAGAACCTCTCCGAGCTGGTCATCGTCGTCAACGGTGAGCTGACCGCCAAGAGCTATGCCAAGCTGACCGCCTTCACGGACAACATCATCCTTCGGGAGAACAAGGGGCTGGACGCCTGGGCGTACAAGACGGCCATGGAGAGCTACGGCTGGGACAGGCTCGTCGAGTTCGACGAGATCGTCCTGTTCAACGCCACCATCATGGGGCCGGTGTACCCCTTCGAGGAGATGTTCACCGAGATGGCGGGGCGGGACATCGACTTCTGGGGAATTACCTGGTTCCACCTGGCCCCCGGCGACCCCTTCGGGCACTCTCTGGAGGGGTACCTGCCCCGTCATCTTCAGTCCCACTTCCACGCCTACCGGCGCTCCCTGGTCTCCTCCAAGGCGTTCCAGGACTACTGGGACAACCTGCCTCAGATCAATTCCTACGAGGAGTCCGTGGGGCTCCACGAGGCGCCCTTCACGCAGCGCTTCGAGCGGCTCGGCTTCGTCTCCGACGTGTATGTCAATACTGAGGACCTGGAGGGCTTCACCCTGCAGCCCATCCTCTTCACCCCCAAGCAGCTCATTGCGGAGAGGCGCTGCCCCATCTTCAAGCGCCGCTCCTTCTTCCACAGCTACGAGGACGTGCTTCACCAGGCCGTGGGCAACGCGACCGTCGAGCTCTACGAGTACCTGCGCGACCACACCGACTTCGACACGAACCTCATCTGGGACAACGCCCTGCGCTCCATGAACATGGCAGACCTGGTGAAGAACCTCCAGCTCACCTACGTCCTGCCCACGCAGGCGGTGGTTCGCGAGCGAAGCAGCAGAAGGTCGCCCTCATCGCGCACCTGTACTTCATGGATCTCCTGGACTCCACGCTCGCCTACGCCCGGTCCATGCCCGAGGGGACGGACCTCATCCTCACCGTCGGTTCCCAGGAGAAGGCGGAGCTGGTGGAGCGGGCGTGCCAGGACCTGCCCTACAACGTGGACGTGCGCGTCATCGAGAATCGGGGCCGGGACGTCAGCGCGCTCCTGGTGGGGTGCAAGGACATCGTCGACGACTACGACCTGGTCTGCTTCATGCACGACAAGAAGGTCACCCAGCTGAGCCCCTACACCGTGGGTGAGGGCTTCGCCCGCAAGTGCTTCGACAATCTCCTCCCGACTCGAGAGTTCGTCGAGAACGTCGTCGCCACCTTCGACTCGGAGCCCCGGCTCGGTCTGCTCTCGCCGACCCCTCCCAACCATGCCGACTACTTCCCCATCTACTCCTACAGCTGGGGGCCGAACTTTCGATCGCACGAAGATGCTCCTGGAGAAGGAGCTGAACCTGAACGTCCCGCTCGATGCTCACAAGGAGGTCATCGCCCCGCTGGGCACCATGTTCTGGTTCCGGCCGGCCGCTCTCAAGCCGCTCTTCGACCACGACTGGCAGTGGGAGGACTTCCCGCCCGAGCCGAACGACATCGACGGAACCATCCTCCACGCCATCGAGCGCGCCTACGGCTATGTCGCGCAGGCCTCTGGCTACTTCTGCGGGTGGCTCTTCTCCGACTCCTTCGCGCGGATCGAGCTGACGAATCTGTCGTTCTACACCAGGGAGTTCACCACCGCGGTGTCGCAGCACTGGGGGGTTGATGCCGAGCAGCGAATGATCCAACGGGTCCGTAGCGCTCGCAGCACTCGGCAGCAGGTCAAGGAGCAGGTCGGCCGCTGGATCCCGGCCGCAGTGCGCTCGCCCCTCAAGGGCGCCTACCGCCGAGTCAGGGGGATCGGGGAGTGACCGAGACGGGCGCGTCGGTGGGAGCGGCGGGTGCGAAGCCGGTCGCCGGGAAGCGGACCAGGATCTTCTACCTGGACCTGGTCCGAGCCCTGGCGGCGCTTCTCATCGTCCTCACCCACTTCAACAACCCCTACCTGGCTGATGGCGGCTACGTTCTGACCAACTTCCCCTTCGGCATCTATGTGGGCGGGTTGGGCGTCTCCCTGTTCCTCATCATCTCCGGGGCCGCCCTGACGGTGACCTATCGGAGACCGATCAATCTCAAACGGTTCTACTGGAAGCGCTGTCTCAACATCTACCCGATGTTCTGGACCGCCTGGATCCTCGCGACGCTCTACTTCTTCGTCGCGACCGGGGGCCGGCCGCCCAACAGCGCCCCGACTCGCTCCCTCATCTTCACAGTCCTCGGCGTGGACGGTCTGGTTGCCAACTTCCAGGTGCGCACCGCCTACCTCCTGGGGGAGTGGTTCCTCGGTTTCATCCTCCTGTACTACCTCGTCTTCCCGCTGCTGCTGTGGGCCATCGACCGCTTCCCGATCATCACCGGCGTCGTCATCCTGGCGGCCTACGCCGCCACCGTGATCATCATGCAGCGCTACTCGCGGGCTACTCCTCGGCGATGATCCTCACGCACCAGACTCCCCTGAGTCATTTCTCGGCAGCTACTTCGTCCTCTACGTCCGCCGGGTTCACTGGGGCGTGGTCATTCCCGCTGCAGCGGTCCTGGCCGTCTCGGCCATGCTCCCCGAGGAGATTCCCGAGGACGTGGCCACCACACTCGTCGGCATCTCGGCCTTCCTCATCCTCGTGGTCGTCGGCCGCTACGTGGCGATCCAGCCGGTACGCGTACTCGTCGATCTCATCGCCAAGTACTCCTACCCGATCTTCCTGGTCCACCACGTCGTCATCATGGTCCTCTACGAGAAGATCAATGTGGCGGGCTTCGTTCCGGTTCAGCGCTACACGATGCTGGTCGCGACCTGCGTCATCGTCTTCGGCCTGTCGGTGGCGCTGGTGAGGATCACCGATCACGTCGTCGCTTTCGTCACCAGGGCCTTCAAGGGCATGAGCTGGCGTCCCGAGGTCTCCGAGGTCGAACGCTGATATGTGCGGCGTGCGGCTCCGAGCGGGGGCGAGGTCGTGGCCCGCGCCCCTGAGGCGTGTCGAAGGCAACGGCGGCTGCGGGCCCTCACGGCTCCGGGAACGCTGAGAATAGTGATGAGGCCGTTGTACGACGCGTGAGAGCTCGTCCCACCGCCCCGACTCGACTACACCAAGGGAGACCCTCGTGACCCGTACCTGCCTCGTGACCGGTGGCGCCGGATTCATCGGCTGCGCGATCTCGCGTGACCTGGCGGACGCCTTCGACCGCGTCGTGGCCCTGGACAACATGCACCCGCAGATCCACCCGTCCCAGGAGCGCCCCGCCGAGCTCGACGAGCGCGTGGAGCTGCACCGGCTGGACGTGGCCCTCGCCGAGGACTGGGACTCAGTCCTGGCCGCGGTGGCACCGGATGTCATCGTCCACCTGGCCGCGGAGACCGGGACCGGCCAGTCCCTCACCGAGGCCTCCCGCCACGCCAACGTCAACGTCGTCGGTACCACCCAGATGCTCGACGCCCTCGTGCGCCACGAGATCCGCCCGGACAAGATCATCCTGGCCTCCTCCCGGGCCGTCTACGGTGAAGGGGCGTGGATTGACGCCGAGGGGCGCCCCTCCTACCCCGGGCAGCGCACTCACGCGATGCTCGAGGCCGGACAGTGGGACTTCGCGGGCCTGACCCCCTCGGTCCAGTCCTCCTCCGAGGTCAAGGCCTCCCCGGCCAACGTCTACGCCGCCACCAAGTTCTGCCAGGAGAACCTCGTGACCTCCTGGTGCGGCTCCTTCGGTGTCACGCCGGTGCTCTACCGGCTTCAGAACGTCTACGGCCCTGGCCAGTCCCTCATCAACCCCTACACCGGCATCGTCTCCCTCTTCGCCCGCCTGGCCAAGCAGGGGCAGTCCATCCCGGTCTACGAGGACGGCCGGATCGTGCGGGACTTCGTCTTCATCGACGACGTCGCCTCCGCCATCGTGGCCGGCGTCCTGCACTCGCCGGCCGCCGCCCTGCCCTACGACATCGGCCTGGGGGAGCGGACCACCATCATGCAGGTCGCTCAGACGATCGCCGAGCACTACGGAGCGCCCGCCCCGCACGTCACCGGCCAGTTCCGTGACGGCGATGTGCGCGCCGCCTGGGCGGACACCACGCGCGCCCGCCAGGCGCTGGACTGGGAGCCCCTGGTCGGCGTCGCTGAGGGCATCAACCTGGCTGTGCGACTGGATCGATGCCCAGGACGGGGCGGTTCCGCCAGCGCCCACCAGTACAGTGAAGGAGGCGTGAGCCTATGCGGCTGTCTCGACTGCTCCGTTCGGAGGATGCCCGCCGGACGCTGGACCTCACCCTGCGGCTGACTCAGCGCTCGGTCTCGTCGGAGTTCAAGGGCACGGCCCTGGGGCGCCTGTGGTCCTTCATCAACCCCCTGGCCACGGTCGCCGTCTTCTCTCTCATCTTCGGCGTCGTCTTCCGCGGCGGCGTGGCACCGGGCCGCAACTCCGGCATCGACTCCTTCGCACTGTGGATCGGTATCGGGGTGCTCAGCTGGAACTTCACGTCCAGCGGCATCATGGCTCTCATGAACGCCCTCGTGGACAACTCGGGGCTGCTCACGAAGGTCTACTTCCCACGTCAGGTCCTCATATACTCCGCGGTGCTGTCCCTGGCCGTCGACTTCGCCTTCGAGCTGCTCGTTCTGACCGTTATCGCCATGATCATGGGTGGCCCCGGGGTCCTCCTCATGCTTCCAGCGCTGCTCGTCGTCACCCTGCTGGCGGGCATGTTCGCCGTCGGGCTGGGGCTCATCCTGTCCATCGCCACCGTCTACTTCCGGGACCTGGGCCATCTGTGGCAGATCTTCAACCAGATCTGGATGTACGCCTCAGGCGTCGTCTTCCCCCTGACCATGGTCAACAAAGTCCAGAACGACCTGTTCGACAAGGGCTGGCAGATCAACGGCGAACCGATCCCGCTCACCATGATCCTGCGTCTCAACCCGGCCGAGACCTTCCTCGAGGCATTCCGGTCCTGCCTGTTCGAGTTCGCCCTGCCGTCACTGCCCGTCTCCCTGGCCTGCCTGCTGTGGTCCTCCGTCACGCTCGGCCTGGGCCTCGTCTTCTTCCGCCGGCACTCGGCGAGCATCGTTGAGGAGCTCTGATACCCGAAGATGGCTGCATCAACCGGATTGTCCGCATCATCACTCGCCTCGTCGGCGCAGGCCGCTTCGTCAGCGTCCCCGCAGGCGCTCGCCGTGCGCATCGAGGACGTCTCCAAGCGCTTCAGGATCTACCGCCACCGCAACCAGTCCCTCAAGGGCGCGGTCCTCCAACGCAGCCGCGGCGTCTACGAGGACTTCTGGGCCCTGAAGGACATTACCTTCGACATCCCGGAGGGCAAGACCTTCGGGCTCATGGGGCACAACGGGTCCGGTAAGTCCACGCTGCTCAAGTGCATCGCCAAGATCCTGGCCCCCAACTCCGGCTCCATCACCGCCCGCGGACGCATGGCCGCCATGCTGGAGGTCGGCTCCGGCTTCCACCCCGAGCTCTCCGGAAGAGAGAACATCTTCCTCAACGGGGCCATCCTGGGTATGAGCCGCAAGGAGATCGAGGCCAAGTTCGACGACATCGTCGACTTCTCCGGGTCGGCGAGTTCATCGACCAGCCCGTGAAGAACTACCCTCGGGCATGTACGTGCGCCTGGGCTTCTCCGTAGTCCATCCACGTCGAGCCGGAGATCCTCCTGGTCGACGAGGTCCTGGCCGTGGGCGACATGGAGTTCCAGGAGCGATGCATGGACAAGTTCGCCGAGTTCCGGGAGGACGGACGCACCGTCGTCGTCGTCTCCCACGGCCTGGAGCAGATGCGCACCTTCTGCGACGAGGTCGCCTGGCTCGACCACGGCAGGCTCAAGGAAGTCGGACCGGCCCCCGAGGTCATCGACAAGTACTCCGACGTCACCCACGGAGCCAAGAAGGTCAAGGAGGGCCAAGGAACCCGCTTCGGCAGCGGTGAGGCCCAGATCAGCCGGATCGAGCTGCTCGATCACACGGGCCGGCCGGTGGGCTCCATGCGCACCGGGGACGAGGCCACCATCCGGCTTCACTTCCGCTGCGAGGAGACGATCGAGAAACCCGTCTTCGGCTGCTCCATCGACACTCGCGAGGGCATCTTCGCGTGGGGGCTTCACGGCCTCGACGACGGCTTCCAGCCCGAGAGGATCGAGCCGGGCGAGGGGACGGTGGACATCTCGATCCCCGCGATGATGCTGCGCCCTGGCGCCTACCTCATCTCCGGGTCCATCCAGCCCTGGCAGCTCTCCAGCGTCATTGACGCCTACCAGAAGGCCACGGCCTTCGACATCATCCCCGGGCCGCGCATGGAATCCGGGGGCCTGGTCGCCCTGGGAGCCCACTACGAGCGGATCGACCCTGCCCCGCCCCATGGTCACGTTCACCAAGGACGACTGAGGCTCGGCGGGCGGGCAGCGCCGCTGCTCAGCGCCTCTGGATCTTCTTGACCCCTTGGGCCACGGTGCGGAAGAAGGGCTTGGCCGTGGCCTCCACATGGTCGACCTTCAGGTTGATCGCATGGGTATGCATAAGGACCTGGCGCATCGTGTCATGCAGGTCTCCGATGGTGAAGCGCAGATCGCGCATGGCCCTCTGGAGGTGCGCGATCTCCTTATCCTGCTGCTCCAGCCTCTTCTGGATCCGGTGGTAGTACTCCGCCGAGACGAGCAGGAGTCCCAGGTTCTCGGAAGCGGCTGTCACGCCCTGCGGGGCGGAGGCCTCGGTCCCGGTGCAGTTCACTGACAGGCGGGCGTAACGATCCCGAATGGCGAGGTTGTCGGTGCGGTGGTGGACGGCGTCGACGACGACGGAGTTGCCCACCGACTCGTCGGTGGAGTCGCGGTGGTGCCAGTGGGCCAGCGGCTCGCCGTCGATGAAGCCGACCGGGGAGGTCGCCAGCAGGCGGAGGTTGAAGTCCCAGTCGGCCTGGGTCAGCAGGGTGCCGTCCCAGTGGCCGATGCGGTCGGCCACCTCGCGGCGGATGAGCTGGGAAATCGGCGGCACGTAGTTGGCCACCATCGTGTCGATGAGGGTCCAGCTCTCCCTGTCCGGTGCCAGAATCCCTCGGTTGACCTCGGTCATGCCCTCCTCTGAGACCGTCTCGGAGATCAAGTCGCAGCGCGTCGCCACAGCCCCATGGCAGGGGTGCTCGTCGAGGTGGGCCACGCAGGCGGTCAGGAAGCCGGGCTCCCAGGAGTCGTCATCATCATGGATCGCGAAGAACTCACAGGAGGAGACGGCCAGACCGTCCTCCAGAGCGGCCTCGCGCCCGTGAGAGGTCTTGTTGGTGACCACCGTGGTGCGCTCCCTCAGCCACTCGGGGGCACTCTCCAGAGCGATGTCCACCGACTCGGTGCTTCCGGCGTCATTGACGATGACGAGCTCGAGGTCCTGGAAGGACTGGGCCCCGACCGACTGGAGTGCTCGCGTCAGCAGCATGGGACGGTTGCGGGTCCGGGTCACCACGGTGACTCGTGGGGATTGTGCGGCTTGTCCAGCCATTGTCGGGGATCCTCCTTGATCTGGTCAGGGGCGCATCGTGTTTGGCGATGTTATCGAAACGCCCGGGGCGTCTGACAAGGTCTCAGCCCCGTCACTGTATCGGGTGAGGTGGCATCGGCGTAGTCGGGAAGTGGAATCAGCGGTGCTCAGCCGAGGTCGACGAGCGTCTCGCGCGGCCCCTCGTGCGCCGACGCAGCTCGCGCGGCAGGCCGGCGACCGCCTGAGCAAGTCCTGTCATCACCGGGCCGCGCTGCGGTCCCCGGAGGGTCCGCACCAGCGTGCGTGCCAGCGCCTGCATCACCACCGGGGCCGGACTGTGGGCGGCCGCCGTCAGTATCCGGTTGCGGACGTTGACCCGGATGAACATCGGTGAGTCGGTGCCCGAGGAGGAGGCGTGCTCGTGGTGCGCCACCGCCTCGCGCACGTAGACGACCCTCCAACCGCGCTCACGCAGGCGCCAGGACAGATCCGTGTCCTCGTAGTACATGAACAGGTCCTCACGGAAGCCGTCCAGGGTTCGCCACGCCTCACGCCGGATCGCGCAGGCGCCCCCGCACAGGCCGAAGACCTCACTGGGGGAGTGCTCCCGCTCGGCCGGCACCAGCCAGTCCCGGTCGTAGCCGTTACCGGAGGCGTCCACCAGGTTGCCGGTGGAGTTGACCAGCACCTCCCCTCGCCGCGGGAAGCGGCCCTCGTCGTCGACCCGGGCCCACCGACCGGTGCGGGGAGACGAGTACGTCCTGCTGCCCCGGGGCGGCCGGCTTCCAACGGCCGGCCAGAAGGATTCGCGCCGTCGCCGCGGCCGGTGCCGCCGCGGCCGGTGGATCGCTCAGGGGCCTCAGGAGTGCCTCGAGGAAGCCGGGCTCGGCCACCGCGTCATTGTTGAGCAGGACGAGGACATCCTCAACCATGCCCCTGGGCCCCTGAGGTTGACACCGGCGCCGAAGCCCCGGTTCTCAGTGGGACTCGACCACTGGGAGCCCCTCCCGGCGCAGCTGCTCGACCGAGCCGTCGCCGGAGGCGTTGTCCACGACGACGAGCCCGTCCCCGTCTCCCAGCTGCTCTCGGATGGACCGGGCCGCCCGGATCGTCAGCTCGGCCTGACGCCAGTTGACGATGACAACGCGAGCTGAGGGACGCCTGACGGGCTGCGTCACACCGCACCTCCGATGAGGGCGTGATAGACCTCCGTGTGCGCAGCGGCACAGGCGTCCCAGGTGAAGGTCCGAGCGCGCTCGCGGCCGGCCCGGGCCAGCTCGTCGTGCTCCGGGCCGACGGCCCGGGCGAGCCGGTCCGCGATCTCGTGCGGCGAGGAGGGATCCGCCAGCAGGCCCGCCTCCCCGGTCACCTCGGCCATGCAGGTCCCGGCGCTGGTGACCACCGGGGTCCCGTAGGCCATGGCCTCCAGGACCGGCAGACCGAAGCCCTCCCAGACGGAGGGAAGCAGAAGGCGCGAGGCGCCGCTGTAGGCGGCAGCCAGCTCATCGTCGTCGAGCCTGCCGGTGACGTGGACCCGATCACCCAGCCGGGTCAGCAGCTCGCGCTCGACGGCATCGTCGCCCCATCCGACCGGACCGACGAGGACCAGGTCGAGGTCGCCGACGTCGTTGTGCTCCTCGTTGTGCTCCTCGATGAGGAGCGCGAAGGCCCGCAGCAGTCCCAGCAGGTTCTTGCGGGGCTCGCGCGTGCCCGTCCACAGGATGTAGTCGCGTGCGAGGCCCCGGGTGGCGCGGAAGCTCCCGATCTGTTCGTCGCTGACGGCCGGGTGCACCCCGTGCGGAATGACGTAGAGGCGGGCGGCGTCGATCCCCTGCCGCGATGCAGTCGTCGGCGGTGGCCTGGGAGGGCACGATGATGGCGCTCGCCTCGGCGATGACGCGCTCCAGGGGAGCGGCTGAAGTAGGCGTTGCCGCGTGGGTGAAGTGCTCCGGTGCGCGCAGGAAGGCCAGGTCGTGCACAGTGACGACCAGTGGCAGCGAGGTGGGGGCAGGGCCCAGGTGGTGGCGTGAATGAGCTGGGCGCCGGGCAGGATGGACTCGGCCCGCGGCAGCCCCAGGCGGTTCCAGGACTCGTACAGGGCGGTGCGCGGCAGGTGGGAGGAGCGCATCGGCATCAGTGGCAGGCCGACCTCCCTGGGCGAGGGAGCCCCTGATGATGGGCGGTGATCCGGCCACGGGCACCCGCCGGGCGCGCAGGGCCTGGGAGAGCTCGACGATGTAGGGTGCCCGAGCCCCCGGGGACGGGCTGCCACAGCTGCTCAACCACCAGGCCCACTCGTGGACCGCGGGGGCGAGCCGACGGACGGGAGCCGCTGGCGCTGGAGGACCTGGAGGTCGTGGTGCGGGAGGCGGGGGAGGAGGAAGGGGCCGGGGAGTGCGCCGGGCGGGAGTGATCTGCGCTCATGGGCTCAGAGTACAGGGGTGGCCGCGCGCGGCGCGGTAGCCTGCCGTCATGAAGGTTCTTCTTGATGCAACGGCGATCCCGGCTGATCTCGAGGCGTGGGGCGCTATGTCGACGACCTCGTGCCCTGAGCTCATCGCCTCCGGCGTCAACCTGGCCATGGCCGTCCAGCAGCGGGATGTCGCGCACTTCTCCGCCAAGGTGCCCAGCGCTCACCTCTTCCCGGTGCCTGAGTCCATGGAGTCGCGCGGTGCCCGGATGGCCTGGGAGCAGACGGGGCTGCCGGCACTCATCCATCGGATCCGCCCTGATGTCCTGCACTCGCCCCACTACACCTTTCCCGGTGCTGCACCAGGTGCCCGTGGCCGTCACCCTCCACGACGCCACGTTCTTCTCCCCACCCGCAGGCGCACTCGCCCTTCAAGCAGAAGTTCTTCTCCCGCGCCATCCGTCGGGCCGTGCGCGGGTCCGATGCGCTGATCGTGCCCTCCCAGGCCACCCGTGACGAGACCATCGCATACGCCGGTGGCGATCCCGAGCGCTTTCACGTCGCCTACCACGGTGTGGACACTTCCGTGTTCCACCCGGTCGACGACGCTGAGAGGGCCCGTGTGGCCGCCTCCCTCGGCCTGGAGGGCAAGCGCTACATCGGCTTCCTGGGGACCTTGGAGCCTCGCAAGAACGTTCCCAACCTGGTGCGCGCCTGGATCGACGTCTTCCGCGACTCGAGGACGCCCCGGCCCTGGTGCTGGCCGGCGGTCCCGGCTGGGATGAGGAGATCGAGCTGTCCTGGCTCAGGTGCCCCGGCACCTGAACGTTCTGCGGCCCGGCTACCTGCCTCTGGAGGATTTGCCCGGATTCCTGTCCGGCTGCGAGATCCTGGCCTATCCCTCCATCGGCGAGGGCTTCGGCCTGCCGGTTCTCGAGGCCATGGCCTGCGGGGCCGCCGTGCTCACCACTCGCGAGCTGAGTCTGCCGGAGGTCGGAGGCGACGCCGTCGCCTACTGCGGATCGGACGTCCAGGCCATTGCCCGTGGCCTCGTGGTCCTGGATGCCCAGCCCGAGCGGCGCCGGGCACTGGGGGCCGCCGCCCTCGATCGGGCGGCCGAGTTCACCTGGAAGGCCTCCGCCCAGGCGCACGTCGAGGCCTACCGCGCCGCCATGGCGAGCTAGCGCCGCACCCTGTGCGGAGCGCGGTATGCCGTTTGTCCTCGGTGATATCGACCAAAGTGGCCGGCGCGCTCGTGTAGTGTTCTTCGACGGGCTATGACCCATGGTGAGGCGTCGGCGAAACGACGCATGCGGGAAGGAAGAGACGGGCCGTGAACGACACTGAACCTCTGGGGGCCGAGGGGTCCTCCCTCCCGCGCGCCGGGTGCCGAGGCGGGCAGGTGCGCGGCCGTGTTCTCCTCACCGGCGCCAACGGCCAGCTGGGGCGCGAGCTCATGGCCCTGCTGCCACAGGCGGGTTTCGAACCCACCGGCGTCGATCTGCCGGAGGTGGACATCTCAGATGCGGCCGCCATGTCCTCCTGGGACTGGGCGAGCTACGACATCATCATCAATGCCGCGGCCTGGACCGACGTGGACGGGGCGGAGACTCCTGAGGGACGCCGCCTGTCCTGGCGGGCCAACACGGTCGGCCCGGTCAACCTGGCCCGGGCGGCCGTGCAGCACGACCTGACCCTGGTGCATCTGTCCACCGAGTACACCTTCGACGGCGTGACGGCTGTCCACGCCGAGGAAGAGTCTCCCTCGCCGTTGGGGGTCTACGGACAGTCCAAGGCCGCCGGGGACGCTGCCGTCAGCGTCTGTCCCCGGCACTACCTGGTGCGTACCTCATGGGTGGTCGGCGACGGCAAGAACTTCGTCAAGACGATGCTCTCCCTGGCGGAGCGCGGTGTCAGCCCGCGGGTCGTGGGCGACCAGACCGGTCGTCTCACCTTCGCCTCCGATCTGGCGGCGGGCATCATCCACCTTCTCGCCTCGGGCGCCGAGTTCGGCACCTACAACCTCTCCGGCGAGGGGCCGATCGTCTCCTGGGCCGATGTCGCCAAGCGGGTCTACGAGCGCGCCGGCCACAGTCCCGACGAGGTCACGCCTGTCACCACTGAGGAGTACTACGCGGGTCAGGAGGGGATCGCACCGGCCGCTGAGCTCAGCCCTGGACCTCACGAGGATCAAGGCCGCAGGCTTCACCCCGGCCGACTCCACGGAGCGCCTGGAGGCTTATCTTCAGGACCTCCTGTAGGTTGAATCCGACCGGATTGAACTCCTGATTCCCTGTTTTCCTGTCGGAGACCAGCATGAGACGTGTGCTCACCAAGTACTTACGACTGCCGTCCCCGGGCCGCTCAGAGGCCGGGGCGCTCCTGTCGCGGCGCCCGGCACTGGTTGGTGGGCTCCTCCTCGTTCTCATGCTGCTGACCGGGCTCGGGTGGGCGGTGTCCTCGCCGGTGGAGTCGTCTCCGGACGACAACTATCACCTGGGCAGCATCTGGTGCCCCCGTCCATCGGGCGAGTCCTGCCAGACCAGCGTTGTCGACGGTGATCCGGTTGTCCGGGTTCCGATCGCGGTGGCGGACGAGTCGATGAGGTGCTACGTCCTCCAGTCGAACAAGTCAGCGGGATGTGCGCTCGGGTACGACGATTCTCATATGGTGTGGTCCAAGCGCTTTGACAACGGCGCCTACCCGATTGGCTACTACCACTTCCATCACCTCCTCGTCGGCAAGGATGTGCAGACCTCGGTTCTGGTGATGCGCGGCGTCAATGTGCTGATCGCCGTTGCTGTTCTGGGAGCCGTCGGCCTCTGCGCACCGCAGGGGCTGAGGCGGCCATTCATCGGTGCGATTGTCGCCTCGTGGGTCCCCATGGGGGTCTACTTCATCGCCTCCAACAATCCCAGCTCGTGGGCCGTCTCAGGGTTGATGGCCTACTCCTCGGCAACGTACATGGCCACGCAGCAGAAGGGGCGTCGTCGTATCGCTCTGGTGCTTTGCGCGGTGATCGGCGCCGTGATGTGCTTGACGTCGCGATATGACGCCGCCTTCTTCCTCCTCGTCGTCGGCCTCGCCCTGCTGTTCGTGGTGCCGTGGAAACGAGGGGGATGGATAGGGCTGAGCGCCCTCGCCGGGGTGGCCGTCCTCGGGGGCGTCACCTTCATGGCCTCGTCCCAGGTGTCGAAGGTCGCCTACTTCCTGCGGGTGTTCGAGGCGTCTGATCCCGCGACATCCGCCGATAAGCAGCCTTTCTTCGAGAAGCTCCTCGTTGGGCTCGAGACCGCCCCGAAGTATCTTGGCGGATTCTGGGGACACACATGGACCCCGGGCTGGCACGATGTTCCTCTGGGGGCTCGCGCCCCCTACGTGCTCACCATTATGGCGGCCGGTGCCTTCGTGGCGATCTCCTTGCGCCGCGGGGGATGGCGCAAGTGGACCGCCTTGATGATCCTCGTGGGGTCGATGTGCCTTCTTCCGGCCTTGTTCTACGCCAACGGCGCCATGGACACCATCGAGCTCTACCAGGCCCGGTACATCTTCCCGCTGCTGGCGCCCACCTTCTTCCTCATGCTGGCCGTCGATCAGGATGAAGATGCGTGGTTCACAGTTCCGCAGGCTGTCTGGGTCACCGTCTGCATCTCGCTGTGCCAGACGATCACTCTGCATACACTGCTGCTGCGATTCGTTCAGGGCGCCAACGAACGGTGGGAGCTCAACCTCAACAAGAACATCGAGTGGTGGTGGAGTGCGCCGGTCTCACCCATGATGGTCTGGTTCCTCACGACATGCCTCGCTACTGCGGCACTGGGAACCTCCATGGCGATGCTGACGCGCACGGCCGAGAAGCGCGCGTAGAGCCGTCCGTGTGCTTGCCGGACAGCCCGCACCCGGGCCTGCTCCGTCGAGCCGCCGTTGAACGTCGTGGGCGGGTGGCGCGAACTGGCGCCACCCGCCCACACAGGCATGAGGGGGAGAGGAACGGGCCGGGTGCTCCGGCGAGGAGCCTCAGGACTGCTGGTGGTCCAGCAGACCCAGGAGGTAGGCGCCGTACCCGGACTTCACCAGGGGCTCGGCGCGCTGGCGCAGGCCCTCGTCATCGATGAAGCCCATGCGCCAGGCGACCTCCTCGGGGGCGCCGATGTTGAGGCCCTGACGGTGCTGGACGGTGCGGATGAAGCTGGTGGCGTCGGCCAGGGAGTCGAAGGTGCCGGTGTCGAGCCAGGCGGTGCCGCGGGGGAGGACCTCGACGGTGAGCCGACCGGCCTCCAGGTAGGTGCGATTGACGTCGGTGATCTCGTACTCTCCGCGGGCGGAGGGCTTGAGGTTCTTGGCGATCTCGACGACGTCGTTGTCATAGAAGTACAGGCCGGGAACGGCGTAGGTGGAGCGGGGGCGGGCCGGCTTCTCCTCGATGGAGATGGCCTTGAAGCTCTCGTCGAACTCGACCACGCCGTAGGCCGTGGGGTCGGCGACCTGGTAGGCGTAGACGACGCCGCCGTCGGGACTGGTGTGGCGGCGCAGCTGTGGTGCCCATGCCGGGGCCGTAGAAGATGTTGTCGCCCAGGACCAGGGCGGCGCTGTCGTCACCGATGAAGTCGGCACCCAGGACGAAGGCCTGGGCCAGGCCGTTGGGCTCCTGCTGGACCGTGTAGGGACAGGTTGACACCGAGCTGGGAGCCGTCACCCAGGAGGCGGTGGAAGGAGGGGGCGTCATGGGGGGTGGTGATGATGAGGACGTCCTGGATCCCGGCGAGCATGAGGGTGCTCAACGGGTAGTAGATCATCGGCTTGTCGTAGACGGGCACCAGCTGCTTGGAGGTTCCCAGGGTGATCGGGTTGAGTCGTGTGCCGGAGCCTCCGGCCAGAATGATTCCTCGCATGCTCCAAGCATGGCCCATTCCGGTCCCGAATGGCGCCAGGATCGGGTGGATCGTGAACTCATGTCCGTGGTTCCCGGCACGTTCGGCCCCTGTGGCCTTGTCTCCGGGGTGTCGGGCAGGTGGCGCCGATAGACTCCCTCAGTGGCGCCTCGCCGACGCGGTGGCGCCGAGACCGAGACCTATGAGCACAGAAGGGGCCATCAATGGGGCAGATCGAGCTGGGCAAGCCGCTCGCCATCGAGGAGACGCCGATTCCGGGATTCCTGCGGATCGACCTGACTGTTCATGGGGACAACCGAGGCTGGTTCAAGGAGAACTGGCAGAGGGAGAAGATGCTGGCCCTGGGGCTGCCCGACTTCGGACCGGTTCAGAACAACATCTCCTTCAACAACGAGGTCGGGGTCACCCGGGGCATCCACGCCGAGCCCTGGGACAAGTTCGTCTCGGTGGCCACCGGCCGCGTCTTCGGCGCCTGGGTGGACCTGCGTGAGGGGTCCTCCTTCGGGGCCGTCTACACCTGCGAGATCGATCCCGTCGGTGGCGGTGTTCGTGCCGCGGGGCGTGGGCAACGCCTATCAGACGCTGGAGCCCAACACCGCCTACACCTACCTGGTCAACGACCACTGGTCGGCCGATGCCCAGTACACCTTCCTCAACCTGGCCGATGAGACGGCGAATGTGCCCTGGCCGATTGCGCTGAGTGAGGCCATCCTCTCCGACAAGGACAAGGCGCACCCCCGCCTGGCCGACGTCACCCCTTTCCCGGCTCCCGGGGCCAAGGCTTAGGAGGCACACCGTACCGGTACGGTAACGGGGCCCTAGGACGTGCCTGCGTACCGGTACGGTAGGGCGCTATGAGACGACTTGAGCCAGCGCGCCAGCAGTACGCCTGGGGGTCGACCTCCGCCATTCCCGCCCTCCTGGGCAGGGCCGACGACGGTGCCCCCTGGGCTGAGGCCTGGTACGGCTCCCACCCGGCCGGCCCCGCACGGGTCGCCGAAGGCGCTGCCCTGTCCGACCTCATTGACGCCGAGCCGGAGCGTCTCCTGGGCGAGGACATCATCTGGCGCTTCGGGCGTCGTCTGCCCTTCCTCCTCAAGCTCATCGCACCCGAGCAGCCCCTGTCCCTCCAGGTCCACCCCAGTCAGGCTCAGGCCGTCGAGGGCTATGCCCTGGAGGATGAGGCCGGCATCGCACTGGACCACCCCTCCCGCAACTACAAGGACGCGAACCACAAGCCGGAGATGGTTCTGGCACTCACGCGGTTCCAGGCCGTCGCCGGCTTCCGGGCCCCGCGCCGGGCCGTCGAGGTCCTGGCCGGTCTGGACAGCCCCCTGGCCCGACGCATGCGCCGCACCCTGCGGCTCAACCCCACCCGTTACGGCATCCGGCAGGTCTTCTCCGACGTCGTCTCAGCCGCCACGCGTCCGAGTCCTCAGGAGATTGACGCCCTCGTCACTGAGATCGCAGCCAGGTTCGAGGCCGGCACGTCCCCGTCGCTTCGGGTGGACTCCAACGTCGTGAAGATGGCGGGCACCTTCCCCGGGGATCCCGGCATCGCTGCCGCGCTCCTGCTCAACCCCGTCACCCTGCAGGCCGGTGAAGCGCTGTTCGTGCCTGCGGGAAGCGTTCACGCCACATCTCCGGTCTGGGCGTGGAGGTCGTGGCCTCCTCCGACAACGTGCTGCGCGCCGGACTGACCGCCAAGCACATCGATGTCCCCGAGATGCTGGCGTGTGTCGACTACGTGGCGGCGCCGCCGGTGCGCCCTGCCCCCGAGTACCTCTCTCGTGCCACCCGTGCCTACTACGCGCCGGTGGATGACTTCGAGCTCATGGTCACTACCGTGGTGGCCGCCGACGGGCGCCTGCCGGTCCCCGGACGGGGCCCGCGCATCCTCCTGGCCGTCGAGGGCGCCATGACACTGGTGACCCAAGCCGACTCGCAGACGCTCGCCCAGGGCGAGGCCGTGTTCGTCGGTGCCGACGAGCGCAGCCTGTCCGTTGAGGGGGAGGGCACCCTCGTCCAGGCCGACGTTCCCTGACCCCCGCGCTCAGCGGGACTGAGTACGGTCAGTCCCCTCGGTGATGCCCTCCTGCCGGACGGCGGCTGCGGCGACGTCGTCACCGGCCTCGGGGGTGAGAAGCACCGCTGTGCGTCCTGTTCGCCAGGCGACCAGCACCTCCTGGAGCGCCTGGGCCGTGCCAGGACAGCGCACCAGGACGGCACGTGAGGTGGAGCGGCTCTCAGCCCCCGCGGTTCCGGCTGCCGCCTCGACACGGGACACCAGCTCGGCACGCGTCAGGGTGGCGGGCCGTGCGTCTGGCGGGATGGTGCCGGCGGGTCCGCCCTGAGTCGTCGGTGCTGCGGGATCAGTGGTGAGGTCACTGAGGCACGTCAGGTCGGCAGCGGCGCTCACCGGTGTGAAGTGGTCGGGATAGTGCATGAGGTCGGCGGCGCCGTCGAGTGCGAGGGCGGGAAGCTCGCCCGGCCAGCGCAGTGCCAGCGAGGCAGGAGGAACCAGCACCTGAACCTCTGCCTCATCGCAGAGGCGCTCCGCGGTGAAGGCCACACTCAGCTCAGGGGTCAGGCCGGCGGTAGCGATCTCCTCCTCATCCCCCAGGAGCACGCCCCGGCCCGCCAACCACGCACCGCACGTCCAGGCGACGGTCCGCCAGTGCGGAGGGAGACCGACGTGGACTCCATCACCCTGTGTGGACTCCGATGTGATCAATCCCGCGATCTTTGCCAGCCACATGGACAGGACGTGTCCCGTCAACTCGACTCGCTCATCGATTCCATAACAAATAAGCCACGGTCTGTCGGCGTCTCGAGGGCCGGGAAGCAGCGGCAGCAGGGGGTCGTGCATGACTCCGATTGAAGCAGATCTACTGACTTTCAGGAATCTCCCTGGTAACGTCCAGTCGGTTGGGGCAATATGGAAAACGTGCGTCAGGAACCCTGAAATTCTCTGAAACGCCACGCGCATTCCTGCTGTCAGCCAGGCTGCGGGAGGCTCTCAGGGGATTTGTAGGAAGCCAACATATGGTGGCAACCAGATGGGGTTATTCCTTGATATATCAAGGAATGATGTCGACGGTCACGAGAGGATGAACTTTCCCTCGCCGGCTTGACTGGCCTTGTCTCACACGCATGTAATTCTTACTGACAAGAAGCTCGGATCGAAGGGAGGCCGACATGTGGAACATCCTCGGCGACGGCCCGCTCAAGCAGCCGGAGGAGCCTGACGCAGAAGTCCTGTCGCTCCTCTTCGGTGGTGGTGACGACGTCGATGAAGGTCCTCTGGCGTGGCAGGAGCGCGCACTGTGCGCTCAGACGGACCCAGAGGCGTTCTTCCCGGAGAAGGGTGGTTCCACACGTGAGGCCAAGCGAGTCTGTGCGACTTGCGAGGTTCGTGAGGAATGCCTCGAGTACGCCCTCGCCAACGACGAGCGCTTCGGTATCTGGGGCGGTATGTCGGAGCGCGAGCGGCGCAAGCTCAAGCGTCGCGCAGTATGACCCGCGCCGGCTCCACACAGGGAGCCAGTCGGGTAGGAGCCCTGGCCGTCGTCGTGTCGGCCGGGGCGAGCCCGTTTCTGGCGCAGACACTTTCCGCGATCGCCTCACAGACCTGTGCGCCTGACGTCGTCCTCGTCGTCGATGTCGCCTCGAGAGCCAACGGGCTGGGAGACGGGACCCCGATCGAGGAGCTTGTTGAGACAACGGGGCTGGATGCCGTCACTGCGGTGCGTGTCGTCAGGGTCAGGGAGGCCAAGAGCTTCGGGGACGCCGTCTCCCGGGGGCTGACCGCCTACGCCGGGCTCGTCGCCGCGGGCAACCGCAGACGCCGCAGCCCGGAGACCGTCGACGGCGCAGAGGGCTCGGACAGCGAAGCCACCTCGGGCGGGCCGCGCACCTCGGTGCGTGACCTTCTGCTGTCAGGCTCCGGTCCCATCACCGGTCCCACCGGAGCGCTCTCACCGATCACCGCCTACGAGCAGCGGCTCGTGGCCCCCACCGAGGCCACCCCGGAGATGCCGGAGCACCAGGTGTGGTTCTGGCTGCTCCATGATGACTCCGCTCCTGCTCAGGACTGCCTCGAGCGGCTCCTGACCGCCGCGACCAATGCGCGCTCCGTGGGAGTCGTCGGGCCCAAGCAGGTGGGCTGGGACAACCCCGAGCTGCTCCTGGAGGTCGGGCTGCGCGCCACTGCCTCGGCCCGTCGCGCCAACGACATCGTCCCCGGCGAGGTCGACCAGGGGCAGCACGACGACCGCAGCGATGTTCTGGCCGTGGGAACGGCCGGTGCCCTCGTCGACCGGGCGGTGTGGGAGGAGATCGGCGGCATCGCCCCGTGGCTCGGCCCCTTCGGTGACGGTCTGGAGTTCTCGCGCGCCGCGCGCCTGGCCGGATACCGCGTCATCGTCGAACCCACCGCCGTCATCCGCCACCGACGGGCCTCCTACCAGGGGCTTCGACGCCCCGCACCCGTCTCTCACTCCTCCAGCGCGCCGCCCCGCACCGATGCTGAGGCCATCGCGGTCAGGCTTCCGGAACCTGACCCGGAGAGGTCCTTCCGGGCTCGGCGCACTGCCCAGCTCACCAACTGGGCGGCCTTCTCAACCCGGCCCATCGGCCTGCTGCTGACCTGGTTCGTCGTTCTCGGACTGATGCGGGCCGTGTGGCGCCTCGCCTCAAGGCGCCGGCGCTGGCCGGTGATGAGCTCGGTGCGGCTCTGGCCGTGGCCGGACGCGGTCGACGGGTCAGGGCGGCCAGACGGCGGCTCGCCCGACACACCAGCGTGCCCGCATCCGCGCTGGGGCGTCTCTACGCCACGCCGGCCGAGATCCGCGGGGTGCGCCGCGACCGCACCCGCCAGGAGCGTGAGCGTCGTGCCCGAGCGGCAGCCCCCAGCGAGCTCGAGCTGCGTGAGCTCGCCGCACTGGCCCGCAGCCGGCGTCGCACCCTGAGCGCCGTCATGGTGCTGGTGCTGGCGCTGAGCACCTACGGCCTGTCCCGGCTGCTGCTCACCCGCTCCATCACCGGTGGGGCCCTGCCCCTGTTCAGCGGCGGCTGGCGCCAGATGTGGGACACCGCCTGGAGCACCTGGATCGCCACCGCTGACGGCTATCCGGGAGGCGTCACCCCGTTGCTGGCCATCCTGGCCGGGCTGGCGGCTCTGGGGCGGCTGGTGGGGCTGGAGGCCGGCGTGCTCATCAGCGCCCTGGTGCTCCTGGCCGTGCCCCTGGCGGCGCTGGGAGCATGGTTCGCCGCCGGCACGATGACCCGGAAGGTGGTTCTGCGGGCCTGGGCGGCGCTCGTGTGGGCTCTGGCTCCCAGCCTCCTGCTCGCCCTGGGGCAGGGGCGTCTCGGTGCTCTCCTGGTCCCACCTCGTCCTTCCCTGGGCGCTACTGGCCCTCGCCCGCGCCGTGGGCGCCGACCGGCGGGACCTCGTTCTGTCCGGGCTGGTGGGCGCTCACCTGCTCACCGATGAGGAACGCGCCGAGCTCGACCGCTTCTCCACCGAGAAGGTCACCGACCTCGCCCACCTGGACGAGGGGGACGCAGGCCGCCTCGAGCGTCCAGGGCGATACCGGGTCCCTCGCAGGAGGGGCACTGAGAAGACACCCGCCCCGGACGACGCCTCGGTGGGTGCTGCTGCGGACCCGAGCACCACCAGCGTGACGGCCTCCACCGACGCCGAGGCCGCGACCTCGGACGACGGCGCTCGTGACCGTGGTGAGGACGAGGAGGCCGGCCGAGCGGCGTCCGCCCTGGCGACCGCGCGCGAGGTTCTCGACTCCCTCAACGCCCCCGACCCGGCCGCTCCGGAGACCGAGGTCGATCTGCCCCCACGGAGAAGTACGGGTACGGGTCGGCGACGGCCGCCGCTGTCGCGGGGTTGCTGCTGAGCGTCGTCGTCGCGGCCGTCCCGGCCACTGCGGCCGTGCTGGCCGTCATCATCCTGCTGCTGTCGGTGACCACGCGACGCGGGTTCAAGCTCATTCTCACCCTGGTTCCCATGGTGGTCACGGCCGCCCCGGCCTGGTGGGGCGCCTGGCGCCTGGGTCAGAGGGCCGGCTGGGCCGAGGGGGTCCGCTGCTGCTGACCGACATCGGCCTGCCCATCTCCGTGCCCGCACCGAGCAGTCTCGACCTGCTGGCCGGCTCCCCAGTGGACATGGACGCCCTCGTGTCCTCCGGGGCCTTGAGCGCCCTGCTCCGGGCACTGCTCATGCTGGTCCCGGTCCTCGGCGTCGTCGGTCTCTTCATCTCTCGGCGCGTCCGGGTTGCCCGCACCGGCATCCTCCTCGCCCTGGGAGGCCTCGTCCTGGGCGGGCTCTGCCTGCGCACACCGACCGGGCTGGGCCCGGACGTCGCCGGAGACGGCCTGACTCCCGTCAACGGATGGGCAGGGAGCCGGTCTGTCCCTGGCACTGAGCGGTTTCCTCACGGCGGCCCTGACCGCCGGCGAGACCATCTGGACCCTGATCGGACAGCGGGTCGGAAGCGGCCGCCGAGCCCTGGAGCGCCGGAGCCGGGAGGATACCGACGCGACCTGCGCGAAGGACTCCGTCTCCTCAGCCTCCTCGGCAGAGACCGGCCCGACGGTGAAGCGGGCGGGCTCGCGCCGGCTCAGGACGGTCTTCACGACGGCGGCCTGCCTCGTCCTGCTCGCCCCGGTGGTGCTTGGCGCCGTCTGGTCCTACCAGGCCCACCGCGGCAGCAACCCGCAGGTCCTGGCGCTGCACTCCACGCCCCAGCAGATCCCGCTCATCGCCGAGCAGTTCCAAGGGTCGGGGGCAGCCGGAAGAGTTCTCAGACTCACCTCCACCCCTCAGGGACTTCAGGCCACCATCTGGCGAGGGCCCGGCACCCAGATCAGCGACGTCCTGCCCGGAGCGGTCAACATCGAGGCGCGCACCCGTGCCGCAGCGGCTCTGGCCGACCCCGGACTCAAGCCCACCAAGGACGGACAGAGGACGAGGCGCAGCAGCACCTCCTCCGCCCAGGCTCTTGTCCTGGAGGATCCTGCCGACGCCGAGCTCGCCCAGATCGTCACGCGCGCCACCGCCGGCCAGGACAAGGGGGCCGCTGACGCCCTGGCGGCCCACGGCATCGCCGTCGTCCTGCTCGATCACAAGGAGGGCGACACCGTCACCGCCGAGGCCCGCGTGGGTCTGGCCTCGACGCCGGGACTGGAACAGCTCGCCCAGAGCACCTCGGGGAACTCCTGGCGGGTCACGTCCTCGGCGCACCCCGACTCGGCCCGTCTGAGCCTTGTCGACGCCGATGGTGAGGTCGCTCCGGTCACCTCCACCGGTACCAGGTCTGGGACCCGCACCCGGATCCCCGCTGGAGCGGGCACCCGCACCCTCGTCATGGTGGAGCGGGCCGACGCCGGATGGAGCGCCACCCTCGACGGCCGACGCCTCGAGGCCACGACGGTTCCCGCCCGGGACGGCAGCTGGAAGCAGGGCTTCACCGTCGGCTCCGAGGGCGGGCAGCTGGTCGTCACCCACACCCGCAAGTCCACCGCCGCTGCGACCTACACGATCTGGGCCGTCTGGGCCCTGACCCTGGTGGCGGCGCTGCCCCTGCGACGCGGAAAGGAGATGGCCTCATGACTCAGCCCCGTGAGGACGACGCCGACAGTCAGCAGGAGTCGAAGGACACGTCCGAGCCCCAGGCCCTGGAGCGCGGGTCGACGAGCCCGCGTCCGGAGCAGGCCGGGGACGAGACCACCACCGTGGGCAAGGTCGACGACACGGCCGACGACGAGGCCGCTGGCAGCCCGCGCCCCAGGACCAGGACAGCTCCTCCGCCGATGATGCCCCTGAGGATGACGCCGGCGCTGACACCGAGGGGTGGCCGACGCTGCCGCTTCCGAGGTCCCCGGCTCTGCCGGGCCCGACGCCCCTCGGAGAAGCGTCGGGCGGCTCCCGCAGCCCCAGGCGCCACCGCCGTTCGCTGGGGCGGACGCTCGCTCGCAGCGTCGGCATCCTGACCTCGGCCGCGCTCGCCACAGCGATCGGAGGCGTCACCTGGTGGGGGCACGCCGCACCGACCACGCCAACCCCGCAGCTGCAGGCCCTGAGCCTGGCCCAGCCCGGAGGCGCCACCACCTACGTGTGCCCCCACGCGCCCACCAATACGTTGCGGGGCACCGACGTCGGCGCCACGGAGTCCACCACCACCATTGTTCCGGCGAAGGGAACCGGGACCGCTCAGTCGGCCACCTACGCGGGGCGGACCATCCCCACCGACACCGCCACCTCCATGAACACCGCCGAGGGCGGCATCCTCACCCTCGTCCCCGCCGACGGCCGGGTGGCCAACGCCGTCGGATCGGTGACGACTCTGACCAGGAACGGTGACCTGAGGGGGCTCACCGTCGCCCCTGCACCCAGCCGGCCGCCATGTCCTGGATCGTGGGCGGATCCATCGCAGCGGGCTCCTCGTCCGAGCTGCGACTGACCAACCCCGGCGTCACCCCGCCACCGCTAAGGTCACCCTTTACGGATCCATCGGCCGACTCAGCCTGCCCAGCAACGGGGAGATCACCGTGCCCGCAGGCGGCTCCTCCTCGCTGCCACTGGAGACGAAGGGCAGCCAGGACCCGCGCATCGCCGTATCCGTCGAGGCCGATGGCGGCTCCGTGGTGCCCACGCTCGTCACCGAGTCCCTCGACGGGGAGACCCCCGCCGGCACCGACGTCATCACCCCGGGAGCCTCCCCGGCCACCGACCTCGTGATCCCGGGTGTGGAGATCGTCGAGCCGGCCGCACAGGGCGAGGTTCCTGAGGCCAAGACCGGTGCCGACTCCTCCGACGCCCCGGCCGTGCGCATCGTCAATCCCGGCCAGGCTCCGGCGACCGTGTCGGTGACCATGCTCGGCAAGGACGGGGCCCGCCCGCTGAGCGGGGCGCAGTCCGTGACCATCGATGCCGGCTCCGTCTTCGACATCCAGCTGGCCGGCGTGCCCGCAGGCACCTACGGCGTGCAGGTCACCTCGAGCACGCCGGTGGGAGCCGCTGTCCGTATGGTGCGCAGCGGTGCCGAGTACCCCCAGCGCTCCAAGGCCCTCATCCATGACCAGGCATGGGCGCAGGCCCGGCCTGCCGGGAGCCGCGGACTCCGGCCTGCTGGCCGTGCCGCGCGGGTCCTCCCTGAGCTCCGCGGTCACTGTGGCCAACAGCGGTGCGACCACCTCCGTCACCCTGTCCTCCCTCGACGGTTCCTGGAGCCAGGACGTCAAGGTCGCCAAGGGCGGCTCCGTCGTCGTCGAGGTTCCGGCCAAGGTCGCCGCCGTTCGCCTGAGCACAGGAAACCAGGAGAGCTCGTCGGGGACGTCCCGCACCTCCAGCGGCCTGGCCGCCGCCACCATCGTGACCGCACAGGCCGGGGGAGACATGGACGGGACGCTCATCTCCACCGTGCCGGCTCAGCCCGACGCCACCGTTCAGGCCCAGCGTCGCATCCTGCTGGACTGACGGGCCCTGGCGCCGGGCGGGGAGTCCGTCTTACGGAACCGAGTCCGGATCGATCTCCTCAGGTCGACGTCCCAGCATGAGGGCCACCTGCTCGACGACGACACGGCGCACCAGGTCGGCCAGCTCCGCCTCGTTCGTGGCGCGGGAGGCCACCGGTCGTCGGTAGATGACGACGCGCGCCGGCAGTCCCGCGCGAGGCTCCGCGGTGAAGCCGCGTCCAAGCACCACCGAGCGCTCCCAGGGCGCCGGGTCCGAGGGCGGGACCTCCTCGACGGCGAACTGGATCTGGTCCACCGACGGCCAACGCCTGGCCAGGTCCTGGGCCGCGTCCACGACGAGCTCGTCGAAGTGCTCGGCGCGGGTGCGCCAGGCCGGGAGGTTCGGCGGCAGGAGCGGACCACGCAGCCCCCGACCGTGACGATCACGACGACTGCCCGGGCGCCGCACCGGTGCAGTGGCGGATCGCGGCGGAATCGGCCCGGGCGAGAAGGGGAACAGGTCGGTCACATCAGCCAGCCTAGGCGGCGTCTGGATGACCGTCGGGCAGCGGCACGGTAACCTGCGAGCGTGAGAAGAGTCCGACACTGCCGCAAGCCCGGCTGCGAGCGCCCAGCCGTGGCCACCCTGACTTCCGTCTACGCGGACTCCACCATCGTGCTGGGGCCGCTGGCCACTGAGGCCCAGCCCGAGGCCTATGACCTGTGCGATAAGCACGTCTCCTCCTTCACGGCTCCCCGGGGCTGGCAGATCATCCGCCTGGCCACCGAGTTCGAGCCGGCGCCTCCCAGTGAGGACGACCTCCTGGCCCTGGCCGACGCCGTTCGTGAGGCCTCCCGCGCTCCGCGCCCGGTCGCCTCGCCGGCCGAGCACCGGCCCCGCCCCGGCGGGATCATGCCGGCCTCCTGACGGCCCCGCTGCCGCCCCCGCCGGAGATCGCCGAGGACGAGATCCTGCGGCGTGGACACCTGCGGGTCCTGCGCGGACAGAAGGACGACGTATGAGCCTGCCGGACAACGCATCCGTGCCCGAGCCGCGCCTCCTCCCCTCCGGGCTGAGGGCCGTCCTGCGCTGCCCGCTGAGTGGGGGCGAGCTCGTTGACGGCATCGACGACACCGGTCACCCGACACTCGTCTCTCAGAGCGCGGGCCTGGCCTACCCGGTGCGCGACGGCGTGCCGATCCTCCTGGTCCACGAGGCACGACGCGTGTGCGCTCCCGACCCTGACCCGCTGGGATGAGGCGGCGCGCCCCGTTCCAACCCGGATGATCCGTCCCAGGTGTGAGGAGGGGGCTTCAGCGCCGTCGGGCCTCCGGGCCCACCTCGTAGGGAGGACGAGCCATGTCTCGGAGCACGTCCTCCTCCAGCCGGCGGTCGCGGCTCTCCAGCACCAGCTCCCGGTTGCGCCGCTCGGTGAGCACCGCTGCGAGGAACCGTTCGGGGTGAGTACCCGCAGGCGGTGGGGAGAGACGTACTCCTGGACCTGAGAGGCCAGCTCCAGCCCCAGCTGGTGGCGGGAGGCGGGCATGAGGGAGGAGGCGCGCTGCAGGAAGGTGCGCGCCGTCAGGCTCAGGTACCCGGGCAGGGCGCGCAGGTCCGTGCCCGCTGCCCACTCGGTCAGCTCGGGGGGCATGAGCAGCGGTGGCGCCGTCTGGGAGCGGTGATGCTCTCGAACCACGTAGGTACCGGCCAGCATGTCCCCGAGCCGTTTCCCCCGCTTGGAGACGACGCTGGCGCACAGGGCCGGTACGGCCCAGGTGCCCCAGATCTCGACGACGGCGAGCAGTGTCCGCACCAGGCAGTGACGCAGCCTGACGGTGCCGCCGTCGTCCCGCACCACCCGGGCCCCGGTCACTATCCGGCCCAGGCTCCGGCCCCCGCTGAGGAACTCGACGAGCAAAGGGATGACGACCAGCCAGACGAGCGCGACCAGGGACAGCACTGCCTGGAGGAACGCGAGATTGTCCTCGAGCTCTGAGCCGTCGGCGACGGCCAGTGCCATCACCACGAGCACGGACACTCCTGTCCCCAGGGCGTAGACGCCGTAGTCGATGAGTCCCGAGGTGATGCGGTTGGCGACCGTCGCCGGGGTGATGTCCAGGGCGACCGCCTCCCCGGTGATGAGCAGCTCGGGCTCGATCATTCGCTCGGAGGATATGGGTGACGCGGTCATCGTGACAGACTCCTTGCGTGGATCTTGATGCCTTCTCTGCAGCGCACCGTGATCAGTGGGAACGCCTCGACGTGCTCGTGGGGCGCCGCCATCTCAGCGGCGCCGAGACCGATGAGCTCGTGGCTCTCTACCGCACCTGTGCCCGCCATCTGTCGCGGGTGCGCTCGGCCGCGCCGGATCCGCAGCTCATCGCCGAGCTGTCCTCCCGAGTGGCCGCGGCTCGTGGCCGCCTGACCGGAACGCGGGAGGTGAGGAGCCACTCGGTGCGTCGATTCGTTCTCCAGTCCGTGCCCGCGGCCCTGTACCGCATCCGCTGGTGGACCTGCGGGGTGATGGTCGCCGAGATCGCCCTGGCACTGGTGGTGGGGGTGTGGACCCTGCACAGTCCTGAGGCCATGGCCGCCCTGGGCAGCCCTGAGAAGCTGGACACCTACGCCCATGAGGCCTTCGAGTCCTACTACTCCACCTACTCCGCCCCCGACTTCGCCGCGGTGGTGTGGACGAACAACGCCCGTCTCGCAGCGATCTGCGTGGCTGGCGGGATCACCGGTTTCGTGCCGCTCGTCATGCTCTACAAAAACGCCGTCAACGTGGGACAGTCCGGGGCGATCATGGCCGACCACGACATGCTCGGCGTGTTCTTCTCGCTCATCTCGCCTCACGGCCTGCTGGAGCTGACCTGCATCTTCATCGCCGGCGCGGCCGGACTCAAGCTCTTCTGGACCATGCTGGTCCCCGGCCCCCGCAGACGCGCCGCCGCACTGGCCGCGGAGGGGCGCGCCCTCATCACGGTGGCCGTGGGCCTGACCGTCGCCCTGGCCATCGCCGGACTCATTGAGGCATTCGTGACTCCGGCCCCCATTGCCTGGCCGGTCAAGATCACCATCGGAGCCGGTGCGCTGGCGCTGCTGTGGGCCTACACGCTCATCCTGGGGCGCTCCGCCGTTGCCGTGGGAGCCACGGGGGACCTTGAGGACGACGACGAGGCCGGTTACGTTCAGCCCGAGGCCGGCTGAGTCGGGTGTCGCCACAGTGCGTCTCATAGCCGCCCCGCCGCCTTGAGGTCCAGGTAGCGGTCGGCCAGTGCGGGAGCGAGCCCCTGGTCCGCAGCCTCCACGACCTCGACCCCGCCACGGCGCAGGCGGCGACGTACAGCCTCCAGCTCCACCAGGTCCTTCTCCGCGGAGGCGGCCACGTACACGAGTCAGTGTCGTCACGCGCCGCCCTGAGCTCCTCCAGCTCGGGGTCCAGGGCCGAGGCGAGAACGACCGTGTGATCCCGGGCCAGCGTCGCCAGCGTCCGGATCATCGTCGCGTCCCCACCGCTGCCGTCCAGGGCGGAGATGACAACGACCAGCGCACGCTGCGAGAGCGTCGTGCGCACCAGGGAGGCCACGAGGGTCCAGTCGAGCTCGGTCAGGCGCGGTTCCACGTCCGTCAGGTGCTCGGCCAGCTCGGTCATGAGCACCGGTCCGGCGCTGCCCCGCACCTGCGCGCGCACGGCGTCGTCCATGGCCAGGACGTCGACCCGGTCTCCGGCGTGGGAGGCCAGGGCCGCCAGCAGCAGAGTGGCCTCGATCTGGGCGTCGAGCCTGGGGCGTCCCCCAACCGGGCGGCCGACAGACGACCTGAGTCGATGATGATGAGAACTCTCCGATCACGCTCCGGGCGCCAGGTGCGCACCAGGACCTCGCCTCGGCGGGCCGTGGAGCGCCAGTCGATGGAGCGCACGTCGTCTCCGACGACGTACTCCCGTAGAGAGTCGAACTCGGTCCCCTCACCGCGCACCATGACGGCGCTGCGTCCGTCCATCTCCCGCAGCCGGGCCAGGCGCGAGTGCAGGTGGTGGCGTGAGCGGAAGGCCGGCAGGACCCGGACGGAGGCCGGAACGCTCAATGACGCCTGGCGCCCCGCGATGCCCAGAGGCCCCATCACCCTGATGGTCAGCGGTCCCGCCTCACGATCCCCCCGGCGTCGGGGCGTGAGTACCGTGGAATGGCGACGGCGCTGGGCAGGCGGGAGCGTCATCGTCCCGCGCTCGTGGGTCGCCCCGGCGCTGGGGGGCCAGGCGTCGCGCAGCAGGAGGCGGGCCGTGCGCCGACCGGTGTTGGTCAGCGTCAGCGTCGCGGTGATCGACTCGCCCAGCCTCACTCCGTGGCTCACCGAGCGCGAGGCCCGCAGCACTCCGGGCGAGGGGGCGCAGACCACGTCGATGATGACGAGGACGATGACCACGCCGGCCCAGGCCAGCACGGTCGCCGGGCGCGGCGCGATGAGGACCAGGGCGATCCCCGCAAGCATCGCCCACACGGCGCGCATCGTCAGGAACATGCCACTCCTGTCGTGAGTCGGTCAGGTGAACGGTGTCTGTGCTGCTCTTGGCCGTCCGAGGCCACGCCTCAGCGCGGGACCGGAACGGTTCTCAGCACGGACTCGATGACGGACTGAGGGGTGATGCCCTCCATCTCGGCCTCGGCGCGCAGCTTGATGCGATGGCGCAGAGTCGGCAGGGCCAGCGCCTTGATGTCATCAGGAGTGACGAAGGACCGGCCGGCGAGCCATGCCCAGGCCCGCGACGCGGCCAGGAGCGCAGTGGCTCCGCGGGGCGAGACCCCCAGGGCCACCGAGGGCATGGAGCGAGTGGCGCGCAAGATCAACCACGTAGGCCAGCACCTCCGGCGTGACTCGACGGTGCTCACCTGGGCCGGGCCTGAGCCAGGTCCTGGACCCCGGCGACCGCCCTGTAGTCCTGCCGAGGGCAGGTGACGTGGATCGAATCCCGAGGCGTGACGGGAGAGCACCTCGATCTCCTGGGCCCGCTCGGGCAGGGGCAGCACCAGCTTGAGCAGGAAACGGTCCAGCTGGGCCTCCGGCAGCGGGTAGGTCCCCTCGTACTCCACCGGGTTCTGAGTGGCGATCACCATGAACGGATCCGGCAGGCCCCAGGGGCTCGCCGTCAACGGAGACCTGGCGCTCCTCCATGGCCTCCAGCAGCGCCGACTGCGTCTTGGGTGGGGTGCGGTTGATCTCGTCAGCCAGCAGGAGGTTGGTGAAGACGGGGCCGGCCCGGAAGGAGAACTGCGCGCTGCGGGAGTCGTAGATGAGAGAGCCGGTGACGTCCCCGGGCATGAGATCGGGGGTGAACTGGATGCGTTTGGTCTCCACGTCCAGCGCTGTGGCCAGTGACCGCACCAGGAGGGTCTTGGCCACGCCGGGGACTCCCTCGAGCAGGACGTGCCCGCCGGCGAGCAGGGCGATGACCAGTCCGGTCACGGCGGCCTCCTGGCCGACGACGGCCTTGCCCACCTCGCTGCGCACGGCCACCAGGCGCTTGCGCGGGTCGGAGCCGGCCTCCCCATGGGGGGACGGCTGGGGGGACCTGGGTGGTGGCGCCGCGGGTGCCTGGGGCCTGCGGGCCCCCGGGAGCCCGCAGGTGGGGACGCCGGCTTTCGCATCACCTGCGGTGCCCGGCTCGCGGGTGGGGTCGGTGCTGTCCATGCTCATACGGAGTGAACCTCGCTCTCGAGTTGATCAAGCTGAACTGCCAGGGTGGCCAGGGCGTCGTCGCTGGAGGGTGGCGGACCGTAGAAGAGAGTCCACCGTGGCCGGAGCGGCGCCCGAGGCCATGGCGACGGCGGCGATCACGTCGCGACGCGAGGCCCCGGGGGCAGGCCCAGGGCGGCGCCCAGACGCAGTGCGGTACCCGAGCGCAGGGCCTGAGCCGCCCGGGGGCGGTCCGAGCCCTGGCGGTAGAGACGCCCGCGCGCCACCGTGGTCTCGGTGGAGCGCACGACGACGGGCAGGTCCTCACTCACGATGCCGCCGAAGCGACGCCCCTGGACAATGGCCAGCACTCCGGCGATGACGATGAGCTGAAGGATGAGGACCGGTAGCCAGGGGGTGTGGAGGGGAGTTCCACAAGGAAGGGGTCTTCATGCGCTGCCCGTCCAGCCACAGGACACGGCTGTGATGGCCCAGCGCGCGCACGCCCATGGCCGCGTGCCCCTTCTGGGCCAGGTGAGCGTTGGCCACCGGTGCGGGGTCGGGCAGCACACGCAGGGTGGCACCGCTGGGCAGGGAGTCGGTGGCGTAGGCGTAGCGGTCCTTGCCCACCGGGAAGCAGCCGACGGCGTCGTCATCGCCCTGCAGGGACACGGAGGCGCGTGTGCCGGCCAGGCTCCGGGCGGCCTGGGCGTCGGCGTCGTCGCACTGCGGCGCCAGGGTGGAGGAGGTCGATGCCGCGGTGCCCTTGGCGGTCATATCCGTCAGTCCCGCCAAGGCGTTGCCGCCCCCCTTGGCACCGATGACGACGACGTCTCCCCCCGCCTGGGCCAGGGCCCGCCTGTCCTGGTCGCTGAGCTGGTCGGCGTTGACCACGGCGATGGTCGCGCCCTGGCGACTGGCATCCACGGCCTCGGAGAGGCTGCTCGCCTTACTCACCGAGACCCCCTCGTGGCGCAACAGCTCGGCGACGGCCATGGTTCCCCAGTCCTTGGGGTTGTCGATGGCCAGAGGGATCGTGGAGGTGGTCCGCGCCCACACGGTGAGCAGGGCGGGGACGAGCATGAGGGTCACAGCGATGACACCCGGTCGCCACCGGCGCCAGCGCTGGGACCAACGCGGGCCTGTCGTCTGGGCCGCGGAGGCCTCGCCAGGGAGGGTGGGGGCGCGGACTGCGGCGATGTCGTTGTGGGCGCGCTCATGCCGGCGCCCCCGGGGCCGCGGTGGAGGCGCCGACGAGGGCACGTCCGGCGGGCAGCGTGACCGTGGCCATCTGATCGGCGAGCTCGCGCATCTGCTGGTCCTGGGAGCTGGTGGAGACCACTCGGCCGTAGAGGACGGCGTCGAACAGGTGAGCGGCCTCGTGCAGCGGGGCCATGAGCCGGTGCTCGCCGAGGGCCTGGTGGGTGAGTGCGGCCGCCTCCAGGGCCGTCATGCCCGGGTACTCGTCGATGATCCCGCGTTCGTCGAGGGAACGGATGATGGCGCGGAACCGTTCGACGACGGCGGTGGCGAAGTCGGTCTGCGCGGCCGCCGTGTCTGCGGCCCGGGTCAGGGTGGCGGCATCACGGTCGTCAGTGAGCACGGACAGCGACGGTGGCGTCGATACCCGGCGCGTCGAGGAGATCCTGGTCAGCAGGAGGATCAGCAGCGCGATACCGGCCGCGACGACGAGGACCACGATGACCGTTGACATCCAGGATGGAACCCCTGGGACCATGCCGTCGGTGTTGAAGTGCTCCCGGAGCCAGCTCCAGATCCGGTCCCACAGATCATGATGATCGTGGTAGATCGGACGGGAGAGCTCCTTTTCCGCGGCGCGCCGCGCCTCGTCGGCATCGGGGGTCGCCGGGGCCTTGGTGCCGATCATGCTGAGAGGGACCACGGCCGGCTCATACCCCGGCGGCGCGACGCAGCTCGACGTCCAGGCCTCGGAGCGCATCCGCAGGTCGGTGTACATGAGCGCGATCACGGAGGAGTCGAAGGGCAGAATAGCGGCCTGGACGAGGCTGTTGAGCAGCGTCGATAACGCCATGAGCACGATCACGGCGTCCGGAGCGGCGTACACGAGCCCTTGCGTGATGAGGGATACGCCGTAGGACGCCGCCTGGCTGGCGACGAGGACGATGAGGAAGGAGAGCAGGCGGATGCCGACGATCCGCCAGAAGTAGCCCCGTGTGAGGGTCCAGGAGCGGGAGATCCCCTCGAGGACGCCGATGTTCTCCAGGACCAGCGCCGCCGGTGCCAGGCACAGCTTGCACATCAGGGCGAAGAGCGACAGTCCGAGCACGGCGGTCACCGCCAGGATCACCAGGACGGCGAGCATGATGACTCCGGCGGAGTCCTCGTCAGCCCCGTTGGTAATGATGTTCCCCAGGAGCGCCCAGCCGATACCGGCGGCGATCGCGACGAAGACGGCCGTCACCACGAGGAGGATGAGCTGGATGAGGAGCGTCTGACCGATGAGTGCCCAGGCTCGCGGCTTGGTTCGCTGCCACACATCGCTCAGGGACGCCTTGCGGCCCAGGATGGTGCGTGAGACGGTCACGATGAGCAGACCGACGATGATCGAGGTGGCCATCGTGCCCAGCACGACGGTCACGCCGAGCTGGGCGAACAGGCCCACGAACGACGATCCGAGCTGGTCCAGGCTGGCCTGGGCCTCCCGCTTCAGTGATCTCACCGGACCCGGCTATCACGCCTGGCGTGTCGAGCCGGGACAGGAACAGCACGAGGCTTCCGGCGGACAGGAGTCCTACGATGCTCATCACCACCAGCGAGGGCACGAACATCGCCCTGGGGTTGGCGCGCAGGGACTCGAAGGCGCCTCGAGGATCTCCCCGATGGACAGCGGCCGCAGCGGAATGATCGACGGCTTAGGGGGCCAGGACCGACGCGTAGCCGCCGTAGCCCGCCTGGCCACCGGGGGCGCCGGGATGAGGGTGAGTAACCGGGCCCTGAGGCGCCTCCGTAGCCGGGCTGGCCGCTGGGGCTGTGAGGCGGGTACCCGGGCTGGCCGACCGGCGGTGTGTGATAGCTGCCGTAGCCGGGATACTGCGATCTCTGTGCTGAGCCCTGTGACGGGTGGGAGGAGGCCCCTGCGAATGTCCCGGCGTCCGGGGCCTGCCATCCGTCCTGGCCGCCTCCGGCGACGTCGTGGCCGGGGTCGGCGGGAGTCTCACGATCCGGGCCGCCGCTCGGGCTGACATTGTCAGGGTGGGAGTCGGTACTCATAAGTCCCATGCTGTCATGCTCAGCCGTCACCTGGCCCTCCCCCTGAAGGAGGAAATCCTGCTGCAGGGGCTGCGTGAGGCTCCATGTGCGTGTCCGGGCCGGGTCCGGGGGCGTCTCGAAGATCACGGTTCGGCCGCAATAATTCCGGCTCTTGGGCGCTCTGACGCCGTTTTTTCCCGTAACTGAAGGAAATCTCTTAAAATCCTGAGGAAACTGTGGACGCCACCTCATTGGTCCGGATGTCCCTCGGGTCCTGGGCTCATGCCAAGATACGGGCTATGAGCACGCGCATTCTGGTCGTCGACGACGATGCATCCTTGGCCGAGATGATCGGCATCATGCTGGAGTCGGAGAGCTATACGCCCACACTTTGTCATGACGGGGCCAAGGCCCTGGACACCTTCCATGAGGTCAACCCCGATCTGGTCCTGCTCGACCTCATGCTTCCGGGGCTCGACGGCGTCGAGATCTGCCAGCTCATTCGCTCCGAGTCCGACGTGCCGATCATCATGCTGACCGCGCGGACCGACACGCAGGACGTCGTCGCCGGCCTCGAGGCGGGCGCGGACGACTACGTGACCAAGCCCTTCAAGTCCAAGGAGCTGCTGGCCCGCGTCTCCACCCGTCTGCGCCGCACCAACCCCGGGGCGGCCGAGCACGTGCGTGCCGGGGACCTCGACATCGATGTCGCCGGTCACCAGGTCAAGCGCGGTGAGTCGGTCATCTCCCTGACGCCGCTCGAGTTCGAGCTGCTGGTGACCCTGGCCCGCTCGCCGTGGAAGGTCTTCACCCGTGAGGAGCTCCTCAGCCAGGTGTGGGGCTATCAGCACCCGGCCGACACCCGTCTGGTCAACGTCCACGTTCAGCGCCTGCGGGCCAAGATCGAGAAGGACCCCGAGCGTCCCTCGATCGTGGTGACGGTGCGCGGTGTCGGCTACAGGGTCGGCGAATCGGCGTGAGCGACAGCGCATCGGGCGCCCTACAATGAACCCGATGCGTAATTCAGTGGGCACGTCGATGGGGTCATCGGTGGGCACTGCGGAGGAGCGGCTGGTTCGGCGTCTGCCTCTGCCGGGGCTGCTGCGCCGCAGCCTTGAGGTGCGCATGGTGTGCACCGCCACCGTCATCGGCCTGCTCCTCATCGTGCTGCTGCTGACCTTCGTGACCGACCGCATCCGCTCCGAGGTGTTCGCCGATCAGCGTGACGTCATCCTTACCGACGCCGCGCTGCGCGCCAGCGTCGCCCAGGCCGAGTTCGACTCGACCACGGCAGTCACCGTTGATGAGGTCTCGGCCACGGCGGAGCAGCAGGTCAACGGTGCCAAGAACTCGATCTCCTCCTCCGGAGGGGTGGGGGTTCTCATGCTGCGCAACGAGGAGGAGACCTCGACGACGGTCGTCAACGACCTGGAGACCGACACCCGCCTGCGCTCCCTCATCACCAGTGAGATGTCCCGTGCCCTCGACGAGGGCGGGGCGCGGGCGCAGTACTGGCAGTCGGTGTCCGTTCCCAACAATGAGGGGGGCACGGATCCGGGGCTCATCGTGGGGACCCGGGTGAGCCTGCCCCTGGCCGGGGAGTACGACCTCTACCTCGTCTACAGCCTCGCCAGCGAGCAGCGCATCGTCTCCCTGGCCTCCCGCAACATCACCATTGGCGGGCTGGGCTTCCTGGCCATCCTCATCGTCGTGGTGTGGGCCTTCACCAGATGGGTGCTCAGCCCCGTGCGGCACACCGCACGGGCCGCTGAACGGCTGGCCTCCGGGCTGCTGGCCGAGCGGTTGAGCATTGAGGGGGAGGACGAGATATCCACCCTGGCCAGGTCCTTCAATCACATGGCGACCTCGCTGGAGGACCAGATCGAGCGCCTGGAGTCCCTGTCCAAGGTGCAGCGCCTCTTCGTCTCCGACGTCTCCCACGAGCTGCGCACCCCGCTGGCCTCGATCCGCCTGGCCACTGAACAGATCCAGGACGCGCGTGAGGAGATCTCCGATCCCTTCGCCCTGCGCAGCATCCAGGTCCTGTCGAGCTCAGTGGACCGCTTCGAGACCATGCTCACCGACCTGCTGGACATCTCCCGCATCGACTCCGGAAACGTCAAGCTGCGACTGGAGGAGATCGACCTCGCCCAGGTGGTCGACACCGTCATCGAGACGACCCAGTTCCACTTCGAGGCCACCGGTACCGAGCTGCGCCTTCACCTTCCCGAGGATCCGGCCACCGCGGAGATCGATGTCACCAGGGTCGAGCGCATCATCCGCAACCTCGTGGTCAACGCGCTCGAGCACGGCGAGGGCAAACCGCTGGACGTCACCGTCGCCGTGGACGACGACGCGGTCGCGGTGCGGGTGCGCGACCACGGGATCGGAATGAGTCCCGACGTCGTCACCAAGGTCTTCGACCGCTTCTACCGCGCCGACCCCTCGCGCAAGCGCAGCCTGGGAGGAACCGGCCTGGGACTGTCCATCGCCATGGAGGACGCCCGTCTGCACGGCGGTCGCCTGTCGGCCTGGGGGTGGCCGGCCGACGGCTCCTCCTTCCTGCTGGTCCTGCCCCGCACCCAGGGGGCCGACGGTGGTCCCGGTCGGCTGAGTGGTCCCGGGCCGCTCGAGCTCGTCCCGCAGGACGCGCCCGCCGTGGCCCGTGCCGGCATGCCGATCGATGAGGAGTCCTCCTTCTCCCCGGTCGGACCCCTGGGGCCCGCGCCCGCCACGCGCCGGGCGCGCCAGAGCGTCGTCCTGGGGGACATCCCTCTGGCCGGGGAGAGCCATGAGGCGGTCACCGAGGACGTCGGCCGGGTCGTCGTCGTCCTTCCCGGCCAGGAGCCCGCCACCCGCACACCCGAGGAGACTGAGGAAGAGGGTGGCGCCGATGAAGCAGCCGATGAACCGCAAAGGCGCTCACCGGGGGCGCACGTCCCCCGAGTTCACCGAGTTCACCGAGGCCCTCGAGACCTCCGGGACGGCCCCGTCCTCCCCGTCGCGACGCAGCGCGCTGGGGCTGCTGTCGGCCACGGCAGCCGGCATGCTGGCCGGCTGCACAGCGCTTCCGAGCTCCAGCGGCGTCACCCGCTCCGGGGTGGCCGCCTCCGACACCAACGCCCTCATCGAGACCGCGCCAGGACCGGGCGAGGGGGACTCGGCCGAGGACATCGTCAACGGTTTCCTGCGCGCCGCCATCGCCGGGTTCTCCGACGACTTCGCCACCGCCAAGCAGTTCCTCAGTGATCACGCCGTCGCGCAGTGGAGGCCCCTGGCGACGGTGAGCGCCTACAGCAGGTCGACCGAGCCGCAGGTCTCCGTGGCGGCCAACGGCTCCTTCAGGGTGACCTCCGGGCAGGTGGGGGTCCTGGACTCCCTGGGCGTCTTCACCCCCGCCCAGGAGGGGCCACCTACGACAGCGAGTTCTCCCTGGCCACCAACTCCACCGGTCAGTGGCGCATCGTCGGTCTGCCCCAGGGCATCCTGCTGCCCTTCTCCCGGCTCATGCAGAACTTCGCGGTCAGCTCTCTGGCCTTCCTGTCCGGTGATCGGTCCAGGTTCGTCCCCGAGCTGAGGTGGTACCCGCGCAGCTCGCAGGCCGACTCCCTCGTCGCGGGGCTGCTGGCCGGGCCGTCAGGTGGCTCTCGAAGGGGCCTTCAGCCTCATCCCGCCCAACGCCGGGCGGGCGGGGCGGGTGTCGTCGTCGAGGCGGGCACCGCCACCGTTCACCTGAGTGCGGACTCCGACCCCGCCTCGGAGGATGCCCGTCGACTCATGGTGGCCCAGATCGAGCAGAGCCTCGTTCAGATCAGCGGCATCGACCGCGTCCGGGTGCTCGCGGGCACCGTCGACCTCGGTGCCCCCGCCCAGCTGACACCGATGGCCCCCGAGGTCGGAGGTGTCGTGGGGATGTCGGAGGGCTCCGTCGTCCGTGGCTCGGGGGCGAGGCGTGTCACCCTGGCGACCGACCGGGTTCTGGGGACCACTGATGCCCGTAGCCCGAGCCTGGGGGCGGACGGGGCCGTCTACGCCTTGTCGGCCTCAAGCCTGCTGCGTCTGCCCCGGGGACAGCAGTCCGCCAGTGTCATCCTCTCGGTGGGGGATCCCTCCGCGGGCGCTGGTGGGCTGGGGGCGCCGCTGGGTGACCGGCACGGCTGGGCCTGGTTGCTGGCCGAGGGGCGGCTCACCGCCGTCAACGGCTCGGGGCAGCGTGCCACCCTGGAATTGCCCTGGCTGCAGAATGGCGCGGTGACGGCCTTCGACCTGTCCGTGGAGTCCGAGCGGATCGCCGTGCGTCGAACCGACGGGCGGGTTGCCGTCGCCGTCATCATCAGGGACCAGGACGGCCGTCCCACCGGGCTGGGGCCTGCCCTGGAGATGCCTCGCGCCAGCGGGTCGGGCACGCGCGGACTCTCCTGGTGCGCCCCCAATGCCGTATGCGTCCTGGCCGCTGCCGGCACCGAGGGCGGGGGCGTGCCGGAGGTGCGTCTCATCCAGGTCGGCGGTGCGGTCAACACGCTGGTCGGAGTGCGCGGTGCACGCTCCGTCATCTCCGACCGCTCCGAGGAGTCCCTTCTCATCGTCGACGAGCACGGACAGACCTGGCAGCGTCGTGGCGCGATGTGGCGGGTGCTCACCTCGGAGGTCACCGACCCTCCTTCCCCCTGCCCTGACCCCTCCACCCGCTCCCGCCGCCCGACTCTTACCCCGGTGAGGGCCCTCGGTCACGCAGCTCCGGGTGCCCCCGGTCGGTGAGGACCGCGGAGCACCCGGATATCAGGACGGACCCCGCGATGCGGGGCCGGACGGGCTACAGCACCTGGGCGTCCAGGCGGATGACGCCGTAGGTCCACCCATGCCGGTGGTAGACGGCGCAGGGCTGCTTGGTGGACTTCTCGATGAACAGGTAGAAGGGGTGCCCCACGAGCTCCATCTGGTAGAGGGCCTCGTCAACGGTCATCGGCCTGGCCTCGTGCAGCTTCTGACGCACGATCACCGGGGAGTCGCCGAGCTGCGCCTCAACGGCGACGCCCGGTTCGGTGGGTGCGGAGGGGGAGTCCTCGATCGGTGCGTCATCGGTCTCGGGGACGAGGGGCTCCTCCGTGTCGCGTGCTGTCTGGAGGTTCTCATTCGGTGCGGCCACGGTGTGACGGCGGTGGTGGTCCTTCTTGCGGTCCCTGGCCCGGCGAAGGCGCTCGGTCAGCTTGCCCATGGCGATATCGAAAGCGGCGAAGCGGTCCGAGGAGGAGGCCTCCGCCCGGATGATCGGGCCCTTGGAGACGACGGTGATCTCCACTCTCTCGGCGGTGTCGGCCTGACGCGGGTTGCGCTCATGGGTGACCTCCACCTCGACGCGCTGGACCCGGGGGTCGAACTGCTCAACCTTGACGGCCTTGTCCTCGACGTAGTCGCGCAGGCGAGAACTGATCTCGGCGTTACGACCGACGACGGTGATATCCATGGTGGAACCTCTTTCTGGGCTCGTGGGCCGGCCCTGACGGGCCGCGTGCGACAAGTACCCGCCACGTCTCACGGCGGGTTCGGGACTGGTGTCATCACCTCCTGATCACCTCGTGAGGGCCCTCAGGCACCGAGACGGGCCCCGGCCGACCGTCCTTGTCGGCGTCGGGAACCGCCTGTGCTTTGTGCCACACAAGGTACACCATATGGGGCTGTTCATGCCTCCTTTCCGTACGCGCCACGCCCAGAAGAAGCCTCCTGATCGCCGCAGGCGGACAAGGCGGACGCTCCCGGATCAATCGACGTCACGGGGCTGCCGCGTCCCGGGACCGTCGGGGAGGGTCTGGCCGGCACCGTGACGCGCGCATGCGCCGGAGGCGGGGCGGCACTCAGTGCCAGGGCTCCCAGCACCCGCCCGCCGTCCGCCCGCAGTGCCCGGGCGCAGCTGCCCAGAGTGGCCCCGGTGGTCACGACGTCGTCGACCAGCAGGACCGGCAGGCCGGCGACGGGGGCCAGCAGGCGCGCAGCCGCGGCGCGGTTGCCCCGCCGTTGACGGGCGGATCGACCCGCCTGGTGCGCCCCGCCGCCCCGACGCCGCAGCAGGTCCGTGCTCAGCACGAGCGCGGCGGTCGGCCCCCGGGGAGTCGACGTCGGAGCCGCCACCTCCAGGACCGACGGGGCGGCGGGGGACGTGGAGCGCACCTGCTCGGCCCACTGCTCGGAGATCCCCCGGGTGACGGCGTCGGCCAGGCGGGCCGCCACCAACCGGCCGCGCAGACGGCGTGCGACCCCGGAGGGTGCCGGGACCACGAGCAGAGCCCGCGTGCCCCGGGAGGGTCCGCCCAGACCTCGTCCGGCGCGTGCGTCTGCGCCCACCAGCGCCCCAGGTGCCGACCGGAGCGGGCCATCACCTCCGACAGGTCCTCCCGGGCGCCGTTCTTCCACCCCAGAACCATGGTGCGCACCGGACCGGTGTAGGACGCCAGGGCCTGGATGTCCAGGTCGCCGGCGGCGTCGGCGTGCTCCACGGCGAAGGGCTCCGCCTCGAGCAGCTCCCGGCACCGCGGGCACAGCGCCGTCTCCCAGCGTCCGCAGCCCGCACAGCTCGTCGGCAGCCCCAGGGACAGGCCCGGTGAGAACCCCGCCCACAGGTCCAGCGGCAGACGGAGTGCGGTGGGATGCCAAGGCTCGTGCCGGTGCTGCGCCATGCCCTCACTGTGACGCAGGAGGATTGTTCCCGCTCCTGCTGGCGCTCGCGGTCCACATTGCGGCGGGGCGGTCGCCATCGCCGCCCCCTGTGGCCCCTTGCTCCGTCCGTGTCCTCGGTGGGAAGAATCTCGGTGCTGGAAAGACCGCCGCTCACCGAGGTCCACTAGAGTACGGAGGCAGGTAGCCGGTGAGACCTGAACCGATGCCGAGCCGATCTGAGCCTATGCCGAGTCGGCGACTCGCGTCGAGACGGCATCCGTCTCATCATCGCTCTTCGCAATATGACGTCCCAAGGGAGAATGCAGCGTGTCGATCGTGGACCGGATCCTTCGCATTGGCGAGGGCCGCACCCTGAAGAAGCTTGATGCCATCGCCGACCAGGTGGAGGCTCTCGCCGACGAGTACAGCGAGCTCTCCGACGCCGAGCTGCGCGAGATGACTGATGATCTCAAGGAGCGCTACCAGGACGGTGAGACTCTCGACGATCTGCTTCCCGAGGCCTTCGCCACGGTGGTGGAGGCGGCCGACCGGGTCCTGGGCATGCGTCCCTACCACGTCCAGATCATGGGTGGGGCCGCGCTCCACCGCGGCAACATCGCCGAGATGAAGACCGGTGAGGGCAAGACCCTCGTGGCCACGATGCCCTCCTACCTGCGGGCCCTGACCGGCAAGGGCGTCCATGTCGTGACCGTCAACGACTACCTCGCCGAGTACCAGTCCGACCTCATGGGGCGCGTCCACCGCTTCCTGGGGCTGACCACCGGCTGCATCCTCGTGGGCCAGACCCCCGCCGAGCGCCGTGAGCAGTACGACTGCGACATCACCTACGGCACCAACAACGAGTTCGGCTTCGACTACCTGCGCGACAACATGGCCCCAGCGCCCCGAGGACCTGGTCCAGCGCGGCCACGCCTTCGTCATCGTCGACGAGGTCGACTCCATCCTCATCGACGAGGCCCGGACCCCGCTCATCATCTCCGGGCCGGCCAGTGGCGACGTCAACAAGTGGTACAAGGAGTTCGCCACGATCTCCGAGCGCCTGCGCGCAGGCAAGGACTACGAGGTCGATGAGAAGAAGCGCACCGTGGGTGTGCTGTCCGCCGGCATCGAGCGGGTGGAGGACTACCTGGGGGTGGACAACCTCTACGAGTCGGAGAACACCCCCCTGATCGGCTTCCTCAACAACGCCATCAAGGCCAAGGAGCTCTTCCACCGGGACAAGGACTACATCGTGCGTGACGGCGAGGTCCTCATCGTGGATGAGCACACCGGCCGTGTCCTGCCCGGCCGCCGCTACAACGAGGGCATGCACCAGGCCATCGAGGGCCAAGGAGCGTGTGGAGATCAAGGCCGAGAACCAGACCCTGGCCACCATCACCCTCCAGAACTACTTCCGCCTCTACCCCGAGGGCTCGCGCTCGGGCATGACCGGTACCGCTGAGACCGAGGCCGCCGAGTTCGCCGGCACCTACAAGATCGGCGTCGTCCCGATCCCCACCAACAAGCCCATGATCCGTGAGGACCAGCCCGACCTCGTCTACACCACCGTCGAGGCCAAGCTCGACGCCGTCGTCGACGACATCGCCGAGCGTCACGAGGTCGGCCAGCCGGTCCTGGTGGGCACTACCAGCGTGGAGAGTCGGAGATCCTCTCCGAGCGTCTGCGCGAGCAGGGCATTCCTCACGAGGTCCTCAACGCCAAGCAGCACGCCCGTGAGGCCGCCGTCGTGGCCATGGCCGGGCGCAAGGGCGCCGTCACCGTGGCGACCAACATGGCCGGGCGCGGAACCGACATCATGCTGGGCGGCAACGCCGAGCACATCGCGGTCACCGCCCTCAAGGAGGCCGGTCTGGACCCCGAGGAGAACGCCGAGGAGTATGAGAGGCCTGGCCGCAGGCCCTGGCCGCCGCCAAGGAGGCCTGCCGGGCCGAGCACGACGAGGTTGTCGAGCTCGGCGGCCTCTACGTGCTGGGCACGGAGCGTCACGAGTCGCGGCGCATCGACAACCAGCTGCGCGGCCGCTCCGGCCGTCAGGGGGACCCGGGCGAGTCCCGCTTCTACCTGTCCATGGAGGACGACCTCATGCGCATGTTCGCCTCCGGGCTCGCCCAGCGCATCATGTCCTCGGGCGCCTACCCCGATGACGTCCCCTGGGTCCAAGATGGTCACCCGCGGCATCGCCGGGGCCCAGCGTCAGGTGGAGTCGCGCAACTACGAGATCCGCAAGAACGTCCTCAAGTACGACGACGTCATGACCGAGCAGCGCGAGAAGGTCTACTCCGAGCGTCGCCGCGTCCTGGACGGTGAGGACCTCGAGCCTCAGATCGAGGCCTTCCGGACCCAGGCCGTCACCTCCATCGTTGAGGCCGGCACGGCTGAGGGCCGCCCCGACGAGTGGGACCTGGACGCTCTGTGGGGCGAGCTCGGCCGCCTCTACCCGGTGGGCCTGACCCAGGACGAGGTCGTCGAGGCGCTGGGCGGCAGGACGTACTGACCTCGGAGCGCCTCATCGAGGGAGCTCAGCGAGGACGTCGCCGTGGCCTACGAGGACGCCGAGGCGCGTATCGAGGCCAATGCCCTGGCCCACGTCCAGCTCGGCGAGGAGCCCATGCGCACCCTGGAGCGCCGCATCCTGCTGGCCGTGGTGGACAAGCGCTGGCGGGAGCACCTCTACGAGATGGACTACCTCAAGGAGGGCATCGGTCTGCGGGCGATGGCCCAGCGCGACCCCCTCGTGGAGTACGCCAACGAGGGCGCCCGCATGTTCCGGGCGATGATGGAGGGGATCCGGGAGGAGACCGTCGAGCAGATCTTCGCCAATGTCGCCCGCTTCGACGCCGCCGCCCAGCGCGCCGCCGAGGACGGTACCGTCGAGGCCGCCCAGGCGGTTGCCAAGGCCAACGCCACCGCAGCGGCCGGCATCCGCGTGGGTCAGGCGAACGGCCAGGGGCACGGCACGGTTCTGGGGGACACCGGCCAGGCGTCCATGGAGCAGCGAGTCACCTACTCCGGGCCCAGCGAGTCCGGTGAGGAGGAGAGATCGGGAGCCTCCTCGCGCAGGGCCTCCGACTCCGGCGGCAACCGGGCCGAGCGCCGTCGCTCCAAGAAGAGGCGCCGGCACTGAGGCTCAGTAAGAGCTGACAGGACTGCGGACGATCCCGTCGGAACCCGGTGACCAACCGGGCTCCGACGGGATCACGCCATCTCCAGGCTGGTGAGGATCCAGCGTTCGCGCAACAGCTCCAGGCGTGCCGCCGCGGCCCGGACCCGGTTTCCCTCCTCCAGGAGAACGGTTGCCTCGCAGGCCCCCGACATCGTCAGCTCGGTGCGTACGCTGCGGATGCGTGGTCTTCGCGGGCTCGCCTGGCGCCCGAGGATCCGTGCGGCCAGGCCTGCTCGGCGGGCGATGGCCTCGAACAGGGAGGGGCTCGTCCAGCGGACCAGGTGGTCCACGGGTCGCAGTCCGGCCAGGACCTCGCTGGCGGCAGTCACCACGATCGCGGCCGTGCGTGAGGCGTCGGTGCCGGTGCTCGGCTGTCTTGTCAGAGAGCCCCCCTGTGTGACGGATCCCGAGCTGTTCGCCGGCCTGGAGGGCTTCTGCGGAACGGCACGAGTCGGCGTCGGGTGACTCGGTGCGGGGCGGCTGCGGCGTTGCGGGCCGGTCTTGCGGTGCACGGGCTGAGTGGTTCGGGTGGTGACGGTGGCGGTCATGGCGGGCTCCTGAGAGTAGGCGGGTGCCCGGTGGGCACGAAGTGTGAGGTGAACTGGTGACGGCATTCGAGGCCGACGGTGGAAGCCGTCGGTGCGGGTGCGGTGCGATTCATCGTGATGGCGCCTGGCCTCCTGTCGTCGTGCTCGGTGCTGACAGGGGTCCGGGACACTCAGGACCGTGCCGGGCCGGATCAGTGACGGGTCGGCGCCGACGACGTCGGAGTTGGCGCGATACAGGACCGGCCAGGCCTGCGCGATCTGTTCGGGGCCGGATCCGGCGGGCAGAAGGCGGGCGGTGATCGACCACAGGCTCTCGCCGGGCACGACGGTGTGGGTGGGTGTCGACGAGGTCTGGGGGTCGGGGCCGGCGGAGGACTGCGCCCAGGAGCTGCTCGGTGAGGGCGGCTCCGCTGACTGGCTCGAGCGGTCCGAGGCGCTGGAGCCGGTCGAAGGGGCCTGCTCGGCTGAAGCCGTGGAGCTCTCCGGACCGGGACTGGGAGGCTCCCGTCCCGGCAGTCGCCTCCGGAGCCGGTTGGTCGGCTTGAGGCGACGGCGTCGGGGACTGCGACGGTGGGGAGGCGGGCGCCGAGCTGGTGGGGTGCCATCCGAGGTCGTCCCCGCCGGCGGTCCCCTCGGCGGCCAGTGCCGGCGCCGAGGACAGGGAGACGAGCAGTGCGGAAGCGGTGATGCGCCTGACCGCGGGTGCTCCCCAGGCCTCGAGAAGCCTGGCCGCCAGTGCGGAGGCGCCGCCTCGACGGGGGGATCCGGGCCCGTCCGCCCTGGGAAGCGTCATGAGTGCCAGGAGGGCTGAGATCACGTGCCACAAGGCCCCCAGGGTTCCGAATGCGCAGGTCCCGGCGACGATGGCGTCGGACAGCTCGCTCAGACCCCAGGACTGCGGCGGGACCTCCAGGAGCTGCTCCGCGGCGCGGTGGGCCATGTGTCCCAGAAGTATCAGGACAGCCCCTGACGCTCCGGCCAGTAGCACCAGCCGTTGATGAGCCCGCATGTCATCCTCCATCACTGATGATGTTCTTTGATAATGTTAGGTGTACTTCTATAGTGCAAAGATGTCAATAGTCGTGATACGTCATGTCGCAATCCTGGGGCGTGGCGGTGGGGAGGGTGTTGCCGGTGGTACGGTATGAGCCGCCTCGGAGCGCTTTCCTCGGCGTGCGGACTGTGGTGAGGTGGGCCCATGGACTGGGATGCGATGCTTGCCGACCTGGAGAGCAGCTTCGATGCTGAGCGTCGGGCGGACCTGGTGGCGCAGAGTGCGGAGCTCGCGGAGGCCGAGCAGGCCTCCATCGAGGTCGTCGACCGTCTGCGAGGCTCTGTGGGGCGGTCCATCCACGTGCGGACTCGCAGCGGTGTTCCTGTCGATGGCGTCGTCTCCCGGGTGGAGCCCTCCTATGTCCTCATCGATGAGGGGGAGGGGCTGCAGGCCGTTGTCCCAGTGGGTGCGGTGGCCACCGTGGTGTCCCTCGCCGGCCCGGCACCCCGGGATGGTCGACGTCGGCCCACGCTCACCGCTCTGATGCGTGAGATCGCCCGGCAGGGGGCGCGGGTGCGCCTGGTGATGGGCTCTGGAGAAGTGGTGGGGCGGCTGGTCCGGGTGGGAGCGGACCATGTCGATGTCGCCGTCGACCCTGAGGGCGGGGGCCGTTCGCGTCGTGGCCCCGGGGTGGGTGGTGCAGGGGTTGTCAGCGTCATGACCGCTGCCATCGAGGTGCTGCGCAGTCGCTGACGTCGGTACCGGACGGGGTGGCTCAGGGCTCCTCGTCCTCGCTCCAGCCCGCCGCGACCATGGCCCTGGTCGAGGCGAGCTGGCGCTGGATGTAGTCCTCCAGGGCCTGATCCTCAATGCGCCAGAGCTTGCGGGCGCCGACCTGAATGGCCGGAAGGTCGCCGGTACGGATGAGAGCGCGCACGGCCTGGGCGGACAGCTGAAGCTGCTCGGCGACGTCGGCGATGGTCAGGAATCGTGTGCTCATACCACGATGATCCCACTGCTGGATCCTCTCCACAATTCTTAAAGACACTTGTGGATAACCTTGAGGTACTATTTTATCCCAACGATGATTGCAGGAGATCAAGGAGGATTCCCGTGATGTCATCTCGCCGTTCCCGATCCCTGACCAACCCTGAGCGTCCCCGGGGTGGCCGTTGGCGCCGTCCTGCGTGGAAGGACCCGCGCATGGCCGGGGGAGTGGTCCTGGTCGCCGCAGCCGTCGCCCTGGGAGCCTGGGCGGTTGACGCGGCCGCTGACACCACCCGCGTCTACGTGCTCTCCCAGGATGTCGCTCCCGGGGCGGACCTGGCTGCCGACGGCGTTCTCACGGTGGTCGAGGCCCACCCCGGGACCGATGCCTATGTTGAGGCCGGGCACCTACCGGACGGCGCTGTGGCCACACGGTCCATGCGCAAGGGGAGCTGCTGGCGACGGCGGCCGTCAACAGCGGCCAGGAACAGGCCCTGCGGCCGGTGGTCCTCAATGTCGCCTCCAACCTGCCGGCCTCGACGAGGGTCGGCGACTACGTCGATCTGTGGATCGTGCCCAAGGAAGGCGTTGCGGGCAGGCCAGCGGCCCAGGCGCCCGCCACTGCGCAGGCCGGGCAGGACGGACAGACTGCTCAGAGCGGTCAAGGCGACCAATCAGGACAGGCCGGGGAGTCGAAGCCCGCCGCGTGGCCACAGGACTGGTCATCGCATCGGTCGGTGAGGCCAGCAGGGGCTGATCTCCGGACCCAGTACCGGAGTGGAGGTCAAGGTCCCCGAGGGCTCCCTCGCCGCGGTTCTCAGCGCCGTCGGCCAAGAAGGTGCACTCGTCCTGGTTCCCACCGGCCAGGAGGCGCCTGCGGAGAAGGCCTCGTGAGTGTCCCAGGGGCCGGAGTCCTCCTGGCTCTCAGCGAGTGACGACGCAGACATCCTGCGTGTGCTGAGCCAGGCGGGAAGCGGACTGTGCGTCGTACGCAGATGCGCCGACCTGCCCGAGCTGCTCTCAGCGGGCATGGCCGGACTGGCAACCTTCGCCCTCCTGGACACCGGCTTCGACGAGATCGACCGCACCGTCCTGGACCGACTCGCGCGCGCCGGCCTGAGCGGGCTGCTCCTGGTCGATGACTGCGAGGAGGAGCGCTGGCGCAGCGCGGGTTGGCCGGTTCTCAGGCGCGATACGGATCCCAGCCGCATCTGCTCGGTCATGCAGGACCTCGTGCGTCGCGGCGCGCCCTCCGGCGGATCATCCCAGGGGACGGGACCGGCCAGCGCTGCAGTGTCGGAGACCGTGACTGGGCCGGTGGCCGCGGACACCGACTGGCTGAGCGCTGCCACCCCCGCTTCGACGGGCTCGAAGGCCGCCGCCCAGGAGACCGCCTGGCTCGAAGAGCTGTGGCGCCAGTCGCCCGGCTCCCCAGGAGACGGAATGGTGCCGTCGCAGCCGTCCTGGTTCTCCGGTGGTGCTGGGACCGGTGGCATCTCCGGACAGAACCGGCGGCGCGGCCCCGGAGCCGACTGCGATGAGCCCGGCGGACGACGGGCGCCGAGGGGAGAATCGTCCTGGTATGGGGGCCCCATGGATCTCCCGGACGCTCAACGGTCTCCGCCTCCCTCGCCCACGGTCTGGCCGCTTCCGGCGGTGCGATCCTCGTGGACGCCGACGTCGAGGCGCCCAGCCTCGTGCAGCTCCTCGGCATGCCGGAGGACTCCTCGGCTCTGGCCGGGGCGGCCCGTCTGGCCACCCACGGCCGGCTTGACGCCGAGAGCTTTCAACGGGTCCTGGCGCCGGTGGGTGGCGGGCTCTCCCTGCTGGGCGGCCTGGGGCGATCCGGGCGCTGGCGCGAGCTGCCACCGGCCTCGATGACCGAGGTCTGGCTGCAGTGCCGTCGGGCCGCGGCCTGGACCGTCGTCGACGTCGCCGGCGGGCCAGTCGATGATGATGTCGACGACTTCACCCTGGAGCCCGGGCGCGGGGCCGTGACCGCCGACCTGGTATCGCATGCCGATGTGATCCTGGTCGTCGGCGGGGCGGACCCCGTCGGGGTGCGTCGTCTGCTCCAGCTTCTCGACGAGGTGGGGTCCTCCATGAGCCCCACCGGTCGGGTCGAGGTCATCATCAACCGGGTGCGTGCCTCGGCCGCTAGGTCCTTCCCCCCAGCATGCTCTGCGAGAGGCGCTGGCGCGTTTCGGTGGGCTGGAGGACATTGTGCTCCTGCCCGACGACGCGGCAACGGCTGATGCCTGCCTGCTCCGGGGATGCGCCGTCCTGGAAGGGCGCCCACCAGTGCGCTGGGCAGGGCCCTGAGCGCACTGGTCGACCGGATCGATCCGCAGGCGGCAGCGGCTCGCAAGGCCCGTTCCCCTCGTCGTTCCCTGCTGCGGCGCTCGAAGAAGCGTGGCGGGCACCGAGACCCCGCGGACCAGGTCCCAAGCACCAGAGGTAGAAACCGTTCGACTGCGCGCAGCGCAGGTGCGAGGCGTCGTCGCAAAGGCGGGGGCGAGGGACGAGCGGTTGGCGAGCGTCTACCGGCTCCCCAGGCGCCAGGTGGGCCCGCGCGCACCTCGCAGCAGCCGCTCCAGGCTCCACCGCCTGCGATTCAGCCAGTGAATCAGCCTGTGAATCATCCACCGGGGCGGCCGCAGGGACCGTCCCCGAGCCGCTCTCCGGTCATTCCACCGGCTCAGTCATCGCCACCGGCTCAGTCGCCGCCACCGGCTCAGGGATCGGTCCCCGGTTCACCGTGCCGGCCCTCGGAGACGCCGTGGTCCCGGTGAGGGAGTGCATCGGGTGCGGGAAGCTCCCCAGGAGCGGTGCGAGGCCCGCAGGCCGGCCGCGCCCCGGGCGGGAACGACGATCGGGGCTCGGGTGACCCTCCGTCGGTGCCACCGGGAACCGGGCGACACCGCTACTGAGGTCGGGGGATGTGAGGGCGGTGCCGGTGCACAGGCTCCGTGCGCTTCTCGGGAGGCCGAGTGCGGTGGTAGGGCAGACTGGGGGCATGCGCATCTACCTGCCCGCCACCGCCGCCCACCTGCGCGCAAGCGTCCTCGGCTCCTCGCACGAGCCGCTCGCGGCTCACGCCGCCACCCCTGCGCTCGCCCACGCTCTGCCCTGAGGGAGGATGAGGGAGGGACTGGAGGTCTCCGCCTCACTGTGCGCCGCCGACGCCTCTCTCGTTCTGCTGGCCGAGCCCGAGGCTGTGGGGCTGGCTGACCGGCGCATCGTCATCGCGGCGGATGTCGACGCCGAGAACGTGCGTGAGCTTGCCGTGGAGGGCGATGTCCTGCCCGGCACGATCGAGGTCACCGGCGAGATCGCCTGGGAGGACGTCGCAGCCCTGCTCGTGGACGAGCCGAGGCGGACGACCGATGTGCGAGCCGCCAGACTCGGCGACGAGGACGCCTTCGAGCGTGCCGCCGAGGCCGACCTGCTCTGGTACGACGTCACGGGCGGGAGGCGCTTGCCGAGAGTCTTGGAGTCTGACGCAGCTGGTGCAGCAGGTGGGAGGGGCGCCCCGTGCCTGGCGTCGGACCGGCCGCCGACCCTGGAGCGCGGGCTCAGTCGGGCCGCTCCCGCCGAGCGTCGGCGGTGACGTGACCAGTTCCACGGCCTCCTGCCTTGCGTGGCAGAGCCCGCTGCTGGGTATGGTGCTCTCTGCCAAAGACCGCAGGTCGCCCGCTTCGGCGGGACCAAGTCCACGTGAGGTGGGGCCGGCGCAGGTGAGAACGAGACTTCGTCGGGCGTGCCCGAGATCGAGCCCCGTGCCCACCGGCGCGGGGCTTTTCCAGTGAATGGACCCCTGCGGCATACCACGGAAGGAGGGCCCATGGCACGGCCTGACAAGGAAGCAGCCGTTGCTGCGCTGGCGGACAAGTTCCGCCAGGCTGACGCGGTCCTGCTGACTGAGTACCGGGGACTGAGCGTCGCCCAGCTCAAGGAGCTGCGTCGTTCCCTCGCCGGTAACGCCGAGTACACCGTGGTGAAGAACACGCTTGCTGCGATCGCTGCCCGCCAGGTCGGGCTCGAGGGCTTCGCCGACGACCTCACGGGCCCCTCCGCCCTGACGTTCGTCACCGGTGAGCCGGTCGAGGCCGCCAAGGCTCTGCGTGACTTCGCCAAGGACAACCAGCAGCTCGTCATCAAGGGCGGTGTCATGGACGGCACCGTGCTGTCCGCCGACGGCGTTGACAAGCTTGCCTCTCTCGAGTCCCGCGAGGTGCTGCTCGCCAAGACCGCGGGCGCCGTCAAGGCGTCCCTGTCCAAGGCTGCGTACCTCTTCGCCGCACCGGCCTCCAAGGCCGTGCGCACCGTCGACGCCCTGCGCGAGAAGCAGGAGACCGCGGCCTGAGGCCGCACGCGTCATCCACCAACCCTGCGCGCGCAGGAACCTGATAAGGAAGGAACGCCCATCATGGCGAAGCTGACCACCGAAGAGCTCATCGAGCAGTTCAAGGAGCTCACCCTCATCGAGCTGTCCGAGTTCGTCAAGGCCTTCGAGGAGACCTTCGACGTTACCGCCGCCGCCCCGGCCGCCGTGGCCGTTGCCGCTGCCCCCGGCGCTGCCGGTGACGAGGCCGCCGCCGAGGAGAAGGACGAGTTCGACGTCATTCTCGAGGCCGCCGGTGACAAGAAGATCCAGGTCATCAAGGAGGTGCGTGCCCTGACCTCCCTCGGTCTGAAGGAGGCCAAGGAGCTCGTCGACGGCGCTCCCTAAGCCCGTCCTCGAGGGCGCCAACAAGGAGGCCGCCGAGAAGGCCAAGGGAGCAGCTCGAGGGCGCCGGCGCCACCGTCACCCTCAAGTGAGCCTCTCCCCGTTGCCTGAGGGCGGCCTGAGGGTCGCCGACGGCTGGGGAGGCCCAGCGTCACTGGGTCCCGTCCATCTGATGGTGGGCGGGACCCAGTCGCGTTCCGAGGCGCCCTGGCGCTGCCCGGCGTCGGCGCGTTTCGACGTTGTCGAGCTCAGGCCGGAGACCGGCCGGGAGGTACGCAGGGGCTGCAGCGGTCTGTGCGAGCCGGTCGGCAGTCGCTCAGCGAGTGGGCCACGCCGAGGGACTCAGGTCACGCGACGGACACGGGTGGGGCAGTATGCGCGACTGTGGTGGGAATCGCAAGGAACCGGTGAGGATCGGCGTGGAGTCCTTGACGTCGGCCGTGTACGCTAGCGCTTTGCGTGCATTGTGTGTATTTGGTGCGAGGAGTATCTGCCCTCCGTGCGGGCCCAGGCCCGTCGGAACCTTGGCGGGCGTGAGCCCGGCAACGGAGATTCTACTCAAGCCAGTGCCCGCGGTGTGCGTTGTGTGATCCCCGATCTGAGGGAAGGATCCCCCTTTGGCTGCCTCGCGCACCTCCGCACCCACTGCTGCTGACATCGCCGCCCGTACCGCGTCGCGTCGTATCAACTTTGCCAAGATCGCTGAGCCCATGCAGGCTCCGAATCTGCTTGCCCTTCAGACCGAGAGCTTCGACTGGCTCGTCGGTAACGAGAGGTGGCGCGAGCGGATGACCGCCGCCAACAAGGCGCACCCGGGCTCCCTGCCCGAGACCTCCGGTCTGGAGGAGATCTTCGACGAGATCTCCCCGATCGAGGACTTCGGGGAGACCATGGCCCTGTCCTTCCACGACCACCGCTTCGAGGAGCCGAAGTACACGGCCGAGGAGTGCCAGGAGAAGGACCTCACCTACTCCGCCCCCCTCTATGTGGTGGCGGACTTCGAGAACTTCTCCACCGGTGAGATCAAGTCCCAGACGGTCTTCATGGGCGACTTCCCGCTCATGACCGACAAGGGCACCTTCATCGTCAACGGCTCCGAGCGCGTCGTCGTCTCCCAGCTCGTGCGCTCGCCCGGCGTGTACTTCGAGCGCACCACCGAGAAGGCCACGGACAAGTACGTCTACAACGTCAAGTTCATTCCCTCGCGCGGTGCCTGGCTCGAGTTCGAGATCGACAAGTCCGACCGCGTCGCGGTGCGCATCGACCGCAAGCGCAAGCAGGACGTCACCGTCTTCCTGCTGGCCCTGGGCATGGACGAGTCGGAGATCCGCAAGGAGTTCGCCGACTTCCCGGCTCTGACCTCCGCCCTGGACGAGGACCGCAAGATCACCACCCAGGACGAGGCGCTCCTGGACATCTACAAGAAGATCCGCCCCGGTGAGCCGCCGAGCGTCGAGGCCGGGCGCACCCTGCTGGAGAACTTCTACTTCAACCCCCAAGCGCTACGACCTGGCCAAGGTCGGCCGCTAAGATCAACAGAAGCTGGGCCTGGCCTCGGACCTGACCGAGTCGACCCTGCGGATCGAGGACATCGTCGCGGCCCTGCGCTACCCTGCTGGCCCCTGCACGCCGGCGCCGAGACCGTTGAGGGTGTGCGTGACGGCGAGATCACCGAGATCGCCGTCGAGTACGACGACATCGACCACCTGGGCAACCGCCGCATCCGCGCGGTGGGCGAGCTCATCCAGGCGCAGGTGCGCACCGGTATGAGCCGTATGGAGCGTCAGGTGCGCGAGCGCATGACCACCCAGGACGTCGAGGCCATCACGCCGAACACGCTCATCAACATCCGGCCCGTGACGGCCGCGATCAAGGAGTTCTTCGGCACCTCCCAGCTCAGCCAGTTCATGGACCAGAACAACCCGCTGGCGGGCCTGACCCACAAGCGCCGCCTGAGCGCCCTGGGCCCCGGCGGCCTGTCCCGTGAGCGCGCCTCCATGGAGGTCCGTGACGTCCACACCTCGCACTACGGGCGCATGTGCCCCATCGAGTCCCCCGAGGGCCCCAACATCGGCCTCATCGGCTCGCTGGCGACCTTCGGGCGCATCAACCCCTTCGGCTTCGTCGAGACCCCCTACCGCGTCGTCGTCGACGGCCGGGTCACCGACGAGACCCACTACCTGACGGCCGACGACGAGGACCGCCACGTCATCGCCCAGGCCAACGTCACCCTCACCGAGGACGGCCACTTCGCCGAGGACCACGTCCTGTGCCGCGTCACCGGCGGTGAGCCGGCCCTCGTGCCCTCCTCGCAGGTGGACCTCATGGACGTCTCCCCGCGCCAGATGGTGTCGGTGGGTACCTCCCTCATCCCCTTCCTCGAGCACGACGACGCCAACCGCGCCCTCATGGGCGCCAACATGCAGCGCCAGGCCGTGCCGCTCATTCGCCCCGACGCCCCGCTGGTGGGCACGGGCATGGAGCGGCGCACCGCCGTCGACGCCGGCGACGTCCTCGTGGCGGACAAGGCCGGTGTCGTCACCGAGGTCTGCGCGGACTTCGTGCGCGTGGCGAACGACGACGGCACCGAGAACGTCTACAAGGTCGCCAAGTTCCGCCGCTCCAACCAGGGCAACTGCTACAACCAGCGGGTCGTGGCCGCCGAGGGTGAGCGCGTCGAGGTCGGTTCGGTCCTGGCCGACGGCCCCGCCACCAACGAGGGAGATCTGGCCCTGGGCCAGAACCTCCTGGTCGCCTTCATGACCTGGGAGGGCCTCAACTACGAGGACGCCATCATCATCTCCCAGCGCGTGGTCGCCGAGGACATGCTCACCTCGATCCACATCGAGGAGCACGAGGTCGACGCCCGCGACACCAAGCTGGGCGCCGAGGAGATCACCCGCGACATCCCCAACGTCTCCGAGGAGACCCTGGCCAACCTCGACGAGCGCGGCATCATCCGTATCGGCGCCGAGGTCCGCAGCGGTGACATCCTCGTGGGCAAGGTGACCCCCAAGGGGGAGACCGAGCTGACCAGCGAGGAGCGCCTCCTGCGCGCCATCTTCGGTGAGAAGGCCCGCGAGGTCCGCGACACCTCCCTGCGCGTGCCCCACGGCGAGTACGGCATCGTTACCGGCGTGCGCGAGATCGACGCCGCCTCAGACGACGCCGAGCTGCCCGCGGGCGTCAACCGCATGGTGCGCGTCTACATCGCCCAGCGCCGCAAGATCACCGTGGGTGACAAGCTCTCCGGCCGTCACGGCAACAAGGGCGTCATCTCCAAGATCCTGCCCGTGGAGGACATGCCCTTCCTGGCCGACGGCACCCCGGTCGACGTCATCCTCAACCCGCTGGGCGTTCCCAGCCGTATGAACGTCGGTCAGGTCCTCGAGCTGCACCTGGGATGGGTCGCCTCCCGCGGCTGGGACGCCACCGCCGCCCACGAGGCCGGCGAGGCCTGGACCGCCAACCTCCCCGAGAACGGCATCAAGGCCGAGCCCCGCACGCCCGTGGCCACGCCCGTCTTCGACGGTGTGAGGGACAACGAGCTCATGGGCCTGCTGAACTCCACGCTGCCGACCTCCGACGGTCTGCAGCTGGTCGAGCCCAACGGTAAGGCGCGCCTGTTCGACGGTCGCTCCGGTGAGCCCTTCCCGTACCCCATCTCGGTGGGCTACATGTACATCCTCAAGCTCCACCACCTCGTGGATGACAAGATCCACGCCCGCTCCACGGGTCCGTACTCCATGATCACCCAGCAGCCGCTGGGTGGTAAGGCCCAGTTCGGTGGTCAGCGCTTCGGTGAGATGGAGGTGTGGGCCATGGAGGCGTACGGCGCCGCCCACGCACTCCAGGAGCTCCTCACCGTCAAGTCCGATGACGTCAACGGCCGTGTCAAGGTCTACGAGGCCATCGTCAAGGGCGAGGACATCCCCGAGCCCGGCATCCCCGAGTCCTTCAAGGTGCTCATGAAGGAGATGCAGTCGCTGTGCCTGAACGTCGAGGCCCTGGACGCCGAGGGCGTCGCCATCGCCCTGGACGACACCGACGACGACGGCTCGCGCGCCGCCGAGGAGCTCGGCTTCGACCTGGGCCGGCGTCCGGGCGGGGTCATGGCCTCCACGGTTGACGAGATCTGAGTGGCCACCGCGGTGACGACTTCGTGACAACTTCATCGAGCCCCGGTTGAGGGCGGGTGGCCCACCCGCCGCCCGCCCTCCCACCAGGCTCGCAGGCGCCGTCGGGTCATGGAACAACGACGACGGAACGCCCCCAGACCACCACCTGATGAGATTCACCATCGGAAGTAGGAACTGTGCTCGACGCCAACGTGTTCGACAGGATCCAGCTCGGCCTCGCCACCGCGGAGGACATTCGCTCGTGGTCCCACGGCGAGGTCAAGAAGCCCGAGACCATCAACTACCGCACCCTCAAGCCAGAGAAGGACGGCCTCTTCTGCGAGAAGATCTTCGGCCCCACCCGGGACTGGGAGTGCGCCTGCGGCAGGTACAAGCGCGTGCGCTACAAGGGGATCGTCTGCGAGCGCTGCGGGGTCGAGGTCACTCGCTCCAAGGTGCGTCGCGAGCGCATGGCCCACATCAAGCTCGCCGCGCCGGTCACCCACATCTGGTACTTCAAGGGCGTCCCCTCGCGCCTGGGTTACCTGCTCAACCTCGCGCCCAAGGACCTGGAGAAGGTCATCTACTTCGCGGCCTACATGGTCACCGAGGTTGACGAGGAGGGCCGTCACGACGACCTGCCCTCGCTGCGCAACGAGCTGGAGGTCAAGAAGAAGCACATCGAGGAGTCCGGCCAGGCCGAGGTCGAGGCGCGCCAGCAGCGCCTCGAGGAGGACCTCGCCCAGCTCGAGTCCGAGGGCGCCGAGGCCTCCCAGCGCGACAAGCTCCGCAAGACCGCTGAGCGTGAGATCACGGCCATGCGTCGCCGCAACCAGCGCGCCCTGGAGCACATGGACAAGGTGTGGGACCGCTTCGTGAGCCTCAAGGTCGGTGACCTGGAGGGTGACGAGGTCCTCTACCGCGACATGGTCGCCGACTACGGCATCTACTTCAAAGGGCTCCATGGGGCCGAGGCCATCCAGGCCCGCCTGCGCAGCTTCGACCTGGAGGGTGAGGCCGCAGCCCTGGCCGAGATCGTCGAGAACGGTACCGGCCAGCGCAAGACCCGCGCCATCAAGCGCCTCAAGGTCGTCAACGCCTTCCGCATGACCGGCACCGCCCCGGAGTCGATGGTCCTGGACAACATCCCGGTCATCCCACCGGACCTGCGCCCCATGGTCCAGCTCGACGGTGGTCGCTTCGCCACCAGTGACCTCAACGACCTCTACCGCCGCGTCATCAACCGCAACAACCGCCTCAAGCGGCTCATGGACCTGGGCGCCCCTGACGATCATCGTCAACAACGAGAAGCGCATGCTTCAGGACGCCGTCGACGCCCTGTTCGACAACGGCCGCCGCGGCCGCCCGGTCACCGGTGTGGGCAACCGGCCGCTGAAGTCCCTGTCCGACATGCTCAAGGGCAAGCAGGGCCGCTTCCGCCAGAACCTCCTGGGCAAGCGCGTGGACTACTCCGGCCGCAGCGTCATCGTCGTCGGCCCCCAGCTCAAGCTGCACCAGTGCGGTCTGCCCAGCCAGATGGCCCTGGAGCTGTTCAAGCCCTTCGTCATGAAGCGGCTCGTCGAGCTCAAGGAGGCCCAGAACGTCAAGGCCGCCAAGCGCATGGTCGAGCGCGCCAACCCCAAGGTCTGGGACGTCCTGGCCGAGGTCATCCGCGAGCACCCCGTGCTGCTCAACCGAGCCCCTACCCTGCACCGCCTGGGCATCCAGGCCTTCGAGCCCCAGCTCATCGAGGGCAAGGCCATCCAGCTGCACCCGCTCGTGTGCGGCGCCTTCAACGCCGACTTCGACGGCGACCAGATGGCCGTCCACCTGCCGCTGGGCGCCGAGGCGCAGGCCGAGGCCCGCATCCTCATGCTGTCCTCCAACAACATCCTCAAGCCCTCCGACGGGCGCCCCGTGACCATGCCCAGCCAGGACATGATCATCGGCACCTACTACCTCACCTCCGACCCCGACCCGGCGGTGGAGGTCGAGCGCGACGCCGAGGGCAACGAGATCGTTCCGGCCTTCTCCTCCTTCGCGGAGGCGGTCATGGCCTACGACTTCGGCAAGCTCCACGTCAACGCCGCCTGCGACATCCGCTTCGAGGAGGGCATCTCCGCGCCCGAGGGCTGGCAGCCGCCCGAGGACTGGAGCGAGGGGGACCCGATCACCCTGCGCACCTCGCTGGGCCGGGCCCTGTTCAACACCTCGCTGCCCGAGACCTTCCCCCTACGTCAACTACATCGTTGACAAGAAGCAGCTGGGCAACATCGTCAACGCCCTGGCGGAGAACTACTGCGCGTCGAGGTCGCCGCCTCCCTGGACGCCCCTCAAGGCCAACGGCTTCTACTGGTCCACCTGGTCCGGTATCACCGTCGCCTTCGCCGACGTCGTCTCCCCGGAGGCAAAGCAGGAGATTCTCGTCCGCTACGAGAACGAGGCCGCCGAGATCGAGGAGCAGTTCGAGCTCGGTGCCCTCACCGAGGACGACCGCTACGCCTCGCTCATCGACATCTGGACCAAGGCCACCGCCGAGGTCGCCGAGGCGATGCGCGAGAACTTCCCGCAGCGCAACACCGTCTACCAGATGGTGGTCTCCGGGGCCCGAGGCAACTGGGACCAGATCCGCCAGCTCGCCGGTATGCGCGGTCTGGTGGCCGACCCCAAGCAGCGCCTCATCGAGCGCCCGATCAAGTCGAACTACCGCGAGGGCCTGAGCGTCCTGGAGTACTTCATCGCCACCCACGGCGCCCGTAAGGGCCTGGCGGACACGGCGCTGCGTACCGCCGACTCCGGCTACCTCACGCGTCGTCTGGTCGACGTATCCCAGGACGTCATCGTCCGCGAGGAGGACTGCGGCACCCGCAAGGGCCTGACCAAGCGGATCTTCTCCTGGATCGACGCGGGTGACGAGCGCATCAAGGAGCCCTCGGAGATCCTGGGCACCACCGTGTTCGGCACCACCCTGGCGCGCGACGCCATCGACGCCGAGGGCAACCTGGTCATCGAGGCCGGCGCCGACCTGGGCGACGCCGAGATCCGGGCCGCCATCGACGCGGGCATCGAGGAGATCACGGTCCGCTCCGTGCTCACCTGCGACTCCAACGTCGGCACCTGCGCCGCCTGCTACGGCCGCTCGCTGGCCACCGGGAAGCGCGTCGACATCGGTGAGGCCGTCGGCATCATCGCCGCCCAGTCCATCGGTGAGCCCGGTACGCAGCTGACCATGCGTACCTTCCACACCGGTGGTGCGGCCGGCGCCGCCGATATCACCCAGGGTCTGCCCCGTGTGCAGGAGCTCTTCGAGGCCCGCACTCCCAAGGGCGAGGCCGCCGTGGCCGAGGCCGCCGGCACTCTCAAGATCGAGGACGATGCCGACGGCAAGCGCCTGGTCATCACCCGCGACGACGGCGAGGAGGACGTGATCGTCCCGGTCTCGCGCCGTCAGCGCCTGCTGGTGGGCGACGGCGACCACGTCGAGCCCGGGCAGGCCCTCACCGAGGGACCGGTCGACCCCAAGAAGGTCCTGCGTCTGCGCTCAGTGGCCGCCACCCAGCGCCACCTCGTCGAGGAGGTCCAGGAGGTCTACCGCTCCCAGGGCGTGGACATCCACTCCAAGCACATCGAGGTCATCGTGCGCCAGATGCTGCGCCGCGTGACCGTGCTGGACTCTGGGGACACCCGCCTCCTCCAGGGCGACCTCGTGGACGTCATGCACTACCGTGCCGAGAACCGCCGGGTCATGGCCGAGGGCGGCAAGACCGCCACCGGCCGTACCGAGCTCATGGGAATCACCAAGGCCTCGCTGGCCACGGACTCCTGGCTGAGCGCCGCCTCCTTCCAGGAGACCACGCGCGTGCTCACCGAGGCCGCCATGAATGGCAAGTCCGACCCGTTGCTGGGCCTCAAGGAGAATGTCATCCTCGGTAAGCTCATCCCCGCCGGCACGGGCCTGGCCCGCTACTCCGACATCGAGGTCGAGCCCACCGAGGCGGTCAAGGCCGAGGTCTTCTCCCGCGTGGACCTGGGAGACGGCGTCTTCGGCGAGTCCGTCGCCCTGGACGACTTCCACTTCGGCGGGGACCTGCGTGCGGACTTCTCAGAGGACTTCCGTACCGGCTTCTCCAGCAGCGAGGACGTCGAGTTCTGATCGAGCCCTCACCTGGCCCACGGGGCCTCAGGCTCTATAGCGTTCGGCCCGCTCCCCGGCAGGGGAGCGGGCCGAACGTCGTATGAGGTCGGGTGGAGAGGAGCGGAGTGGGACTCAGACGCGTGAGCATGGTCTCGCGCAGGCGGCCGATCCAGGCGAGCTTCTCCTCCAGGGAGGCGTTCGCCGGAGTGTTGATCTTGAGGCCCTCGTAGACCTGGGAGCCCGCCCTGCGGCCCTGCATCGTGGCGGCCACCCGCTCCGGCGTGAGCCAGCTGGTCGGCTCGTGCTCGGCCAGCGGCAGGTGAGCGTCGGCCCACGCCCAGGCCCACTGCGTCTCCTCGGGGCCCGGCGCCGGAGATCATGACACCTCCCAGCCGGCCCGGCCTCCACGAGCTCGCGCACGTGGCTCTCCGGGGTGGACGGGTCGTGGGTCTCGATGACGGAGCGGCCCCAGTTGACGGTGATGAGCGCCGCGGTGTCCCGGCAGGCGGCGATCTCCTGGGACAGCGACAGGAAGGCCTTCTCCGAGGGACCCACGCCGCCCTCGGCGTCGCAGTGCTCCACGATCATGCCCCAGGTCCCGGGAGGCGAGTCCTCGGCCAGCCTCGCTCAAGGAGGCGTGGAAGGCCTCGGCGCCGGCCTGATGGTGAGGCGCCGAGTGCAGCTCCACCCGGGTGACGAGCTGCTGGCCCGCAGCCTCGTGGAGGCGGTCGACCGCCTCGAGCAGCGAGCGGGTGTAGGCCAGGGCCTGGCCGCGTCCATCGTCGTCGGGGAGGCCAGGCCGAAGGCGGGATCGGCCCCGGCACGTCCCATGGTTCCCGGGAATCGCCGTGACGACGCACTGGGTGAAGCGCCCCGGCCAGCTGCTCGACCAGCCACGGCGTGGGCGCGTCGAGGGCCTCCCGGAAGGGCAGCTCGATGCCGTCGACCCAGCCGAGGTCGGCCAGGGCGGCGTAGGGGCAGCAGCCCCGTGGCGGTCCTCGTCATCGGGGAAGCATGGGGTGAGGCGCCGACGACGAACGGTACGGCGCGGTGCTCAGCGGGTTTCTCAGCCTGGTGCTCAGTCTGGTTCTCAGTCCGATTCTCTGAGGTGGCGGACATGGGGTCTCCTTGAGGTTCTGGAAATCGTGCTACAGTGCGCGATACATCAGACATCATATGACTGAATGGCGTTGTGGCGCACCGTCGCGCACAGGCACTGCCTGTCGCATCAATGCCGGCGGAGAGTCGATACTCTCACTGAGAGACCCGCCCCATGCTCCTCGAACTCATCCGCATCCGATGCCTCGCCCCGCTGAGCGTCAGCGAGCGCGATCTCGGCGTCCCTGGCCGCCTGCGGGACGCGGCACGATCCTCCTCGATGTCTCCGCCCAGGGCCGACGCCACCCTCATGACGCTCACCGGCACCAACGGGCGGATCAGCGCTGGAGCTGCGCGCAGGCCGCCTCGACGGCGAGCAGGTGCTCGGGCCGACGGTTCGCCAGCGGCGGGCCCGCAGGCGAGCGACGAGCGTACGAGCGGCGCGTCCTCGACGCCGAGGACGCCCTGGGCCTGGATGACGGCCGCCCCCACACGATCGCCCTGAGCGTCAACGAGGCCGGTACCCACCTCTACGCCGACGGCTACGAGTGCTTCTCCACGACGCTGACCGCCTTCCTCGCCCAGATCGGCCTGACCGGCGTGAGCATCGACCCCGACGGGATCGCGGCGGTCACGCGCCTGGCCGCCTGGGCCGAACCTCTCAGCGACCGCGCCGTCATGGCCCAGTCCCTGGCCGCCACCCCGATGGTGCAGTTCGCGGCCAGTGAGCTCTCCGCCCGCGACGCCCGCCGCACCGGGGCCCTGGCCACCGGCGCCATCCGCGCGTCTGTTCCGCACTCGCGGCCGTGGTCAGGCCGGCAGGGTCATCGCCGCCAGCGGCCAGGGCGGCACCCTGCACCTCGACATCGACGCGGGAGGCCTGACCTACCGGGTCCTGCCCGGAGCGGACTCGCCTGAGACCGAGCCCCTCGTCGAGGTACGGGCCCCGGGCCACTGGGACGACGGCACCTGGCACGACGTCGTCGTGACCTCGGCCCGCGGCGCGGTGGAGGTCCACGTCGACGGCTACCAGGTCGCCCACGCCCCCGGCAGCGCCTTCCTGGCCGACATCGCACCGGTCGCCCGCGTGGTGGTGGGCGCCGACCTGGACGGCAAGCGCCTCTTCGGTGAGGCCCAGACCGCCATGATCTACGACGCCGCCCTCACCGACGCCCAGATCAAGCGCCTGGCAGGGGCCTCCCCGCTGCCCACTCGCGCCCTGTTCGACACCGGCTACCACGGAGCCCTGTCCTACCGGATCCCCTCCCTGCTCACCCTGGACAGCGGCGTCGTCCTGGCCGGCGCCGACCAGCGCGTCTCCATCCCCAACGACGCTCCCAACGACATCAACCTCGTCATGCGCCGCAGCCTCGACGGCGGGCAGACCTGGGAGGAGATGCGCACCCTCCTCTAGCTGCCGGGCACCGGGGCGCTGGGGGCCTCCCTCATCGACTCCGTCCTGGTCCAGGATCGCTCCACCGGCCGCGTCATCTGCCTGGTCGACCAGTTCCCCGGCGGCGTCGGCCAGCCCAACGCCGTCGTCGGCACCGGCTTCGACGCCCAGGGGCGCCGCATGCTGCACAACCGCGCCGGAGAGCTCTTCGCCGTCGAGCTCGACGGCACCGTGGTGACTGCCTCGGGCGAGCCCACCGACTACCGCATCGTCCTGACCGGGGACGATGCCTCCGGGGCCCGCGTCGGTGACGTGCTCCTGGGCGGCCGGGCGGCCGGCAGCATCTACCTCGCCTACGAGCAGGCCCCCGAGGACTGCCTCTTCCAGCACCGTGGTTCCCACCTGCTCATGATCACCTCCGACGACGAGGGCGCCACCTGGTCCGAGCCGATCGACATCACCGCCCAGGTCAAGGCCGACTGGATGTGCTTCCTGGGCACCGGCCCCGGCAACGCCATCCAGCTGACCGGTGCGGAGCACGCCGGACGCATCCTCGTACCCGTCTACTACAGCCACGAGGCCGGCGGCACCGGCTACCTGTCCTGCGCCGCCATCTACTCCGACGACGGCGGGGTCAGTTGGACCCTGGGCGCCTCACCCAACGACGGGCGTGAGGTCCTGGGTGCGGTCGTCTCCTCGCGCGACCTGGCCGACGAGCGGGCCAGCCTGTACGAGTCCGTCCTGGTCGAGGGCGCCGACGGCGCCGTGCACGTCTGGGCCCGCAACCAGCACCCCGCGGGGCGGGTCGCCCATGCCGTCTCCCGGGACGGCGGTGCCACCTGGGGCGAGGTCGACTACCACGACCAGCTCACCGAGATCTTCTCCCAGCCCAACGCCATCGCCATCACCGGCGCTCGAGGTGCACGCCGCTGGAGGTCGGCGACGGCGTCGGGTGCAGCGGCCGAGCATCGTCTTCGCCAACGCCTCCCAGATGCTGCCCTTCCGCGGCTGCGGCGTCCTGCGCCTGAGCCACGACGACGGCGCCACCTGGCCCCACAACCGGGTCATCAACCCGCGCCACTACGTCTACCAGTGCATGGCCCAGCTTCCCAACGGCGATATCGCCCTGCTGTGGGAGCGCGAGTGGCAGGGACTGTTCCTCACCACCGTGCCGCTGACCTGGCTGACGAGGCTCGCGCTCAACGATCAGCTGAGATCACTCGTGCGGCTTCCCGATCCCGGGCGCCGGGGCAGTGTGGGCGAGTGGGGGAGAATCGGCCCATGACCAGCCCCGAGCCCCTGTCGCAGCCTCCACGCCCCGGCCCGAGCAGACGCCCGGCCCCGCCGCCGCGCGTCGCTCGCCGCCCCACGAGCTGCTGGGACTGGCCAGCCCCGCCTACGGCGGCGACTACAACCCCGAGCAGTGGGACGAGGCCACCCTCGCCGAGGACCTCGAGCTCATGACCGAGGCCGGCGTCAACCTGGTCTCCCTCGGCATCTTCTCCTGGGCGCGCCTCGAGCCGCGCGAGGGCCACCACGAGCTCGACTGGCTGGTGGAGATCGTCGACCGTCTCCACGAGGCCGGCATCGCCGTCGACCTGGCCACCGCCACCGCCTCGCCGCCCGCCTGGATGGCCACCGACCACCCCGAGTCCCTGCCGATGAACGCCGACGGTGTGCGCCTGGGCTTGGGCTCGCGCCAGCAGTACTGCCCCAGCTCGACCGTCTACCGGGAGCGCTCCGCCGCCCTGGCCGCGGCGCTGGCCGAGCGCCTGGGCGACCACCCGGGCGTCGTCATGTGGCACATCGGCAACGAGTACGGCTGTCACACCGCCGAGTGCTTCTGCCCCGCCTGCGCCCGGGCCTTCCGTGCCTGGCTGGGCTGAGCGCTACGGCGACGCCGAGCGCCTCAACGCCGCCTGGGGCACCGACTTCTGGTCCCAGCGCTACACGGAGCCTGGAGCAGGTCGCCCCGCCCGCCGCCATGCCCACCTTCCCCAACCCCGCCCAGGTGCTGGACTGGAGGCGCTTCAGCGACCATCAGCTGCGCAGCCTCATGGAGGCCGAGGCCCGCATCCTGCGGGAGCGCTCGACGCGGCCGGTGACCACCAACTTCATGGGCGACTTCCCGGCCACCGACTACTGGCGCTGGGCCGAGTCCCTCGACATCGTCTCCGACGACTCCTACCCCGATCCCGCCGACCCGGCCGCCGCCCACGAGGTCGCCTGGGCCGGTGACCTCATGCGGGGCCTGGCCGGCGGACGTCCCTGGATCCTCATGGAGCAGGCGCCCAGCGCCGTCCAGTGGCGCAGACGCAACTCCCCCAAGCGTCCCGGCCAGCACCTCCTGTGGTCCCTGGCGCGCGTGGCCCACGGCGCCGACGGCGTCCTGCAGTTCCAGTGGCGCCAGTCCCGCCAGGGCTCCGAGACCTTCCACTCCGGCATGGTCCCCATGCCGGGCGCGACAGCCGCACCTGGGAGGAGACCGTGGCCACTGGGCAGGCGCTCAGGCGGCTCGGACCGGTCCTGGGGGAGCCGCTGCGGGCCGATGCGGCCGTCGTCCTGGACTGGGAGAGCCAGTGGGCGCTGAGCACCGCCATCGGCCCGGTCGAGGTCGGTGAGCGCTTCGAGGCGGCCCGCGCCTGGCACCGCAGCCTGTGGGAGGCCGGGATCGCCACCGATATCGTCCCGGTGGGCCGGAGACTGGACGGCTATCGCCTCATCATCGTTCCCGCAGTGTTCATCGACCGTCCCGAGCTCGCCGGGCACCTGGAGCGGGCGGTCACCGCGGGCGCCCAGGTCGTCGTGGCCGGCCCCACCGGGGTCGTTGACACCGGCGCGGGCGCGGTCCTGGGCGGATACCTGGGAGCCCTGCGGCCGCTGCTGGGGTGCGGGTCACTGATCACGCCGCCCTGACCGGACCGGTCGGGCAGTCCGATCCCCGTGGCGCGCTCGTCAGCCGCCTCAGCCGCGCCGTCGGGACTCCCGGCTCAGAGACCTGGACAGGGCTGGAGGCCGTCAGTGAGCCCCTGCGCCGGGTCCTGGAACGGATGGGCACGCCGGCCCCCGATCTGCGTGCCGGTGGTTGGGCCGAGGAGCTTCGTGTCGACGCGGGGTCCAACGAGGCACCCCAGGATGCTCAGGCCGGTCAGGACCGGGGGCGGTTGAGGTCGTCGCGGTCTTCGACGGCCGCGGCGGGGAGCGGATCTGGCCGGGCGCCCCGCCGTCACCCGGCGGACCGTGGCGGGGGCGGGAGCGGGCTGGTACGTGGCCGCCGACCTCGACTCCCTCAGCCGGGCCGCCCTGCTGAGACTCGTGTGCGCGCACGCCCGGGTGCGGCCGGTCGTGGCCGACCTGCCCGACGGCGTTGAGGCCCAGCGGCGCGGCAGGTTCTCTTCCTGCTCAACCACGGTGACCGGGCCGCCGAGGTGGTTGGAGTCATGGGCACGGACCTGCTGACCGGTGATGCGTGCACGGGCCATGTGGTCCTGTCCCCGCGTTCGGCGCTCGTGGTGCGAGACAACATGCGGTGAGTCACCGCACGAGGACCTGAGGCTCCTCGTGCCTACGGCGTCGGTGGCGTAGCCTCGGGGGCGAGACCCAATCGATACCCCCGTGGCAAGGAGCCTCATCGTGTCCCGTCCTCTCTCCCGTGGGCCGCAGTTCGACGACGACGCAGAGGTGGACGCGGCCGTTGACCGCGCCGACCGTGACGATCACATTGACCGCGGACGGCCCACCGAGCGGATCGACCTTGACCAGATGGAGGCGCAGCCGGGGGTCACGGAGGCCATCGCCATGCCTCCGGGAGGCGAGGGGTGGGGGTACCTGCCGCCGTCGACGTCGACCCCGCAGCTGGCCGCCTCCCCGGACCAGCGCAGCCAGTACACCCAGGTCCTTCAGCCCACGCCCGCGGCGCCGCAGACGATGGCCATGCCGACGCAGGCGGTCTACCCGGCTGAGCCGGTTCAGCAGGTCCAGCCGGTCTACGTCAACCCTGAGCCCGCGCGGCCCATGGCCTCCGAGGTGCCGGTGCAGGCGACCTGAGCGAGCCCGAGCCGGAGCCGCCGGTCGAGCTACCTCGCCCGCCCGAGCGCCGTCGTACCGCCGCGCTGCCGGTGGGCACGATCATGGTGCTCGCGGCCTCCGGCGCCCTGGGATGGGGGACCTACACGCTGCTGACCACGCTCCACGTCTTCGAGATCATCTCGACTCAGAGCTGGACACCGAACTGGGGCGCCGTCGGCGCAGTCGGCGGTGGCGCGCTGCTGGCCTTCATCGCCTTCTTCGTCGCGTGCACGGCCCTGGCCAGAGCCAAGCCGAAGGCTCCTGCGGCCCTGCTGGTGCTGGCGGCGCTGTTCCTGCCCCTGGTGGCCACGGGGAGCGGGCATCTACTACAGGGGCGGGCGTGCTCAAGAAGCAGACCATGGCCGAGGCGGAGAGCTTCTCCGGTCAGATCAAGATCGGCAACGTCGACCAGGCCCCTTAAGACGCTGCAATCAGGAGCGTCCTTCCCCGGACGGGACGACCTCGTCAGCATCCCTCAACACGGTCAAGGAGAAGGCCGCCGAGCAGGGCGTCGCCCCGCAGGAAACTGACTCGCAGGGCACTGACCAGTCCGGGGACCAGCAGGACGGATCCCAGGACGGATCTCAGGGCGGCGACGGTCAGGAAGGCGGCGACGGTCAGCAGGGTGATGACGGCTCGGCCGGCGGTGAAGGCTAGGCTCAGGTGCGGTAGGAGGTTGGGCTCAGACCGCTGCTGGCGTGCCTGGTGACGCCTCCGTTCTCCATGACCAGCAAGAATGCCGAGCCTGCAGGGGGTTGAGGGCTCCTCCTCGCTTCCGGGGCTGAAGGTCGCAGGGGTAGGGTCGACCTGCCTCAGGAGGGCGACGGGTGGAGTGGGGCTCGCGGTCTCAGGCGGTCACCCTCAGGGTGGATCCGCCTGAGACGACGCGCCGCACTACGATGCGCTCGGCGATCTGGTCGCGCAGCTCGGCCACGTGGGAGACGATGCCGACGGTGCGCCCGCCGGCGCGCAGATGGTCGATCTCGGCCATCACCATCTGGAGGGTGTCGGCATCCAGGGTGCCGAAGCCCTCGTCGATGAAGAGGGTCTCCAGGCTCACGCCCCCGGACTCGGCCGAGACGACGTCGGCCAGGGCCAGGGCCAGTGACAGGGAGACGTAGAAGTCTCCCCGCCCGAGAGGGTCCGGGGGTCGCGGGTGCGCTCGTCACCGAGGTGGTCGACGACGGCCAGGCCGAGCCCCTTTGCGGCGCCGGCGTTGGCTGGTCTCCCTCGGCGACCCGGATGAGCTCGTAGCGTCCGGAGGACATCTGGGACAGGCGCTCGTTGGCGAAGACGAGGACCTCCTCGAATCGGGCCTGCAGCACCCAGGTGGCCAGGGGTGTACCGGCCTCGTTCTCCCCGCGGGCCAGAGCCGCCACCCGGATGAGGTCGGCGCTGGAGCCGGCCGCCTCCTCATAGGCGGCGGCCGCCTGCTCGACGCCGTCGACGGCCCGGCGCAGGTGCTCGTGGGACTCGGCGGTGCGCGCCTGAACGGAGGCGGCCTGCCTGGGCGGCGGCATCGGCCCGGGCGAGCTCGGCGGCGGCAGCCTCGAGACGGTCCTCCTCCTGGCCGCTCAGGGCGGCGATCTGTGGGTCCTCCAGACCCCAGGCGGACCCGTTCCCGGGAGGTGGCGGCGGCGCGCACGGTGGCCGATCAGGGCCTCGATGGCACCGCGTTCCATGAGGGCCGCCGTTGCCTGGGCCGCACTGGTGAAGCCCTCCTCTGTCAGTGCGGCGGCCAGGTCGGCCAGGGCGCTGCGGGCCTGGGCCAGGGCGGTGCGGGCGGTGTCGACGTCCTGGGAGGCGTCCTCGGCCTCCTTGGCCCGCACGAGGAGGGCGGCGGCGCGGGCGGTGACGCTCGGCCAGGTCCCGCGCGCCTCCAGGCAGCGCCGCTGGTCCTGGGCGAGGGCCTCGCGCTCGGCCTCCGTGCGGCTGCGGGCGGACTCCTGGGTGGAGCGGGCGGCATCGAGTGCGGTGCGCTCCTGCTCGGTGCCGGCATCGAAGGCCTCGAGGCGCCCGGCCAGGTCCTCGACGCCGTCGGCTGTTGCCTGCGCCGTGGCCAGGGCGGTGGCGGCCGCCTCCAGTGCCTCCTTGGCGGCGGGGGCATCCATGCCGTCACTGGTGCGCTGGGCCTCCTGAAGCCGGGTGGCGCAGGCGTCGCGTTCCCGGACGGCGCTGCTGAGCGCCTCGTCGGCCTGCCGCTGCTGCTCCTCGGCGGCCTCGACCTGCTGGCGGGTGGCGCCGTCGGTGCCTGCGGTAGGCGGGGAGGGTGCGTGGTCGAGCCGCACACGGGCAGGGCTCGCCTTCGGTGAGCTCACCGGCCAGCGCCCCCGCGGTCCCGGAGATCCAGGCCAGGCGGGTGGCGCGAACCCGTTCGGTCGTCTCCCGCGCAAGCGCCGCCGCCTCAGCGCAGGGCATCGTCTCGCTGGGCGAGCTGGGCGCTGAGCTGCTCGACGGCTAGGGCTGCCCGGTGATGCTCCTCGGCTCGGGTGCGGCGGTCCTGAAGGCCGTCGAGACCCGCGCGGGCCTCGCGGTGCCGCCTCCAGCGTTCTCCACCAGGGCGGTGCGCTGCGTGGGGACGCTCGGCGAGCTTCTCCGTGCGCTGCTCCAGCTGGCCGGAGGCGCGCTGCAGCTCCGCCTCCCGCTGCTGCGAGGCGCTTTCGCGTCAGGGGAGGCCAGCCTCGAGGTCCACGAGGGTCTCGAGCTGCCCGTGCTCGCGACGGTACTGGTGCGCCAGGTCGTCAAGGCCGTGGGGGCTGAGCGCCCCGGCTGAGGGCCGCCTCGGATGCTCTCGGCCGCCACGGGGGCCTCTGCCGCGTCGGAGCCCTGCGGGGCCGCGTCCGCTGCGGTCGTGCCGGTCCTGGCCTCGCTGGGGTCGGCCTCGAGGGCGGCGAGCTGGCGTTGCGCCTCTCGAACCAGGGGCTCAACGAGGGCGGCGGGCGTCACCTCAGCACCATGGCTGTGAGCGTCGCTGCCGGTGGCATCCTCCATGCTGCCGGCACTGGTGACTCCGGCATGCTCGGCCAGGTGGGCCAGTTCGCTCTGGTCGGCGCGGGCGGCCAGTGCGGAGACGGCCTGCTGGGCGCGGTGACGGGTGGACTGCTCGGCGACCAGGTAGGGCCGCACCCGGGAGGCGCGTTCGGCGGCCTGGAGACGCCGGGCGTCGGCGGCTTCTTGCTCGGCGCGCTCGGCCAACCGCTCATTCTCCTCGACCAGGGCCCGGCGCCGCTCCAGGAGGTCGTGGAGGCTCTGGGCCTCCCTCACGGGCCGACTGCGCCCGGGTGAGGACCGTCCCCGCGGCCTCGGCTCGAGCGTCAGCAAACGCGACCCGGTGGCGCGAGGCCTCCAGCACCTCGGCCCCGATGCGGCGGAGAGCCACCAGGTCCGGGGCGGCGCCCGCCATCGCCACCTCCAATACCTGGGCCGGCGTCGGAGCAGGACCGGCATCGGTCTCCTGCGGCGCCTCGAGCTCGGCGTCTTCCATGGGCAGCGGCAGTGCCTCCTGGGTCCCTCCGGACGGGGCCTCCTGAGGCGAGGCATCCTGGAGTGCCGCCCGATCGGCGTCGGCGGCCTCGTCGCCGGCATCTGTGGTCGTAGCGGGGGGCGCCTCGGTGAGGAGGGGGTGCCGTCCCAGGGAGGCGACCTGCCCGCGCAGGTCGGCCGCGGCCTGCTCGACCCGCCGGGCCCCGTCCCGGGAGGCCTGGATGAGGGCGTCCTGGATGGCGTCGTAGATGCCGGTGCCGAAGACGTCCTTGAGGAGGTGCTGGCGCTCGGAGGAGTCGGCGCGCAGGAACCGGGCGAACTTGCCCTGCGGCAGGACGACCGTCTGCGTGAACTGCTCCCGGCTTAAGCCCACGGCGCGCGCGATCTCCGCGTCGGCGTCGCCCACGCGGGTGACGGGCTCGTCGAGCGGCTCCCCGCCGACCTCGGCCAGGTGCCAGAGCTTGACGGTGCCGTTCTGGGTGGTGGTGCCCTGGCCGCGCCGCTTGGCCCGCTCGTAGGTGGGGGTGCGGCGCACCCGGTAGACGCCGGCGCCGGTGGAGAAGACGAGCTCGATGATGCTCTCGGTGTGCGGGCCCACGAGGGTGGAGCGGATGCGCTCCTTGGAGGAGTCGGCCGAGTCGGCCACGTCCCCGTAGAGGGCGAAGACGATCGCGTCGATGATGGTCGTCTTGCCTGAGCCGGTGGGGCCGGTGAGCAGGAAGCGACCCGAGGCGCCCACCGCGTCGAAGTCGATGTGCTCCCGCCCGGCGTAGGGGCCGATACCGGTCATGGTCAGGGAGTGGATCCTCATCGCTCGCTCCTCGCGCTCACCAGGGCGGACTCGTACGCGCTGCGCAGGACGCCGCGCTCGGAGGGCTCGGGGGCACGCCCGCAGACGTCGTCGAAGAAGTCCTCGGTGATGCGCAGCGGGTCGGCCGCGGCGGTGACGGCGATGCGCTCGCGGGCGGTGCGCGTGGGGGCCTCGTGCTGGAATGCCAGAAGGCTGGGGAAACGCTCCTTGAGGGTGGCCAGGGCTCCGGGTGGCCGCTCGCCTTGGAGGATGACGCGCACCCAGGCGCCGGTGGCGTCGTCGAAGGCGGGGGAGAGGAGCTCGGGCATGGTGCCGGTCAGGGTGCGCACCTGGTGCAGGACCGGGGTGGGGATGCGCTCCAGCCCGGTGACGCCGTCGGCGCCCAGGTCCAGCAGGACGGAGGACTTGGTGGCGGAGTTCCGGGCGCCTTCGGCCTCGTCGAAGGAGAAGGGCAGGGGCGAGCCGGAGTAGACCAGGTGCGGACCGGTGGGCCGGGTGAGCTCCTGGGGCCGGTGGAGGTGGCCGAGGGCCACGTAGTCCAGGCCGCCGCTGCGCTCGGCCCGGGGCGAGCCGCCCAGGGTTGTGAAGACGCCGGAGGGCACGGAGTCGACGCCGCCGACGCGAATGTCCCGCTCGGACTCACTCGCGCCTCACTGCCGACGACGAAGGCGTGGGCCATGAGCAGAGCTCGGCAGGCGCCGGCTGCGGGCCGAGCGCAGGCGGTCCAGGTCCGCCGCCACGAGGCGCAGAGCGGCGGAGACGACGGCCTCGTGGGAGCGGGGCAGGCGCGGGCGCGCCGGCGGGCCGGGACGGGAGGAGGCATCCCCGTCCTTGCCCCCGGCCTGGTCTTCTTCGGCTGTGTGCTTCGTTGGGGTCTCTTCGCCGAGGCGTTCGGCGAGGAGGGGCGGGAGGATCTCGCGGGCGGCGTCGGGGTCGAGGTAGGGCAGGGCGTGGACGATGGCGGCGTCGTTGCCGTCGGCGTCGGGCAGGATGATGCCGCGGTCGAGGCCGGCGGTGCGGGCCTGATGATGAGGGCCCTCGCGCATGAGGTCGGCGGCGAAGCCGAGGCGGCGGGCGGAGTCATGGTTGCCGGGGGTCAGGACCACCCGGGTGCGCTCGGTCAGGCGGCGCAGCGTCTCGTCCAGGAGGGCGACGGCGTCGTTGGGTGGGATGGCGCGGTCGTAGACGTCCCCGGCGACGAGGACGGCGTCGACTGACTCGGTGGCGATGAGCTCGACGAGGTGGTCGGCGAAGGCGGCGTGCGCGTCATCGAGCACGCGCCCGTGGAAGGTGCGCCCCAGGTGCCAGTCGGAGGTGTGGAGGATCCGCATGCCGACACTGTCTCACAGCCCACCGACATCAATGACGGCGCCTTGTCGCGGTTAGTCTCGGGTCTCCTGGCCGGGGTCGTTCTCGGTGCCGTTCTGCTCGCCCTCTCTGAGTCGGCGGCGTCTCAAAGAGCATGTCCGCATCCTCGATCCTGCCTGCGGCGCGATAGGCGCCGGCGAGGTTGTTGCGCGAGGTGAGGTGACAGGGGTGAGCAGGTCCCAGGGTGTGGGTGCGGTCCTCGAGGTTCTGCTCGAACAGGGAGATGGCGTCGTCGAGCTCTGCCGGCGTCCCGGTAGGCACCTGCGAGGCGTGCTACGTGAGGTGAAGGTGTCGGGGCGGTCGAGGGACCCAGAATGCGGATGAAGTCGGTGAGGTTCTGCTCGAACAGGGGATGGCTTCGTCGAGCCTGCCCGCATCTCGGTAGGCGCTCGGCGAGGCTGTGGCGTGAGCCAAGGTTTCAGGGTGGTCGAGGCCCAGGGTGCGGGCGACGTCGGTGAGGTTCTGCTCATGATGGGGGATGGCCTCGTGGAGTCTGCCGGCTGCCTGGTATGCGCCGGCGAGACTGTGCCGTGAGGCCAAGGTTCCAGGATGGTCGGGGCCCAGGACGCGGGTGCGGCCGTCGAGGTTCTGCTCGAAGAGGGGGATGGCTTTGTCGAGTCTGCCCGCTTCCCGGTAGGCGCCGGCAAGCTGGTGCGCGCGGTGAGGGTGTCGGGATGGTCGAGACCCAGAGTGCGGGCGACGTCGTCGAGGATCTGCTCGTACACGTCGACGGCTTCGTCGAGCCTGCCCGCATCCCGGTAGGTAGCGGCGAGGTTGAGACGTGCGGTCGAGGCGCCTGGGCTGTCGAGGCCCATGATGCGCAGGGCGTCGTCGAGGATCTGCTTCTTCAGGGTGATGGCTTCGTCGAGTCTGCCCGCTTCCCAGTAGGTGGCGGCGAGATCGTCGCGCGCGGTGAAGGTGCTGCGGTGGTCGGGGCCCAAGACGCGGCTACGGCCGCTGAAAACCTGCTCGTACAGGGTGATGGCCTCGCTCGAGCCTGCCCGCATCGCTCTGTAAGCGCCGGCGAGGTTGAGACGTGAGGTCAGGGTGCTGGGATGGTCGGGGCCCAGGACATTGATGGAGTCCTCGAGGATCTGCTCGTACAGAGCGATGGCTTTGTCGAGCCTGCCCGCGTCCCGGTAGGCGCCGGCGAGACAGTTGCGTGAGGCCAGGGTGTCGGGGTGGTCGGGGCCCAAGGCGTCGCAGACTTGGGTCACGGAGTCAGTGAGACAAAGGGCCAGCTGTGACATCCCAAGGCTGGTCGCGTGGTGCAGTGTCTCGGCGAGCTTTGAAGGCACCTGTGGTTCAGAAAGCAGTGAAAGAGAGTAGTCCTGAGATGTGACTGAGAGTAGCTGCTCGATGAGATGATGGGTTTCGTCTCGCCGCTGGTCACCATCCCCTAGGCGGTCTACGTCGATCCCGCTGAGAACTGATGTGGCGCATGTATGTGCCTCACCGAGCTTCTTCTGGTCATTCAGGTAGGTTTCCCGGTACACGTGTCCCTGGAGCCAGTGAATGATGGTCTTGTCGCCGTCGCTGGATTCTTGGATGACGGAAGCACTCTTCAGAACAGACAGAGTGTCGCGTACTGCGTCGGAGTCGCCGTCGAGCCTCAAGAGCCAGTGAGTCGGCAGTCCGGAAGCAGCCAGGAGGACAGTGCGTCGAGGAGCGATACGGCGATCCTCTCCCGCTGAGGGTGCTCGGTTCTGAGCTGCTCCAAGACCTGTTCGTATGCCATGAGCAGTGCGATGCCGACGGCGTCGGGGTAGTCGTCACCCTCGAGGCGACTCATGCTTGACTCGAGACGGGTGATGACTCAGCCTGTCAAGATATTCGGATAAGGCGTATCCGCCCCATTTTCGCCGTCGCAGCGGCTTGGGCTATGGCGACGGGCACGTCGCCAAGCGCATCCGCGATCCGGTCAGCAGCTTCGCGGTGAGTGTCGCCGGTACGCTCGCACAGGAGGGCGACCGACTGCTCCCGTTCAAAGGCGCCAACCGTCAGCTGCAACCACTCCGGGTCGTCCCAGTCAAGGTGGCGCGGGGTGGTGATGAGGGTCCGGACTCCGGCGCCCTCGGGGATGAGGTCTCTCAGTTCGTCGGGATTCTCCACGTTGTCGAAGACGAAGAGACGGTTTCTCTCATTCGCTGAGCGCAGCTGATCCAGGAGGCGGCGAACAATGACCTCCAGGGGGATGTTATTCGATGCGTCGATACCGAACCGCAGTGCGACCTCGTAAAGGTTGGCAATGATTTCCTTGCGTGAGGCCGCATGAATCCACGCGACTGAGGGCCACCCCTCCTCCTTGCACCTGGTTGCAACCGCAGCGGCCAGCTGAGTCTTGCCGCTTCCCCGCATTCCCATCAGCGCTGTACGAGGCTCGGCGCGAGTGAAGACGGCGTCAAAGAGCTCATCCTGCCCTTGCCGCTTGATGAAACCTGCATCGATCATGGAGTGACTGCCGAAGCGAATTCGCGTAGTGGAAGCGGATGAGTGGTGTGTGATCATGCTGTGGGTCTCCCGGATGCCCCTGGTCGTCGTCCTCAGTGGCTCGTGAGTCTGTGCGTACCCCAGGGGCGGCCATACCGCCCATCGTACAAGCGGACGATAAAGCAGAAGCAGGATTCGTAAGGCGTCGGAGCTCGACGCTGAGGAGCATAGAAATCGCGTGGGGCAACGGAAAAACCGTTGCCCCACGCGAAGAATGCTGCCGCCGGTGAACCGGCATCGGTGAAAAGGACTCCGTCAGGCGGCGATAGTGCCGGCGGAGACCAGGGCGATGATGATGAGGCCCAGCAGCACGCGGTAGACGAGGAAGGACGTGAACTTGTTGGAGGACACGAAGCGCAGCAGCCAGGCGATGGTCGCGTACGCGACGATGCCGGAGACGACGGTCGCGATAATGGTGGGCGTCCAGCCCACGGTGTTGCTGATGGTGCCGGCCTCGGTCACGGCCTCCAGCAGTCCGGCCGCGACCAGGGACGGGATGCCCATGTAGAAGGACAGGCGCGTGGCGGTCACCCGGTCGAACTTGAGGAATAGGCCGGCGGAGATCGTCGCCCCGGAGCGGGAGATGCCGGGGAACACCGGGGACAGGGCCTGGAACGCACCGATGATGAGGGCGTCCTTGACGGTCACGTCCTTCATACCCTTGGTGAGGTTCTGCTGGCGGTCAGCCATCCACATGGCCCCCGACCAGATAATGAGGGCCCCGGCGATCACCCACAGGGAGCGGACCGGTCCCTCAATGAAGTCTTGAACAGCAGCCCGACGACGGCCACCGGGATCGAGCCCAGGATGATGCCCCAACCGAGCGTGTAGTCGGGGTCCTGGCGGGCCCGCGGGTTGCTCAGGCCCCTGAACCAGGCGCTGACGATGCGGACGATGTCGGCCCAGAAGTAGATGATGGCCGCGAGGATCGCACCCACCTGGATGACGGCGGTGAATGCGGTCGTGCCCGCGGAGTTGATCTCGTAGCCGAGCAGCTTCTCGACAATGTTGAGGTGCCCGGTGGAGGACACCGGGAGGAACTCGGTGATGCCCTCGACGATGCCGAGGAGGACGGCGTGCAGCCAGTTCAAAGGGACTCCTGGGGTGGATGGATGGTGGACTCACGGCAGGTTACCGGCGCACGAGGTGGGGAAACGGCCGGGTAACTGTGGTACCCGCCGCAGCGGTGGCGGTTCAGCCGAGCGGCGACACCGGGGCAAAGGCCCGACTCTGTGGCCGCGTATCAGTTTGTGTCCCTTTTATAACGTTGGAGCCGTGGCAAGTCCAGTCCGTGCGATCCCGGCGTGTGGCCGAGGAGTGGCCGTCGGCTGCTGCGACTCACTCCATGACGAGGTGTGCTGCGTGCTCGCGCAGGTACTCGCGCAGATAGGGGGCGGCGAAGTCGATCTTGCCGTATCCGGCGGTCTTGATGATTCCGGCGGCGAGCAGCCGGTTGCGGTAGACCGACACGTAGTTGACGGGGCGGTCCATGCGTTCGGCGATGTCGGCGATCTGTGACGGACCGTCGTCCTTGGCCATGCACACGAGCATCGTGCGGTCGACGTCGGACAGGTCGCGCAGCGCCGGAGCGTGCACCAGGTTGCCGAGGCGCAGTCGGGCGGCGGTTGTTCCTGCGGCGACTGCTGGCTGGGTCACCGTGCCGTCACCACTGTGTTTCCACACCTGATACCCCCACGAGCTGGATCATGAATGGGTAGCCGCCGGTCGCGTTCGCGCACTCCTGAGCCAGGTCGTTGCTCAGCGCCTTCTCGCCCGCGTCGAAGGTCGACTTCAAGGCGTCACAGACGTCGTCGATGGCCACCTCGCCGAGCTCGATCCGCTCGGCCCGGCGCAGGAAGGTGGTGATGTCGTCATTGAGGAGCTCCTCAACGGCCTTGGGGAGGCCCGCCATGAGAAGGCCGATGGGAGCCCCCTCGCGAATGAGGTGCTGCACCTCTGCGGACAGGGCTCGCAGCTCCTCGCGCGGAATGGCATGCACTTCGTCGATCGTGAGCAGCAGACCGGTGCCGTGTTCCGCGAGCCACTGGGTCAGTGCTCGCGCCTTCTGCCGCCAGGAGGGCTCAGGAGTGGGTGCGTGCTCGAGTGTTGCGCTACCGCCACCAAGCGGTGTGCTCAGGCTCAAGGAGGTCAACCGTGAGCGCTCCTTGCCGGCGAGCTGCGACAGCTGGCGAGTGAACTCGGCGGCGAGTCGGTCCATGAGCCCCTCTCGTGCGGTCTCATCAACGACCACCCAGCCGCGCTCTCGTGCTGAGTCTCCCAGAGCGGTGAGCATGACGGTCTTCCCGACGCCCCTGGCGCCAGTGATGAGTTCCAAGAGCCCAGGCGCTCCGGGGCCGTCGTCGAGGCTTTCCAGAAACTCCTCAATGACGCGGTTGCGGCCAACAAGCAACGGAGGCGTCGCGCCCGCTGTCGGTTTGAAGGGGTTGGCCATGTGTGATCGTCTCCACTTTTGCGCGTTTTAGATCTTTTAGATCTTTTATAACTTCGGGGTGTGCTGATGTCTAGCAGAAGGGAATGTCGGCTCAACCCGGGGCCGGCTCAGTCCGTCTCGGCGCTCAGGTGCCTCAGGGCGACGTCGTGCAGCAGTGAGTTCGTGGCCACCGCGTTGCCGCCGAAGGGCCCGGGCTCGCCGTCGAGGGAGGTGAAGCGCCCGCCCGCCTCGGTGACTACGGGCACGAGCGCAGCCATGTCGTAGAGCTCGAGCTCGGGCTCGGCGGCCAGGTCCACGGCACCCTCGGCAACGAGCATGTAGGACCAGAAGTCCCCGTAGGCGCGGGTGCGCCAGCACGACTGCATGAGGCCCAGCATCCCGCGCAGCCGCTTGGTCTGGGCCCACCCCGACAGCGAGGAGTAGGACATCGAGGCCCGGGTGAGGTCGTCGACGCCGGACACGGACAGTCGCCGCGCCGAGCTCAGTGACCGCCCGGTCCAGGCCCCGCCGCCGGACACGGCCCACCAGCGCCTCCCCAGCGCTGGGGCCGAGACCAGCCCGACGACGCACTGGCCGTCCTCGATGAGGCCGATGAGCGTGGCCCACACCGGCACGCCCCGCACGAAGTTCTTGGTCCCGTCGATCGGGTCGATGACCCACTGGCGCGAGGAGTGCCCGGTGGTGGGCAGCTCCTCGCCCAGGACGGAGTCGCGCCCGCGCGCCCGCCCCAGCTGCTCGCGGATGACGCGCTCGGCCTCCTTGTCGGCCTCAGTGACCGGCGTGAGGTCCGACTTGGTCTCCACGGTGAAGTTGCCGGCGTCGAAACGGGCCTGGGTGAGGCTGTCCACCTTGTTGGCGATCGTGTGCGCCAGGTGCAGGTCGTCGCGCCACCGCCGCTGCTTGGCCGGGGGCGCCGTTGGAGCGGGCGGCGCCGCTACCGGTGAGGCGCTGCGGGCGGCTCCGGAAAGACGGGGCGCTGTGGGCGGGGAGTCTCGCTCATGGCACCACGGTAACGGGGAGCGGGCTTGGTGAGACCCCGCTGTCATCGGGCGCGCCACCTGGTGGGCCGTCCGGGGTGTGCCGAGTCGTTATCCCGTCTTGAGATCCCGGATCGCGCGAGCGGTGTGGCGAGATGGTTTTTGTCTTTTATGTTGCGGAAGAACGGCGTCCGTCATCGTGTGGATAGATGCCTTCGATTTGGCGGCCTGTTATTGGTTCGTTACGCTGACAAGTGTGACCCAACCCGGGAGGCTCAATGCAGCATAATGCCGGTTTTACCAGGGATGACGTCGTCACGGCTGCCCTTGAGATCGGTGTGGACCGGTTCACGATGGGCAAGGTGGCGCGTCGACTCGGGGTGAGCGCGGCTGATCTGGGTCACACCGTCAGCTCGCGCGACGACCTGCTCGTGGCCTGCCTGGAGCGTGTTTCCGCCGACGCCACACTGCCCCCCACCGGCCTGAGTTGGCAGGACTACCTGCGCCAGCTATCCGACTCGCTGTGGGACGTGCTCGATGCTCATCCCGGCCTGGATCACACCCTCATCAACCTGGCCTGGGCCTATGTGCCTCTTATATCCGTGGCCAAGCGCGCCCCAACGCCCCTCGTCTCCGGGGGCCTGCGCAGCGAGGACGCCTACCTGGCGCTCAACTACACCTTCTCGACGGTTCTGACCGCCCATCAGCAGGCGGTCGCCATGGCCGAGACCGTCGAGTCCGATCGTCAGCCGGGTCGGGGCGAGCGAGGCATCGACGTCGCCACCCGTATGTGGGACGAGCGCTTCGGCGGCTCGGGTGCCGCCCTGGGCATGCGTGGGCCGCAGGAGCTGGACAGCGGTGACGACACCGACCGTGTCCCCTTCCGTCCCAAGGAGTCCTGGCTGGACCGCGGTGCGATGGCCCCTAAGCTGGAGGTCATCATTGGCGGCTTCTCCGGCCTGAGCGACGTCCTGTCCGCCTCCGGCGCCGGGGACGACGGCGCCTCACGGGGATCATCCCCCGCATCTCAGTCCAACGACACCAGGGAGTCCTCCGTGAACACTCTCGTCCTCGTCTTCCACCCCAATATCTCCGAGTCGCGGGTCAACAAGGCCCTCGGGGCCGCGGCGGAGTCGCTCGGCGGCAACATCACCGTGCGCTACATGTACGACATCTACCCCGACTTCAACATCGATGTGGCCACCGAGCAGGCGGCCCTGCTGGGCGCCGACCGGATCGTGCTGCAGTACCCCATGTACTGGCTCTCCTGCCCGCCCCTGCTCAAGAAGTGGCTCGACGACGTCCTCACCTTCGGCTGGGCCTACGGCTCGACCGGCACCGCCCTGCACGGCAAGGAGCTGCTCCTGGCCGTCAGCGTCGGCGGCGCCGGCAGCGCCTACGGCCGCGAGGGCGCGCACATCTACACCATCCACGAGTTCCTGCGGCCCATGCAGGGAACCTCGCGAGTCATCGGCACCAAGTACGCGGTGCCCTTTCTGTCGGTGGGTGCCCTGGAGATCACCGATGAGGCCATTGCCGGCCGCGCGCATGACTACGCCGCGGTCCTCCAGACCCCTGAGCTCCCGCTGCTCGACATCTTCGGCTGAGGTTCCTGAGCGGTCCCGAGCCTGCTGGGTCTCTGTCGGCGCGATGACCGGCGGGGACCACGGACACGCCCCGGCCCGCGCCACCTATGAGGGGCTCGGCTTCCAGCACTGGCCGGTGGCACGCTACTTCAAGGACCTGGCCGACGGCGACTGAGACGTCCGTGAGACGCGCCGAGGGCCCCAGGCCGGTTCGCCGGTCTGGGGCCCTCGGACTTGTGGAAGCTGCGTGCCGGCGTGCTCAGCCGTGAGGCTCCAGGACGGGCAGGTCCTTGGACTGCAGGACGGCCGCGTAGTCCTCGGCCCGCTGAGTCAGGGCCTCATCGGTGATGGTGAGGATCCCAGTGGTGGTAAAGGGCTTGAGGTAGGTCATCTGGACCATGTTCGCCGTCGCCTGGAGCGGGCGCAGCAGCTCGGTGATCGTGTAGCCGTAGGAGGCCTCGTGGCTGTAGGCGTCACTGGAGCCGCCGGTGCTGACGGCCACCAGCAGCTCCTTGCCGGCCAGGGCCTTGCCGGTGGAGCCGTAGGCCCAGCCGTAGAGGAGCACGTCGTCCTGCCACTGCTTGAGCAGGGCGGGAGTGGAGTACCAGTACATGGGGAACTGGAGGACGACCCGGTCGGCGGTCTCCAGGGCGGCCTGCTCGGCGGCGACGTCGACCTTCTGGTCGGGGTAGATGTCGTACATGTAGCGCACGGTTACGTCGTCACCGAGGGTCTCGGCCCTGGCCGCCAGGGGCCGGTTGACGCGCGAGGCGGACATGTCGGGGTGGAAGACGAGAACGAGGGTCTTCATGAATGCTCCTGTTGTCAGGCGGAGATGGTGGGTGGTGCGCTGCTCGGCCGGGAGGCGCCAACGGCGTCGTGCCCTGGGCCTCCCCGGTGCCATGCACCTGGGGTGCCGGGCGGGCACGGAGCAGGTCAGGGCTCCAGGAGCACCTTGATGGCGCGGCGCTCGTCCATGGCCTTGTAGGCCTCGGCGGCCTCCTCCAGGGGCAGGCGCAGGGTGAAGACCTTGCCGGGGTTGATCTCGCGCTTGAGGATGCGGTCGATGAGGTCGGGCAGGAAGCGGCGCACGGGGGCGGGGCCGCCCAGCATGTTGATCTCGGCGAAGAAGAGCTGGTCCCCGGGCAGGGAGACGCCGTGGGCCACGCCCACGTAGCCGAGGTGCCCGCCGGGGCGGCAGGAGGCGATGGCCTGCATCATCGAGGTCTGGTTGCCCACGGCCTCGACGACGCCGTGCGCGCCGTAGCCGCCGGTGAGCTCCTTGACCTTCGCGGCGCCCTCGTCGCCGCGCTCGGCGATGACGACGTCGGCGCCGAACTCGCGGGCCAGGGCGGCCCGGTCCTCGTGGCGGGAGAAGACGATGACCTTCTCGGCCCCCTAGGGCCTTGGCGGCCAGGACGGCGGACAGACCCACGGCGCCGTCGCCGACCACCGCGATGGTCTTGCCGGGACCGGCCTGGGCCGCCACGGCCCCGAACCAGCCGGTGCCCAGGACGTCGGAGGCGGCGAGCAGTGATGCGATGATCTCGGGGTCCTCGGGCCTGCCGCCGGGAACGACGACGAGGGTTCCGTCGGCCAGGGCCACGCGCGTGTACTCGGCCTGGGTGTCCCCGATGAAGCCGCCGTTGGCGCAGCGCGACTGGTAGCCGTCCTCGCAGATCTCGCAGGTGTTGTCGCTCAGGCAGAAGGAGCCGACGACGAAGTCGCCGACCTTGACGTTCTTGACCTCGTCGCCGACCTCGACGACGGTGCCCACGTACTCGTGGCCCATGGGGCGGGCCTCGTCCACGGGGGGAGATGCCCCGGTAGGGCCACAGGTCCGAGCCGCACACGCAGGCGGCCTCGAGCTTGAGGACGGCATCGGTGGGCTCGATGACGTGGGGGACCTCGCGGTCCTCGACGCGGACGTCACCGGCGGCGTGCATGACGACGCCGCGCATGGTGGTGGGCAGGGTGGGAGCAGAAGCAGTCACAAGCAGTCCTCACATCAGTGCGGGTTGATACGTGAAGACTAGGCACGCGCCTCGATGCGGGTCCACCGCCTGGCAGGTTCTGTCAGGGGCCGCAGCGGGGCTGCAGGGGGACCGGTCTCTGCCTGGGGAGGCAGCGTGTTTCGGCCCGAGGCGGGCGAAGACCGATGCCGACAGTCGGGCAGAGACGCTCGCGGACGATCACGGATGATCGCGCTCGGCCGAAGCCCGGTTGTGGGCGCCGCCGTTCCCTACCCGGCCTCCCCGGCCGACGCCGTGTCCCGGTCTTGCGCGGTAACGGTAGAACCAGCGGGGTCCCGGTGAGCGGATCGGAGATGACCTGGACCGCCAGACCAAAGACCTCCTCAACCATCTCGGCGGTGACGACCTCCTCGGGTCGCCCGTGGGCCAGGATGCTCCCCGGCGCGCATGGCGATGACCTCGTCCCCGTAACGGCAGGCCTGGTTGAGGTCGTGGAGCACCGCCACGATCGTGGTGCCCAGTTCGGCGTTCAGGTCGCGGCACAGCTCGAGGAGGTCCACCTGGTGGGCCAGGTCCAGGTAGGTGGTCGGCCTCGTCGAGCAGGAGGATGTCGGTGCGCTGGGCCAGGGCCATGGCCACCCACACCCGCTGGCGCTGCCCGCCGGAGAGGGAGGACACGTGCCGGTTGGCCAGACCGACGACGTCGGTGCGCTCCATGGCCTCGGCGACGGCCGCGTCGTCGTCCGCCGACCACTGGCGTAGAAGCGACTGATACGGGTAGCGCCCGCGCGCCACCAGCTCGTGGACCGTGATCCCGGGCGGGGCGATGGAGGACTGGGCGAGCATGCCCACCTCGCCGGGCCAGCTTTTTGGGGGCCAGGGTGGCGATATCGCGACCGTCGAGGACCACCTGGCCGGCGCCCGGGGAGAGGACCCGGCTCATGGCGCGCAGCAGCGTGGACTTCCCGCAGGCGTTGGGGCCCACGATCATCGTCACCGCGCCCGGGGTGATGGCCGTGCTCAGGTCCTCGATAACCGGATGGCTGGGGTGGTAGGCCAGGGAGATGCCCCGGACGCCCAGGCCCGTGGCGGGGGCCTGGGCGTCCGCGGGCGCCTTCGTCGAGACGGGACCGGGCACGGACTACTTCTTCTTCGGCAGAGTGTCCGCCACCGTCGTCATGACGAGCCGTGCCGCGGTGGGGCCGGCGTTGAGGAAGAAGGCGTCGTCGTCGACGCGCACGGCGTGCTTGTCGTTGACGGCCTTGAGTCCCGCCCACAGGGGGATGGCGGTCAGCTCGGTGTTGTTCTTGTCCTTGTCCTTCTCATCCTTCGGGGTCTTCTGCGCCCCGTAGAGGATCCAGTCAGCCTCGGCCTCGGCCAGGGTCTCGGAGCTGATGTCCTTGCTGCCGTTGTCGGTGAAGGTCTGGGTGCTGGGGCGGGCGACGCCCATGTCGGACAGGACCGAGCCGGCCAGAGAGACCGCCCCGAAGATACGAAGCTTGTCGCTGGTCTTGCGCAGCAGGGAGACAGTGGGGCTGCCTTCGATGGTTGTGCCGGCCTTCGCGGCGTCGGCCTCATAGGTCTCGATCCACTTCTTGGCAGTGTCCGGCTTGCCCAGGGCGTCGGCCATGAGCAGGAAGTCCTGCTTCCAGGCCTCGCTCTTGCCCTGGGTGACGACGGTCGGTGCCACCTCGGACAGGGACTTGTAGAGGGTGTCGATGTCGTCCTTGCCGGCCTGGTTGACGAGGATGAGGTCCGGGGACAGGTTGCCGATGTCCTCGACGCTGGGGGACTTGCGCGAGCCGACGTCCTTGATGGCGCCCAGCTTGTCAGCCTGCTTGGGGAAGGCCTTCTTGAGGTACTCCGGGACCGTCGCGGCGCCATCGCCCTTGGTTGAGCCGATCGGCACGATACCCAGGGTCAGGGCGGCGTCGAGCTGACCGGTGGACAGGATGACCACCTTGGTGGGGGCCTTCTTGATCTCGGTACTGCCCTTGAAGTGGGCGACCTTGCGGGGGAAGACGCCGTCGGCCTTGCCCGAGCCCTTGCCCTCGGGCATGCCGGTGGGCACCGACGAGGTGGGCTTGACCCTGGCGGACGAGGAGGCGCTGGCGTCGGCCTTCTTGCTGGAGCAGGCGGCGAGGACGGGGACGGCGGTGACCAGACCTGCTAAGGCGAGAGCGCTGCGGCGGCTGTAGTGGGATGTCATGGTCTGAGGCTAACCTCAGTCGTGGCGCTTTGATCAAGAATCATCCAGAGGAAAAGGTGGGGACGTGGCAGAGATCGCCCTTCGGGCGCAACCCGAGACGGGGCGTGCGGCCACAAGAGTCCCTACAGGGGTTGTCGTCATTGTCCTGGCGGTGCTGACCGTTCTCCTGTGCCTGGTGAGCCTGGCCGTCGGGTCGCAAAGTCTGACGCTGGAGGAGCTGGTGAGCGCCTTCGTTCCGGGGGAGAGGACGGTGGCCTCGATCATCGTCTGGCAGCTGCGAATGCCGCGGACCGTCCTGGCAGCCATGGTGGGTGCCGCGCTGGCCGTGGCCGGGGTCGTCATGCAGGGTCTGACCCGCAACCCCCTGGCCGAGCCGGGCATCCTCGGCGTCAACGCGGGGGCGTCATTGTCGGTGGTCCTGTCGATGTCTCTGCTGGGCTGACCGACGTCGGCGAATTCCTCTGGTTCGCCTTCGCGGGGGCCGCCCTGGCCGCCTTCCTCGTCCATCTCATATCAGTGCGCAGCGCCGACGCCGGCCCCGCCAGACTCGTGCTGGCCGGTGTGGCACTGGGGGCGAGCCTGCGGTCGATCACCGGGACCGTCACGATGTACGACTCCGTCACCTTCGACTCCTACCGCTTCTGGGTTCTGGGCTCGCTGGTGGACCGTGATGCGGAGTTGCTGGTGTGGTGGCGCCCTTCCTCGTCGTCGGACTGGTGCTGGCCCTGGCCTCGGGACTCACTCTCAACGCCCTGGCGCTGGGGGAGGAGCAGGCCTAGGCCCTCGGTGTCAGCCCGAGGCGCGCTCGGGCTCTGGCACTCACCTCGATCACCCTCCTGTGCGGTGCGTCGACGGCGGCGGTCGGGCCGATCTCCTTCGTCGGGCTGGTGGTCCCGCACGTGCTGCGGCTGGCCCTGGGGGCCGATCAGCGCAAGCTGCTGGTGGTCTCCGTCGTCGCCGGGCCGGTCCTGCTGCTGGCCGCCGACATCCTGGGGCGGGTCATCCTGGACTCCGGTGAGATGGAGGCGGGCGTCGTGACCGCGTTCATCGGTGGTCCGGTGCTGCTGCTCATGGTCATTCAGCGCATGGGGGTGAGAGGGCGATGAGGCGGGTGAGGGAGGCGGCCGACGGCTCGCCGTCGTTGATCGCGGGGTGCGTCTCGGACCGCCGATCTCCCAGCTGCGGTATCGCGTTGGAGGACAGAGGGCGTTCCTCGTCCACCAGCGGGCCGCCGTGGTGACGGTGCTGGCGCTGGCCGCGACGTTGGTCGTGGTGGTTGCCTCGGTGCTGTTCGGTGCCTACAACATCTCCGCGGCAGACGCGCTGCACACGCTGCTGACAGGGGGTGGAAGCAAGATGGATCGTTTCTTCGTCCTCAACCAGCGGCTTCCGCGCGCGGTCGCGGCGGTGCTGGTGGGGGCGATGCTGGCGCTATCAGGTGCTGTTTTCCAAAGCCTGTCGCGAAATCCTCTGGGCAGTCCCGACATCGTCGGGTTCACGACCGGGGCCTCCACCGGCGGGTTGTTCATGCTCCTGCTGGCAGCGTCGGCGAGTGATCTCCAGGTCTCGGCGGGTGCGGTCGTCGGAGGGTTCGTGACCGCGGCGGCGGTTGCACTCGTCTCACGGCGCGGGGGCGTGGGTGGGGACAACCTGGTCCTGACCGGGGTCGCCATATCCGAGATGCTCTCGGCGGCCAACAGCTACCTCATCTCCCAGGCCAGTCTTCCCAGCGCCGAGTCGGCCAAGGCCTGGCAGTACGGCTCCTTCAACGCGATCTCCTGGGGGCAGGTCAGACCCCTGGCTCTGGCCGCGCTGGTGCTGCTGTCCCAGGTCGTGTGGCTCGTGCGGCCCGCGGGTCTGCTGGAGATGGGCGACGACGCCGCGACCAGCCTGGGACTGCAGGTCGGCAGGGTGCGTGGCGCGATGCTCGGCTACGGCGTCGTGCTCGCGGCGATCTGCGTGGCAACGGCCGGGCCGATCGGTTTTCATCGCCCTGGCCGCACCGCAGCTGGCACGCCGGTTGAGCCGGTCGGCCGGGATCACGATGATCACCTCGGCGGCGATGGGGGCACTGCTGCTGGGCGGGGCCGATTTCCTGGCGCAGCGACTGCTCAGCCCTTTTCAGATCCCGGTGGGCCTGGTCAGTGCAGCAGTCGGCGGGTTCTACCTCATCTGGCTGCTCATGTTCTCCTCCGACCGCCGCGGGCGGACCGGCTGAGGCCAGCGTGAGTGCCAGCGCGTCTGCGGCCGTCGCCCGTGCCGAGAGGAGCATCACCTGCACCAACGCCTTCGCGTTCCGTGCCCTCGCAAGCACCTTGGTCGCCGACGTTGTTCCTTCCGCAAGCCAGGCTGCTGCATTTTAGGAACTCGTGTCTCCCCACGCAGCTGATGGACCTCCGCCTTGAGCTTCGTGAGTTTCAAGCCGACTCGGAGGTCTTCTGACTGTCCTGGCCGGTGGCATGCACCTTCCTGTACCTTGCGGCCCGGTTGCCCACGTCTGTGGCTCACAAGATCGTAGGACTCGGTCACCTCCGCTGTGGTGGTCCTCCACAGGCCGCTTCACGCTCGATCTGTGTCCAGCAGTTCCTCTGAGTACTTCGCTGCTCGCATGGTCTTCTCCCATATCTACTCATGAAAAGAGAATCTCCCCAAATCCGAGAAACGCCAGGCACTCCACACATGCCGGTGGTGACGTCAGTGGTGCAGCTCAAGCAGCTGCTCCAGAATGGACACCACCGCGCCAGGGCGTGAGGGGACGCGGACCGTCTGCCTCCTTGCCCTGACCTCTTTCAGCCCGTCCCCGACAATGACACCGATGTCTGCCGCGCGGATCATCTCCACGTCGTTGGCGTCGTTGCCTACCGCGACCCACGTGGAGACGGGTCGATGGCGAAGGGCCGGTGACTGCCCCATGATGGCTGTCCCTCCCATGGTACCCGCACCTCCCGAGGCGGCCGGCAGCCTCATGCAGACGCTCTTGTCCACCCCTGCCGCGCAGACATCGACCACGCCGTCCTCGTGCGGGTAGGCGACGACGCCGTCAAGGCGCAGACCCAGCAAGTCCTGGAGAGTGCTCGCGGGCTCCGGGCCACCCGTATCCTGCGCGTCGGCAGCCCTCGTACCCGGACCAGCCGCTCCTTGTAGCGGATCAGTAATGCTCTGCCTGATGATGTCCTGCCCCGCACGGCCCCGGCACCTTTTGCTGACGACCGTCACCTTGAGCACATCCTCAGTCGGCACCTGCGCCGGGTCGGTGCACCACGTGCCATCCGGGTAGTCCCGCATGTGCTCCAGGCCGTCCCAAAGGCCCGGTGCCGTCCCGGAATCTTGGCTGTCCCTTCGCCGGGACTTCTTCTCCACCCCTGTCTCTGGAGACTCAGCGAAATCTGAGACCGCTTCAGACACTTCCCCCGACCACGGATCTGCGGCGGGGTCATGGCCCGCCAGTGCAGTGAAAGAGCTGCCCTGGTCCACGTAGAGGGGCATGCCCGCGCGGAAGGCGGCGTCCACGACGGCGCGGACGTGATCAGCCCTCATGGGGTAGCGCCTCTCCTTGTCTCCTAGGCGCAAAAGAGCCCCGTTGAGGCAGACCGAGCCTTCCAGGCAGGTCACGGCGTCGCCCAGTACCTCGGCCATTCCTCGGGGTGCACGCGAGGTCGCCACGATGACCGATATGTCCTCACGTCCCGCGGCCCGCCTGATAAAGGGGCACAGCCGGGGATCGGCGACTCCGCCGAAGACGACGGTCCCGTCCAGGTCTGTCACCACGCCCACCGGGCTGCTCAGCATTGGCCACGCATCCTTGCAATATCAGGAATGACCCTGCTCTGAAAGGTTGACCCATCGCCTGGCGAGCAGGTCACGGGGACCCACTCCACGGCCTCGATCTCAGAGCGAGGGACCGGGTCGCCCACAATATCGCACATGTAGACGAATAGGGTGATCATCCGGCTCCGGTCGAAGATGGAGACGTCATCGTAGGTACCAAAGTAGGTGGCCGACACCAACGAGACCCCGAGCTCCTCATCAAGCTCACGAGCGAGGCAGGCGACATGCGACTCCCCCTCTCCAGCTTGCCTCCAGGAGAAATGAGGTCGGTCGTACCACGCTTGCGGACAAGCAGCACGCTGTCCCCGCGGAGAACGACCGCAGCACACTTGATGACTGGCGGACTCTCCCCCATGTCACGCTTATCACGTCGCACCCGCTCTCTCCCTCCTTGAGCGGCGAATGTAGTGCATATTGAGGCCGATGATCGCCCCGATGACCACCGACCCACCTAGGAGTGAGGCCGCCCCGGGATTCTCACGGAAGAACAGCCACACCCACACCGGGCCCAGCACCGTCTCCGCCAACACGAAGATCGCCACATGGTGCACGGGCAGGAACTTCGGCCCAACCGATAAGCAGACCAGACCGACCGGCATGACCACGAAGCCCTCGGCCACCAGAGGCAGCCATGAGGAGGACTCATCAGGAGCCTCGACCCCGTGCAGAAGGGCAGCAGCGGTGAGTGCGCACAGCGCACCGCCGACCGCTGTGGTGAGGAAGGGGCTGGAGCGGCGTCTGGAGGAGCATACGAAACCACCGCTCATCGACACGGCAGCCAGCAGGGCCAGCAGTTCCCCCCGACCTGCGGCGCTGGACAGCTGTGAAGCGAAGATGACCGTCATACCAGCCAGCGACGCCAGAATCGCCAGGACCGTCGGCCGGTCGATGCTGGCCCGGAGAAACACTCGTCCCAGAACTGCCGACCATACCGGCATGGTAGCCATGATAAAAAGCGTATTAGCGGCGGAAGTGCTCTCGATGGAGTACACGAATGCCACTGATGCTATCCCGAACATCAGTCCGTTACCCCAGGCTGCCCACTCGTTGTCCCAGCGTTGCTTTACTCCAGCAGCGTGGCAGACCCCTGCTGCCAGCACCATGGCAGTGCATATCAGTACGCCGCGCCACAACGACAATACCCCGGCCGGCTGGTCTGCGGCGCGGATAAGGGCTGCATCGAAAGGACATGAGCAGGACCCCGCCGAGCACCACCACCGCACCCTCGAGCGTATCGGTTATCTAGCATTCCCGGCATCTGATCAGTCCCTCCAGGTCACGGCAGAAGGGCATCGGTAGCATCGGCCCAGGAATCATCCTTGCACCCCAGGGGCGAGTACGAGTAGCGAATGATTCCCTGACCGGGACGGATCACCCGAGGATCACCGGCCGCGAGCAACACCCAGGTTGAGCAACGCTTGATCTGCGCCATCTCGGGTACCCTGGATGTCAGTAGACCTCACATCACCACAACGACCTTCCCCATGCCCAGAAGCGCGTCGCCCGACGCCGAAGCTCTGGTCAGTCGGCTGCTCCGGCCGCCCATGCCTTCATACCGCCCCTTGAGGTTGATAAGCCGGCCGGGGTAATTCGCTGCGCTTAGTGCCTCGATGGCCCGGACCGAGCGCACGCCCAGCGGCGCACACGACCACGGTCGGACGATCCCTCATCCAGCTCGTCCATCCGTGCCACGACCTCGCGCAGCGGAATGTGCAGCGCGCCTCCATCGGCTCGAGCGCCACCTCGACGTCCTCACGCACGTCCAGCAGCGCCGGCGGCTCGGCGCTCTCCAGGAGCCTCCTCAGCCCGGCAGCGGAAATAGTTTCCACTCCCGTCTCTGACTCCAAGACCTCGGCACCTTCCTGAATTCGGCTGGCTGCAGCGGGACCGGACGCGGAGCTCCTGGGCGGCCGGCGGAAGACGTCCCCGGGGCCGGGTTCCTGCGGCAGCGCGTCGGTCTCGTGTGTCCAGGGAAGCACGCAGGAATCAGCCCTCAGTGACCAGCGCAGTGATAGTCGGGTTCTCCCCGCACACCGGGCAGGCCGGGTTCTTCGCCACCGGAATCTCCCGCAGATGCGCCCCCCAGGCGTCAAGCATCGCCAGCCTCCCCAGCAGCGGCTGCCCGCCGCCGATCACCAGCTTGAGCGCCTCGGCGGCCTGCATCGTCCCGATGATGCCGGGCAGCACTCCCAGCACCCCCGCCTCCGCACAGGAGGGCACCGATCCTGCGGGCGGTGGAGCGGGTGCAGGCACCGGTAGCACGGGCCCCGGCGCGCATCGAAGACCCCCCACCCTGCCCGTTGAACCCCAGCACCGCCCCGTGCACCAGCGGCAGCCCCAGCATGACGGCGGCGTCGTTGACCAGGTACCGCGTGGGGAAGTTGTCCGTGCCGTCAATGACCACGTCCCAGCCGCCCAGTAGGTCCCGGGCATTGTCCGCCGTCAACCGAGTCCGGTGGGCAACGACCTCAACGTCGGGATTGAGCGCCCTGATCGCCTCGGCCGCCGAGTCCACCTTGGGGCGCCCCACGGCGGCCGTGGCATGGATGACCTGGCGTTGCAGGTTGGACACGTCGACGTCGTCGTCGTCAATGAGCCCGATCGTCCCCACCCCGGCGGCCGCCAGGTACAGGGCCGCCGGCGCCCCGAGCCCGCCGGCACCGATGAGCAGGACCCGGGACGCGCGGATGCGCTGCTGCCCCACGGCCCCCACCTGCGGCACGAGCGCGTTGCGGTGGTAGCGCTCCAGCTCATCGCGGCTCAGCGGCCGCAGACGCTCCTCAGCGACCACCGAACCGCAGACGCCATCGCGAGTGCTTCGGTCAACGGTGCTCACAAGGCCCTCCCTCATCCTCATCCGGTACTTCTCTCAACGCCCCGGTACCGCAGTTCTCAACCCCGGCGAGCCAGGATACGCACCTGAACAGCCTTGATGACGCAGCAGATCTCCCGGCCCTCGGTGATGCCGAGCTCGGCCACGGCACCCGCGGTGACCGCCGCCGACAGCCGCTGCCCCTGCCTCCAGCTCCAGGCGCACGCTCACCAGCGCCCCCGAGCGCTCCAGACCCGTCACGCGGCCGGACAGGACGTTGCGGGGACTGCCGTGCGGCGCCTGCCGGTAGAGGGCGACGGCGTCGGGCGGTACCAGCGCATTCCCCGGCGCTCCGGGGTGCAGGGCCTCGTGGACCTCGTCGCGTTTGTCCCGGTGGCGCTGCTCGCCGACCCACCCGTCAGGGGCATCCTCCCGGGGACGGCCATGAACGACCCTGCCCCGACGGCAGGCGCAATCCCGGCGCCTCGGCGTCGCCGTCAACGACCCCGGTGAGCACGGCCGTCCCCGTCAGGCGGGCGACGAAGTCCGAACGCGGCGCGGACAGGACCCGCGCCGTCGGCCCCTGCTCCACGACTCGGCCACGGTCCAGGACGACGACGTCCTCGGCCAGAGCCGTCAGGTCCAGGACGTCATGGGTCACCAGCAGCAGCGTCAGCCCCTCCTCAGCGCATCGGCGTGCCACCAGGCGGCGCATCTCCTGGCGGGCGGTGACGTCCAGGGCGGCCATCGGCTCGTCCAGGACCAGCAGGCGAGGGCCCGTCGCCAGCGCCCGGGCCAGCGCCACCCGGGCCGCCTGCCCGCCCGAGAGCGCGCCTCCCGAACGGGAGGCCAGGTGATCGGCCCCGACGGCGGCCAGCTCGGCGCGGGCCCGGCGCGTCGCCTCCCAGGCGGCCCACCCCCTGGCAGCGCAGCGCGAACACCACGTTGCCCAGCACCGACATGTGGGTGAAGACGCCCGGCTCCTGGCTGAGCAGCGCCACCCGGCGCCGCCCCGCCCGCACGAAGCCCCCGGGGCCGTCCAGGACTCGTCCGCCGAGCACCACGTGACCGTTCTCGGCGTCCAGCAGGCCGGCCACCACGGAGCAGACCGTTGACTTGCCTGAGCCGTTGGGGCCGATGAGCGCCGTCGTGCGCCCCGCCTCCACCTCCAGGTCGACGACGACATCGCGCCCGGCAGCTCAAAGGCGACCTGCAGGTCCTGGCCGCGCCCGGTGCCCTGGGGCGGTTCGGCGGACGCGGTGCTCGTGGAAGAGGGCGCGTCGCCGTCGGATTCCTCATCCGAGGAGGGCTCGGACGACGAGGAGACCTCCTGCTCGGCCTGCTCCCGGCGACCACTCAGCAGCGCACCGACCAGACCGGACCAGTCCACGGTCGTGGCCCCTGACGATGATGAACGACATCCCGATGAGCACGACTGCGAGGGCCAGGGCCGTGGCCGTGTCACTCTCCTTCTCCAGGTAGATGGCCAGCGGCATGGTGCGGGTGACGCCCTCCCGGGAACCCGCGAAGGCGATGGTCGCCCCGAACTCACCCAGGCCCCGGCCCAGAGCCAGGGCGGTGCCCCGGGCCAGCGCAGGAGCCGACAGCGGCAGCGTGATCTGCGTCAGCACCCGCCAGGGCCCCCGCCCCCAGGGTTCGAGCAGTGGTCTCGGCCTGAGTGTCGCGGCTGCGCAGCGCCGCCTCCAGAGTGACCACCAGGTAAGGCATGGCGACGAAGACCTGGGCGAGCACGACGGCGGTCGTCGTGAAGGCGATCGGAACATCCCAGGCCTCCAGGTAGGTGCCGAACACGCCCCGACGTCCGAAGGTCGCCAGCAGCGCGATACCGGCAACCACCGGCGGCATCGTCATCGGCAGGATCGCGAGGACTCGTGCGATCCTCACCCCGGCCAGCTGCGGGACAGAAGCAGTGCCAGTGGTATGCCCAGCGCCACGCAGACGAGTGTGGCAATCAGGCAGGTGCGGATCGAGAGCCACAGGGCGGCTTGCGCCGACGGCGTTGCCAGCAGCTGGGGCAGCTGCCCCCAGGACACGCGAGTGCCCATGCCCACCAGGGGCAGGATGATGGCGCAGCCCCCCAGGATCGCCAGGACAGTGACGATCACCGGCAGGGGGGAACGAGCGGCCCGCCCACGCCCCAGGAGGGCGCGGGCGGGCCGCTGTACCGACTGCTGCGCGGAGCGCGCAGTGGGGGACATCTGCTTCACAGAATCATGTGTACCAGGTCCCCGAGCCAGACAGGTACGTCATCACGGAGCAGTCGTCTCCGCAGTGGGCTTGTCCGTCTCCGGGGCGGACGTCCCCTCAGCGGTCTCGGCCTGAGACGGGGCGGCGCTGGCTGCGGTGCTGGCCGTAGCGGCGCCCCCGGCGCTGGAGCTCGCCCCGGCACTTGCACTGCCGGTGTCGCCGGGCTTCCCGAAACCGTACTTGGCCAGGATGTCCTGACCGGGTTTGCTGGTGATGGCGTTGATGAAGACCTGAGCGGCCTCGGGGTTGGAGGGCTTGGCGGTCTGGGCGATTGGGTAGTGGTTCACGACGCCCTTGTTGTCGATGGTGATCTCATCGACCTTGTCCTTGGCGGCCACGGCGTCAGTCTTGTAGACCACGCCCGCGTCGGCCTCACCGGACTCGACCTTGGTGCGCACGTCCGTCACCTTCTGCTCCTCGGAGACCGGGTTTGAGAGTGACGTTGTAGGCCTTGGCCAGCTCCTTGGCGGCATGGCCGCACGGGGCGGTCTCCACACAGACCACGAGCTTGGCGCCGTCGAGTGAGGAGTCAATGCCCTTGACGTTGGCGGGATTGCCCTTGGGGACGATGAGGGTCGGGACGTTGGTGGCGAACTCGGTGCGCTCGCCGACCAGCTTCTGCTCCACGGCCTTGTTCATGGTGGGCTCGTCGGCCGTGGCCAGGACGTCGGCCTCGTTACCCTCGGACAACGAGCTGACGAGGGTCTGAGAACCCTGGAAGTCGAAGGTGACGTGGAGGCCGGGGTTGTCCTTCTCCAGCTGGGTCCCGATCTCCGTGAAGGATGCCTTGAGGGAGGCGGCGGCCAGGACCTTGAGCTCGCCGGTGGCCTTCTGCGGGGCACCTGAGCCGCTCGCGGAGGCGGCGCCCGAAGCGGCACCGGTGGCGCTGTTGGAGGCGGAGCCGCCGCAGGCGGCCAGGGAGACGGCGAAGAGCAGACTGACGGCGGCGATGGTCGCGCGACGGGAGATACGCATTGCGTGTCCTTTCGCTGAAGGTGAGGGTGACCGACTCAGGCGCCCTGGGAGGGAGTGACGTCGTTGACCCCCTGGTTGCCGGTGCCCTGGGTCCGTACCGGGGTCCAGCCACGTGAGGTCCGGGCAGTGGAGGTGGCCCCCTCGCGTGAACGGTAGACCACGTAGGGGCGGGTCACGTAGCCCACGGGCGCGGAGACCACGTGGACCAGGCGGGTGAAGGGCCAGATCGCCAGGAGCAGGAAGCCCGCGATGACGTGGAGCTTGAAGGAGACCGGCACGTCGGCCATGAGCTCGGGGCGCGGCTGGAGGACCAGCACCGAGCGCAGCCAGGGGCTGATCGTCTCGCGGTAGTCGTAGCCGTGGGCGTCGGAGAGCTGGTTGAGGACCGTGGCGGCCGTTCCCAGCAGGACCGGGACGATGAGGAAGCAGTACATGACCACGTCGTTGCGGGTGGTGGCCAGGCGCACGCTCTTGACGACGATGCGCCGGTAGATGAGCCCGGCCAGGCCCACGATCGTCAGGATGGCCGCGAAGGTTCCCAGGTAGGTGGCGCCCAGGTGGTACATGTGCTGGGAGACGCCCAGCATCTCGGTGACGTCCTTGGGCACCAGGAGCCCGACGACGTGACCGCCCATCACCATGAGGAAGCCCAGGTGGAACAGGGGGGAGGCCAGGCGCAGGATGCGGGACTCGTTCCACTGCGAGGAGCGGGAGGTCCAGCCGAACTGGTCGGTGCGCCACCGCCAGACCATGCCTGCCACCAGCAGCACCAGGCTGGCGTAGGGCAGGGCCACCCACATGAGGTTCTGCTGAATCGGGCTCATGTCATGCTCTCCTGGCTGCTCGTGAGGGGGAAGGAACGGCGACTGGTACGGAGCCCGGCACAGTAGGTGCACCGGACAGACTCGGGTTGCGCACGGGAATGGTCGGGAAGGGCAGAGTGTCGGTGACACCGACGGTCTCGGTGGGAGGTCCGGCCGCCACGAGGGCGCGCACGCGCTCGGCGGTGGCCTCGTCGATCTGCGGCAGGGTCATCGAGACGGCCTCCACCAGCCCCGCGTAGGGGGAGGCGGCGTCGGCCAGGGCGCTGCGCAGCACCTCGATGCCCTCACGGTGGGAGGACAGAAGCGCACTGGCCACCTCGTCACCGCTGCGCGCGGACAGCTCGAGGACCACCGGCAGGTAGTCGGGCAGCTCTGTCAGCGGCCATCTCGTAGCCGGCCGCCGCCAGCGCCCTGCTTGAAGGCCAGTAGCGCGGCGCCCCGGTGCCGGGTGTCGCCCACCGTGAGTACGTCAGGTACAGGCAGCAGCGCCGACGGCGGTCGAAGACCTCCACGTAGTGCTCGGCCATGGCCCGCTCGCCGCGGCGCCGCGCCCTGAGCGACGAACTCCTCCAGGAGGACGGCGACCTCCGCCGGCAGCGTGGCCAGCTCGGCCTCGACGGCGTTCAGACGCGTCTCCAGAGTGCCCTCGGCCGGGTAGTCCAGCAGCAGCGAGGCCGCCATGTGCACGGTGGCTCGCTGAGAGGCCGTCAGGTACACCTCGGCAGGGGTCTGAAGGACCCTGGGGGCGCGGACGAAGGAGACCATCTCAGAGGTCCCTCGGGGCTGCGACCGCAGGGCCGGTCGAGGCTGCCCCTGCGGAGGAGTCGGCCGCCTGAGCCTGCCCCACCGGCTGAGGCACACCGACCTGCGGCATGCCCGGGCCGGCAGCCGGCACCGGCTCGCGGCGCACCGTCGGCAGCGGCAGGCTCACCGGGCCGTTGTTGACGCTGCCGGCAGCGCCCCTGGCCGTGGAAGGAGGCGACGTCGGGGTGGCATCCGGCCGGGGCGCCCCTCACCCAGGAGGGTCTTGACGTCGTTGCCCATGGACTCCATGCCGCGGGGGACCTCGGGCTTGGCGGTGGGGATGACGTAGCGGTCGTCGTACTTGGCGATGGCCAGCAGGCGGTACATGGCCTCCAGCTTCTTGCCGTCCAGGCCCACAGAGGCGGCGATGGCCGGGTCGGGCTCGCGGCCCAGGCGCACGTCGCGCATGTGGGAGCGCATCGCGGCCAGACGCCGCAGCACGAGCTCAACCGTGTTGGTCTCACCGGCCGTGAACAGGCCCGCCAGGTACTCCAGCGGGATGCGCATGTCGGAGACGGCCGTCAGCAGCACCTTGTAGTTCTCGCCGTCCAGGCCGGCGGCCGCAACCTCGTCGACGACCGGGGAGAGCGGCGGGATGTACCAGACCATCGGCATGGTGCGGTACTCGGGGTGCAGGGGCAGGGCCACCTCGTAGGTGTCGATGAGGTCCCAGATGGGGAGGCCTGGGCGGCCTCGATCCAGTTGTCCGGGACGCCCTCGGCGCGCGCGCCCGCCACGACCTCGGGGTCGTGGGGGTTGAGGAGGATCTCGCGCTGGGCCATGTAGAGGTCCTGCGGGTCCTTGACGGCGGCGGCCTGCGAGACGCGGTCGGCGTCGTAGAGGAGGACGCCCAGGTAGCGCAGGCGTCCCACGCAGGTCTCCGAGCACACGGTGGGCTCGCCGATCTCCAGGCGCGGGTAGCACAGGGTGCACTTCTCGGCCTTGCCGGTGGCGTGGTTGAAGTAGACCTTCTTGTAGGGGCAGGAGGACACGCACATGCGCCAGCCGCGGCAGGCGTCCTGGTCCACCAGGACGATGCCGTCCTCGGTGCGCTTGTACATGGCGCCCGACGGGCAGGCGGACACGCAGGTGGGGTTGAGGCAGTGCTCGCAGATGCGCGGCAGGTAGAACATGAAGGCCGACTCGATGTCGGTGCGCACCTTCGTGCTCATCGCCTCGATGATCGGGTCCTGCTGGAGGGTCTCCATGGAGCCGCCCAGATCGTCGTCCCAGTTGGGACCCCACTTGATGGTGGGCATGTACTCGCCGGTCAGCTGGCTCTTGGCCCGCGCCACCGGGAGCGCCGGGGAGTCCTTGGGTGCCGAGAGCAGACGGTCGTACTCGTAGGTCCACGGCTCGTAGTAGTCCTCGACCGTGGGCATCTCCGGGTTGGCGAAGATGTTGACCAGGCGGCGCAGGCGCCCGCCCGAGCGGGGCCGCAGGCGACCCGAGGCCGTGCGCTCCCAGCCGCCGCGCCAGGTGTCCTGGTCCTCCCAGCCCTTGGGGTAGCCGACACCGGGGCGGGTCTCGACGTTGTTGAACCACATGTACTCGGTGCCCTCGCGGTTGGTCCAGGCCTGCTTGCAGGTCACTGAACAGGTGTGGCAGCCGATGCACTTGTCGAGGTTCATCACCATTGCGATCTGGGCCATGACCTTCATCAGAAAGTCACCTCCTGGTTGCTGCGGCGACGGATGAGCGTGACCTCGTCGCGGTTGTTGCCCGTGGGGCCGATGTAGTTGAAGGCGTAGGACAGCTGCCCGTAGCCGCCGGCGAAGTGGCTGGGCTTGAGCACGATACGGGTCAGCGAGTTGTGCGTCCCGCCGCGCCTGCCGCTGGACTCGGTCAGCGGGGTGTTCATGGTGCGCTCCTGGGCGTGGTGCATGAAGACCATGCCCTCGGGGATGCGGTGGGAGACGATGGCGCGCGCCGCCACGATGCCGTTGCGGTTGTAGGCCTCGACCCACTCGTTGTCCTTGACACCGATCTTGTCGGCGTCCTGGGGACTCATCCAGATGGTCTGGCCCCCGCGTCCCAGCGTGAGCATGTGCAGGTTGTCGAAGTACTGCGAGTGGATCGCCCACTTGTTGTGCGCGGTGATGTAGCGCACCGCGACCTCCGCCGTGCCCGCCTGGCTCGTGGACACCGCGCCTGGTGCGGCCTCCCCGTACAGGGCGTGGAAGTCCAGCGGAGGCCGGAAGACCGGCAGGGACTCGCCCATGTCCCGCATCCAGTCGTGGTCGAGGTAGTAGTGCATGCGCCCGGTCAGGGTGTGCCAGGGCTTGGCGTGCTCCACGTTGACCACGAAGGCCGAGTAGCGCCGGCCGCCGTGCTCGGAGCCGGACCACTCCGGGGAGGTGATGACTCCCTGGGGCTTGACCTGGGTGTCGGCGAAGGAGATGAGTTTTCCGGCCTCCTCCTCGCTGAGCTCGACCAGCGGGGTGCCGGTGCGCTTGGACAGCGTGTCCCAGCCCTCGGTGGAGATGCGCCCGTTGGTGGTTCCCGACAGCGTGAAGATCGCGTCGGCGGCGCGGATGTCGGTGTCGAGCAGCGGCCGGCCGGCGGCCGCGCCGTCGGAGGAGACCCCGTGGTTGCGGGCCAGGCGCTCCACCTCCGGCCCGGGCTTGAGCATGATGCCCTTGCAGGGCAGTCCCCAGTTTCTCGGCCAGGGGACCCAGGGCGTCGAACTTGGCCCGGATCTGGGTGTAGTCCCGCTCGGTGGGCACCAGCTTGGGCATCGTCACTCCCGGCACCCACTCCTGGGGCAGGGAGGACACGTCGCCGTGCGCCATCGTCAGGGCGTCGGGGGTGTCGTGGGTCAGGGGCGCGGCGACGACGTCGGTCTGGGTGCCCAGGTAGCGCGGCGCCCAGGCGGAGATGAGCCCGGCCAGGGTCTGGAAGACCTGAAGTCGGTGCGCGCCTCCCAGGGCGGGTCGATGGCCGCGTTGAAGGAGTGCACGAAGGGGTGCATGTCGGTCGAGGAGATGTCGTGCTTCTCGTACCAGGTGGCCGCAGGCAGGACGACGTCGGAGTGCAGGGTGGTGGAGGTGTTGCGGAAGTCCGCGGTCCACATGAGGTCGAGCTTTCCGACAGGGGCCTCGTCGCGCCAGGTCACCGAGGCGGGACGCTGCTCGGGCGGGGTCTCGACGGCATTGACGTCGTTGTCCGCGCCCACCATGTGGCGCAGGAAGAACTCCGTGCCCTTGGCCGAGCTGCCCAGCAGGTTCGTGCGCCACGAGCACAGGATGCGGGGGAAGTTCTCGGGGGCGTCGGGGTCCTCGCAGGCGAAGCGCAGCTCACCGGATCGCAGCTGCTCGACGACGTAGTCCTTGGGGTCCATGCCCGCCTCGGCGGCCTGCTGGCCCAGGAGCAGCGGGCTGCGGTTGAAGGTGGGGTAGGACGGCGTCCACCCGCGCTTCATGGCCTCGACCATGGCGTCGGTGGTCGTCTTGCCCGCCAGGGTGCCCGGTCCCAGCGGGGAGGCCAGGCGCTCGGCGGAGGTGGTGTCGTAGCGCCACTGGTCGGTGGTGATGTACCAGAAGCCCGTGGAGATCATCTGCCGGGCCGGGCGGTGCCAGTCCAGGGCGAAGGCGTACTGCTGGAAGCCGCTGAGCGGGCGGACCTTCTCCTGACCCACGTAGTGGGCCCAGCCACCGCCGTTGACCCCCTGGGTGGCGCACATGGAGGTCAGCGCCAGGATCGTCCGGTAGATCTGGTCGGCGTGGTAGTAGTGGTTGATGCCCGCGCCCATGACGATCTGGGAGCGGCCGCCGGACTCCACGGCGTTGAGGGCGAAGTCGCGCGCCACCTGGATGATGGCGGGGCCCGGGACGCCGGTGATCTCGCTGGCCCAGGCGGGCGTGCCCGGGACCGTGGCGTCCTGGTAGTCCGCGGGCCACTCGCCCGGCATGGACGGGCGCTCGACGGCGTACTGGGCCAGGAGCAGGTCGTAGACGGTGGTGACCAGACGGTCCCCGATACGGGTGACCGGCACGCCGCGGCGCACGACGCCGCCGCCCACAGAACCCTCGGGGGTGGAGGAGCCGGGCAGGTCGAAGCGGGGCAGGAGCACCTCGGCGGCCTGGACCTGGGGGCCCTCGCCGTGCAGGTCCAGGATGCTCATGACCGGGTCGACGCCCTCCATGAGCAGGTTCCACTTGCCCTCGCCCTCGGGGGTGAAGCGGTCGGCCAGGGTGCCCCCGGGGTCGGCCGGGCCGCGCTGGCGGTCCCACACGAGGGGACGGAACTCGTTCTTCGGGGCACCGGTGGCGACCCCGTTGACGTCGGAGGCCGTTACGAAGCGGCCGGGCACGTAGCTGGTGCCGTCGGGCGAGGGCTCCAGGCCGATGAGGAAGGGGGAGTCGGTGTGGCGGCGCATGTAGTCCAGGAAGAAGGACTCCTCGCGCTTGACGTGGAACTCGGCGAGGATGACGTGCCCCATCGCCTGGGCCAGGGCGCCGTCGGTACCCGGGGCAACGCGCAGCCACTGGTCAGCGAACTTGGTGTTGTCGGCGTAGTCGGGGGAGACCGCCACCACCTTCTGCCCGTGGTAGCGGGCCTCGGTCATGAAGTGGGCGTCCGGGGTGCGGGTCAGCGGCAGGTTGGAGCCCCACATCATGAGGTACTGGGAGTTGTACCAGTCGCCGGCCTCGGGGACGTCGGTCTGGTCCCCGAAGACCTGCGGTGAGGCCGGCGGCAGGTCGGCGTACCAGTCGTAGAAGGAGAGCATCGTGCCGCCGATGAGCTCGTGGAGGCGGCCGCCGGCCCCGTAGGAGACCTGGGACATGGCCGGGATGACGCTGAAGCCGGCGATCCGGTCCGGGCCCCAGGCGCGGATGGTGTGGACATAGGCGGCCGCGACGATCTCCATGGCCTCGTCCCAGCCCACGCGCACCATGCCGCCCTTGCCTCGGGCCGACTTGTAGGCCTTGGCGGTGGCGGGGTCATCGGTGACCTGCGCCCAGGCGGCGACCGGGTCGCCGTCGTTGTCGGCCTTCGCGGCACGGAAGGCGTCCAGCAGGACCGAGCGCACGTAGGGGTAGCGGATGCGCGTGGGGGAGTAGGTGTACCAGGAGAAGGCCGCGCCACGCGGGCAGCCGCGGGGCTCGTACTCGGGCATGTCCGGCCCCGTGGTGGGGTAGTCGGTGATCTGCTTCTCCCAGGTGATGATGCCGTCGGAGACGTAGACCTCCCAGGCGCACGACCCGGTGCAGTTGACCCCGTGGGTTGAGTGGACCATCTTGTCGTGGCTCCACCGGTGCCGATAGAAGGTGTCGGACTCGCGTCCGCCGTTCAGGAACAGGCGGCGGGCGTCGGCAGAGGCTTGTCCTCGACGCAGGTACGAGCCCAGCGTGAGCAGTCCGGGGGCGTTCTCGACCTGCTGGTCGGGCCCAGGGACGATCCCGGGGCCGGTGGTCTGGGAGCCGGTGGTGCTCATCAATGGTCCTTTGGTCCGTGAAGCTGGTGGGTGGTCAATGGTGTGTCTGTGTTCATCGGTGTTCAGCGTGGGGGCGCGGCGGTCCGGCGGGTCGATGGCGACCGGACGGGCACCGAGCGCCCCCCGCCGACGGGGCAGGCGCGCGGGTGAGCCGTTAGCCGCCGCGCCGTTGTGCCCCGTCAGTCGGTTACGGGTGGCCCGGGCGGACGCCGGATGCTGGAACTCAGCCCGGGAACGGGGCTCCCGGTCGGGCATAGCGCAGCCAGCAGATGACCGCGCACACGGCGCAGTAGGTGACCGAGATCCAGAACCAGGCGGTGGTGCCCAGGGAGGCGATGGCGACGCCGACGATGAAGGGGCCCAGGCTGGCAATGGCAGCCGTGAAGCCGATGGCGCCGCCGGCCTGCCGCTTAGGCATGATCATTGGCATCTGCTTGAAGGTGCCGGCGTTGCCCAGGCCGGAGAAGAAGAACATCGCCAGCATGGACCACAGGAACCCGGGGAACTGCGCCGGATCGGTCGGATGGAGGTAGAAGGTGGTGACGGCCAGCGTGGCACCCATTCCGATGATGGAGATGAAGGTCCAGATGGCCCCGCCGAAGCGGTCGCACAGGGGCCCCCACAGCATTCGGACCACCGACCCGATCAGTGGCCCGAGGAAGGCGTAAGTCGCCCCCAGGGGCAGAAGTGACTTGTCGAAGTGCTCGGCCAGGGCCGACTGAGGCCCGTAGGTGTTCTTGATGAGGAGTCCGAACTGTGCGGCGAACCCGGAGAACAGGCCGAAGGTCGCCACGTACATGAGCGTCATGTACCAGGTGTCGGGGTTGGTGAAGATGTCGATCTGCTGGCGGATGTTGGCCTTGACCGGGACGTCCTTGAGCAGGGCGAAGGCGAGAAGCGTGGCCACGATGGTCCACGGGATGAAGAAGACGGCCACGTTGTGGACCCAGACCTGGCCGCTGCCGGCGTGCTGGGGAGCGATCCAGGTGATGCCCAGCAGTCCGAAACCCATGAGCCAGGGGCTCAGCAGCTGGATGATGCTCATTCCCATGTTCCCGATGCCCGCCTGGATCCCCAGGGCGGTACCGGTCAGCCGCTTGGGGAAGAAGTACCCGGTCGAGGGCATGTAGCCGGAGAACGAGCCGCCTCCGATCCCGCAGGCGAAGGCCAGGGCGAGCAGCGTCCCGAAGCTCGTCTCGGTGCTCTGCACCGCGAAGAACCAGCCGAGCATCGGCAGTGCGTAGAGCAGGGAGGACCATGCGACGAGCTTGCGCGTGCCGACGATCGGCGGCAGGAACATGTAGATGAGGCGGATCAGGCCGCAGGACAGGCCGGGCATGGCGGCGAGCCAGTACAGCTGGCTCTCGGTGAGCTTGAAGCCGATCTCGGTGAGCTTGGGGGCGATCGCGCTGGGAAGGAGCCAGACGCAGAAGGCCAGGATCATCGAGTAGGTCGAGACGATCAGTGTGGTCCAGGCGATCTTCGCGGACCAGTTCTCCGGCTCCTCGGGGTTCCACCCTGTGAGGACGCGACCGGAGGTGTCAAGCGTGGACATAGGGCTCCTGCTGTGTGTAAGGCCTGGTCTGCTGGGCGACGGCGCCGTGGACCTGAGGCTGTCGTGAAGATGTGGGAGGGGGCGTGCGGGCACGCGCCGCCCTCATGATGCAGGTCTGTGGTCAGATCTTCAGGCTGGGTGGATTGTCTGAGCAATACAAGGGGAAAACGGAGGGTCGGCCGTGCTCGGGGCAAGCAAATTAAGATAAACTCATGTTATCTAATTGATGTGGGGTGGAGTGAGACCGCCGAGAACCCCTCGGGGAGCGACTCGTGCGGTGAGGGGTTCAGCGGACGCTCGTGCGGACTACGGTGGGGCTATGAGCGAGACCCCCATCGTCCAGAAGGGCCTGGCGGCCCTGCCCGAGCCCGTCAAGGGCGCCGTCATCACCGTCTCCGACCGCTGCGTCAGTGGTGAGCGCGAGGACCTCTCCGGCCCGCTGGCCCAGCGTCTCCCTGGCCGAGCACGACGTCATCGTCGACACGGTGGACCTCGTGCCCGACGGCGTCGAGCCGGTGCGTGAGGCCATCAGGCGGGCGGTGTCCGCCGGCGCGCGGGTGGTCCTGACCACGGGCGGCACCGGCGTCACCCCCAGAGACCTCACCCCGGAGGCCACGGCGCCACTGCTGGAGACCCGTATCGAGGGCATCGAGGCGCAGATCCGCGCCCACGGGCTGACCAAGACGCCGCTGGCGGGACTGTCCCGCGGCCTGGTGGGAGTGACCTCCCGCAGTGCCGACGGAGCCCTGGTCGTCAATGCCCCAGGCCTCGCGGCGGGGTCAAGGACACCGTCGCCGTCGTCGGCCCCTGGTGCCCCACGTCCCTGGAGCAGCTCGGCGGCGGAGACCACTGAGCGCCACCGTGCGCTACGGAGCGGATCGGCCTGAGCGGGCCCGTTACCCGAGCGGCCTGCGTCCCAGGCGCGGACCTCGGCCCAGGTATCCAGGTCCCGCACGACATCACGGGACACGGGCAGCGCTGCGATCCGGAGGGGCCTGAGGCCCTGGCGCACGGCGGTGTCCCGCAGAGGTACGCCGCCTGGGGCCACGGCCGTGGCCAGTGCCCGGCGGCGGTAGAGGCCCAGCAGGTACTGGGGTGTGCTCACCGTCGCGGGCGCAGACGCCGTCCAGCTCCGGCCCCGCCTTCGCCAGCGCACGGTGCAGAGTCGGCAGCACCTGCCAGGAGGACGGGGCGTCGCAGGTGAGGATCCCGGTGAGCCCCGCGACCGGAACGCACCTGCCCAGGAGCTCCAGCCCGGCCGCGATCCCGGCGACAGGCCCTCCCAGGGGAGGGTCCTCCAGCGCCCGCAGGACGTCGCCGGGCAGCGCGACCTCTTCCGGAGCGACGACGCACACGCGCCCGAGCGCGAGGCCCTGTTCCCGCAGCCGCTCCACCCGGCCAGGACGTGGTCGAGCAGGCGCGCCCCTCGGGCGACGACGTCGGGCTTGAGGCTCCGCCCAACCGCCTGCCGGTCCCACCTGCCAGCACGGCGACATCGGCGACATCGGCGACATCGGCGACGATGCGGTGCGCGTGCCGGCCGTCTGCTCAGGTCTCGTCACCGCAGTCACCGCGCACCCAGTCCCCTGAGCGCCCCCCGGACTTGGCCACCACCTTGGCCTCGCGCAGCTCGACGCCGCGGTCCACTCCCTTGACCATGTCGATGATCGCCAGCCCCGCCACCGTGGCTGCGGTGAGGGCCTCCATCTCCACCCCCGGTGCGGTCGGCCGTGCGCACCGTGGTCTCGATGCGCACGCCGCCGTCGACGATCTCCAGGTCCACGCGCGCCCCATGCACGCCGATGACATGCGCCAGCGGCAGGAGCTCGGGGACCTTCTTCGTCGCCGCGATCCCGGCCACGCGGGCCACGGCGAGCACGTCCCCCTTGGGGACCGAGCCCCCGCGCAGGGCGTCGACGATCACCTCCGAGCAGGCCACGAAGGAGCTGGCGCGGGCCTCGCGCACAGTCGGGGTCTTGGCAGTGACGTCCACCATGTAGGCGGCGCCCGCCTCGTCCAGGTGGGTGAGGGTGATCTCGGGGCGAGTAGTCATAGGGGCTCCTTCACATGGGGTGTGGGATCACGTGTTGTGGCCGCGGTCCGGGGGCCTCGCAGGCGGTCCCGACCCGAGGGGTGGTTCGCGAGCTCTACGAGGCGGATAGCGGGATGAGGGGCAGCTCGTCGCCGACCTCGACCGCCTCGACCTCGGCGGCCACCACCGCCAGGGCCTGCGCGGCGGGCAGCGAGGCCACCAGGTGCGAGCCGGAGCCCAGCCGGTGGGTGGGCGTCACCCAGGGCAGGCCCGCGCCGTCACCGACGTCGGAACCGGCGGGGGCCTTGGTGAAGCGCACGGGCACGTGCTGGCGCCGTCCCGGTGGGGTCTGCCAGCCCACTGCCGCACGCGCCGTCAGGCGAGGCCGGCCCGGAAGCGACTCGGTGCCGCCGTCCGCCATCTCCTGACCGGACAGCCGGGCCAGAGCCGGGGCCACGATCGTGGTGAAGGACACCAGGACACTCACCGGGTTACCCGGCAGGCAGATGATCGGCACCCGCCGACCGTCGTCGGCGAGCACCCAGCCGTGCCCCTGGGGCTTGCCCGGCTGCATGGCCACCTTGACGAAGTCCAGGTGCACCGGGACCGCCTCGCCCCTGCTGAGCCTGCGCCAGCATCGTCAGGGGATCGAAGGCCCCCGCGGACACGCCCCCGGAGGTGACGATGAGGTCGGCGTCGGCCGCGGCCTGCCGCAGCACCTTAGCCAGGGCCTCGGCCGTGTCGCCGCTGCGGGCCACGCTCGTGCACACCGCTCCGTGCTCGGCGACCAATCCGGCCAGCAGCAGGGAGTTGGAGTCGGGGATCGTTCCGGGCTCAAGCGCCTGACCCGCGTCACGCAGCTCGGCCCCGGTGGAGACCACGGCCACGCGCACCTGCGGACTCACCAGCACCGAGCCGAGCCCCACGGAGGCCAGGGCGGAGATGGCCGCCGCGGACAGCCTCGTCCCACTCGCCATGACCGGATCGCCCGCGGTCACGTCCTCCCCGGCTCGGCGCACGCTGAGACCGGGGCTCACTGCGGCGTGGATCTCGACGCGCTCCGGGAACCGGTTGCGGGCCGGGATCCTGGTCGGTGTCCTCCACCTGACCACGGCGTCAGCGCCCTCGGGCAGCATCGCCCCGGTCGCGATCCGCTGGGCGGTTCCGGCAGCGAGGGACTGCGGCGCGGCGCCGGCCGGAACGTCCCCGCTCACTGGCAGAACCACGGGCGTCTGCGGGCAGGCGCCGGTCGTGTCCTCAGCACGCACCGCGTAACCGTCCATCGCCGAGTTCGTCCACGGCGGCACCGGGACGGCGGCGGTCACGTCCTCGGCCAGCACCCTGCCGTGCGCCTGTCCCAGCGCCAGGCGGCTGCCTTCCAGGGGCGACAGGGCCCCAAGCACCCGGGCGACGTAGTCCTCCAGGGGAATCATCTGCGCCATCACGGTCCTTTCTCGACGGGCTGCCCTGAGGGGTCGTGACCCTCAGAGCGGACGGTCGCGGGCGAGGGCAGTGCCCGAACGTCGTGGCCCTATCATGCCCGTTCATCCGGAGGTGCCCACATGGGTATGCTCGCGGCCGACCATCCGGTGACGCCCAGCCCGCCGCCCAGATCGAGGAGACCCCGTGACGTCCAGTCCCGACCAGCCCAGCCGACCGCTCCCGGCTTCCACGCCCCGCGTGGTTCGAGCCGAGGTCACTGAGGCTCCCATCAGCGTCACCGAGCTCGCCGACGCCGTCCAGGACGCGGCCGCCGGCGCCGTCGTCACCTTCGAGGGCGTGGTCCGCAACCATGACGCTGATCGCGCCGTCACCGGCATCGGCTACTCCTGCCACCCCACGGCCGACCAGGTCGTCGAGCAGATCGCCCAGGACGTGGCCCAACGGGGTCGGGTGCGCGCCCTCGGCGTCGTTCACCGCGTCGGCGACCTGAGCGTTGGGGAGGCGGCGCTCGCGGTCGCAGTCAGCTCCGACCACCGCGCCGAGGCCTTCGCCGTGTGCAGCGAGATGGTCGAGGAGGTCAAGCAGCGCCTGCCCGTGTGGAAGCGCCAGACCTTCACCGACGGCTCGACCCAGTGGAGCAACATCGCCTGAGCGCCGCTCCACCTTCTTCGCTGAGCCGGGCACTCCCCGCACAGTCGGGCGGAAAAAATGGTTGGGGCTACGCGTAACCCGCCCGCCCTCGATGCGGGCGCGGCGTGGGGTCGGTGCGAGAACGCGGCGGGAGACTCACCCGCCGGCGAAGGGTGGGAGCACGTCAACGGCGTCGCCGTCGGCCAGGGGCGTGAGGGAGTCCGCCGGGGTGGAGACCGAGTTGACCAAGAAGCTGCAGATCGGGATGACCCGCGCCATCTCCAGCCCCCTGCCCTGGCCAGCTGCTCGCGCAGGCCTGCCAGCGTCGTGCCGGTGGGCAGGTCCAGGCGCTCCTCGAGCGGCCTGCAGGCCCTCAGCGGCCGCGGCGAAGTAGCGCAGGGTCACGGAGATCTGCTCCGGACTCGCCTGCGCGACCGTCTCAGGGGACGGATCGGGGGAAGGACTCATCGTGGTGGCTCCTAACGACTCGGGTCAGCCACCGATGGCCGACATGGTGCGCTGCGGGCGGGCGAAGCCGTCGCCCTCGGTCTGGGGACTGTCCGAGCCGTGTGCGCGAGGCTTGCCCCAGGTGGCCCTGGACCAGATGCGGATGAGCTCGTCGTCGTCGGCCCCTGCGCGCATGGGGCCGCGCAGGTCGGTCTCGGTACTGGAGAAAAGGCAGGTCATGAGGCGCCCGTCGGCCGTGACACGGGTGCGGTCGCAGTCCGAGCAGAAGGGGGCGGTGACCGAGGCGATGACGCCCACCGTCCCAGCCGGATGGTCCTGGCCCGACGCGCTCCCAGCGGCAACGCGCCACAGTGCCGCAGGACGACGGTCCGGGCGGCCCACCTCGGTGAGGCTGAATCCGGCCTCCCGCAGCACCCCCAGGATCTGATCGACGCCGACGACGTCCTGGCTGCTCCAGGTCTCGCGCGGTCCCAGTGGCATGTGCTCGATGAACCGCAGCTGCCAGCCACGGCGCAGGCACTCGACCAGGAGCCGCGGAGCCCGCCTCCACGGTGGTGGGCACGGCCACGGCATTGACCTTGATGGGGTCCAGGCCGGCCTCCTGGGCGCCGGCGATCCCCGTCAGGACGTCGGCGAGCCGGTCTCGGCGAGTGATGGCGGCGTAGTCCTGCGGGTCCAGGGAGTCGATGGAGATGTTGACGCGGTCCAGGCCCGCCGCACGCAGCCCAGTGGCCCGTTTCTCCAGCCCCAGACCGTTCGTGGTCAGGGCGATGTCCGGCTTGACACCTGTCGACGTCCGCAGCGCGGACAGTGAGCCGATGATCTCCTCCAGGTCGCGTCGCAGCAGCGGCTCACCGCCGGTCAGCCTGATGCGCTCCACTCCCAGGCGCTCGACGGCGATGCGCCCCAGACGGGCGAGCTCGGCGGTGGTCAGCAGATCCGGGGTGGGCAACCACTGGAGCCCCTGCGCGGGCATGCAGTAGGTGCAGCGCAGGTTGCAGCGGTCGGTGATGGACAGGCGCAGGTCGCGCACGGTGCGTCCGTAGCGGTCGACCAGCTGCTGGGGACGTCGTCGTCAGCCAGGGCCGGCGGCTCCGGGGCCGTCTCCGAGAGAGGACCGGCCCCGACGAGGCCCGGACGTCCAGATAGCTCGGGTAGCACCGACTCGGGTCGCCGGCACGGGCAGGTCCGCGGAGGTCCCACGGATCCTGCTCCGGCCGACGACCTCGGCATCGAGCGGTGCTGGTGTCATGCGTTGAGCATATCGGGAGTGCGCCGGTGGCATGCAGTGAGCCAATGAGGCCCTGAGCTCATGGCCGAGGGCTCAGACCCGCGGATGCCTCCCGCCAACCGGCTGCGACGGGCGTGGATCAGGCGGTGCGCAGGATCTCGACGCGGGCGAAGCCCTCGGACTGCTCCAGCAGCGTGTGCTGGAAGGTGAAGGGCAGCTGGTCGATCTGGGCCAGCAGCGGGTGGGCACATGCGGGGCCACCAGGGTCGAAGCCCTCACCGGGGTTCAGGGAGGAGGCGGCACCGATGACCGCGGCGTGGCGCAGACGGTGCGGGATGGCGCGTGCGTCCAGGGTGAGGCGCTCGTCGCTGTGCTCGTGGCAGCCGCAGCTGGACTTCTTCTCAGTGACGGGCAGCAGCTCGGGGCCTCGCTCATGGGGGTCTCCTTCGAGTGTTTCTTACTGGTGCGTGACGACTTACTCACCGCAGGGCCAGCAGGAACGACCGTCCACAGCGGGAACGGCCGTCCGGCACGACCTGCGCCTCTCAAACCTACCGAAACTTCTTAGACGACAGCGTCGTCAACGACGCGGAGCCGTGTCGGCTATGACGTTCTTGTTGATGCGAGTGCGGGCGTTTCCAGCGCGGTTGGATACGGTTGGGTCGTGGAGACGGACAAGCCGGCGGCGGCCGCGCACGCGCAGGTCAAGGCGCTCGCTGATGACAACGCGGCCGGCGACGTGACCAACGGGACCGCCAATGCCGACGACGCGGCTGACAACGCGGCCGACCCTCGGTCGGCTCGGTCGGCTCGGTCGGGCGCTGACCATCCGGGTGGCACCGCGCCTGGTGGCCCTGGCCCCTGGGCGCCGCCTGCATCCTCATGGGACTCAACGCCGCGCTCCTGCGTCTCAACCTGCCGGCGCCCATTGACGGGGCCGAGCTGGCGGCGCTCCACGGCCCCCTCATGCTCGTCGGCTTCCTGGGGACCGTCATCGCCCTGGAACGGGCGGTCGCCGCCCGCGCCCCCTGGGCCTTGCTCGCCCCACTGGGCAGTGCCACGGGCTGCCCTGGCCCCTCGTGGCCGGTGCGCCCAACGTCGTCGGCAGGGGACTCATGACCGGCGCCGCCGGCATCCCTGTGCGCCATCTACCTGCGGGTTCACCGGCGCGCCCCCAGCGCCGCCGTCGACGTCGAGGCCATGGGCGCGGCCGCCCTCCTGCTGGGAGACATCCTGTGGCTGGGTGGCCGCGGCATGGAGGACGTCGTCCCGCTGTGGCTGCTCTTCCCCACGCTCACCATCGTCGGTGAGCGCCTGGAGCTGGCCCGCATCGCCTTCCTCGACGAGATGGTGGAGACCGTTGTCGAGGTGCTGTCCGGTGCGGCGGTCCTGGGCGCCTGCCTGATGCTGATCGCTCAGGGCTCCCTACCTCGTGGTCGCACCGGCCCCTGCTGGGTCTGGCCGTCGTCATGGCCTACCACGACGTCGCCCGGCGCACGGTCCGCCTGCGCGGCGGAGTGCGCTTCATCGGCGGCCTCCATGCTCGCCGGCTACGTGTGGCTCGCCGTCGCCGGGGCGGTCTGGTCGCTGTGGGGCCTGCAGGGGCTGAACGGGGCCGCCTACGAGACCGTCATCCACTGCATCACGGTGGGCTTCGCCTTCTCCATGATCCTGGCCCATGCACCGGTCATCATCCCCGCGATCGTCCACCGCGCCCTGCCCTACCACCGGCTCATGTGGCTGCCCCTACGTTCTGCTTCACGCCGGCCTGGTGGTGCGCGTCGTCGGTCTGCTGGCGGAGGCCTCCACGGTCTGGAAGGTCGGCGGCGCCGTGGGAGTGGCGGCGATTCTCGTCTTCATGGTCCTCACCCTGGGGCGTGTCCTGACCTCCGGCAGCATCCGCAAGCCGGTCCGGGTAGGACCGCCGGCTGCGGCCGCGGCATCCGGGGCGACGACGTCGCGGGCGGGAGGGCGCCCCGCATGAGCCTGTCCATCGGTTCTCCCGGTACCGGGTCCGCCCCCGCCCGGCTCGCTTCCCGGCCCCGGTCGTCCCGCCAAGAAGCCCTCCCGGCGCACCACCCAGGTGCGTCGCAACGCCCTTGTCATGGCCTGGCTGCTCACCGCCGCCGTCCTGGCGGCCCTGACCATCGTGGGCCCCCTGGTCTCCTGGGGCACCTGGTTGCCCCTGCACGCCCTGCTCCTGGGCGGGATCGGCAGCGCCATCACCATCTGGTCCGCCCACTTCGCCGACACCCTCCTGCACCGCCCGGCCCTGGGCGGCGCCGCCCTCCTGGACGCGCGCCTCTACGCCCACAGCCTCGGCACGGCCGTTGTGCTCACCGGCATCACCATGGGCCAGCAGGCGGTGGCGCTTATCGGGGCGGGCATCGTCATGGCCCAGGCCATCGCCGGCGTCGTGGCCATCACCGTGCAGTACCGGCGCGCCATCGCCCCGCGCCTGGCGTCCCTGGCCCTCCATCACGCCGTCGCCCCTGGTCCTGCTGGCCACTGGTGCGCTCCTGGGCTTCCTCATCTCCTGGTCCAACGCCCACGGACGCTCCGACCCTGGCCGACGGCTTCTACCTGGCCCACACGACCACCATGCTGCTGGGCTTCGTGGGTACCACGGTCCTGGGCACGCTCACCGTCCTGTGGCCCACGATGCTGCGCACCCTCATGGAGCCGGTCGCGCCGCGCTGGACCACCCGTGGTCTGCCCCTACCTCGTGGGTGGCACGGCTCTGGTGGCCGCCTGCGGGCTGTGGCCCCTCTGGCGGGGCTGGGCACCCTGGTCTACCTGGGAGGTGCCTGCGGAGTCCTCGTACCCGCGTACCGAACCGCCCGCCGGGTCCCACCGGCCTCCTTCGCCACGGCCTCCGCCACGGCCTCGGTGGTCTGGTTCGTCGGCTGTGTCGCCGTCCTGGGGGCCCGCATGGCGCTGGCCGATGACGCCGCCACCGCCCGCCAGGTCATCCACGTCCCTGCGCCTGCTCCCCTGGCTGCGGGCTTTCGCCCTCCAGATCCTCGTGGCGGCCCTGAGCCACCCTCACCCCGGTGATGCTCGGCGGCGGCCCCTGCGGCCACGCGGGCCACCAACGCGATCATGGACCGCTGCGCCGCCTACCGGGTCACCGCCGCCAATGCCTGCCTCCTGCTGGCGCTCTACCCGGCGGCGCCCTGGCAGGTGCGCGTCGTCGCCGGCGCCCTGGCCGCGCTGGTGACCTCCCTACCTCCTGGTGGGCATGATCCTCAGCCTGCGCCAGCTCTCCCGCCGCAAGCGCACGCCTGCACCCCGGCTGACGCCGCCCCCACCTCCGACCCCGCGGGCCGCCGGTCCGCCCAGCTCCGAAGAGGAACCCGATGACCAAGACGCCCAACGCGCAGGCACCATCCCCCGATGAGGCCGCCGCTTCTGAGGACGCCACCGCAGGCGGCGCTCAGGACACCGCCGCCAACGGAACCGCGAACAGCGACACCAGCAGTGCTGTTCCGGCTCCCCGGCGATGCCGCTGCCGGGAGCCCCGGACAAGCGTCGACAAGCCCGATGCCGTCCGCCGTCGAGCGGTGACGGCCGGTACGGCCCCGCCATCGACCGCAGCCGACGCCCCCTGCCTGGCGGGGCCGGCTCGACGCCGGGAGGCGGGGCCGCGGCAGCGTCATCGGGCGGTCTGCTCCAGTCAGCTGACCGCCGCGGCATCCTCATGGGACTGCTCACCGCGGGAGCGGCCGTCGTCGTCGGCAGCGTCATCGGCACCGTGGTCAGGGCGGAGCCGCCCAGGACGTCTCGCCCACCGGGAACACCCGTCAACGCCACCATCAAGGTGGAGGGCCTGCGGTTCGTGCCGGACACGGTCGACGTCACCCCCGGCGACCGGCTTGTCATCACCCCTGGACAACACCGCCGATCAGGTCCACGACCTTGTCCTGGCCACCGGCCAGACCACCGGGCGCATCGCCGCCCGAGCCAAGGGCACCCTCGACGCCGGCATCGTTGCGGGGCCGATCGAGGGCTGGTGCTCCATCGCCGGCCACCGCGCCCAGGGCATGGTCTTCCACGTCACCGCGGGCGGGTGTCCGCCGGCGGCCACCAGCACGGCGGGGGCCAGAGCAATCAACAGGCTCCGGCAATGACGCGGTTCCCGACTACTCGGCCCGCCTGCCCGCCGACTTCAAGGCCTTCGACGCTGCTCTGCCGCCGGCCCCCGCCAGCCCCGACGGCGGTCCCCATGACCCACCGGCACACCTTCACCGTCAAGGAGCAGGTCATGCAGGTCGGCGCCGGCGTCACCCAACGGCGCCTGACCTTCAACGGGCAGGTCCCCGGCCCCGTCCTGCGCGGCAAGGTGGGGACACCTCGAGATCACTCTGGTCAACGACGGCACGATGAGCCACCCCTCGACTTCCACGCCGGGATCACCCCGCCCGATAAAGCGATGCGCTCGATCAACCCCGGGAGTCCTCGTCTACACCTTCAAGGCTCCAGCACTCGGGGATCTGGCTCTACCACTGCTCCACCTCGCCGATGAGTCTGCACCTGGCCGCCGGCATGCACGGGGCCGTCATCATCGATCCACCGGGACCGCCGGCCGTGGACCGCGAGTACGCCATCGTCGCCTCCGAGGTCTACCCCTCGGTCCCTGAGGGCGGTGAGCCCAACACCGACAAGATCGCCGCCAAGACCCCTCGACCTCATGACCTTCAACGGGGTGGCCTTCCAGTACCACCAGCAGCCGCTCAAGGCTGGTGGGTGAGCGCGTGCGCTTCGGGTCATGGCCGCGGGCCCTCCCTCGCCGACGCCCTTCCACGTCGTCGGCCTGCAGTTCGACCAGGTCTTCTTCGAGGGGCCTGGACCCTCGGTGGCCCGGGCCAGATCGGCAACGCCTGGTCCGGTGGCTCCCAGGCCCCTCGGCCTGCAGCCCGCCCAGGGCGGCTTTCGTGGAGTGCGTCGCCTCGAGCCGGGCCACTACGTGTTCGTGTCCCACCCTTCGCCGACATGGAGAAGGGTGCTCACGGCGTCCTGGAGGTCAGTCCCTGAGCTGCGGCGTCCCTCAGGCCACGGCTGGGAGCTACCGAACGTGCCTCGGCCCCGGACGACTGTGCCCGGGCCGAAGCCTTGCAATCTCAGAAGTGGTGGACGGTGGATGGGGTGCCGTTGGAGCAGCGCGGTCAGGCGACGTCGGCGTGAACGACCTTGAGGTCCCGGCTCCTCGTGGATGGGCTGAGTCGAGCCGATCTGGCAGCCGTCAGGGCCCAGTGGGCAGGAACTTGAGGCGCTTCGTAGGGCAGCTGGTCGGGGCCGACGACGGCCCTTAGGAAACCCCTCGTGCATGGTGCATACCAGGTCGCGCGGCCGGTGGTTGCGCGTGATGAGCGGGCAGGAGCGCAGGACGACGGTGTCACTGGAGACCTCCGGGGCGTAGCTTTCATGACCGCCAGGTAGGGGATGAGGGCGGTGACCCGGTCCACCTGCTCGCCATCGACCGTGGGCTCTGGCAACGGTGCCGGGGTCAGCTCTGGCCCAGCGGTGACCGATCTCCAGAGCGGTGGCTCAGGCTCTCGCCCTCGCCCAGGGTGTCGGCGATCGCGTCGAGCAGCAGCAGGTAGGCGTCGACCATCTGCTGGGGTCAGCCGTTGAGGCGTAGCGCAGGGCCGGGCGGCCCCGCTTGCCCGTCGGTTTGCGGACACCGTGACGAATCCGGCGTCAACCAGGGGCGTCGAGGTGCTCACGAACAGTGTTGTGGTGCAGGGTTGAGTGCGCTGGCGACCTGAACGGCCGTCATCGCGTCGTTTGAAGCCTCCACGACCTCCAGGACGCGCGGCGCGCCGCAGAGAGGTTGGCGCGTGCGGACAGGTCGCCCAGGGCGGGACGTGGGAGCGGGAGGGAGTCGGACGGTTGTGCATGTCATGAGACTATCGCGCTTTCGCTTGGGGAACCGTCAAAATCGGTGTGTAGTTGAATCCCTGCAACGGCTCTGTGATGTGAGTTTCTAGCACATGATGTCCAATAGTGAGTCCATTGAAGCGTGAAAAAGCTCAGTACTGACGCTGTTTTTGTCGGGTCGTCGCCCGGTGGCGGGACAAACGACCCTCAGGGAGAAGGATCCCGCTGTCGACGAAATTGTGACGCTCCCGGAAGGGCGCCGCCCGTGCTCAGGGGTGCTTCAGGGGCGGCTGGGATCCTCGGCCTCCAGCGAGGGCGCCAGCAGCCGGCGGAAGGACTCCACCCGTGCGCGTCGATCCTCGGGAGCCACCGAGGCTCCCGGTGCGGCCGGACCCGTCGGGCTCGTGCCGGCCCATGCGTCCAGGGCGCAGTCGACGACGTCGTCCTCGTGGGTGCACCCGCGAGGACAGTCCTCGGCCACGGAGGCCAGGTCCGGGAAGCTCGAAGGACGTCGGCGCTGCCGACGTGGGAAACCCCGAAGGAACGCACGCCGGGGGTGTCGATGACCCAGCCGCCCCCGGGCAGCTCGAGGGCCTGAAGACTGGTGGAGGTGTGGCGACCTCGGCCGGTGACCTCGTTGACGTGTCCGGTGGCGCGGTCGGCTCCGCACGAGTGCGTTGATGAGCGTGGACTTGCCGACTCCCGGAGTGGCCCACGAGTACCGAGGATGCGCCGTTGAGCGCCTGGCGGACCGCCTCGACGCCGTCGTCGGGCCGTTGGTTCCCCACCGGTCTGGGAGGGCTCGGTCCCGGCGATGTGGGGGCTCGAGTCTCGTGGCCAGGCAGCGCACGCCCAGGGGCCGTAGAGGTCCGTCAGCGGGGCGGCGTCGGCCAGGTCGGTCTTGCTGAGCACGATGAGCGGCTCCATGCCGGCGTCGTAGGCGGCCACGAGGTAGCGGTCGATCAGCGTGGGCGCGGCTCGGGGTCGGCCACGGCGGTGACGATGACGAGCTGGTTCGCGTTGGCGACGATCCCCTCTCGGTGCCGGCGGTGTCCCCTGTCCCTCGGCGCTGCGGCGCAGCAGGGTGGTGCGCCCTCGATGCGGACCATGCGCGCCAGGGTGCCCTGCGGCCGCTGGTGTCCCTCGACGACGGCGACCCGGTCGCCGACGACGACCCTGCCCCGACCGAGCCTCGCGGGCCTTCATGGCGGTGATGTTGCCGCTGGAGTCCTCGGTGAGGCCCGGCTCGTCCAGGCGGATGCGGTAGTGGCCGCGGTCGATGCGGGTGACCATGCCCAGGGCCGCGTCGGCGTGGCTGGGTCGCTGCTTGCGTGCGGGCGTGAGCCCCGACCGGGGCGGACCTCACGCGCGGGTCGTCGGTGCCGATGTCGCGGCGAGCCATCAGGCGCCATCTCCCGGGGCGTCAGCTGAACGTGTGCCCCAGCGGTCGCTCCGGTGCGGTCCCCACAGGCGGCAGTGGCCAGCATGGCGGCCCACAGGTCCGTGAAGCCGGGCAGCGTCTTGGAGGTGCACTCGACGCTCGTCCAGGGCCTCACCCCGTCCACGCTCAGGCCGATGATGGCGGGCGAAGGTGGCCATCCGGTGGTCGGCGTAGGAGCGCAGGGCGGCGCCGTGCAACGGTGCGGGGCGGATAATGAGCCCGTCGTTGCCTCCTCCGCCTCCCGCCCAGGAGGCGGGATCTGGGCGGCCAGGGCCGCCAGGCGGTCGGT
>BNJV01000142.1_pt1 | contig 116071 bp, 203 predicted proteins | sample 8540591 | NCBI WGS metagenome assembly BNJV01 (sample SAMD00202457, study PRJDB9452) | human saliva metagenome | host: Homo sapiens
TTATATACGCAGAGTAATGAAAAACTCTTGCTTAAATTTAACTATAACTTAATATATTCGAAAAACAGATTACTATGCAATTGGGTTGAGGTAGAAATCAGATTGACACACCTCCTTTCTGATATCAGAGTGAAGGCTGCGGCAATAAAGAAATTATATTATAAAGCCAAAAAGAATAGAAATTCTTGAAAAATCATTTTTGTTGTGTAAAAATGAGATTTTACTCCGATTTAATATATTTTATTGACAAATTGCACAAATTATGCTAAACTAACCATGTCGACAGGAGAGAAGGAGACGAATTATCTTCGTACCGAAATAAATCGGATATCTTGCTTTTATTGTTTATGGGGATGGTATAGAGAAAGATAACATACACGCATTTTTACTTATGTATATGCCTTGTAATGTTATCTTTTTTTCTTTTGTATTTTTCACTAATAAAAAGAGAAAAATATGCCGAAATAAGTATTGTAGCTGTTAATGATTAAAAAGAGGTGCTTATGCAGGTAAAATGGTTTTAAAAGATAATACAAAAAGTACTTGATTTAGGACTTAAAGAGGTAGGAAAAGAAGTTAAAGAGACAGAATCTGCTAATGAGAAAATCAGCCTTGAGAGGCAGTTTAATAAAAATATAAGAACTAAGATTATGACCCTACGGAGATACTGTAAATAAGCTTAAATGTGAGGACAGGGAAGTTGCAGATTTTTAAGGAAGAGGCCGAAAAAGACGGAAGTTCTGGAGTATAATGCTAAAACTCTCACTCCGGAAGTAATGAAGAACCTTGAAGATGAAGGAGTGTCAGCAACGGATTCAGATGCAGATTTGGTCAAAAAAAGTATAGAAAACATCGTTGCAAATAGAGAAATGCGAAAAAGAAAAATCTTGCAAAAGCAGGCTGAGAAACTTAGTGAAGATGCAGATGATATAAGAAAAATTTCATATTCAACCGAAGGGAATCCTGAACTTGCCAAGCAGCTTGAACGCTCAGGTATGGCAGTGACTAAAGAAAATATTGCAAAAGCTTAGTGAGGCAGTAGATTTCGCTAAGAGAATTGTAAATAATATGAATGAACCTGCTATAGGACATATGATAGAGACGGATTTGCCTGAAAACCATATCTAACCTTTACATGGCAGAATACAGTGAGGCACAGGGTGGAAAAAGTTGAATCAGTAGAAAGTGAAGAAACATGGGCTAAAAATTGAGAACCAGGCAGCTAATCTTTTAGAGAACCAAGGGTAGATGCTGATAAAGAAAGCCTTAATGCGGCAAAATGGCTGTTACCAAGGGGATAGAAATTACACCGGCCAGTGTTGCTAAATTTTTAAGCCTTAATGAACTTAAGACTGAGGTTAAAAGTACAGGGAGGAATAGAAAACTTAACTAAAAACTTGCAGCAGGCCTTTCAGAGGAAAAGATACAGGCAGTATCGTTGTAGGAACTGCCAATAATAGCAGGCAGGCTATGTAGTTAATTATTTTTAAACGCACTACAGAGATTTCAGTTACAGAAATAAGCCAGAGAAGAAATCTTGAAGAAATAAGGCTTAAGCTTACAGAACAATCCGCCTTAAATATGCTGAATAAGGAATAAAAATAGATGTAACAGACCTCAAGGGCTTGGTTTTGAATTTAAGAAAAGAAGAAGACAGCTATTATAAGGCTCTGCTTGATGGAGCTAAAACTCTGGAGAATGATGATTTTAGTGAGACTAAGAAGATTGATGCTGCAGCAAATCAGATAGAGATTTTTAGAAGTGTAGTTTCAATCCGTTCCTATGCAATTACAAGGGAATACACATCGGATTATAAAGCAGGGGCGGTATCAGAAACCCTATAGACAAGAAACAAAGATTACCCTTGCTGCCTATCATCAGGCAGGTCTGGCTTATGAAAAAGGAGCTACGGAAATAAGGGCTGATTTAGAGACAGTGTTAAGAAGGCTTTTGGAAATATTGATGAAGTATTGAATGAGAATAATTTAGAATTAAATGATGCAAATAGGATGGCGGTAAAAACTTTTAGCCTATAATAAGGCAGAAGTTACTGTAGAATCAGTTACTAAGATGAAGGCAGCAGCGGCTCTTACAGAGAATACCTTAAAAGAGCTGAAACCTGCCACTGTTGCAGGTCTTATCAAATCAGGCATAAATCCGCTTGATATGGAGATGGAAGAACTTTTAAGTGTTGCAAAAAGATATAAATGAAAAATTATTCCAAATGATGAAAAGTATAGCCGTTATCTTTATAATTTAGAAAAATGGAGACATAGATGAGACTGAAAGAGAGGCATATATAGGAATTTACCGCTTACTTAATCAGATTGAAAAAGGAGATAATGCGGCAATAGGAAGTGTAAAGCCTTGCCAGTCAAAGTCTTACTCTTAGAAATATGCTATCAGCCATTAGGACAGGAAAGCTTCGTGGTTTTTAATGAAAAGGTGGACGAAAGCTTTGGAGAACTTGAGCAGTTACTCGGCGGTGGAGGAAAGATAGACAGTCAGGTAGATGCGGCTTTATGCAAAACTGCTTGCAGGAGAACTTAAGGAAAAGTCTTCAGAAGTGGACATCGATTATTATGAAACCAAAGAAACTGAAATATTAGAGATATACAGACTACTGATGTAGAAAAATATTGGATGCAGGCTGAAATTACTTTTTCAAATTTATCAGCACTAGATAAATATTACAAAGGGTAGAAAAATCTCTTAGGTCTTGTTTCTGAAATGACGGATGAAGATAAGAGTGAAGTAAATGAGCTTTCATCTAAGTTTATAGATGAATTTGATGGAGAGCGTTTTGCTGCTGAGAATGAAAAGGCAGTCACGATGCTCTTAGCAAAAAGTTACTAAAAATGATGGAAACTGAGGATGTAAAGTTTTGACAGATTTAATGGACTTATGTCAATAAAGAGAACTATAGCACTTTCAGTGAAGAGGGTGGAAAGTAAAACATATGATATACCGTTTATTTATGATGAGGATAAGCTTTGCAGACCTGTCAATTACCTTAAGGAAAGGAAGTTCTGAAGCGGATAAGGGCAAGGTGGGTATTATACTTGCTACACATGAAGGAAGAATTACTTCAGAATTTAGGATTGTCAGTGAAAAGGATTACAGGATATTTTTAAAAGCTGAAACAAGAGAAAATCTTGACAGCCTGAAAGTTAATGAAGAGATATCTTAAAAGACAGCTTTCTGAAATGAAGCTGGAAATAGGAGAAATTTCATATCATTTGGGCTTAGGCACTTCACAAATTACAAATTCTGACGATATATATAATGATAATGTTAAAAATATCTGATATATATAGAACTGCCAAAGTGGTAACTACACATATGTTAAAAAGTTCTTGGAGTCAGAGAATAGAGGATGAGGACAGAAAATGAGAATAAACAATAATATTTCAGCACTTAGGGCAAATACAAATCTCAGCAGAGTAAACAAGAGGTTATCTCAGAGTACAGAGCGCCTTTCTTCAGGATATAAAATAAAATGCGGCGGCTGATGATGCAGCAGGTTTTCCATTTTCAGAAGAATGCGTACACAGATAAGGTCTTGAGCGTGCATCGCAGAATTCTGCTGATGGAATTTCAGTTATCCAGACTGCTGAGGGAGCACTGAATGAAGTGAGTGCCATGCTTGGCAGAATGAAGGAACTTGCTGTACAGGCAGCCAATGATACGAACTCCGGTGAAGATAGAGATGCTATACAGGCAGAAATAAATCAGCTTAGTGCTGAAATCGACAGAATTTCTGCAGATACTGATTTTAATACAAAGAATCTGTTAAATGGTGAATCAAGCAGAAGGGCTGCTACCAAGAACAGTGGAGTAGAGGTTATTAATTCTACAGAATCAGTACCTAATGGTAAGTATAAGGTTACGGTTGAAGCAGATCCCTAAAAAGGCCGTATACACAGGCGGTTCTGTGAGTGGCAGTGATTTTAATGAAGACTCTACTATAAAGGGAAGGGTTGTAATAAATGGTGAAGTGATAAATATTAACCCGGGAGAGTCAGCTGAAACTGTATTAAACAAACTTAGAGTAGGTGCTGAAAGAGCCGGACTTAGCCTTGCAGGCAATGGCGGCGGCCCGGATGCTGATGGAGAAGAGTTATACGGGGATATACTCCGGGAGAACTTGAGGATGGAGCTGAGTTACTTTTTGTATCAAAGAAATATGGAAGCCAGGCTAAAATAGATATAAGTATAGAAGGTTCTGAAGTTAGAGATAAAGAAGGCAATGTAGTTGCAACGGCAGAAGAGAATAAGACAAATCTTGCCGCCGCCCTTGGACTTCCTGAAAAAATGGAGCCTGCAGATGTAAAAAGAGGAAAAGATGCAAAGGTAAAACTTGATGAAGGCTTTGAAAAGAACAGCTACGGTGAGGACAGAGGCGATAAGGTAGTAATTAAGGATAAAAGGCGGCTTTGAACTTGAACTTAAGGTAAAGGATTATACTACTGAGAGCGACAAGGGTGGAGAAGCGGATTTCACTGTATTAGATGCAGGGTATATGACTTTACAGGTAGGTGCCAATACCGGGGAAGACTTTTGATGTAAGCATAGACAGGATAGACAGCGAAACCCTTGGACTTAAAGGATTGAATGTTAGAAGCAATGCAGAAGCGGAAAATGCTATATCAAGGATAGATGCAGCTATAAGCAGAGTATCGGCTGAAAGAGCTAAGCTTGGAGCTTATCAGAACAGGCTTGAACATACCATATTAAGTGTGGATGAGACAACAGAGAACATGACAAGTGCATTCTCAAGAATAATGGATACTAATATGGCAGAGGAGATGACAGAATATACCCAGCAGCAGGTACTTTCACAGGCGGGAACAAGCGTTTTGGCACAGGCAAATGAAAGACCGAATACAATACTTACGCTGTTACAGAGTTAAGGAGGAAGCCTGATTGAAAGCCGAATCTATAAAAATTTATACGAGAAGAATAACTTCTGCAAATAAAAGTGAGCTAATTGTGATAATATATGATATAATAGAAGAAAATCTCACTTTAGCAGAAGAGGCACTCCTTGAAGGTAATAGAGAAACATTTAAGAAAGAGTTAAAACAGGCAGTTTCCTTTGTAAAAAGAGCTGCTGGTAAACTTAGATATGAATTATGAGGTCAGCAAGAATCTTGCAAGCCTTTATATCTATGTAAGTAGATGCCTCAACTTTGCACTGGTGAGTGGGAAGAAAGAGGAGATAGAAGCCGCAAGGAAGGTTGTAGTAAAAAGCTTGGAAAGAGTTTTTGAGAGGTGGCTAAGACAGATAAGTCAGAATCTGTTGATGGAAAATGCACAACAGATTTATGCAGGAATGACTTATGGAAGGGCGCAATCTGGATGAAACACTGATTAATCCGGCTTTTTGAAAACCGAGGGCTTTTTGGCCTGAATCAAGGACTTAACTAAATATATGATAATATTATATTATACATATGTTTGTTTTTACGATGATTATAATATCTAAAAATAGTTCACCTAGAGGCCTCCACAAGTTCGGGGAAGGTCTTTAAAGTGAACTCTTTTTGTTGAACAGGATATTGTGCAAGAGAATGTAACTAGTGGTGCCATAGTGACAGTGAGTTTTGCTATGACAGGAGTGGATAAAAATCAAAAACTGACACATACAATATATTATTCTACAGCCAGAACAGGGAGTGATTGGGGCAAAATAAAACTGAAAAGTACAAGTGTAAGCGTGAGGAGAAGATAAATGTAAGAGTGCCTAATTCAGGATATTATTATTTTAAAATAGTTTCTAAAAATGGTAAAAACTGCTGAAAAACTTATGGAAGAACCTGCTTACGTATCAGGGGATAGATATGTTTCAGGAGTTAAATATCTTACAGATACCACAAGGCAGCCGCTGGTACAGGGTATAACGGGAATCTATGTGGATGATGTGGCAGAGATAAGCTGGAGCGGTGTGGATAATGGGAACTATGTGGTAGGATTTTATAACAGTGATACAATGGAAGAAATTTCAAAAATTACACAAAAAGAAAATACTTTCAGTACTGAAATACCTAAAGAAATAAAAAAATGTGGCCTATTATGTGGCAAATGTAAATGATAATGGAAATAATGGAGATTTTATGCTTTATGACCTGCCGGATAGGAACAGCCCTAATGCCATGGTCAGATTTCCTATGAAGAGCATAGTGAATAATGAGGAGGTTTCCATAGATGTACTTTTTGCAGGAGAGTGCAGGGTAAACATCAGTGTGAATGACAGTATGGAAATAGATAACTCGGAGGCAAGCGGTACTTACACCTTAATACTTCCAGAGGGAAATGTAGAAAATACTTTGTAAGTGTTACTGACACTGCAGGTAATATCAGAAACTATACAAAGGAACTGGATGTTGATACTATAAAGCCTCAGCTAAACCTGGACAAGGTAATAGATGGAGCAGCAACGACTGATGATAATATAGAAATTACAGGGGAATGTTCTGAGGATGTTACTCTTATATTGAATGGACAGAGCAAGAAGGCTAAAAAGGGAAATTTTAGCTTTATACAGAGGCTTAGCATAGGAGAAAATGATATTAAATTGCAGGCTGTGGACAGTGCAGGAAATAAAAGCAGCGTGAGAGCTGTAATTACAAGGGAAACCGAACATAAAAGAAGCATGAAGGCGACAGCACTTGTAGGCAGTACATTTGGGATTATCTTACTGGCTTATATAGTTACTTTTAGTGGATGGATTGCAAAGAAAAGGAAAAATTGATATAGTTGACAAAAAGACGATTAGGAAAGTAGACTTAAAAGGCAAACCTATAAAAAGACAGGAGAGAAAAATGTCAGAGAAAAACCATATTATATTACAACAGCGATAGCTTATACATCAGGAAAGCCACATATTGGCAATACCTACGAGATTATTCTTGCAGATGCAATAGCCAGATTCAAGCGTAAAGAAGGCTATGATGTGAGGTTTCAGACAGGAACAGATGAACACGGACAGAAGATAGAGACTAGGGCGATAGAAGCGAGACAGACACCTAGGAATTTGTAGACAGTGTAGCCGCAGAGGTTAAGCGCCTTTGGGACCTTTGCAACACCCTCTTACGACCGTTTCATCCGTGCTACGGATCCTGACCACGAGACAGGTGCAGAAAATCTTTAAGAAGCTTTATGATAAAGGCGATATCTACAAGGGTTCTTATAAGGGAATGTACTGTACTGAGTGTGAAGCCTTTTATACCAATGCACAGCTTGAGACGGAAATGCCCTGAGTGCCACGGAGAGGTACATCCTGCGGAAGAAGAGGCCTACTTCTTTAAGATGAGCAAGTATGCGGACAGGCTTATTGAACATATCAACAATAACCCTGACTTTATAAGGCCGGTCTCAAGAAAAAATGAGATGATGAACAACTTCCTTATTCCTGGTCTTCAGGACCTTTGCGTATCAAGAACCTCATTTACCTGGGGTATACCTGTTGATTTTGACCCTAAGCATGTAGTCTATGTATGGCTTGATGCCCTTTCAAACTATACCACAGGCCTTGGCTATGATGCAGATGGAAACCATGGAGATCTTTATAAGAAATATTGGCCTGCGGACTTACATCTTATAGGTAAGGACATTATCCGTTTCCATACCATATACTGGCCTATCTTCCTATAGCTTTGATGAGCCTCTTCCTAAGCAGGTATTCGGACATCCTTGGCTCTTGCAGGGTGGGGAGAAGATGAGTAAGTCAAAGGGAAATGTTATCTATGCGGATGATATACCTCACCTCTTTGGAGTAGATGCGGTACGCTACTTTGTGCTTCATGAAATGCCTTATGAAAATGACGGAGTAATCACCTGGGAGCTCATGGCTGAGCGCTACAACTCTGACCTTGCTAATACACTTGGCAACCTTGTAAGCAGAACAATAGCAATGAGCAATAAGTACTTTAATGGGGAACTTGAGTCTACAGGAGTAGAAGAGCCTGTGGATATTGAGCTCAAGGAAATCGCTGTGAACTGCCTCCATAAAGTAGTTGACAAGATGAAGGAGCTTCGTGCTGCTGATGCAATTTCTGAGATATTTACCTTATTTAAGCGCTGCAATAAGTATATAGATGAGACTGAGCCTTGGATACTCGCTAAAGAGGAGGATAAGCTGCCTCGCCTGAAAGAGGTGCTTTACAATCTTTCAGAGAGCATAATGATAGGTGCTTCACTTTTATATTCATTTATGCCTGAGACTTCAGAGAAAATAGCTAAGGCATTTAACTCAGAGCTTCGTGAGTTTAGTGAGCTTGATAAGTTCGGATTGCTTAAGAAGGGAACTAAGGTAGAAGCAAATCCTGAGATGCTCTTTGCAAGAAAGGATGTAAAAAGAGGTTCTTGCTGAGACAGAAAAGATTGTGAAGGCTCAGAGGGAAGAATTTGTAAAAACCAGTGAGACCAGTAATCAACAACCTGCTTAAGGCAGGAAAGATAAATGAGGCAGAGGCAAAGGAGTCTCTTGATAAGCTCTATGGCAGGGAGGATAAGGCAGAAGGTACAGAGGCTATAGACCATGAAGCTAAGCCCTGAGATTGAGTTTGATGACTTTATGAAGTGTCAGTTCCAGGTAGGCGAGATTGTTAAATGTGAAGAAGTACCAAAAGTCAAAGAAACTGCTTTTGTTCACAGGTAAAAGGTAGGAAGTAAGACCTACAGATAGTTTCAGGAATCAGAAAGAACTATAAGGCTGAAGACATGGTTGGTAAGAAGGTAATGGTGCTTACTAACCTTAAGCCTGCTAAGCTTGCAGGAGTACTGTCACAGGGAATGCTTCTTTTGTGCTGAGGATGCAGAGGGCAATCTTTCACTTATGACACCTGAAAAATACTATGCCAAGTGGAGCAGAAACTCAGCTAAAGAGGAGATTGAATGGCAGAATTAGGACAGCCACAAAAATACAATAGCCATACTTAAAAAGTATGATTTTACCTTTCAGAAAAATTTGGTCAGAACTTTCTTATAGATACACATGTACTTGAAAAAGATAGTGGATGCTGCTGATATAGGAAAGGATGACCTGGGCTTGAGATTTACCTCGCATAGGTACTGTAACCCAGATCTTCATGCGAGGGCTGCAAGGCAGGTTATAGCGGTAGAGATAGACAGGAAGCTGATTAAAATTCTAAAAAGATACTCTCAGCTTATGACAATGTAGAGGTGATAAACGAGGATATCTTAAAGGTGGATATAGCCGCCCTGGTTCAGGAGAAAAACGGCGGCAAGCCTATAAAAGTGGTATCAAATCTTCCTACTACATAACAACCTGATAATTATGACCTTGCTTGAGAAAAGAGTTCCGGTTACGGATATGACTCTTATGATGCAGGAAGAGGTGGCAAGGAGGGATGCAGGCAGTCCCTGGGAATAAGGACTACGGCGCACTTTCCCTTGCGGTTTCGTATTATGCACAGCCTTATATAGCTGCCTTCGTACCGCCAAACTGCTTCATGCCACGCCCAAATGTCGGAAGTGCGGTGGTTAACCTTAAATGCCATAAGGAGCTCGTTAAGCGTTAGGGATGAAGAGCTGATGTTTGCTCTCATCAAGCGCTTCATTTGCACAGCGCAGGAAAAACTCTGCAAAATGGCCTTACCAACTCGGCTGAGCTTGACTTTTACAAAGGAAGAAATCACTGAAGCTATACTAAAGATGCAGGAAAACTTTAGGGATGAAACAAAACCCGTTGATAAGAGGAGAGACATTGACGCTTAAAGAATTTGATGTGTTTAAGTGATGTGTTTTTTGAAGAATAAAAGATAAAAAAGGAAGAGAAGAATGTACGAAGGAAATAAGATAGAAAGAAGTATAATTATATTTTGTTCATAGTATCCTTGTATCAATTGTTTCGACAATAATTTTATTGGTAACTCAAAATTTGAAGGCTCTATTATACTTGGGGTTGATGAATTGAATTCGGGAATTAAAAAGTAATGCGATACTGATGGATCTTAGAGATGAGCAGGACTATGAGGCAGGACATATAGATGGAGCACTATATGCCTTATACAGATGGTGGTGTTAAAAATGCTCGATTATTTAAAGAAAAATGCAAATAAAAATTCAGTGGTATATTTGATGTTATTATGGCACAAGGTCGGGCATATGGCTTTTAATCTTCTAAGGGATGAAGGATATAAAAGATTAAACTATGTTAAATTTGGATATGAAGAGTATGTAAATACTATGGGTAGTAAATTTGAACCTACGGTAGGTGAGTGTCCTTGTAAAAATATAATTGATATGAGGTTGAGACTGCTTTTGGAATATAAAAATATTTGAAACCTTATGCACATTATGATGATGAATGCTATGATGCTGATAGAAGAGAACTTTATTGGAAAAACTTTTAGCTACAGATATACTATATTTATAACAAATATTGAGCAGATATTGAGACAAGTAGAAAATCTATAAAACTTGCAGAAGAATTTGAAAGAGTGCTTGCAGTTGTAGGTGCACATCCGGATGATATTGACTGCCTTGAAAAACTGCCTTCTGATGAAGGAATGAAAAATACTTAGAAATTTGGCTGAGAATAATAAGGTAGCTATTGCGAAATTGGGCTTGACTATTTTGAGAGAGCCTGAAACTAAAAACCGGATTTGTTAGAGAAAGACAAAATTTTGGCTTTTTAGAGCAGCTAAAACTTGCTAAAGAACTTTCTAAACCATATGTTATTCATAGTAGGGATGCAGCTGAGGACACCCTATAATATACTTGAAAAATTTGGATATAATAGAGTAATCCATTGTTACTCTTTACTCACCTGAGATGGCAGAAAGATTCGTAAAAACTGGGATTTTATATCGGAATAGGCGGAGTAGTTACATTTAAAAATGCGAAAAAGACAAAGGAAACCGTAAAAAGAATAGGGCTTAATCACATAGTGCTTGAAACAGACTCACCCTATTTGTCACCCTAGCCTTTTAGGGAGACAGAAATAATTCGGGAAATATTAAATATATTGTTAAAGAAATAGCAGGGCTGTTAGGGAGTAGAGGAAAAAGGAAGTTATAGAAACTAAGATTTAAAAATGCTGTACTAACCATACGAATTGGAGGATAAGGCTTATGTCAAATTATGTTGATATTGAATCTACATCAGGCTTGAGTATGGCGGTAAGACAGTCTCTAAAGTCGAAAACAGGTAACTTTGTATGGAGAGTAAGGTTCAATACTCCGCTTGATCCAAGGACTGTGAATAGTAATCAGTATGTGACCTCTGCATCAGGGATGCTTAAGGTTGGCATAAGTTACGATTCGTCTAGAAATGAGGTGCAGATAGAACCTCTGAACCTTATGCAAAAAGATGAGGTATATTCTTTGCATATAACAAAGAAGGTTGCATCTATGGACAGAAAAGTTAAAAGAAGAGATAGAAGTTCAGTTTAAGCTATAGTTGTAAATTAAAAATGACTATTATAATAGAAAAAGCACTGTTGGCATTTACCCTACAGTGCTTTTTAATTCGCCATTTAACAGTGAATATTGGCAACAATCCTTCCACTGGTTATTTATATTAACATATTCTCTGCATATTCCCTCTTGGATAAAACCAAGCCTTTCGGCCAGATGAATTGACGGAAGATTGTCAGTAGCTATCAAGGCCTCAACCCTATGTATATTTTCGATTACAAACAGAGATGAAATTGCAGAGTTTGCAGCTTCAAAGGTTAACCCCTGTCCTGAAAAACTCTTTTGTCTATTTTATAACCAATTTGACAAGACTTGAAGCGACCTCTTCTTATACCCTGAAAATTAATAGATCCAATTATGTTATCCGGAGAATTTTTAAATGAAAACCAATACCTGACACTGTTACCGGAGAGCATATTCTTACAGTCTGCTTTTAGAAAAATTTTCATTGCATCTATCGAAGTAAAATCTTTCTGTAGATTTGGCTCCTACTGTGATAGATATTTCAGGTTTCTTTTATAAAAATTTACATATATTGGGAGCATAATTTTCATTCAAAGTGCGTAAAACGAGCCGCTTACTCTAATTCAAACATCATTGTTATTTTTACATCCAATATCTTTAATCCAAAACCGGCAGATTTAGCTTCTTTTACATTTAGAAAACTTCCTTTGACAACCCTATATACATTTCCACCGGTTATTTCAGCGATTCTGGTATTTCCGGCAACAGCTTTTTCTATGGTTTTTAATAGATTATCATATGCTGACATATCCATAGGTAAAAAGATAGTCGTGTCTCACATGCTCGGTTGATAATACGGCAAAACCAATTTTATTAAATTCTTATCCCCTGAAAACAGACAGATTTCAGTTGACTCAGTATTTCTCTGAAAAAGCAATTAAATTTTAAAAACATTCTTAAATTTCCCTATATTGATTTGCATATTAATAATTAAACTTATGGTACTTGTGATTATACACCATAAACTTATAAAATAAAAGTTAAATTATTTTGTTATACTTATTTTACAAAAACCTCTTAAAAATGCGGAGATAGAAGGATAAGTAGAAGATATGTAAAAATTGCAGGAAAAATAAAGTTAAGTAGTTAGTGAGAACTAATTGAAATTTTATGAATTGCAATAAGAATTACAGCAAGTCAATAACCATTAGCGATCAAATATGCACAAAATTATCTTTTATTTATATACATAATATCTCGCATATTTACAGAATATTTAAATGTACAAAATTTATATCATTGTACAAAAAAAGAGAATTTAGTTGAAAATCAACATAAGTTATTGTATACTATCGACATGAAAAACAAAAACTTTTTAAGAAAGGACAATATCATGAAGAAGGTATTGATTTGTAAAGAATCTGATGCTCTGGAAACCAGAGTGGCTATGGTACCTGCTGATATAAAAAAGCTTATAGGAATGGGATTTTCATTCAAGGTTGCAAGCGGAGCAGGAATTAAATCAGGTTTTTCAGACGAAGCGTACAAGGAAGGGGCAGAGATTGTATCAAGCAATGAGGCGGGCTATGCTGACAGCGAGATTATAGTGCTATCTTAAAACCTGAAAGTACGGAGGGCTTAAAGAAGGATACCTTACATTTAAGCTACTTAGATCCGTTTAATGAAAAAGGAGCTGTTAAATAAATTTGCAAGTGACGGTATTCTAGGCGGTTTCGCTTGAAATGATACCAAGAACCACACTTGCACAGAAGATGGATGTACAGTCCTCTCAGGCTTCTCTTGCAGGCTATGTGGCGGTACTTAATGCCGCAGCTAAGCTTCCTAAAATCTTCCCTATGATGATGACACCTGCGGGAACTATTTCTCCTGCTAAGGTATTTATCGTAGGTGTTGGAGTTGCAGGACTTCGTCACAGCCACGCTAAGCGTCTTGGTGCAAGGGTAGATGCCTTTGATACAAGGCCTGTGGTTGAGGAGCAGGTAGGAGCCTTGGTGCGAACTTTGTAAAGATTGACTCGGTGAAAGGGACAGACTGAGCAGGGGATATGCAAAAAGAGCTGACACCTGAGCAGATAGCAAAGCAGCAGGAAGCGCAGGCAAGCGCGCGAGAAGGCAGAATGTAGTTATTACTACAGCTAAGGTATTCGTAGAAAGGCGCCTGTGCTATAAAAGAAGGATGTGCTTGACCGCATGCGCCGGGTTCCATTGTAGTGGACATGGCTGTTTCAACAGGAGGCAATGTGGGAAGGATCTAAGCTTTTTGAGAATGTAGTTACTGATAACGGAGTTACCATTATGTCGGGCGACCCTGCTTGAAAGACAGGTAGCCTTTGATGCTTCTCTTATGCTTTCAGGTAATATCAGTGCATTTTTAACTCATTTCCACGACAAGGAGAAGAATGAACCTGTTGTTAATCTTGAAGATGAGATAATGAAGGGCTGTCTCCTTTACTCAGAATGGAAAAATAATTCACGAGATTTGTATAAAGAAAGGAAATACAGATTATGATAATGTTGTATTCGTATTTGTAATTGCAGGTTTTCTCGGTGTCGAGCTATTGCAAAGGTGCCTTCCCAGCTCCACTACACCTCTTATGTCAGGAACCAACGCAATTTCAGGTATTACAATAGTTGGTGCTATTACAGTTACAGCCCTCAATATAGAAGTACCCCTGTGGGTACTGCACTTGGTTTTCTTGCCATTGTATTTTACTACCATCAATGTATATTTTGCGGTTATGATGGTAACAGACAGAATGCTTGGTATGTTTAAGAAAAAGAAATAATGAGGCAGAATAAGGAGGATTAAACGAACAGCATAATAATGGTTTCACATATGATAGCCTGCATCTTCTTTTATCAGAGGTATCAAGCTTCTAGGTAAGGCAGAAACAGCGAGAAAAGGAAACTTTTTATCAGCGGTTGGTATGCTTATTGCAAACCATAACCGTAATGTGAAAAAGATGTACTTGTTCTGGAATAACGATATTCTAAAGAACTGATATTTTTTACATAATTTTAGCAATACTTGTAGGTGGAGTGATTGGAGCGGTATGGTCAAAAGAAGGTTGAAAATGACAGGCATGCCTGAGCTTGTAGCTCTTTTAACGGCTTTTGGTGGTCTTTCATCTCTCTTGTAGCTATTGCTCAGTATATCGTCGACAGATGCCACTAAGACCGACGCATTTACCGACATTACACTAGGACTTACAACAGCAATCGGTGCAGTTGCATTTACAGGTTCAGTTGTTGCCTCGAGGCAAGCTTTCAGGCAAGTTATTTAAGAAACAGGTAGTTATTCCGCAAGAACCTGTTAAACTGAATTTTGGTAATTGCTGGTATAGCAGGCATAATTATGTATGCTTTCTGTGGTGTGGAACTTGGCTTCTACGGCATAGTTTTGGTGACTGCCGCCTATCTTATAGCAGGTATTACACTTGTAGTGTGCATTGGTGGTGGAGATATGCCGGTTATTATCTCTTTCCTTAATGCTCTGTCAGGACTTGCAGCAGCATTTGCAGGCTTTGCAATAAAACAATACGGTACTTGTAGTATCCGGTTGTCTTGTAGGATATCAGGCCTCATCCTTACTCTAATCATGTGAGGCAATGAATAGAAGTTTCTACAGCCTTCTCTTTGGCAGCTTCGGAGGCGGAGCAAGTAAGAGCGGTAGTGGTGATGGAAAGGAAGCGAAGGCTATATCAGTAGAAGATGCTTATATGATACTTGAAGCAGCTAAGAATGTAGTATTTATACCGGGTTATGGTATGGCAGTTGCACAGGCACAGCACGCAGTTAAGGAACTTACAGAAAAAGCTTGAGAATAATGGTGCGGAAGTAAACTTCGCCATCCACCCTGTTGCAGGAAGAATGCCGGGACACATAGAATGTTCTTCTGCAGAGGCTGACATCCCTATGAGAAGCTTAAGACAGAGGATGAAATGAACCCGCAGATGCCTATGACGGATGTAGCCATAGTTATAGGTGCAAATGATGTAGTTAACCCTGCAGCACTTGATGATCCGGGAAGCCCAATCTATGGTATGCCTATCATCAATGCACATCAGGCTAGAACAGTCTTCAGTGCTAAGCAGCGTGGTAGGAACAGGCTTCTCAGGTATAGAGAACCCACTCTTTACAAACGAAAATACAGTTATGATTTATGGAGATGCTAAACAGACTGTATCTGCTATCGTAAGTGAGTTTGATGATTAAGAAATGAAATTCCCCAAGACTAATGTTAGAAAGCACAGAGTCTTGGGGATTTTTATTTCATAAGTTATGTATTGAAATAGCCCCTCAAATGTAATAGTCAACATTTTTACAACGAAAAATGGTAAACTATACATTTTTTGCAGGAAAAAGTGTTAGCTGTCACATTTTTACAACGATAAAGTGTCGAATATTACAATCTTTGCAACAAAAATTTGACACATTGAATAGTAGATAAAGTCTACAAAAAGTTGCAGGACAAAAGTTCCGAAAGTTGCAGAATGAAAACCTGAAAAATTGCGGGATGAAAACTCCGAAAATTGCAGGATGAAAACTCCGAAAATTGCAGGATAGAAACTCCGAAAATTGCAGGATGAGATTGACAAAGCATCCGGAATACAGCTATAATCAAGTGAAGGGGTGAAGATTATGCTGGTACCTGAAGGTGTAAATCGAGACTTATTGAGAAGTTATTTGATGAATATATGGAAACTTTCGGTGCGGTCTGTATAGAATGACCCAAATACTGTGGGAAGACCTGACAGCACAAAGTAGGGCTGAAAGGTGGCATTTATTAGTGATCCGGAAAAAGAACTTTCAGATAAGAACAATGGCAAAACTTAGTCCTGACTTAGTGCTAAACGGTCAGCTGCCAAGGCTCATAGATGAGTGGCAGGAAGTTCCGCCTATATGGGATGCAGTAAGATTTGCAGTGGACAAAGATGGTAAAAAGGAAAATATATTCTTACAGGCTCGGCTACTCCAAATCACTAAAGGAATTATGCACAGCGGTACTGCAAGAATTGGAAGAGTTAGAATGAATAGTATGTCATTATATGAAATGGGAGATTCAACAGGAGATATATCATTAAAAGATTTGTTTTGACGGAGAAATTGAGCCTAGGATAACAGGGGATGTTTCATTAGAGCAGCTTGTTTATTATACGGTACGAGGCGGATGGCCGGGAAATATAGAAACATCTGAAAAGGTATGTGAAATCTTGCTAAAGAATATTTGAAAGCTGTTGTTGATGATGACATGTATAGCGTTGACGGAATAAAAAGGGATTCTCGCAAAGTCTGGTCACTGCTATATTCCCTTGAAGAAATGAAAGTACACTTGTAAGCAATAGTACACTTATAAAGGATATGGGAGCAAAAGGATAAAAATAGAAATTGCGAGGGATACAGTTTCTGAATATTTAGATATATTTAGCAGGTTGTTTATTTTAGACGACCAACCGGCATATATAATGCTAATATAAGGTCTTCCAGAAGAGTCTTAAAATCTCCAAGAGGCACTTTTACAGATCCATCTTTAGCAGTAGCTGTTAGAGTTACACAGACGAGACTTTTGAATGATTTAAATACATTTTGGATTTATTTTTTGAAAGTCTTTGTGAACATGACTTAAAAATATATGCTGAGTACAATGATGCAAAAAGTTATTTCATTTTAGGGATGAAAGAGGAAATGAAGCTGATGCTGTTGTAGAATTTTCAGATGGAACCTGGGGAGCCTTTTGAAATAAAAACTGGGAGCAAACCAGATAGATTCGGCGGCAAAAAGAGCTGCTAAAAATTAAAGGAAATAATGGAGAAAGAGGGAGATAATCCACCTAAGGTACTATGCGTAATTTGTGGAATGTCAAATATGGCATATAGAAGAGAAGATGGGGTGTATGTTGTTCTATTACTGCACTTAAACCATAAGGGAGGTATATTATGACTAAAATTTATTTTGTGCGCTTATGTACAGCCTCGAACATGCTTGGGAAGATGACAGAACAAGACCGCTTACGGGAGAGGGGAGAAGAGACTCAGCCATCGTATTTGAGTTTTTAAAAAGATAAACATATAGACGAATTTTTATTCCAGTCCGTATAAAAAGAAGTATGGATACTATTGCTGATTCTGCTGATTTTGGTAAGGACATAATAACAGATGAAGATTTAAGAGAGCGTGAAAAGGAGAAAATGGGAACAATCATGGTATGTTTCATAAACGCTGGGATGACCATAATTATCACGAAGAAGGTGGAGAATCTATTGCTATGGTGCAGAAGCGAAACATAAGAGCCCTGACTGAGATTTTAAGAGATAATATGGATAAGGAGGTGGTAGTTGGTCATATGGAACCGCACTTAGCACGATACTTAATTTTTATGATAAGAGTTTTGGCTGCGATGATTTTTAAGAATTATAGACCGGATGCCTTATGTTATAGAGCTTGATTTTTGAAGGTGATGAGCTGGTGGGAAAAGTGAACATTGTTATGTTTTGAAAAAGAGTTTAAGAAGTAATAATAAACTTAACATTATTCCGATAGAGTAATATTATATAAAATGATGGGTGTCAAAAGTATATAAATTTCTTGCAAGCAAGCTAGCATCGAAGTTTTATACTTTTGACACTTGTATCATAAAAATATAGGAGGAATAATTTTTATGTTTATGACAGTAAAAGAAGCATCAGCTAAGTGGGGAATTTCGGACAGAAGAATCAGGGTTTTGTGTGCAGAAGGAAAAATATCCGGAGCAATTAAAGAGGCAAATTCTGGAAAAATCCCGCTTGGTACAGTTAAACCTATCGATGGGAGATATAAATCAAAACGAAAGCTTACTGGCACTTATTGATAAGAAGAAAAAAAGAACTGGATAACAGAAGACCTCTTACAGAGGGTGAAATGGAAAGACTGAATGAAGAATTCACCATAGAGTATATCTATAACTCAAATGCTATAGAGGAATACTCTACTTTAAGGGAAACGGATTTAGTACTTAGAGGTCTTACAATAGATGAATATTGGAATAGAGGGTAAAAATTGGAATATAAATACAACCTCCGTCCCCATCATGGGATGTGTATAGCATTTTTAAGGGCAAGGGGTATAGCGAAGAATTTATAGCCCATATGAAGGAAATAATAAGTGAGGTGGAACATAATCCTCTCGTAAGGCTATGTCGTCTATACTGATGAGCTTTGCTCGAAATGTCCTCACAATGTAAATGGAATTTGTGAAAGTACAGATAAAGTTACAAGGTACGATGAAGAAGTTCTTAAGAGATGTGGTCTTTCGGATGGAGTAATTTTATCGTATTTAGACTTTAAACAGGCGGTTTATGAGAATATTCTTCTTACTGGTATGCGAGAAGAAGTTTGTGGTGACTGCGAGTGGAGTAATATATGTCATTTTGATTAGGGGGATATCATGAATGTTGCTAAAATATCAGATTTGCTTGGTAAATAAGCCTATGCTATTGACATAAGGACCTTGCATAGTAGAATATAGTAGATATTATTTTCGGAGGAGGGAAAAAATGGGAATATTTGATTTATTAAACGGTCCTGATATTAACGATGGACTTAAGGAATACCAGGCAGAAGAAAAGGCTGTGCTTCTTGATGCCAGAGAGAAAGATGAGTATGCAGACGGACATATTAAGGGAAGCATTAATATTCCGCTTAGTCGATTTATGGATGCGGAGACATTATTTGGGATAAGAGCATACCTATCTATACTTACTGTCATAGTGGGAGCAAGGAGTAAGCGTATGGTTATGGGGCTTACTAAACTTGGATTTGAGAATGTTGTAAATATTGGTGAATAATGGATTATAAGGGAATATTGGAGAAATAATCAGCTTAGAGGACTGGCCAAGAAAACCCATAGAAATACTCTATAATACCATATATTTATAGAGTATTTTTAATTGACAAAAGCATACATGGTATGTTAAAACTAACCTTTGTATTTGTATAAGATTTACTATATTATTTAAATAATATATAAATTTGAATATTTTAACGATTACGAGGAGGAAGCATACTATGTCAGAATTTTACAACGAGGCACTGGAGTTTGCAAAAAATATGTTGCACCTTATGCCAAGGAAACAGATGAAAATGCAGCTTTTCCTGTAGAAACATTTAAGGAGATGGGAAAAGCAGGATATTTCAAACTCATAATTCCTACAGAGCTTGGGGGTTTAGGTAAGGGAATAGTAGAGCATCAGGAAGCCGTGCTTGCATTTGCAAAATATTGTCCATCAGCAGGTCTTTGCTATATGATGCATAATGTAGCCCTTAACTGTGTGCTTGCAAATGCTACAGAAGAAACTAAAAAGGCTATTTGTAAAGATGTTGTAGAGAATGAAGTATTTTTAGCACTTGCTTATTCTGAATTTGGAACAGGAACACATTTCTATATTCCTGAAGTAAAGGCTCAGTACAGTGCAGACGGAGTTGTATGAAATGGTGTTAAGTCAATGGTAACTTCTGCTGAGCAGGCAGCATATTATCTTGTACTTGCTCCTGCTGAGAAAGAAAATGCCATCAACAACTGGATAGTACCTCAGAATAGTGAAGGACTTTCATTTGCAATGAATCAGTGGAAGGGTATTGGTATGAGGGGTAATGTATCCTGCCCTATGAAGATGGATAATGTAAAAACTTCCAATGTCTATGAGAATAGGTGAGGACGGAAGTGGCATGATACCAGGTATTTAGCACAGGTTGCAACCTATGTTCATAGTGGGTCTTGCCAGCGTTTATACAGGAGTGACACAGCTCAGCTTGAACCTGCAACCAGCTATTCTATGAGTAGAAAAATATCCTGATGGAAAGATCACTTTCCAATATTGAAACAGTACAGATTCACTTAGCAAGAATATATACTATGGCACAGACTTCGAGTTCTTAGCAAGAGAAGCTGCAAGAAGTTTTGCAGCAGGCGAAGCAGACGCAGTTGCTAAAATCCTTGCCGCAAGAATAAATGCATCTGAAAATGCAATTGAAGCATCAAGACTTGCTATGAGAATTGGTGGAGGTAAGACTTATAATAAGGCAACTCAGATTGAAAGACTTTTTAAGAGATTCTTTTTGCAGGCCAGATTATGGCACCATCTGTAGATGTGCTAATTGTATGGTTAGGAAAAGGCTCTTACAGGACAGCCATTAGTTTAATTAAAAATATTAAAGAGTTTAGTATGAGGGAAAATTATATGAAAAATTAAAAAGTAGGTGCAGTTTTATACGATCCTAAAGTTTCTGTTATTTGGCAGATGATAGAGGACTACTATAGGAAAAATGGAGCTGAAATAGAAGCTGTATTTTTCAAAGATTATGATATGCAGGTAACTGCGTTGGAAAAATAAAGAGATTGACATAGCTTGGAACTCACCATTAGCAAGACTTGACGCACATATAAGATTGAATGGCAAAGATAAGTTTGAATCTATGAGAAATACAGACAGAGATCTTTGCACTTATATGGTTGTAAGGAAAGATAGGGGATATAAGAAGGTATCTGAACTTAAAAGGTAAGAAGATTGGTTTTGGTGCGATTGATTCTCCGCAGGCCAGACTCATATCCTATCAAATTCTTAAGAGATAATGGCCTTGAATTTGGAAAAAGATTATGAAGAAGTAAGATTTGATATTGGAGTTGGACTTCATGGTGACCATATTGGTGGTGAAAAAGATGCAATGTTTGCAATGATTGATGGTAAAACTGAAGCAACCTTTGTACTTGCTCCAAATTTTGAGGCTTGGCTTAAGGATGGAAGCGTTGATGAAAATGTTGTTGAAGTTTTAGCTAAGACAGAGAGTTTGACCATTGTCTTTTCTCTGCACATCAGGATGTAAGTGATGAGGATTTGAAAGAGTTTACCGATATTATGCTTAAGATGGACTATTCAAATGAAAAAGAAAAAGAGATAATGGATATGGAAGGTCTGACTAAGTGGGTTGAGGGAAGAACAATAGGCTTTTGAGCAGATTACAGAAGCAAATAAATATCTGAATTTTTAGAAAATTTTTAACGAAAAGAGATAAAACTATGGCGGTAGATAAGTTTAAAACCTTTATCTACCGCTCTTATCGGTTCTATGCCTAGAAATGAAAAAGGTGTTAAAGGCAAGACGCATGGTAAGGGCGGGAATGATAGAGAAAGAAGATTATATGAACCTTGTCGAAGAGCAGACAAAGGAAATAATCGAGATGCAGGAAGATTTGGGAATAGACATAATAACTTCCGGTGAGATAGCAAGGGATAACTATGTTTTCTTTTTATATCAGAAAAGCTAGGTGGAGTAATTGAAATGACTCAGGCTGATATGCTTGAATATATAGAGGATAAGAGGAATTTGAAAAATCAGCTAAGTATATTGGATGTTCCTGCTCAGTCAATAAAAATGCAATATGTAATGATAAGCTTCTTTATAAAGGTGATATTGTTAAAAATGAGCTTTTTGATGGTAAAAATTTACCGATAAGCCAATTAAGATAACAATGCTGGACCTTATCTCGTTACCAGAAGTATGTGGTTATATGAACTGTCTAAGAATGGTTATCCATCCAAGGAGGCATTAGGCGAGGCTGTAATTGAGATTTTTGAAAAAGGAAATATCAGAAATTCAAAAATAGGAGTGGATGTTATCCAATTTGATGAGCCTGTTTTTGACTGAAATTGTATTTACTGAAGGCAAGCCAAGAAGTTTTATGTGTGCCAGCCTTTCACAGAGAAAAGATCCAACTGAAGAATTGGAATTTGCTACACATCTAATAAGTTCAGTAATAAGCAAAATTGATAAAAAAATTATCAATGTCAGCCCTTCTATGTCTGCAGAAATTGGAGCAAAAAGAAGAAATTTTTACTGGAAGGACCGTATACTCCTTTTGGTTGAATTATTTAGTAAAATCAGGCTGCGATAATCTCTCTCTTGAATTTTTCGACTCCAAGAGCCGGAGAACTCAAGGCATTACTTGCAGATGATAGGATTAACAGTGATATTATTCTTGGATTGGGAGTTTTAAATCCAAGAACTGATGAGGCAGAGAGCGTGGAAAGCATAGTAGGAAGAGCGAGGAAGCTTTTGCAGTATGTGAAAAAGAAAAATCTGTGGCTCAATCCTGATTGTGGATTTGCAACATTTTCAAATAGGCCTGTAAATACCTATGGAAAACATAGAAAATAAAATTAAAAACATGGTTACAGCGGCAAGGATTGTAAGAGATGAGTGTTAGAGAATCTGAAATATATGAAAAAATATAGGTTGATTGCTGTAAATAGCGGTGTGAAAGCCTATAATGAAAAAAATTAGCATCAATATAAATGAAAACATAAGCTTTTGATTCTAAAAAGAAGAATTTACTTCACTTGACCACTTCGTTACATCAATAGTTTCAGATTTACTTATTGCAATTGATAAGTATACTAAAAACAGGGTGAAACAATAATGGACTTAGAGAGTCAGACAGTTGTAATTGTGAAAAATCCTCTGAGTCTTTTTAAATGTAAAGGGCTTTGATGAGCCTTCTTATATAGAGAGTATTAAAATTAAAAATATACTTATACACCTTTATGGAAGAGGAAAAAGGCTGAGGTTTATTTTAGAAACATTGTATCAAAAATGCCTTATATATAATACCTTAAAAAGATAAGCTGGATATCAAAGTTGATTTTGAGTTTACCCTGTAAATTTAAGAAGATTTTTGTGAAAGGTTTGTTTTCTCCGATTATAGGTTAGAATGTAATTATAGATTTTAATAAGGATTTAGGAGGATATATGAAATTTAATATTGCAAAAACAGGCGGAGTTAAGGCAGAACTCGTATTTGAAGACAGATTAGATACAGAATTTACAAAAGGCTTTGGCTGAAAAGGAAATATTTTTCAGGTAAGGCAGAAGAAGTTTATTTTTTCAATGAATGAGAGATTTGAGTGCAATCTTCTCATTGGCCTCGGCAAGGAAGAAAATATCGAATTTGATATGCTTAGAAAAACTTTCTTTTAAGGTGGCAGAGGTCTTACTTTAAAAATAAGGCAGCAGAGGTAGAATTAAACATACCTAAGCTAAACAATCTTTGCAACTACAAGCTAGCAGAGGCTATAGCAGAGGGTATGCTTCATGCTGCTTACAAGTTTGACAAATTTAAATCAGAGAAAAAGGAAACGCCTGAACTCATAGTGAACTACAATCCAATTCCAGGTAAGGAGCATAGGGCTGAGAAGGGTATAGATGAGGCAGAGAAGCTGATTGAGTCTATTTTTTAGTAAGAGATCTTATTAATCAGCCTGCGAATGTTATTTATCCGGAGACTTTAGCCGATATAACTAAAGAGAAACTTGAGGCAAAGGGAGTAAAAGTAACAGTTTACGGTAAGAAGGAAATAGAAGAACTTAAGATGGAAGCCTTTTTAAGCGTTGCCAGAGCGAGTGCTAAGGAGCCAAAACTTATAGTTATGGAATACTACAACAACCCTGAATCAGATGAGAGAATCGCTCTTGTAGGAAAGGGACTTACCTATGATAGTGGTGGTTATGCTATTAAGCCGGCAACAAGTATGGTAGAATATGCATACCGATATGGGTGGTGCAGGTACAGTAATAGGTGCAATGAATGCACTTGCAGCACTTGAGGCTAAGGTTAATGTATTTGCTGTAGTGGCAGCCTGCGAAAATATGATTTCCGGTGACGGTTACAGAAATGGTGATATCATAGGGTCAATGAGTGGAAAGACTATTGAAATAGTAAATACTGATGCTGAGGGAAGACTTACGCTTGCTGATGCAGTTTACTATGCAACAAGCAATCTTGGAGCTACAAAGATTATTGACCTTGCAACACTGACAGGAGCTTGTGTAAATGCTTTTGGTGAACAGGTAAGCGGAGTTGTAACTAACAACGATGACTTCTTTAATAAACTTGTAGAGGGTAATGAGAGAGCCGGTGAAATGGTTTGGAAGATGCCTGTAGATTATTACAAGAAAATGAATGATTCTAAGACTGCTGACATTAAAAACAGTGGAGGAAGGCTTTGGCGGAATGATTACAGCAGGGCTCTTTTGTGGGTTCCTTCCTCGCCAGGAGATTCCTTGATTCACATCGATATAGCCGGTACAGCAAGCGTTGAAAAAGGCTTATGGTTATATTAAGGAAGGTGCAACTGAGGGTTATGGTTAAGAGCCTGCATTATGCTCTTACAGAGTAAACTGTTTTAAGCTTTTAACTTTTGTTATTAAGACTTAGATTAGCAAGGAGGTTAATATGGATGGATTAGCAATGAGCATAGCATCTCTTTCTACAGATATGGCTATGGCAAAGACCATGTCAGCAGTAGGTACTGCTGTTATGAAGCAGACAATGGATACAAACGAGGCTATGGGCGAGGGTATGGTTAAGATGATGGAGAATTCTGTTACCCCACACCTTTGGAAAAATGTAGATGTAAAGCTTTAATTTGATTAAACTAATAACGGCCATACTGAGAGTTAATCAGTATGGTCGTTATTTGTTAGGAGATTAAATCTTAAATTTATTTATCATTTCAATCATATCTGAGCAAGTTCTGACAAGCTTGCACTTGCAGAAGCAACTTCCTGTGAGGAATAAAGCTGAGAATTAAGGGCTTCTGAAGACTCTTGAGCAGCTGCGGCATTTTTCCTCAGATAGGGCTGAAAGGTTTTCAATTATGCCTACAAAGAGACTCTTTTGGTAACTTCAAGTTTCTTAACTGAACTATTCAAGTTATTCATTTCGCTCATATTTTTTTATCTAATTCAGATGAAATTAAATTGAATATCTCCTGGGTTTCATTTACCTTGTTATTCTGCTCGGCTACAGTATTGCCAACAACTTCCATTATATCGACTGTTTTCAGACACTTTTGCGGTAAGACCCCGTACTATCTCCCTGAATTTCTTCGGTAAATTGATTGGATTGTTCAGCGAGTTTTCTGATTTCTTCGGCAACTACAGCAAAAACCCTTTGCCGGCTTCACCTGCTCTGGCAGCTTCAATAGCGGCATTTAGTGCAAGGAGATTGGTCTGGTCAGAAATAGATTTAATCATATTACTTGCGGTTGAAATTTGTAATGCCCCTTTCGTTTGTATCTAAGATAACATCATGGACATTCTGTGAAGAAGTTCCAAGTTCTTTAGTTGCATTGATTAACTAAGTATTGTAGTCAGTCCTGTTCCTCAGCCGATGAAACCTCTTCTATGGTTGAATTAAAGGGATTTAATTATTGACTCATTAGAGGTTAGTGCATTATCCATAACCTGCATAGCTTCAGCACCTTTTTGCATATCCTCTGCCTGCATCACAACGCCCTTTGATATCTCTTCAACAGTGTTTGTAAGAGTTTTAGAGATGTCAGCAGAGTGTTCGCTGGAAGCAGTGAGTTCTTCAGAGGAGGCAGAAACCTGATTGGCAATATCTGTAATTTGGGTCATTATACCCTGTATTGTTTGTTTGACGGTAATAAGCGCTCTTGAAATTATGCCTATTTCATCTTTATTTTTAGAGTAAATAACTGATGGAGATGTGTCTGAAAGAGTAAAGTCGTATTCTACCATACCCTGAATGCATTCGCTCAATCTGATGATTGGTTTGGATACTGAATTAGCAATCAGGTAAATAATTACTAATAACAGGAGGATAGAAACAATACCGATAATGAGCATGAAAAAGCTAAATCTGTTGAAGCACTTATTACTCACTTTCAGGAGCTTCCAACACAACAACCCAGTCTGAGTCCTTAATAGGGCATACAGCGTAGAAACGGCTTTACCCTTCTACCTTGGCGGATAAAAAATCCAACTGTCCAGAACTGATTTTATTTGCCAGTTCAGCAAGCTGTCCGTTCTCTACTTTTGAAACATTATCATCTAGAGTATACTTATCATCTATAATGTATTTACCTGATTTATTTACCAGAAAAGCCTTTCCATATTCTCCATATTTAATTGATTTGATTAAATCTTGAAATTCATCCATTGCAATATCTCGCACCAGTACACCCTACAGCCTTACCGTTATATGATACGCCGTGGCTGATTGCCATTACAAGTTTTTCCGGTAAAAGCTACATATGGATCAGAGACATAGGTTTTTATCAGTTCCCCATTACAGCTTTGTACCAAGCACGCGTGAAGTAGGGGCCAAAGCCGGCATCGGGCACTAATCCTAAACCGCTTAGATAAGTTTTATCATAAAGCTACATAAAAATCAGCAATTCCTGTAATTTGCTTGGCCATATCGGTTATATTATCTAAGAGCAATGCTCCCCTTTCCTGCCTTTTTTTGAAACATTAGCAGCGGATACATCTACATAAGTGCTCAAAATAATAGTTTCTATGTCAGAAGCATATTTCTGGGTATAAGAGCATTGTCTCTCTGCTCGCTAATTAGCAACGACCTTGAATATGTATAAGAAACAGCAGTCAGGATTATAATAACCAGAAGAATAGGGATACCAATAAGAAATAACATTTTTGTTTTTGAGCTTCATTTTAATTCCTCCCCAATCATATAAGTTATAATTTAGATATAAAAACTGCAAATTGCAGTAATTAAAGTGAGTTACGAAGTAGATAAGATTAAATATGTAATGCAAAATCATATATAGTTATTATAGTATCAAACTTAATAATTATTGTCAATAAAGAGACAATAACTTCTTTTTCATTATATGCATCCTTAGAGATTAAATTAAGTGTCACATAGAAAAATAGTGAGGATAACATTTATATTTAACTGCTATTCCATTTTGTCATAGCTAAGTACTGGAAATATTCTTAAAAAGCTGTATGCTATAGAGGTTTGAATAATAAATGAGAGAGAGATTTGTGGATAAGAAAAAGGAAGTTTTACAGGCAGTTTGGGATTTATTCTGGCTGCGGCCGGAAGTGCTGTTGGGGTGGGAAATATATGGAGATTTCTTTATCTTGCAGCAAAGGATGGCGGTGGCTTATTTATTCTGATTTACCTGATACTGGTACTCACTTTTTGGTTTTACACTGCTTACAACAGATATAGCTATCGGGAGAAAAACCAGAAAAATGTTCTTCAGGCTTTTTGGAAGTGTTTCACCCTAAATGGAATTTCTTAGGTAAACTTACATTTTTAGTACCGGCTTTGATTATGACATATTATTCAGTAATTGGAGTGATGGATAACCAAGTACCTGTTCGCCTATGTAACAAACCGATGGCTATAGAGGCGGTTTCAGACGGATATTTTACAGGTTTTATAACATCTGGAAATATCACCAATAGTTTTTATGCTGATTTTTCTTTAGTAACTGTATGGATAGTGTATAGAGGCGTTGAAAAGGGTATCGAGCAGTTTTCTAAATTTGTAATGCCGGGCTTACTTTTTACTTATAATTGAATAGCTGTATTTTCTTTTGACACTAAAAACATACAGACGCAGCAGGGGTTACACGAACAGGCATTGATGGATTGCTTGTATATTTGAAGCCTGATTTTTGAGGGAATTACAGTTTCCAAGTTCCTTAATATACTGCTTGACGCAATGAGCCAGTTATTTTTTCCCTCAGCTGTATCAATGGGAATTATGATTACCTATGGTTCTTATGTTAAGAAGGAGACGCATCTTGAAAAGTCTATAACTCAGATTGAGATATTTGATACCGGAGTAGCTCTCATAGCAGGAATGATGATAATACCTGCAGTGTTTGTATTCTTTGGCATGGATGGTATGGGATCAGGCCAAGCCTTTATGTTTATTTCGCTTCCAAAGGTATTTGCAGCTATGGGCGGAGCAGGTAAATCTGTAGGAATACTCTTCTTTGTGATGGTAGTATTTGCGGCACTCACTTCCTGTATATCAATTATGGAGACTCTGGTAGCAAACTCTTATGGAAAATTTTTCACGCGGGAAGGAAAAAGTATGTGTGGCTGTGGCAGTATTTAGTGTAGTAACCGCTATACTTATCTGTCTTGGATATAATGTGCTTTATTTTGAAGCGCCTCTTCCAAATGGCTCTACAGGACAACTCCTTGATATAGCTGATTATATAAGTAACAGTTTCTCATGCCCCTCATTTCATTTTTAACCCTGTATCTTCATAGGCTGGGTGGTTAAACCCTGATTGATAGAGGGGAAATGCTTGAAAATGGAGCAACCTTTCATAAGAAGAAAAATGTATGAGATTATGGTGAAATACATAGCGCCTGTGATGATGGGGTATCTTATTTTTACAGTCTACAGGTATATTTGGAATATTTGCTGGGGAAATAATCTGAGTTAAATAGTGAAGAATGTGGAGCATCTGTCTTATGGCGGGTGCTCTTTTAAATTAATTTTTGATATATTGCTGTGAAGTAAAGTATGTTAATCTATTTAACGGATAACTAAGTTGAAAGAAGGAAGAAAAATGAAATATTATATATATATTCTATTATGTTCAGACAATACCTACTATACAGGGTTCACTACTGATGTAGAAAAAGACTGGAAGAACATAATTTAGGAAAAGGTGCCAAATACACAAGGGGGAGAACTCCCTGTAAGCTTTGTATACACTGAAAGCTTTGATGATAAAAAGTTCTGCGATGAAGAGGAGGGAGATAGCACAGGCTTACAAGGGAGGAGGAGGAAAAGTTAATTGAAAGGTAATAACCTGCGTGAAAAACCTTATCATGCAGTGTGGTACAGTTCTTAAATGCAGTTCTATACGATGCTTGGGCTGAATTGCTAAGATTCCGGTTATCTTAACAGGTGTGTTATAATTTTATAAAAAGGAAGGGGAAATCAATATCTTAAAACGAAATTATCCATAACTAACCTCCCTTGAGTAGATTATATAACATATATCAAATACGCAACGAAAAGCCAACAAAAGGAGGCGAGATGGAAGAGAAGAAAATTCAAATAACAAAATTTACCTGAAAGTCGGTGAGTGATTACTGTTTTTGGAGTTATAATGTACTTATAAACGACAGGAAGGAGACAAGAGCCATGAAAATTTTTGGTAAAAATTGATGAGCTTACTCAACCACTCAAGCTTGCATTAGAGGTTGGCACTCTAATAGCAGTAATCAAACCGGTACTTGAAAGTATCAGCTAAGGTTCGGAGGATTAGCCCCTGAACTAAAAAGAATATATCAGAAATTCATGGCTCTTGCAACAGCAATTAAAGAGAAAGAAAAGGCTTATTCAGAGCAGGAAGAGAAGAACAGGGACATATAAAAAGCTGTTGACATGGCTGCTAAAGATATGCTTGCCGCAGGCCTAAAAATGCGTAACTTATGCTAATGGTTCAATGCATACGCTTTCAGACTATGCGGAAATGGCTATAAGGACTGCCAAAAGAGCTTATTTACAGGGTACAGGAGAAAAAAAGACAGGAATGGGGGAGACAGCCATACAACCCTTTTTGAGGGCATAAGCAAGGAAGAAAGCAAACACACCAAGGAAGAACTTGACCGGATTGAGTGAAAAATTATACCAATGAACAGAAAGAGAAGTACATAAAAAGGCAGGTTGCAAAGTATGACAGGCTTTCAAAGAACTCACTTTGATGAAGAGAATAAGAAAAGTATAAGGCAAGGAAGGAAGAATGGCAGAACAGGTTAAAAAGCATTAAAAATTCTAAAAAGTAATACGAAGAATGAGGAGGGAAAAAGAAATATGTAAAAGACTTGAAGAGAGATAAGAAAGATGATAAAGTAGAACCTATTATGAAAGATATAACGAATGAATGGAAAGAAGTACCAAGATGGAAATGCGAAAAAGGTTAAAGACTTAACGGAATATGAAGTATGGAACTGTGTATAAGGTTGACACTAAATGTGTATTACTGACCATAATCAAGAAGAAAAAGGAAATAGCTAATATATTTTCTGAAAAAGTATGGTAAGTCAGTGCAATTAGTTCCCAGAATTTTGTATCCACAAAAATAAGAACACCTGATTATTTAATTGAAGGTGAAAATATGATTTAAAAACCCCTATAGGCTCAGGCAAGAATACAATTTATGATTTGGTAAGGAAAAGTAAAGCACAGGCTGATAATTTTATAATTTGCCTAGATAATGGCATTGGGGATGGACGATGTAGAGCTACAGATAAAAACCATATATAGTTCAAGACACACTCAAAGTATCAACGAAATAATACTGATAAAAATGGAGAAATATTAAAAGTGTTCAAGAAATAAAAATAGATTGTGGCTGCTCCCAGTTTCAAAGAAACCTTGTGGGGGAATGGTACAATCTCTATTTACTTCGATTATACAACATATGAAATTAAAAATCAAGCACCCTGTAGTGGGGGTGCTTTTTAATGCAACAATTTAATAAGTTTACAAGCGCTTTTACAGTAATGTAGATCGCGGAGTTTGACACTCACTCATAACACCACCTGAATAATCCTTTATTTAAGCTCAACTATGGCTTATTTTTGTCAAATTTTTCTATTTTATACTAGCTATTTCTAGGTATTTATGTTATAATAGAGAAGGAGGTATAAACACGATGAAACTTACAAAAATCAGGTTCTAAGAATTCCCTCTACTTATTATGTACAAAAATCCATATGGATTAATGATAACCACCACCAAGACAGTAGAACGCCTCGGTCTCTTGAAGAGCTGAAAGCTCGTGCAGGTGATATGGATCCCTATTGAATGGGCAAATGAGTATAAAAACTTACCCTTGCTGAAAAAGAATCAAAGAAAGATATCACTATTAAGTACTCCGAAGCAGACAGATTGATAAAAATATCAGGAAATCTGTTAATGCAGGCTATCTCTTCCTAAAGAAGATTTTACAACGAACTAAAGTTTCCCTAAACTAGCTGAGGAAATATCTGAGAAATATAAGATAACATTTGACTTAGACAGCATTTTTCTTCTCTACTTTATACAAGAATCTTTTCGCCTTCTTCAAAAGAAGCTTCGTTCCACTATGCAGAAAAATTTCCTGGAGAAGAGGAACTTTGACCTTCATCAGGTTTATCGTGCTCTGAAGTCCTTGCAAAGGAAAAATGACCTGATACAGAAAAAGGCTTTTACGGGAACTCCCTGTCCGTTATAGAGAAAGAAACATATCCTTTACTATGACTGCACAAACTTCTATTTTGAAAACAGAGGAAGAAGATGAATTTCGGAAATATGGCATCTCCAAAGAACACATGCCAAACCCTATTGTGCAGATGGGCTTGTTTATGGATGCAGATGGAATTCCACTTGCCTTTCTCAATGTTCCCGGGCAATCAGAACGAACAGCCGTCTCTTGCACCACTAGAGAAAAAAGTCATATCAGATTTCGGTATTGATAAACTTGTTGTATGTACTGACTCGGTCTCTCTTCACAGCAAACAGAAGATTCAATGATACAAAAACCGTAAATTTATAACAACACAATCAATCAAAAAGTTAAAAGGCTTTTAAAAGAGTTCTGCCTTTCAGATGAAGGATGGAAAGCAGGCAGCAGAAAAACCTATAAAATAAGTGAGCTTGACCCTGTAGAAGACTACCATACTACCTTCTATAAAGACAGATGGATTAATGAAGACGGTTTGGAACAGCACCTTATTGTCACATTTTCCTAAAAATACAGAGCTTACCAGAGAAAAAAATAAGAGGAAGACAGATTGAAAAAGCAAGCAGCTCTCTTGACCGCCCTTCAGTCCTTACAAAAGGTCTGCAAACGATTATAAACGCCTCTTATCAGAAGAACATATCACAAGGCATGGAGAGGTGGCAGAAAAATCTCTAATTGAACTTGATATGAAAATAGCTGATGAAGAGCGGTATGACGGCTTTTATGCTGTATGCACTCAAACCTTGATGATAAGCAGAAGCTCATTGTAAGAATCAACCATAAACGCTGGGAAATCGAAGAATGCTTTTCGAATTATGAAAACCGAGTTTAAGGCAAGGCCTGTTTATCCTTCAAGAGAAGACAGGATTAAGGCTCATTTCTTAACTTGTTATGCTTCCCTTGTACTGTATCGTATTCTGGAGAAAAGGCTTACAGAGCAGTTCCCTGAAGTAAGCTTTTCATGCGATGAAAATCATACAAACACTCAGGAATATGAACATGTTGGTATCTCCGGGTGATGGCTACATTCCTGTTTATGAAAGAACAGACCTTACTGATGCTTTGCAGATGAGATTTCAGGTTTTCAAACTGACTTAGAGATTGTATCAAACAGAAATATGAAAAAAATTTTTACAAAGATGAAAAAGAAGAAAAATAGCTACATTAGTATATATAAAGGCTCTAAAACCCTGATTACAAAAATGGTTTAGAGCCTTTTTGATTGTTGTAAGTGTCAAAGATGGGATTAAATACCTTTCAAAGTAAACGCAACACTAAAAACTGTTGCATTTAACCTGAAAGATGTGATTTCAGGTCTGTTTGCTATACCCTTTTTCGTTAAAAGCAATAAAATCAAACCAAATTTGATTAAATTCAGTCTGATTTTTATTGATATAATTTTATCATTTTTATCTGGCAATAGTGTTGCATTTACTATTTTTATACAGTGTTGCACTTACCTTGAAAAATCTAGCAATACGAAGAATGAGGAAAAGAAATATGTAAAAGACTTGAAGGAACTAAAAAGATGATAAAGTAGAACCTATTATGAAAGATATAACAAAAAGAGTGGACAAAACAATATAGGTTCAACTGTTTCAAAAGTGGAAGACTTGAAAGAATTTACAATAAATAATGTGAATTATAAGGTATTAGGAACAGATGTTAGATTTGAATATGATGAAGAAGAGAAGACCATAGCGGCATTATTATCAAAAAGCTTCAGGAAAGAAAAATTTATATGCTACCTAAAAATAAATAAAACCTGACGGTATATCTACAGCAGATTATTTAATTGATGGCGAGTTTTTACGATTTAAAAAGAATTTACGGCTCAGGAAAAAGAACATTAAAAAGATGCTGTAAAAGATAAAAAGAAACAATCAAAGAGGTTTATTTTTGAAAAATAACAGAGAAAAAGTAAATTATCATCTGATGAAATTACAAGACAATCAGAAGGAATATTCCGATTTTCAGAAACGAATTTTTGTAGATGAAATAGTAATTATAAAAGATAATAAGCTGATGAAAGTAGTTAAAAAGAGGTTAGCCCTCCGCCTTAACAGGCAGCGACAAACCCTTTTGTATCTTTATACTAGCATATATGTAAAAATCAAGCACCTTAGCAGGGTGCTTTTTAATACAGAAAGGAAGCATAATGGAAGAATTTAACCAAATATACCGCATTCTTCAAATTCCTCAAAAAGCAATGGATGTAGAAGAGTTTGACCAGGAACTTATTTCGAGCGAAACCCCTTAAGGTGAATTATCCTAAATGGTGCAGACTGATAGCAATGCTTGTTAATAATGGGTATATAGCGGTGTAAGTGTGTGGAACTCATTAGACTGCCTGTATCCTAAAGTAGAACTTACAAGACCTGAAATTACATTAAAAGGGCTTGAGTATTTAGAAGAAAAAACAGATGATGAAGAAAGTCTCGAAAGTGGCTAAGGGGTTATAGATGTTTTTACATAAAATAAATATGATGATTAAAGAAGATGAGAAGCCTGCACTAGAGAAAGAAAAAACAGAGCAGTGATGCTTGAAAAAGACAGGAGCCTTCAACAAGGCTGTAGTAGTTATCCCTTCAACAAAGCTTCAGGAGGGTGATATTTTTGGTGACAAGGTCAAAAGGGCATACAGTTATTGTAATCGAGCAGAATCAGAGGATAAGCCAGCCCATAAACCTGATAAAGCTAAAGCAGAAAAATCAAAGAAAGATATAAAAAGCCATTGCGCTTGAGGTTATAGCAGGCAAATGGGGAAGTGGTGAGGATAGAAAAATAGGTTTAAGGCAGCAGGTTATAATTATAGTGATGTACAGAAAGAGGTTAAACAATTCTTAAAGTTTTACCCCATTTATTCTTAAAACCTATCCGTTATACTAATTAAAAACAATTGTTAAAATATAAAGAGTTAATTCTTCGAATTACACTTAACTGAAGGGCAGGGAAGTATGTACAGTATATTGGTTTGTGATGATGAAAAAGACATAGCAGCAGCCATTAAAAATTTATCTGGAAACAGAAGGATATAAGGTATTCACGGCAGAAAATGGCAGGGAAGCACTGGACATTGCTGCAAAGGAAGAAAATCCATTTAATAATTATGGATGTGATGATGCCTGTGATGGACGGGATAGAGCAGTTAGAAAAACTGAGGAAGACAGCATAATTCCGGTAATTATGCTCACTGCAAAAAGTGAAGATGTCGATAAGGTGTTAGGGCTTGGTATAGGGGCTGATGATTATGTAACAAAAGCCCTTCAATCCTGTGAGTCTAATAGCCAGAGCTAAGTCGCAAATCAGGAGATATGAGGTTTGGCGGACAGCCTGAAAAGTCTGATGATAAAAGTTCTGCCATAAATGGACTTGTACTGGATGATAATGCAAAGGAAGTACAGGTGGATGGGGAAGGGCAGACCTACACCCAGGAATTTGAAATCCTTAAGATGCTTATGCTTGAAAAAGGCAGGGTATTTTTCGCCTGAAACCATATACCGCAAGGGTGTGGGGTGAAGAACCCTATGGAAGTGAAGGTGCAGTTGCTGTCCATATAAGGCATTTAAGAGGAAAAATAGAGATAAAACCCATCCGAACTGAGGTTTATTAAAGTGGTTTGGGGACAGGGATATAAGGTGAAAAGGAGAGTGCAGACATGGAAGAAAAGAATGAGATTAAAGTAATGAGGTGAGTCAAAGAGAAAGAAGCAATATGATAGTTTCATATATTCTCTGCCATTTAAGAGTGGAGCAATTATATCGTCATTAGTAATCTTCGTACTTGGAATAACCTGTGTTATAGCATTTATGTGGCTTTGGGAAGAAGATATTTATAGATGACAGCCAATGAGGCTGCTGAATATATTGCACACTACGGTGGAGGCAAAAGCTAATATACCTCCGTTAGCTGAGGCTTTTCGATTAATTTAAGGTATGCAGTTGTGCCTATTGGAACAGCACTTGGAATCTTATATCTTGTTGACATAGTGTTTATTTTTGCAGCCATTGGACAGCAAGAGGGAAGTAGTGAACTGGTAAAATTCCTGACCTCTGACTGGCCGTTTGATATAATCTGCCTGCTATATTTAATGTTTTTTTCCAGTTACCTTAGAGATGTCAACTACAAGAATTAACGGTAGAGAAGCTTTTGTCTCTAATAATATTGCCTGTTTAATTATGCTTGTGGTGTATTATTTTTCATACTGTCATTTTTCTCAATGCAGTAATTAATCTAAAAAGATAAGACTTTATTTAAGAATATGTTTATTGTCAAATCTCTTAGATATATTTTTAGAGGAGTAGATAAGGCATTAAAAATGCAGATATTACTAAAAAGGCAATTTTATATTTTTGGAATGTTTGCAGGAGCAGAGTTTGTCATATTATTGATGTTTAACCTGCTTGGAACAGAAGTAACAAGTGCCTTGCTGTTTCTGTTGTTTTTAGTAAATATATTTGCTTTTTATAGTAATTTACAAGGTTATGATGGGTGTAAAGGAAATTGAAACTGCAGAGCAGAAAAATAATTGCAGGAAATCTCGATTATAAGCTAAATACCGCTGGATATAAAGGTGACTTAAAAGATATTGCAGAAGGACTGAATGAAATAGGTACAGGACCTCGAAAATGCAGTAAATGGAAGGATGAAGAGTAGAGATTTCAAGACTGAATTGATTACTAATGTTTCGATGATATAAAGACTCCGCTTACTCAATCATAAACCATACAGATCTGTTAAAGAAAAGAGAATAGAAACGGAGCCTGTTATAGGGCTATATCGAAGTATCTGACAGACAGTCGGAAAGGCTTAAAAAGCTGATAACTGACCTGCTTGAGCCTCCAAGGCATCTTCAGGCAATATAAAGATGAATATCAGGAAGTAGATGCAGGACTAATGCTTGAACAGGTATACGGAGAGTATCAGAACAAATTTGAAAAAGCAGGGCTTACAGGGAAGTTACCAAGCCTTCTGAAACAGTTTTATAAAAGGCAGATGCAAATCATCTTTTTCAAGAGTTTTTGATAATATCCTTGGCAGTAGTAAAATATACAGTCAGCACAAGGGTGTATATAGATCTTACCAAAATGATGAAACAATAACAATATATTTAAAAATATCAAAGGAAAAGCTGAATATAACAGGAGAGGAGCTATGAACGCTTTGTAAGGGCGACAGGTCTCAGAAATATTGAGGGAAGCGGATCGGGACTGTCCATAGCAAAAAGTCTTGCAAATCTGATGGGTGGGAAACTTGAGATCGTGATAGATGGTGATTTGTTTAAGGTGGAGGCTAGATTTAATAACCAAGGTAGAATCTAATATTGATAATATTACATCGAAAATGACTCGCAGCATTTTTATAAAGGCAGTCATTTTTGCATCTAGCATGCTATATTTATTATTTTCATAAGCAGTTTCTTCCTGTTCTGCAACCGTATCTAATGAAGAAGCAGCAGGTTTGTCTGGAACATAGGTAATTATGTCCTCAACCCCTGCATTCAGAATTTCCTACAAATTCTCAAAAGTGGCGGTTGATATATAATCACCTTTCTTTATTCAGTTGATTTGTGAGTTGCTTGCACCGTAGTAGACAGAAAGTTTGTATTGAGAAATATTTTTAGCTTTTTAATGTCTCCCAAAAACTTTTCATAACTTATCATAGCTTAAACCTCGAACGAATACCTCTGGGTAGTCATAGAATAAAAATGTATACGAATTCTAATGGAATCAAGATATAGTAATGCCTGAAATTAGACAAGACTAAAGTATCGGACATTGTCCAATATCGAGGGAGATTGAAGGAAAATAACAACTGGAACCATAGTTTAGCAACATTGCAAATTTTGTTTAACAATTGAGTTTTAAATTCATTTATAGTATAATGCTTTCCGAAGGATAAAGACTTGTGCTGTGAAGATTTATATAAGTTATCTTCGTGCATGGAATTGTGTAGAAATACATATTCTTATATGTTAATTAACTTGAGCCGCAAGTATTTTTGTGGCTGGCAAGTTTATTCGTTTTTGCTTGAAAGGAGTAAAAGATGTCTAAAAACCGGTAGTTCTTGTTATAATGGATGGATTTGGTATCAATGAAAGAAAAGATTACAATGCTATTGCACAGGCAAAAAGCTCTAATCTTGAGTATGTTAATGAAAAACCTATCCTTGGAAAAAGGGATATGCAAGTGGTCTTGCGGTAGGACTTCCTGATGGACAGATGGGAAATTCTGAAGTAGGACATATGAATATGGGTGCCGGAAGAATCATCTACCAGGAGTTAACCAGAATAACAAAAGAGATAGAAGACGGAAATTTTTAAGAATGAGGCTCTTCTTTCAGCGGTGGAAAACTGTAAGGAGAAAACAGTGCCCTCCATTTGATGGGACTTCTTTCAGATGGTGGAGTCCACAGCCATATTACACATATGTATGGTCTTTTGGAACTTGCAAAGAAGGCAGGCCTTGAAAAAGTTTATTTACATTGTTTCCTTGATGGAAGAGACACACCGCCAAAAGCGGGCGTGACTTTTTGTAGCAGATGCAACAGCTAAAATGGATGAAATCGGCGTAGGGTAAGGTTGCTTCTGTAATGGGACGATACTATGCGATGGATAGAGATAACCGCTGGGATAGGGTAGAATCTTGCTTATAAGGCCATGGTTTATGGCAGAAGGAAATACAGCCTGATCCGGTGCCGCTGTAGAAAATTCCTATAGAGCTGATGCAACTGACGAATTTGTAGTTCCTACTGTGATTGAAAAAGATGGCGTGCCTGGCTAGAACTATCAAAATGATGACAGCATAATTTTTCTAACTTCCGTCCAGACAGGCAAGAGAGATTTCAAGGGCTTTTTGTAATGATGATTTTGACGGATTTTGAGAGAAGAGGCGGAAGAGTTAAGACAAAGTTTGTCTCGCTTCACTGACTATGATTCAAATATGCAAACAAGAAGTTGCCTCTAAGAAGGTTGACATCAAAAAGCACCTTTGGAGAATACCTCTCAAAACTTGGCAAAACCCAGCTCGTACTGCAGAGACAGAAAAATATGCTCATGTTACCTTCTTCTTCAATGGAGGTGTAGAGGAGCCCATATCCAGGGGAAGACAGAATCTTGTTAAATCTCCAAAGGTTGCAACCTATGACTTACAGCCTGAAATGAGCGCTTATGAAGTTTGTGACGGACTTGTAAATGCCATTAAGAAGTGGAAAATATGACACTATAATTTGTACTTGCAAAATCCTCGATATGGTTGGACACACAGGAGTTATGGAAGCAGCAGTTAAGGCGATTGAGACAGTTGATCCACCTGTATAGGAAGGGCTGTTGAAGCTCTTAAAGAAGCAGGTGGGAGCTATGTTCATTCAGTCAGACTATGGAAATGCGGAACAGATGATTGATTATGAGACAGGAGAACCCTTGGACTGCCCACACAGCCAACCCTGTGCCTTTCATCCTTGTGAATGCGGGAGAAGAGTATGGTCTTGCAGAGGATGGCAAGCTCTGCGATATCATCCCTACACCCCTTGAGCTTATGGGGCTTCCACAGCCTGGAAGAAATGACTGGAAAGTCGCTTTTTGATTAAAAATAAATCTTATAAAAATGAAACAAATATTGAAAAACCGTAGAATAGTTATGGAAAAGTACAGTAGTATTGTTAAAAGAATGCAAAATAGAAAACTATGTATCTGAAGATGATGCAAAAATCTTTGAAGAGCATTGTTTTGTGTGAGCTTTGAAGATGATTTTGAAGAAACATCACCAGAAGAACTGTTAGAATATTTTTCAAAAGAAAATACCAGCCAATAAGTATACAAATGCTTACGGAGAAGAAGTCTCTGTTGAAGTTGTTGCTGTAATTGATTATTTTCAACTTATTTGAAAATGTAAATTTGATAATTTTACGGAAATATACTGCAGGCATTTCATAGAGAAAAATCGATGGTGGTGGCTGATGTTGTAGAAAAATATTATCCTGACTTTTCCATAACGAAATGAAATAGCATATTATACAAAAATTGCTATAACTGATTAGTATTCTGTGCAAAAGAAATAAGTAAGAACATATTTTCGCCTTGCTACATGATACTTACTTATTACTAGGTAAAAGTAGGGATTTTATAGTAAAATATAACCAAAGATGATGGAAAAATCTCTTTTGATTATAGCAAAGTTTTGTGGTAAAAAGAATGACAGGAAACTTGAAATGTGGTAAAATAACATAAAGTGTAGATTTTTAATCTGCATAATAAAAAGTAAGTATAAACTTATCTGAATAAAGGCTTGAATTGTAACTTAAAGTGCATGTTTTTGAATGCACTTATTTCTGCATGTTTTAAGTCTTAGTCAGAGGAACATAGGAGGAAAATACAATGGCAAGAAAGTGGGCATATCTATTCACTGAAGGAAAAGCTGAGATGCGTGAGCTTCTTGGCGGTAAGGGTGCAAACCTGCAGAAATGACAAATATCGGACTTCGGTGCCTCAGAGCTTTACTGTAACAACAGAAGCCTGCACTCAGTACTATGAAGACGGTGAGAAAATTAATGATGAGATTCGTGGTCAGATAGACGAGCATATCGCTAAAAGCTCGAAGCAATCACAGGTAAAGAAATTTGGAGATCATGAAAATCCACTTCTTGTTTCAGTTCGTTCAGGTGCTAGAGCTTCAATGCCGGGTATGATGGACACAATTCTAACCTTGGTCTTAATGAGGAAGTTGCATATGTTATAGCTGAGAAATCAGGCAATCCTCGTTGAGGCTTGGGACTGCTATAGAAGATTTATTCAGATGTACTCTGGCGTGAGTTATGGAAGTTGGTAAGAAGTACTTTGAAGAGCTTATCGACAAGATGAAGGAAGAAAAGGGAGTTACTCAGGATGTTGACCTTACAGCTGAGGATCTTGAGAAGCTTGCAGGACAGTTCAAAGAAGAGTATAAGTCAAAGATTGGCAAGGACTTCTCACCGATCCAAAGGAACAGCTCTACGGAGCAATTCAGGCAGTATTCCGTTCTATGGGACAACCCTCGTGCCAATGTTTTACCGTCGTGACAACGATATCCCTATTCTTGGGGAACAGCTGTTAATGTACAGTCTATGGCATTTGGTAACATGGGTGATGACTGCGGGTACAGGTGTTGTATTTACAAGAGACCCCTGCTACAGGTGCAAAGGGACTTTTTGGAGAATTCCTTACCAATGCACAGGGCGAGGATGTAGTTGCAGGTGTTCGTACACCTATGCACATTGATGAGATGGCTAATAAGTTCTCAGAGGCTTTCAAAGGAGTTCAATGAAGTTTGCGCTACACTTGAGAAGCACTATAGAGATATGCAGGATATGGAGTTTACAGTTGAGCACGGTAAGCTTTTATATGCTTCAGACCAGAAATGGTAAGAGAACAGCTCAGGCTGCTCTTAAGATAGCTTGTGACCTCGTTGACGAGGGGTATGAGAACTGAGGAAGAGGCTGTTGCAATGATTGACCCTCGTAACCTTGATACTCTCCCTTCACCCACAGTTTGATGCTAAGGCACTTAAGGCTGCTACACCACTTGGCAAGGGACTTGGAGCTCTCCTGGTGCTGCTTGCAGTAAGGCAGTATTTACAGCTGATGACGCTGTAGCTTGGGCAGGACGTGGTGAGAAGGTAGTTCTTTGTTCGTCTTGAGACCTCTCCTGAGGATATTTCAGGTATGAAGTCAGCACAGGGTATCCTCACTGTTCGTGGCGGTATGACATCTCACGCAGCCGTAGTTGCCCGTGGTATGGGTACCCGCTGTGTATCCGGTTGTGGAGACATTGTTATGGACGAGGGCTAATAAGAAGTTTACTCTTGGTGGCAAGACCTTCCACGAGGGAGATGAAATCTCTATCGATGGTAGCAACAGGTAATATCTATGAAGGTTTAATCCCAACAGTTGATGCTACATATCGCAGGTGAGTTCGGTAGAATCATAGCTGGGCAGACAAGTATAGAAGACTGAGAGTTAGAACAAATGCAGATACACTCCAGATGCTAAGAAGGCTCGTGAGCTTGGTGCAGAAAGGGTATCGGTCTTGCCGCACAGAGCATATATGTTCTTCGAGGGCCGACAGAATCGCAGCATTCAGAGATGATTTGTCTCAGATACAGTAGAAGGAAGAGAAGCAGCTCTTTGAGAAAATCTTGCCATATCAGCAGGGAGACTTCGAGCAGCTTTATGAGGCACTTGAGGAACACCTGTTACTATCCGTTTCTGATCCACCTCTTCACGAGTTCGTTCTCTACAACAGAGGAAGAGATTCAGAAGCTTTGCAGATGCACAGGGCAAGAGCGTTCAGGCTATCAAGGATATAATCACAGGACTGCGGAGTTCAACCCCATGATGGGACACAGAGGACTTCGTCTTGCTGTTACTCATCCTGAGATTGCTAAGATGCAGACAAAGGCTGTTATCCGTGCAGCTATCAATGTACAGAAGAAGCATCCTGACTGGAAGGTAGTTCCAGAGATTATGATTCCTCTTACAAGTGAAGTAAAAGAGCTTAAGTTCGTTAAGAAGATAGTAGTAGAGACCGCAGATGCTGAGATTAAGGCAGCTGGCGTAGACCTTCACTATGAGGTTGGTACTATGATGGAGATTCCTCGTGCCTGCCTCACAGCTGATCGAAATCGCTAAGGAAGCTGATTTCTTCTGCTTCGGTACTAACGACCTTACACAGATGACATTTGGTTTTCTCGTGATGATGCAGGCAAGTTCCTTAACGCTTACTATGATACTAAGATCTTCGAATGACCCATTTGCAAAGCTTGACCAGAACGGCGTAGGTAAGCTTTATGGAAATGGCTATCAAGCTTTGGAAGACCTGTTAATCCAAAGCTTCATATCGGTATCTGCGAGAGCACGGCGGTGACCCATCATCTGTTGAGTTCGCCACAAGATCGGTCTTGACTATGTATCCTGCTCACCATTCAGAGTACCGGTAGCAAGACTTGCAGCAGCGCAGGCTGCTATCGCTGAAAAGATAGGCGAATGCTATTTGTTTAGTATAAGGCTTGACTTTGCAGAGGCAGAATATAAAAAGAGTTGTGGAGGTATAATGTGTGAAAGAGTCAGTGGCGACATTGAAGCTGAAGTACGTATGCTGATATAATTTTTATTCTTCCATCAGGTGGCTATGTGCCGCCTGATGGGGATTTTGTGGCATCTAATGGTCAATGACCACATATTATGAAATGCGGTTGACATCAGACATAAAATGAGTATAATAATTAACAACAGAACCCACCACGCTCTGTTTCACGCGTAACCGGTGGGACTTTTTATTTTTAAGGAGTTTTTGTAGTATAGATATCTCATGGAGACTGCTATCAATATCTGAAAATATGGATAAATTAAAATCGCACCCACTAAACTGCGGTCGAAATTCTGATAATATTGCGAGTCCTACGCAGCTCCAGGACGGAACAACAGTGACTCTATGATGTATACACTATATTTATGTGAAGTCAAACAAAAGTTCTTACCTATCTTTTGAAAGCCATATTCCAAGTAATGTGACGTAGGTATAAAGTTATTTTCTGTAAGATTGTATAATTTGGAAAGTTCTTGTAAGCCATTTTTGAAATTGCTGTTCGCTTCCTTCACATCAAGTTCATTTTTCATAATAATGTCTCACGATACCTGCAAATATGTCAGCGAACTGTACTGCAGGAGTCACAGCAGAGCTCACAAATAATGGCATTTCTAATATATGATGGAAAGAACGCTCAAAACTTAGTTTTGAATAAAATCAGTAATTTAGCCAATATTCTGTCAGCATCCCCATGTACCTCATCAAATATCATCATTGCTTTGCTGTAGTGATGGTGCTTACAGTAAAAACTCAACCTCTTTTTAAAAGAAGATAATATTGTTTTGGAAGATGATTGTCTGGAACAACTAATTGGTTCATCTGGTTTATCCATAATCACAGCAAAAAGTAGCGGCATCATAAGAAGTAATGATGTCAACCATGCCATCAACATAAGCTTTTATTGTTTGTACGATTTTTGATAATAGTTGCTTCACGGATGAGTTTTGTAGACTTTATTTCATCCTGTTTTCTGCAACAGAATCTTTTAATTTGTATATTTGATTTGTAATAGGTTTGATATCATTTTCATGCGGATACAAACCCGGCAATATAGGATTTTTGGTAGAATCTGTAGGGGCGAGGGTATCCACTCTCATCTGAATATAAGATGTAAGTAGTTTGCCTTTGTTAAGTTATAGATTTATTATACTATAATATGTGTTAATATACTACTTAATTTAGTGGATTGCTGCATGATAACATACAAATCCTCTTATAATCACAAAATCCATATAAATTTTCGCCACTCTACTCTTTTCCATTAAAAGAGAAACTATGTTCCAAAACCTCACCTCTATACAAATAAGAGATACAGGAAGACGAGTGCAGCTTCCAAACTATCTCTTTCTTGCCTTTATTTTTGTAAATTCGATAATCTCTTTCTTGTCATCTTCGGTTATCTTTCGAAAATAGTATAACAGTTCTTTTTCAAGACTGCCAAACAACTGATACTTTTTCTGGTTCTTAGGATTGTTAAAATATTCAAGAAACCAGCCAAACCCTCACTTGTCGTGTAGGTGCGGGCATCATAATATACATTTCTGTCATTTCTGAGTAAGCCGCACAAGGTCGTCTACAGAGATGTTGTAAAGCCCCTGCAAGCTTTGAACAGGGTTTCAGGATCTGGGCTTTCGTTTGCCCGTTTCATAGTGCGAGTAAGTCTGCCTTACTATATCAAGTACTGTCGCTACATAGTCTGTGTATAGCATATGCCTTTACGCAGTTCTTTTAATTTGACCGCCAATAGCTTGTTATTCATAAATTTGTCCTTTCTATATTAAGGATTATAGAGAATAGTGACGAATAAAAAGCAACAAAAGGTAGTTTTAAAATAATATATTATGTTAATATATGTAGCTTTATTCTAAAAAGTAACTGGTTGTAGCATTACAGAAATGGAGAATGGTATATGATAGGTGAAACGACTTCTTCAGCCTTATGCAGCAAATACCTTTAGCAGAATGGGAATGCAGTTTAAAACATTAACGCCTGCACATTATGTAAGACCGTACAGCGTACAATCCTATACACGTAGTAATGGAACTTTCGTTTCAGGATACTGCGAGAGATGGTGACGGAAATACGAATGTACACAGGATTCAGGCTATTTTTGCACGAAACCAAATGCAATACCATTAATCTTAAAAGAAAGGATTTGCTTTCAATGTTTGGTGATAAGGGCGATGTTAAAGATGTAAAATATACGGAACTTAAAAAGAAATACAAAATTAAGAGACAAAGAGATAAGCATAAAGCATCCAAATGCAATGACAGGCGTTGTTAATGGAGTACAGTTACTGGATGAAGATTTGATAGATAATATGCTTGAAGACATTGTAAAAGTAGTAAAGAGAAACAGCTCAACACATAATGTTATTCAAGAGATTATCCTAAGAAATAATCTTATAAGAACATAGAGCAGAGGGAGCAAAATTCAGGGAGAATAGTGACGAAGAATCTGCAAGTAAAATAATTGAGAGCTATAAAACCAAGATTTACACTTGAGCAGGTTGTTTTAATCAAGAGTGTAAAGGAAAAGATTAGGACCGCAATATCAGCAATAAAGTATAAAAAGTAAAATGTCAGATGAATGGGGGATGTCTGAGCATTTTTCAAAGTCGCGCAATCATACTAAATTTTTATGGTAAAAGCAGGAACAGGTGAAAAGTATGAGTGCAGAAGCTGCAAGTGCTTTAGGACAGAAAGCATACCATGTGAACTATTCAGAACTGGAGTCAAAAATATGTAGGTGAAACTCCTAAAATATAGAAAGCTTTTGAATATGCGACTAAGGATGAAGCAGTACTCATTTTCGATGAAGCAGACTCATTTTTAGGGAACGCGAATCTTCGGTAACACAGTCAGCCGACTATGGCGTGAATATTACCAGAAGTGTTTTGCTGATGGAGCTGGAGTAGTTTAGTGGAGTAGTAGTGTTTACATAAATCTTACTGACAACTATGATGAAGCATTCAAAAAGAAGGATACTTTAAGCGTATATTTTTGAAAATGCCTGATGAAGCCGCTAGAAATGAAATATGGAAACTGCACTTGAACAGTAAAATACCACTTGCAGATGATGTAAGATTAAAGTGTTTTGAGTAGAAAATGATGAGAATATATCTGGTGCAGACATAAAGATATGGTTTTTATGCTGCTTTTACACACTTTAGAGAGGTGAAAAGATAGCAGCTGACTCTATCAGTTTTTGACTATGCCTACAAAGTAATATGGAAAGATACGAAAATAGAGATAGAAAGAATGAGTTTAAGGTTGTATCCCATGAAGTAATCTCAGAGAGGAATATAGAAGAGAAACTGGACAGGAGGAAAGAATGGTTGAAAAAGATAGTCTCATTTTACCAGAATGCAAGACGGGGATTTATAAGCTCTTTTTCAGGGACACAGTACAGCGTGCTTGAAGAAACGGGCTTTACGATGTCGGATATATGAAATCTCAGATTAAAAGAATACAGAAAGGACTTAAAAAGGTTACGGATAATGTACAGGTAAGTATTATAGCAGAGAAATCATCAGATAGCGTTGATAAATACCGGGATGAGCTTTACGAGGAAGCGTGAAGAACTATTTATTATATGATATTTATGCTATCCAATAGCTTTTAATAACTTTAGATTACTGCATAAAACTTTCGGAGGGTTTTGATTTTTCCATTTATGGATTGTATATGGATTACAGGAATATAACAATGGAAATAAGAATAAAGCATTTGAAATTTTAGAAAGATATTACATAGAACATGGCAGTGTTTCAGAACATTTTTGATAAATAAGACTTTTGGAATCCTTCTGTTAGAAAGAGGTGAGGGAGAGAAAGCAAAGGCGTTTTTTAAGTTATGCTTTACAATTTATTCCTGATGACATAGAGTGCATAAATAGACTAAGGATATGTTATAAAACAGAAGAAAGATGCTGAAAAATTAAAATTTTAGATGAAATAATTGAAGTTTTTAAGCTGATAGGTGAGTGAAATGGATAGAGCAAAATACATACATAAAAATCAGGATGAAGCCTTTAGTCAGTATAAAATATGGCATTTCGTTTCAAAAAGGATATTGAAAAATATAGAAGAAAAACTCATATAAATTACGCCAGCCTGATTTGCTTGGAAAAACAGTTAAAATTACCAATAAACAGTTTCGAAATATACAGGCTGATGTCTGAAATGGCAAAATGATAATATGGAATGCCCGCCTGTATATGTATATGAAGACTATTATTATGGTACTGAAAGTTATGGCATATCTAAGCCTTGATAGAAATTTCAGCAAAAACTATACAGGATTTTTTCTGAGAATGAATTGAAGTTTGTGCTTGCAAGGGAGTTTTATAAAATTAAAGATGGAGTAACAAAAGCAGAGAACAATGATGGAAACATACTTTTAACGGAATGCGCCTAGTTGCACCAAATGAATTTGAAGAAATATCAAAATTTGTATTTTACAGTTGGTATAGGCTTACTAACTTTACAGCTGATAATTATGGATATCTTACTTGTGGAAGTATTAAAAATTCGATAAATGCAGTATTAAAGATGGTATTAAACAGTGGAGTGCTTGCTTCTACAGACAGATGTAAAAAGAGTTCATAGGTCAGGCATCAGAAATAAAGAGGTGCTTTGATGATGATACATCAAACTATACAAAGGCAGACGAGTCTCGTTCCATATGCGCACATAGGATAGCAAAACCTGCTTGCTTTTTGCAGTTTCAGAAAAGAAAGCAGGTAACAAGAAATGAGGAAGTGGTATGTCATTATTGATGGCTTTTAGGCTGGGTTATTGTTGGTTGTGCACTTACGGGAGTGTTCCTTAGATTCTGGGATGAGATAAGAGAATGGCTAAACCATACGGCGGCTGACATTGTGCAAAAATATATAGGGTATGATGCCAGACAAGCTATGCAAAGAGCTGTTTGCCGTGGATAGGGTAGTTGACAGAATAAGGCAGATGCCTACTGTTTATTACAAAAGAAACAGGCTTGATACCCATTTTGATAAAGTAAACGTATGAAGCAACTGCACCTGTATATGAATTTGACAGGAAGATATTAAATGAGATAGAGCAGAAAGGACAGCTTGTTCAGGAAATGGAGCATAGGAGGTAATAAAATTGCGTAATTGGGAAATGTCAGGGATGAAGTCTGAAAGAGAAGAGGATAGAAACCCAGAAGTTTATCTTGAAAGAGGGAAAAATATTTATAAAAAGAAGGAAAAGTACAGACTGGAATTTCAGAGCTGGAAAAAGGCTTATAAATATTCTGGAAATAATGAAAAATATGAAAGAGCACTTAGGTATGCTCAATGTTATATAAATCCCAAAAATGATGTCTGGGCTAATTGAAATGGAAAACAGTAGTGTGGCAGGCATGATATATATTATTATGCTTATTATTTATATAACTAATTCCGATATATATATTTTATTAGCAACATCAGCTTTTTCAGCCTGCTATTAGCAGGTATTGCTTTTATAGAAAAGAAAGCACTGAAAAATAATTATTGTAACATTAGACTTAAGGTATGGAGACTTTGACAAATATGATACAACAACAGCAAAAATCAGCGGTATCAGATTTTTGATGTATTTTTATGATATCGGTAATTATAGGGGCAGTTATACAATTCATTAAATGGATTTTTTAGTTATATAAACTACGACCTGAGCAAGTCGCTAAACTGCTTATTTTTTTATGCCCAAAACACAGAAAGGAGTGATGCCTATGCTTATGTAAAAGCCTAGTCCTGCCAGTGTCAATATAGCTAACTAAAACCAGTTTTTAAGAAAAAGGAGAAAAACCATGAGAAAGCAGAAATTTTTAACAATGAAGTAACTGTAAACAAACTCACTATAACGGGAGGAAATATGATTATGAAGCTATGAAAAAGCAGGAACATAGGAGCATTTGGACAGATGGTTGAGGAAGAGCTTTCTAAAGCCTGTGGCAATTGTGATGTGACAGTAAAAAGAGGTAACTAAAAATAATGGAGTCATCCTGACAGGAATTACTGTAAAGCCTAAGGAAGAAGGCATTTCGCCGATAGTGTACCTTGAGAGTTACTTTGACGATTACCTTTTGGGGAGAGAGCTTAAGGACATAGTAAGTGACATATGCAGCTTCTTTGAAAATAACAGAATGAAGGACAGGATAGACATATCTGAGATTGTAAGCTTTTGAGAGCGTGAAGGACAGGCTTTTACTTTAAGCTGATAAACTTTGAGAGGAACAGGGAACGTCTTAAACATATGCCATATGTAAGCTTCCTTGACCTTGCAGTAGTATTCTATATTTCAGTAGAAGCTGATGGCAATACCAAAGGTTCTGTAGCTATGAGACAGTAAGTTTATTGAATCTTGGGGGATTAGCTGACAGCAAAGTCCTATTTGACATAGCAAAGAAAAACTCTGAAATGAAACTGAAAGGAAGTGTGGTGAGCCTGATAGGGCATATAAAATGGAGATATGGCAGATATGGAGGATGAAGAGTGCCCTATGTACATAGCAACTAATAGTGAAAAAGCTTGACGGTGCAGGTGTCATCTTATATGAAAGGCTTCTAAAGGATTTTATGAGAAAATAGGAAAGAGTTTCTATATACTGCCGAGCTCAACGCACGAAGTCATCTTTGTGCCTGAGGTAGTCGGGATAGATGTAAATTGATTGAAGGCTATGGTTGCTCAAGTAAAACAGGACAGAAGTAGGCGAAGAAGAAATACTCTGACAATGTTTACAGATATAATCCCAGATAAAGACCTCATTGAAATTATGTAGGTCTTATTTTTGCTTATTTACAGGAAACGGAGAAATTTATAATGGACGAAAAAGAAAGTAGAACTGTTAGTTGCTTTCGATACAGAGCTTATGGAATACCGCAGCTGCCTTTTATATCAAGTAACCTTACCTCTGCTGAGATTGTAGATAAGGCTATGAAATTACTGTTAAGCAGTTACTGTCTGATGCTGTTTACAGCCTTGTTGAAACAGAAAGCCTATCGGAGATTGTGGCAGACAGTCTTGAAACAGAGGAAAACATATTGGACTATCTGTATGTTGTGGCTTGGCTGTGACTATACTTTGGTATCGGAGCTTGCTGAGACAATACAGACTGCATTGCAGGGATAAGGAGACAGGCAGGAAATGAATAAGAATCAGGATAAAAATAAAGCAAGCCCTTGACTGCATTGAAGAATGTTTGGAGACAATCCATACAGACAGGGACTGGCAATTACATAACATTTCAAAAGCTTATTTTACAACTCACAGCTTTAGAAATACAATACTTATTTATTCACAAAAATCCTAATGCAACCTTTGTTAAGGGTTATAAGGCTTGGAACAGGCTTGGGAGATATGTGAAGAAGGGGAGCAAGGGGGTAGCTATACTAGCCCCCTGCTTCCGTAAAATGGAAGACTTTGAAGAGCCGCCTGAGAAAGAGCTTTATCAGGAATCGGAGGGAGTAAAGAAGATAAGGAAGGTCTTGTCGGGCTTTAAGCTTGCTTATGTATATGACATAGCCGATACAGAGGGTTCAGATGAACATCTGCCTGTTCTGGTAAAGGGGCTTGCAGGAAACTCAGAGAAAGAGAAGGAAATATATGAAGGGCTGGCTGAATTCATATCCAGAGAATACACGATTAAGGAGCTTACAGGAAATACAGGAAAAGGCTCATATAACATTGAAACAGAGGTAATAAGCATTAGGAGTGATATGGGGTATTTACAGAAGATTAAGACACTTTTACATGAATATGCCCATGCCATTGACTTTAAGCTGCACCCAGAGCCTGACATAAGCAGGAACAAAAGGGAGCTGATAGCTGAGTCGGCAGCCTTGTGTGGTAAGCATGAGGTTGGGGCTTGATACCAGCTCCCACAGCATAAGCTATATAAAAAGCTAGCTTAAGGACATAGATGAACTTAAGATGATAGCTGACACGGTACAGAAAGTATCGGCACAAATCATAAATAATCTGGCAGAATCTTCGGGTTCTGCCTTTTCTGGTTTAAAGGAGGAAGAGTAAATGCATACAGAAATTTTAACAGAAACAGAAGGACTGACAAAAGAGATGTGCTTACATACCGCAGGATGGGAATTGGCGGAAGTGATGTAGCCCTGCCCTGGGGCTAGTCAAAATGGAAGTCAGAGCTTGAGCTCTGGCTTGATAAGACAGGTCAGGCAGAAGAACTTGAAGGGAGAATGAAGCCATGCTCTGGGGAAATATAATGGAACCCATATTACGCAGCCATTTTGAAGAGGTTACAGGCAGGAAGGCAGTAGAGGCAAAGGCAATATTAGGCATCCTGCATATCCTTATATGCTTGCAAAATGTTGACGGATAACCTCTGATGAAGATGGCAATCCTGCCATTCTGGAAATCAAGACAGCAAGTGAGTATAAGAGAAGCGAATGGGAGAATGAAGTCCCTGTGCTATTAGACACAGATACAGCATTACGAGTGTGACAGGAATTAAGAAGGCATACTGTGCAGTCCTTATAGGGGCAACAGCTTCAGGCTGTGTAAGAGATTGAGGAAGACATAGAAGTACAGAAAATGCTCACCGCACTTGAGGAGAGTTCTGGAACAAAGTAAGGAACAATATAAGACCTGAGATTGACGGTTCAGAAAGTGCAAGGAAGCTTTTGGATTCTTTTATACAAAAGGCGGCATAACAGGGCAGAAAGATTTGCCTGACGAAGCTGTCGGGCATATAGAAGATTATATAAAAGCATCAGAGGAAGAAGAGAGGGCAAAGGCAAGGAAGCAGGAAGCATCAAACCGCCTTAAAGAGCTGATGGGGGATTATGAAAAAGCTAAATGCGGCAAGTACAGCATAAGCTGGAAGCACTGTAGGGACTGACAGGCTTGATACTAAGGCACTGAAAGAAAAAGAGCCTGAAATATATGGAAAATACTTAAAAACAACCGTATCACGAAGGTTTACAGTGAAATAGGAAGGAGAATAAATATGATGAAGCAGCTTAACTTAAAAGAATTCTTTGAAAGCAGGATGGGTGACATAACCTCCAGAAGGCTCTAAAACAGCCATAGAACAGACTGAAATAAATGTACCTAAGAATCTTATGTTTGATTCGGAAAGTGGCGAATTTAAGCCTGAAACGAAGCCTGTGACCTCTGTAAGGGCTAAGGGAATGACTTTAGAAGAAGCGAAGGCTTTTTGATGATGAAATAGGGCAGTTTGTGAGAGCGTGCTTATTGCAGGAACTGACTATGGAATCATACCACGCTGCTCAAAACCGTCACTCTTAAAGCCGGGTGCAGAAAAGATAATGAATTACCTTGGGCTCATAGCAAGGACAGAAATCACTAATAGGGCAGAGGATTATAGCTCAGGCTTTTTCAGCTATGAGTGCAAGGTCTACCTCATAGACTACAACGGAGTAGTAAGGGGAGAAGGCATAGCAACAAGCAAACACAAAAGAAGCAAGGTATTTAAAAGGAAGCGGGTATAACTACCAGAATGTCGTAGCTAAAATGGCTAAGAAGAGGGCTTTGGTTGATGCAGTGCTGAATGTCGGTAATCTTTCGGGAAAGTTTACGCAGGATATCGAAGATATGCAGACAGAAAAATGATAAACAGGCAACACAGAAGCAGATTCAGCTTCTTGAGACGCTTATGAATAAATATAATACATCCATGGATGCCATCAATGGTTATGTAAGGAAGAACTGGAATATTGATAATTACAAGAAAATCTCTTACGGGCAGTGTTCACAGCTTGTTGATAAATACAAAAGCATTAGGATAAGACAGACATAAAGTACAGAGCAAAATGGATAAACTTATGCAGGGGGTGGGGGTAAATGCTTCATCCCCTGCCTTTCTGAAAGGAGCAGAAGATGAAGCATATAACCGCATATGAGCTTATGCTGGACAAAGATACCAGACATACGGAGTTAAAAGTAAAAAGAAAGCCATACATATGAGAAAGATATTTTTAAACAATCCCTGATGATATTTATATGCTGATGAAGAAAGTGTTCCATTTGGATGAGTATGCAGATGAGTCATGTTTACATGCTGGCTTTTAACATAAGGATGAAAGTTATCGGGGTATTTGAAATAAGCCATGGTCTGGGCAATTCAAGCTTGATTGACTCAAGGGGGGTATATATTAGGGCTTTGCAGGTAGGAGCAAGCAATATAGTAATTATCCATAACCATCCTTCGGGCTTGCCTGAACCGTCTGTGACGGATATAGGCATCTGTGAGAAGCTTAAGTCAGCTGGGGAACTTTTAAACATTCCGCTTGCAGATTTTTATCATCATAGGCGATGGAAAGTTTGTGAGCTTTTAGCAGGGAAGGCAGGCTTTTAACACATTTAAGGAGTAAATTTAGGAAAAAGGGAGAAGCCTGTTATATTACGGGCTATCCCTCAAATAGTATGTGAAAATACTGAAATAAGACTTTAAATGGTGCTGCTTTGGGTATATACATTTACACCGTTATATTATGGGATGATCTATGTCTGCCTCTATTGGAGAAAGAGGTGTCGCAACAATATGAGGACAATGCTCATCTTCAGTTCCTGCAGCATAATCCGGGTATCTTCAGAATCTTCAGCAAGAAACTGTTCTTCTAATTCAAATGATTTTTGTAATAATGGCAGTACTGAAACCTTTAGATATTCGGTAATGGAATGTATCATATAATCTTCCTGGACATTCATTAATCTAAGCTTAGCACTTTTCCGAACATTCTTCTCTTTGGATATAATTTATACCATATAGAGTTTTGAATATTGTACTAAGTATCCTAAAAAGCACCTTTCAAATATGTACCAATGCTTGTAACAGAGTCTTAATGTAACAGTTTCTGTAGTCTAGTGAAGTAAGTTTTTAAGGTTATCATAAAAACTGTCGTCAAATGGCAACATCTTACCAAGTTCTGCATATTCGGGTGACTTAGTTTCAGTATCGCCCATAAGGTATTCATAGCTTATGTCCTCATTCATGTTTTCAAGGAAACCTTTCTTATATGCCTTAATTGTAGAAACACATGAGCTATCACAGCCATGCTTTTTCAAGCTTGCCTATAACAGTGTTGGATATATTTAGCTTTTTTAGCAAGTTCCCCTTTGTGTAATAGTTGGATTTAATGCTAAATCACTTTCATATCTTAATTTTGAAAATTGGTTTCTATCTGACATAAGTATCCTTTCTTGCCCACGATAACAGTTCTATAAGCTGTTATGGTGTCTTTTGAACTGATATAGTGTATTTTTGTGACTAGTCCATACTATCATGATAAAATACAAATGTAAACAGCAACAGCACCAAAATAATGCAAATGGCTAGCCTAACTTGGAATGTATGCTGAAATAAAGATAAGGAGGTGAAAGCAGTGACTAATAAAGACTTAAAAGCTAACATAAAGGAAGAAAATATTTACATGTGGCAGGTAGAAATAAGCTGAATGCATGATGAAAGCACATTCAGCAAATGGTTCAGGGAAGAACTTTCAAATGAGAGAAAGTTGCAGGTTATGTCGGCTATAGAGGAAATAAGGCTGGACAGATTAAATGAGCAGGTCGGGGACAATAATAAATAAAAACATAGCATGGTATTCTTATAGTTGTATTTCTGTACATATTTTGCAACAACAGCAACAATCATAACAGAAGATAACTCCCTCAGTAAGCATAAAATCAAGGATTTTACACTTACTGAGGGCTAAGAATAGAAACTTTTATGCAAGTGTAGATATATATTTTAAGTAAAAATTGGGAGGTGATTATACATACATTTGAACTGATTTTGCAGAATTTCTGACGAGCAATATACTTATTTACATACTAATCTTCCAGACACTAAAAACAGCAGGAAAGCATGTTGAGAAAACTAATTATTATGTTAAGAAAGGAATTACACAGATAGAATTAAGAACGCTTTGTTTATAAGGAACAAGGTAAGGAATGTAAAAAGTATTATATTGTTTTACGGTGTAACCCATCAGTAATAATGGGTGAGAGCAAAATTTCACTTATTGATTTGAATAAGTATTCAGCTGATGAAATCCTTAATAGGTTACTTAAACGGTTATATGAAATTAATGAATTCAGGTTCATTAAGCTACATGAACGACCTATAAATCATTTTTCGCTTAATAGGGCAGATGCAGCAGTAGATATCATATTCCACAGCTATTAGTGTTACTTTGTAATTTTCGAGTTCCCTATGGTCATCATAAGATGGAACGAAGCCTCATAAAACAAGGATATTAAGCAATTATATATTGAGAGCTGCTGTCTATGTAATAAGTCAAGAGGCTTTTAACATTTATTACAAAATGGGAGAACTATTATGTAAAGGAAAAAGATATCCCGACAGATGAATATGATACGCTGCGACATACTGTAAGATTCGAAGTACAGATTAAGAAGAAGGGAGTCATTAACATGAAGCTTCCTACAAATAGGGCAGATTACTCCATTCCTAGATGACAGTTTTAACAGAGACTACCTAAAAAGAAATGAAGGCTCTCCTTGGAATAGAGAAGTTTGTGAGCAGAGCCATAGCTGTTAAATTGATTAAAGAAAGTAATTTTAAGGAAAAGGATAAAACAGTTATGATTTCCATTATTGATATGATATATAAATTTAGAGGGCTTTTATGAACTGGAAAAGGCTATTGCTGACCATGATATTAAGACACCTAATCAATATGGTAACTTAAAATATTTTTAAGCTTAAGTGGTTAAAAATTTAAGCAGTTGGGAATACAGCCTGTTGTAATTCTGATGATTTAGGTATAGATGAAAATACCAAGCATATATGAAATGCTATAAGGAGTTATGATATTAAATTTTTGATGTACAGAGAAGTGTTTTTTTAGCTGATGTAAAAAGATAAATAATTTTTCAGAAGATATTAAGAATAATCAGGAGGAATGATTTTTAATGAGAAATAGCATATTTAATTTTGATATTTATTTTACAGACTTTTTAACTTTTTAGTGATAGGATGAGAAAGATAGCAACTTGTATTTATTCAAATGGTGACTGGATATTGGGAAAAATATAGATTAAGCAACTATAATATGGCTTTTAATACTGATTGAAATATTATATGAAAAAGAATTTGATAAATGAAGCTACTTATAAAAGTATTATGAAAAGAGCAGTATACAGAATAAAAATTGCGTAAGGAGAAAGAATATGAAACAAGAAGTTTATAATGGCAAAAGGAAAATTGTTTTTTTATGGTCGTGTTTCAACTGAACATGAAGCCCAGTTATCTGCGCTGGAGAATCAGATGCAATGGTATGATGACCAGCTTAAGCACCATGAAAGAGTGGGAATTGATAGAAAAATACATAGACAGAGGAATTACCGGTACTAAGGCAAAGAAAAAGGCCTTCATTCTATGCAAATGATTAAGGATGCTGAAAAAGGAGAGTTCGACTTAATTGTAACACGAGAGGTATGCAGATTTGCAAGAAATACCGTAGATACACTGGAATATACTAGGAAATTGAAAAATTGGGAGTTGAAGTGTACTTTGTTGAAGATAATATATGGACTTTTAATTCCGATGGAGAGCTAAGGCTTACCATTATGGCGGCACTGGCACAGGAAGAATCACGAAAGGACTCAGAGCGGGTAAAAAGCAGGACAGAAGATTAGCAGAGATAATGGAGTGCTATTTTGGGAATGGAAATATTTTTAGGATATGACTTGTATCGTAAAAATGGAGGAGTCTGGGAAATGGAATCCATCAGAAAACACATATATTATAAATTCTGAACAGGCTGAAACAGTAAGAATGATTTATGATATGTATTTTGAAGGGATGGGGTATGGCAAAATTTGTAAGGAGCTTTGCAGGCTTAATCGCAAGGATGCATATGGTAAAGTAAGTTGGAGTGCCTCTAAAATAGGCAGAATACTACATAATATGACTTATGCAGGATACAAAGTATACAATAAATCTTATGTTGACGACTTTCTGGAACATTCAAGAGTAACAAACTTGAATAGGAATACTTATATTTATGTTAAAGGTGACTGGGAGCCGATAATTACAGAAGAACGTTGGAAGGAGGTTCAGAGAATTTGAATGAAAAATCATCAAAACTGGAGATAGGTGGGAGCATAAAGATGAAGGGTAAAAAGAACCTCAGATGATATATATGGCTTAAAAACTCAGATGTTCTTGTGGAAGATTATAGAAAGAATAAATGGAGAAGGAATAAAGGCAATGGAGAAGATATATTTGGCTATCAATGTTATAATCAGGTAAAATAATGGAAGTGCAAAATTTCGGGAGAAATATGGAATTATTACAGAAGGATTCTGCGACATACCTATGGTGGCAGATTGGAAACTTCATTTTCATGGTCAAGAGAATTTTTAGAGAAATTATGGACAGATAGACAAGAAACTGTTGAAGAAGCTATAAGGCTTATAAAATGCAATTATATTCCCGAAAAAAGAATGCAGCGTTGGATAAAATGCAGATTTCAAACTTAGAAACTAAGATTAAGAAAAATGAAGAGCGTATAAAACGTTGTTAGAAATGCATGGATAATGAAATAAGCAAAGATGAATATCTTGGGTTAAAAGAACGGCTGGAAAGTGAAAACCAAAGTTATAGGATTAAGTTAGAGAAGAAAGAAAATATTGAAGAGAACAAGGAAGACTTGGACTCTAAAGCTTGCAGAAATTAGGGAAACTTTGAAAATGATTATTGATTTTTCTGGTGATAGGATTGATGACAATATCATTAATGAACTTGTGCATCAGATTATTCCAACAGGCAATAATAAGTTTAAATGTATTCTGAATTTGTTAGGTAATGATAAATGTTATCTTATTTGTGGGGTAGATGGGAGAAAAATAAAAACATCTTTTTACAGTGATACCAAGCAGAAGCCTATCGTTGTTTCAAGACAGCTCAGGCTGCTATCGCTGAGAAGAAGGCGAAATAATTAGGTAAGATATATTAGGTACAGAGGGCTTCTTACCTCTGTATATATATTTACAGTAAGTAATTACTTGGATTATTTTTATTGATGCTTTTTAATTGAAAAGGTCAGAAGATATGATGTGAAAGGGAGGAAATATATATCATCTCCATATAAATACTATTTTTTTCAGATATTGGGTTTAGAAATGCAAGGCTAAATTTCAGACAGAATGAGCAGTCTTCATAACTTTTTCTTAAAACCGTCATATTCGTTACTCAGAATCAAGCAAGTAAAGACTATTTTTCTAAACATCATATTTGATTAAAAATATAATTGCGGAATCCGCAAAAATTTTTCAAGTTACTCTTGATAAAAAGCTGAAATTTGATTATAATAAGTGCGAAAAATAAATGCGGAATCCGCAAAAAAACTAAAAGGGTGAAAATGACATGGAATTTAGCAGGACAGAATATATGCAAAAGTTGATATCCAAAATGCATAATGGAAGAGTAAAGATTATTACAGGAATCAGAAGATGTGGAAGTCTTATCTTTTGTTTGAATTGTTTACACGTTATCTTCAAGAAGAAGGAATAGCCGACAATCAGATAATCACACTTGCTCTCGATGAGGTTAGAAATGCTAAATACAGAAATCAATGGAATTCGACAAATATATCAGAGAACAGATAACAGATAAAAATAAGCAATACTACATTTTGATTGATGAAATACAGTTTGTGTCGGAAATTCAAAACCCATATGTCGAAAGTCAAGACGCAAAGCTTACCTTTGTGGATGTAGTACTCGGGCTTATAAAAATAAAAAAATGCAGATGTCTATATTACCGGCAGCAACTCAAAGATGCTTTTCAAGTGATGTTTTAACCCAGTTTCGCGACCGTGGAGATGAAATACGTGTTTATCCGCTATCCTTTTGCAGAGTTTCATAGAAATGTATGAAGGGAATGAGCGGGATGCCTGGGTAGATTACTACACATATGGGGGCATGCCTATCGTTTCCTCGCTACCGTCACATGAAGAAAAGAGTCAATATTTGAGAAATCTGTTCAAAAGGACATATATAAAAGATGTTGTTGAAAGATATCATATACAGAACGATACGGAAGTTTTAGAGGATTTGTTAAACATTACTGCATCTGCAGTGGGCTCACCTACCAATCCGACTAAACTTTCAAAGACACTTTTTGAGCGAAAAACAGACCAAAATCAGCTCTGCAACTATTGACAAATATCTTGATTATTTTGTAGATGCATTCCTTATATATCGAGCTAATAGGTATGATGTAAAGGGAAAGAGATACATGCAGACTCCGCTGAAATATTATTATACCGATGTAGGTCTGAGAAATGCCGGACTGGGATTCAGGCAGCAGGAAGAAACCCACATTATGGAAAAATGTACTTTATCTTGATTTGATTAGAAGAGGATATGATGTAGATGTAGGTGTTGTGGAGCAGAACATCAAAACGCCTGAAGGAAAAAAATTGCGAAAACAGCTTGAAGTCGATTTTGTTGTCAATAGAGGAGATGAGCGTTATTATATTCAATCAGCACTATCCATTGCAGAACCTGAAAAGAGGAAGCAGGAAATTGCGATCGTTGATTCGAATCCCGGATTCGTTTAGGAAGATAGTAATAACAAGAGACTACATCAAACCCTGGACAGATGAAAACGGTATACAGTATGTTGGAGTTGAGAAATTTCTGCTTGATAAAAATGCTCTAAATGTGTAACCGCCCCTACCATCTTCCCTCTTACCTATTTCATTAGTAACAATTTCCCATATTCGAAAATCGGAAAAAGGTGGCTCAGTATCAATAAAAGGTTGCGGTGCATGTGGAGGCGGTCTGCCTGCTGTAGGGAAATTCGAAGTGGTTCAGCTTGAGATGGCAGTCCGAAGTAATGTGGAAGTGACGGCTTTAATGTCAGATACAGGCCTCATACGAAAATCGTAACAAGATTTTTAGTGCCCGAAAAAGTGATTTGAGTTTAGACGCTTCCGCTTATATAATTGTATCTGAACTTTATTGTGAAATTAAGGAAAAAGTGAAATGGTTAATATTCGTAAGTTAGAAAGTGAACTGTGGGAGTCTGCAGATTTATTAAGAGCAGGATCAAAAGCTACATCAAATCAGTACTGTATGCCGGTGCTTGAGCTTATTTTTTCTGCGTTATGCATACAGCAGATTTAAGATGGTAGAGATTGAAATATTAGAAGGAAGGCCATCGAGAGCTGGGCATGTAATGCCTGTGGAGGCAAGTGACTTTGCAGCAAAGAGTGCATTATTTTTCTTTCAAAGGAGACCAGCTATGAACAACTATATAAAATTAAATGAAGACAGATGGAATAATGTAAAAAAATGACTATACTGAGCCATTTGACATGAAGAATTAGAAAAGTTAGAAATAATCCAATTTCTGTTGCATTAACTGTTGGGAAAAAGTTCCAAAAAGAGTGGTTTGAAAAAGCAAACAGGAAAAAAGATATTAGGTTTAGCTTGTGGTGGTGGACAGCAGGGATCAGTTTTTTTGCTATAAGGGTTATGATGTAACCATAATGGATTTTTCTAAATCACAATTACAAAGAGACGATATAGCTGCTAAAAAGAGAAGGCTTAAAAAAATCAACACAGTTCAAGGCGATATGACAAAACCATTTCCATTTGAAAATGAAACTTTTGATATTATTTTTAATCCGGTCTCAAATGTGTACATAGAAGATTTAGAAAACATATATAAATAAGCCTCTCGAGTATTGAAAAAGGGCGGGCTGTTAATGGTCGGATTTTATGAATCCTTGGATATCATGATGATGCTGACATTGTATGGGACAAACCCGATGAGGAATTACTGTTAAAGTATTCGCTGCCTTTTAATTCAAAAAGCTTGAAGAGGAAGGCAAGATAACCATAAATCCGGAATATGGATATGAATTTAGCCATACCTTAGAAACCCAGATTAGAGGACAACTTAAAAATGGTCTGGCTATGATAGATTTTTTATGAATCGTGTGATAAGAGAAACAGATTATCACATTATGGAAATGACTATATAGCTAAAAATTTGAGGGAAAATATGAAAGTCAATATGAATGTTATTGTTGGCGGGACGGATGATGAGCTAAATAATATATTATCTGCTGCAAGAACAGTAAGGAAAGAAATGAAATCTTTATTTGAAAGCTTTGAGATAGAGGCATTGCAGAAGATGGATATTTGCGTTTTGCCCTCAGTGGAAATATATCAAAAATACTATTCAGAGTCTGGAATGTTATCATTCGGAGCGTCACTTAGGTTAGTTTATATAACTCGACAAATTAGAATTTGTCTAGGTAATACTACACAACGATAACCTAAGCTATTGTTAAAAAGTCTGTGGATATGTTCCCATACGCACGTAACTACATGATATACATATCAATCGGCAGAGTGCCTTTTCTACAAGGTAGGCACATAACTCGTGGCATCTGTACCCAGTGCTGCATATGGACTTGACTGGTCTCTTTCCGATTGGGTATTGCTCTTTCTGACAGCTATGTATTTGGATTTGATAAAACTCCTAATTTCGATATGAAAAACATTCCGTGTGAGAAACACAATGAGATGCAGCAAAAAATTAAATGAAATGGTTGCATAAATTTTTGAAGCAGGTTATAGTATAATTAATAAAAATGCCGTTTACGGCAAAAAAATATTAAATGGAGGTTGCTATGGAAATAAATAGAGATGTATACCTAGAGCGCCTTATTGTTAGAAAGCACAATGGGTTTATCAAAGTAGCAACTGGAATACGAAGATGTGGAAAATCATATCTGTTAAATACATTGTTTTATAATCATTTAAAAGTGAAAATATAGCAGAGGATCATATTATCAAGTTTGCTTTTTGATACAGACAGGATATAATGAAAATAGGAGAAGACCCTATTATTCTCGACAACGAAAAGAAGATCGAAAAAGTAGATCCTTCCAAGTTTCTTAATTGGTTGATGCCCACAGATAAAGGGGATGAAATGCACTATCTTTTTATTGGATGAGGTGCAGAAGTTAGGTGCATTTGAGTCAGTATTGAATGGGTTTCCTTCGCAATAGTAATGTGGATGTTTATGTTACAGGTAGCAATTCAAAGTTTTTATCAAAGGATATATTGACGGAATTTGAGGTAGAGGAGATGAGATCCATCATCCTTCCTTTATCATTCTCTGAATATTATGCATTTAAGCAGGGCGAAAAAGTGATGCTTATGATGATTATTCTGTGTATGGTGGACTTCGGCAGTTGCCCTCATGACAACTGAAGAACAGAAGTCAACCTATTTGATTTCACAGATGAAGAATGTATATCTTAGATATTATTATTAGATATTCTGTACAGGATGTTGCTGCACTCGGTGAGGTAATGGATGTAATTGCTTCAGTATATCTACACTAACGAATCCACGAAAAATAGCCAGTACAATGAATTCTGTTCATGGAACGGCTACATGCGATACAACTGTTGATAAGTATATTGGCTATGCGGAAGAGGCTTTTATTCTCAACCGTGTAAAAAGATATAATGTAAAGGGAAGAAAATATATTGGTACACCATATAAAAATATACTTTGAGGATATAGGTCTTAGAAATGCACGTTTAGCTTTCAGGCAGATTGAAGAGACGCATATTATGGAGAATATCATCTACAATGAATTAAGGTTTCGAGGTTACCAGGTAGATGTTGGAACAGTGGAATCTAGGGAAAAAGATGCCGATGGAAAAAGATGTCACGTGTGCAGAGAGATTGATTTTATAGCCACTCTGGGAAGCAAGAAATATTATATTCAGTCCGCTTATGCAATTCCCAAAATAAAGAAAAGTATGAGCAGGAAACAATGCCATTTTGAACGCACTCTTGGATTCTTTCAAAAGATTATTATGTTGAGGAAGAGTACGAAAACCTCGTTATGATGAAAATGGTTATTTGATGATGGGTGTGAAAGAAGAATTTTTGTTGGATCCAAATAGCTTGCTTGTCTGATTAAACTGATTTGATATAACAACTGAATAATAGGAATGTTAAAACAAACATCGCTTATGTGCAAAACAACATGGCGGTGTTATTTTTGTCCTTTTCAATAAAACTTGCTTTTTAATTATGATAGAAAGTTGGAGAACGAGTATAACGAAGTTATCTGTGTGGTGAGCTGACACAAGTTACCAGTGGATTTAAAATCTGTTCGTTATTATTTCCTTAGCGCCATTTTGCGGTATTCAGATGGAAACAGCCCTGTATTGTTTTTTAAAATTTGACGCAAATCTTCCTGCATTGGAATATCCCACAGCCAAGGCAACCTGTTCGATTGCAAGGTCTGTAGATGTTAAGAACATTTCCGCATGAGCTCATACGCCGCTGTCTGATGTATTCAGAAATTGTGCAGCTATATATGTGCTTAAAAGAGTTCTTCAACTTTGTTGTACCCATACAGGCTATTCGCGCGAGCATATCAAGTGGAAGATCCGAGTTGAAATGGTCATTGATGTATGAGGTAACATTGTTCAAGGCATCAATGTCCTGCCTGGAAATTCGTACATCAGGACCATTTTTACATTTCTTTCCAAGTTCATAAACAAGAGAGACAGCTTCAGCGACCTTGGCCTCATAGAACAACTTGGCTGGTATGCCTTCTCCTTATAATCCCAAACCTGACACAAAAGATGTGACATTTCCGGGAAGTCAAGTGTCTGTCCAACACGGATAAAAGCCTCATGCGGTGGCAGGTAGTCATCAGGGATAGCTTTTCTTTCAGATATTTTTCATAATATGCAGGAAATACTCTATCCCCACAGAACGAATCGGGATATTTTTATGCATAATGGATTTATATTCATTATGCCCTCCGTCAAAAGGTTTTTACACATCCTGCAGTTAAGCGGCGGTAAGGAGTTAACTCCTCTCCGGACACAGAATCATAGTAGGTAATGCTTAGACACTCTGGAGTATTAAGAGATACAAAGTTATCTTCAAAAATAGAAATCATGGATTTTAATATCAAACAAATCTTTTTTTCTCCATAGACCCAGTAATATCCACAGCCAACTTTCTTCGGAGCGAGATACAATTTTACTGCAGGACTAAAGTCAGGAGATGACTCTACTTCAACAAATCCGCTGTGGGTAAGCCATTCTTTATAAAAATTCTGTTTATTTCCATATAATAACCTCAAAATCATACATATCGGACATTATATTTCATACATATCAGGCAAATAACTCCCAGTCATATTGTATTGCTTCCTTGTTATTCTATACTATTTACGCTATAGTTATGTCTAACTGAATATTACCACAGCATCTATAAAATATCAATTATGCTGATTGCGAAAGTAGCAAAATCCGGACCAATCTTTACCGCAGTACTGTTGATGGCAATCAAAACTCCTTTAGTTCTGGATTCTTAAAAACCTGCAATGATAGTTGAATGTCTGTATGTTCCATTGCAGATGAACTCTCTGCAGCACTCATACGCGGGATAGAGAACCCAAGACCACGCATCTGCCTTCTTTGGATATACTTGAGGGGAAAGGACTGGGCAGTTATTCTTTCGTGCTGCTGGTGAAAATATTGGAGGTGATTTTTTTGAATAAGGATCAGGAAAAACCGGTGAAATTACTGCTTAAATGGGCGGGCAATGATAAATGGTATTTATTTGCCTCTGTCTTGTGTGCATTCTTAAGTGGACTGTTTGTAATCGAGCATATATCGGCATTTATCGCCTGATGGATGCCGTCCTTCTTGGAACGCTCACAAGTAAAGTATTGACAGATTGTATAGTTTTTGGTAACAGTCACAACAATTCTTCGAATGATACTGCTTGGCCTGTCAGGGATACTATCGCATAAAGGAGCTTATAACACCCTGTTCAAGGTTAGATGTATGATTATAGATCATCTGGCGAAGGTTCCGCTTGGATACATCAATGAACGGAGTACAGGTGAAATCAAAACTATCTTGAATGAGAACATAGAGAAGTTAGAGCTGTGTCTCGCACATAACATTCCTGAGCTTGTCAGCTATCTTACCGAGTCCCTATCGTAATCTTTGCTTATCTTATGACTGTGAATACTACACTGGCACTTATTTCCATTATTCCTCTTATTTTTGGATATTCCGGTGATGATGTCAGTGTTTAAGAAAATGTCTGATATGCTGCCTGAAGCTAATGTATCGCTTGAAGGCTTCAATTCCGTCTATGGTCGAATATGTCCGGGGAATGCGTCTGATCAAGGCATATCGTATGGGCAGCCAATCATTTAATAAATTCAGAAGCCATCCTTGACGGTAACAGGGCGTGGAACAAGATTTCGAAAAGACTGCTCCTTTTATGCTGTATTTATCCTGTTGTTGGAGTCTGGGCTTTTGTTAATTGTTCCCATTGGAGGGAGGCTTTTTCTTCGGGGATCTATATCAGCCAGTGCATTTCTCCTGTTTGCCTATATCGGTTCATTGTATTTAATGGAATTGCTTCCGCTTCAGCAGCTTGCAGGAAACTTCGCACAGGCATTTAGCGGAATCAAAACAAAAAGAAATATTGGAAATTCAATATTTGAAGGTGGGAGACGTTTTTCCGAAAAATATGATATCGAACTTAAAGATGTGCGCTTTTCCTATGATGGGAAAACAAATGTGCTTGAAAATTGCTGCCTATATATAAGGGATGGTGAAAAGGTTGCTGTTGTGGGAGCATCCGGAGCGGGGAAAAGCACCATTGCAGAACTTATTGCACGCTTCTATGACGTAGACTGGGGAGAGGTTATGATTGGAGAAAAATGTCAAAAAAACATTAGATATGAAACTCTCCTTCAGAATATATCTATTGTATTTCAGAAGACTTTTCTTACACAGGACTCAGTCTTTGATAATATCTGCATGGGAGCTGAATGCTTCTCTTACGCAGGTGAGGAAGGCTGCAAGAAGCACTAGATTGATGATTTTATTATGTCACTTCCTGATGGATATGATACAAAGGTCGGAAGCTATGGATACCCGGTTTTTCAGGGGAGAAAAGCAGCGGATTGCCATTGCAAGGGCAATCTTAAAAATGCACCAATTCTTATTTTTGGATGAAGCAACGAGTGCCGCTGATCCGGAAAATCAGATGGAGATTGACAAGGCAATCAAGAACCTCTGCAAAGGAAAAACCGTCATCATTATTGCACACAGGCTTAGTGTAGTTAGAATGTGCGATAGGGTTTTGGTAGTAGAGAATAATACGATTACAGATATTGGAACATATGATGAATTGATTTCGCGAATATATATTATCAAAAAGCTGGGAAAGCTATGAATTATCAGAAATATCACCTCATGGGAAAGGAGGAAGAGAAGATGACATACAAAAAACTTTTCCATAAGAATTCTAGGTTTTACTGCGGTCTGATATTGACCGTTTTGGAAGGACTTCTTTCCGGAGCAACTACATTGTCATTTATATGGTGCTAAAAATGCTGTATGAGAGAGTTACTGACTATTTGAGAGCATCTTTTAGTATATCCTGCCTCATAGGAATAATTTTTGTGATACGTCTTGTAATTTACAGCGTTGGCTACACACAGAGCCAGATAGGCGGTGCTGAGGTATCTAAAAATATCCGTCTGGGACTTGGAGATAAGCTAAGGAAGGTTCCATTATCCTGCTTTTACCCAAAAACGAGAAGGACAATATATAAATATCATGACAGCAGATGTGAACAGTTATGAGCAGATTCTTACACACAAGCTTGCAGCTCTTGTGAAAAACGGGGTTTTGTCCGTTATAGTGCTTGCTTTTGATCAGTGTACTATACTTTCCCTGCTGCAGTCATTCTTATAATTTCACTTTTTCTACTAATACCTGAAATGTGGCTGTCGTTTCGAATTGTGAAAAAGTACGGTATGGAGAAGAATTTAGCTACAGCAAAAGCCGTAGGACAGATAGTCGAGTACATTGATGGAATTCAGACTTTACGGTCTTATGGAATGGGTGGCACCAAAAACAGGAATACAACAGAAACATTGCGGGAATTCAGTACAGTCAGCTATCAATATGAGGCATATGGCATACCTGTTAATTTTTGCTTTTTAATATTGTAAATTGGCTTACTGTTCCCACTGGTTATGTGGATTGGATATATTCCATCTTGCAGTCAGGCAGTATTAGTGCCATTACCTTTCTGTTTCTATGTATGCTGCCTATGGTCTTATAGAAGCTCACTGCATCGATTTCGGTTGATATGTTCAGTTACAGAAATCTCTTGATATCAAAAGTCAAACATTCAAAATGTGCTGGCAGAAAATGAAGAATCGAAAAAGTACAGAGGTTTTTCTCCCAAAAGAGCATGGCATATTGTTTCGCAATGTGTCGTTTTCATATGTGCAGGAGGAACCTGTTCTGAAAAATATTAGTTTTTCGATACCCAGACCACGGACTAACAGCAATCGTGGGGGACTCAGGCTCAGGCAAATCAGCAATTCTAACCTGATTGCAAAGTATTATGATCCTGATAGTGGAGAAATTGGCATATGGAGGGCAATCTATACGCAATGCCAATGCAGAAGATGTGCTTGCGTCTAATATCAATGGTGACCAGGACACCTTCCTCTTTAATGATACAGTACAGGGAAAACATACGCTATGCAAAACCATCCTCTACAGATGAAGAAATAGAGAATGCCTGTAAGAAGGCCAACTGTGACCAGTTTATCCACAAATTGAAAGAAGGTTATGATACATCCATCGGCGAAAATGGGAATTTGCTTTCAGGTGGTGAACGGCAGAGACTTTCTATAGCACGTGCTATATTGAAAGACAGTCCGATACTGCTTCTTGACGAGGCAACATCTTCTTTGGATATTGATAATGAATTTGCTGTGAAACAGGCAATTTCAAATCTTCTGCAGGAAAATAAGACAGTTGTGATGATTGCCCACACATTATCTATTATAAAAAATGCCAATCAGATTCTCGTGGTGGCTGATGGAAAGGTAGTAGAGTCGGGTACCCATGAAAAACTTCTGGCATTGGGTGGTAAATATACTGCTATGTGGAATGCTGAAATGAGGCACAATGCCCTATAAACTGTCAAAGTTGGTGTATAATTATAATTGGCATTAGCAAAAAGAAGAAGTTACCTTCCAAATGATACAGATTTTTATTTTTATTGTTGATTTGCAACAAAAATAATGAAAAGGAAAAACTGTAAAAACAGCAAGATATATACCACCGGATGTTTTATCAATGAAAGAGTCTTTATCTGATTTAGAAAAATATATGAATGATCTATAGCATACAATACCGTTTCTTCAGCGGTAAATAGATTTGAAAAACTGGCAATTCTTCACTTAGTAAAGAAACAGGGAAGGAACAAAGTATATAATATAAAGAATATATTGATATATTAAGAGATGGAACAGAAGCTCTAATATAGTTATGCTTTCAATAATAAGAAAATCAGGAAAAACAGAAATAGATTAAAAGTTACGATGGGGAGCATATGAGTAATGTTATTTTTAGCAAAAATACTTTGATAGGATTAAGGCGACTGAAAGATGGCTTTAGAAAAATGAAAAGTGAGGTGATGATTGGTGAATGAAGATCCTTTTAAGGAATATATTAAGGAGTCTGAGGCCGGATAAGCGGGACAAAAGGCTATGCATGGCATACAGCTATTGGTCTGCAGGCAGTTGACGGACTTAAAACATCAGAATACTTGGTGCATACTGCCGTTCAGGAATATCGAAGGTGAGATTTCCTTTGAGGAAGCGAATGCCCTCTTGCAGAGCTATTATGAAGAGAATCCAGCAAAGCGATACAGATAATCGCACCGAGGAAGCTGACAAGGTTTCGGCAAGAATCGCCGCACTTCTTTCAGAGAGGCGTTCAGCTTTACACCGAATGAGTACATTTCCATCCACCGGAAGCTGTTCACTGGGATTTATTCCAATGCCGGATGTATCAGGGATTATAACATCACGAAAAAGAATGATGGGTACTTGACGGTGCTACGAGTGCTTTTCACGGCAGTGCAACAGAGTTGAAAGCAACACTGGATTCGATTTTTCCGAAGAAAAAAGTTCTCTTACAAGAATCTTTCGATGGATGAAATCATACATCATATTGCGGTGTTCATATCAGACTGTGGCAAATTCATGTCTTTGGCGAAGGCAACACCAGAACGACTGCGGTGTTCTTTATCAAGTATCTACGCACTCTTGGTTTTAGCAGTAACAAATGACATCTTCGCTGAGACTGCGTGGTATTTCCGCAATGCGCTTGTCCGGAGCAAACTATAACGAGCGACAAAAACGGTATATATGAAACTACGGGTTTTGGAGCTGTTCTTGAGAAACCTTCTTCTGAATGAGAATCATCCGCTTCATAACAGGAGGTTACATGTCAGTGGCACCTTTAAGGAATCAGAAAAATCGGACATTGAAACTGTAAAACCGGACATTGAAACTGTAAAACCGGACATTGAGGCTATGGAAGTGGGCATTGAGAAAAAAGTTCCAGTCGAAAACCTTGAGCCATATTCTGAAACTTCGTAGAGTATTTACCAATCAGGCTATCTTTGGACGTTCAGATGTGATGAGAGTAATTGCTATAAAATCTTCAAAGGGCATCTGAACTGTTGGCGGAGTTGGTTGAGAAGAATATTATCGAACCAGTATACGGACACGGAAAAGGGAAGTACAGATTCAAAGGTGAATAAGGGCTGAGGCAATTGGAGTGAAAACCGCAGAGAATAGGGAAAGAATAGTCGAAAACTACTGAAGAAAAATGCAGGAAAAACAGAAATAGATTAAAAAGTTACGAGGAGCATATGAGTGATGTTATTTTAGCAAAAATACTTTTGATAGGATTAAGGCGGCTTACGAAGTAAGTGCGTTTACAGAAGGGATCTGTCCTGAAACAGAAGATAGAATAATGCAGTTTGAAGACAAAATATGCATCTATTCCGACAGAATACACGCTGGCTGCTACTTAATTTTAGGGTGGCTGCTATTTGTGCAGAACCCTGGATATTCGACTTGAAAGAGCTAGAGAAAACTATGCAATCTTTGTAGAGGCATACGAGGGAGTATATGAGCGAATGTGAACACGGTCCTGCATTTTCCTTTCGGAGGACTAGGTGATGGAAGTATCGTATTTATAGACTTGGAAAGCGGTAAAGTGCGTGGATATAACAATGACTATGCTGACTTGGAGAAATTGCAGAGGAGTTTTTCATCACTTATTTTAGAGCTGGTAGAACAGGTGAAAGCTTTTCCTGATACAATATAACAGGCAGTTTTTACACTATACAGCTAAAATTTGAGGAAAATATGAAAAGTCAATATGAATGTTATTGTTGGCGGGACGGATGATGAGCTAAATAATATATTATCTGCTGCAAGAACAATAAGAAAAGAAATGAAATCTTTATTTGAAAGCTTTGAGATAGAGGCATTGCAGAAGATGGATATTTGCGTTTGCCTTAGTGGAAATATATCAAAAAATATTATTCAGAGTCTGGAATTTATCAGGAAAGATATTATCTTAAAACCAAGAAATTTATTGTATATGTTCATTTTTGTTCTAATGAGTGGATTCTGATAATAAAGAAAATGTAAGTAAGTTTCTTAAAATGTATAATGACTATCTTTTGGAGTTTTCTGTTATCATTAAGAAGAAAATGGCAAAGCATAAGTTGGATTTTTGATAGTAAGTGCTATGAAGATACGATTAGAAGAGTATTTGAAAATGTGGAGAATATGCTTGATAGATAAAATCTTAAATTTGTAAAGGAGAAGTGCTTTAATGAGTGAAAATATCGTTACTGACTTAAAAACAAAGCTTGATTCAACTAATTGAACATTTTACGTAATGAAAAATATCATTAAAAATATTAGCGTAGAGGATTTGAACTGTCTGACTTTTAACAGTCTTGTGATTTTATTAAGAGAATATGCTAGGGAAGAATATCCAATACAAAGCTAAAACCAATAATGAAAAGTGTTCATTATGCGAACAATTTTAGTGATTTGTCTTTGAAGGAAAGTGCTTTTGTACTTGACGAGATTGAACAGTATGCCCTTTGTGTCAATAAATTTCTTAATCACGATAAATCAGTTAAAGCACTTTTAATAAAGAGGATTACAACCGAGGGGGTTTAGAAATAAATCAGGAAAATTTGCTTATGGTTATGATAGAAAAGCTTGTTATCTTGTAAAAATAATTGAAGTCATAGTGCTAATTTGTAAAAATTCAGAAAATATATATAGATCACAAAGTTAACCTTAATTGTTAAATGAAATGCAGTTATCTTAATAATTGAGAAATATTCTTGAAAAGGTATGGATTGAAACGATTAAAAATGTTGATAACTAACAAAGGAAAGTAATTATTATCAGCTGACGAAAGTATTTATATATACATATAAAACATTATGAGCTTGAGAGAGTTTGGCATGAGGTAGAAAGATTGGTTTATAATCTGGGATTTACTTATAACGAAAGAAGAAAAACCTTCACTTATAGGTATAAAAGGCCATTGGGACGAGGAAAATTTATCGTTTTATGTGGTTGCAGCGGCTGTAGGTAAATCTACGCTTATTAGATGTATCAATCATCTAATTCCGGGTTTTATGAGGAAAACTTACCGGAGGTGTATGATTGACGGTAATGACATATCAGGGATGGGCATTGGAGAGTTGGAAAAACTAGAGCATCAGTATTTCTAAAGATCAAGGTCACTGAGTACACTGAACAGTTCATCGAGGCTGCATTCGGTCTTGAAAAACTTTTGAGCTTGTCTCAGGAAAAAATGGTTGAGCAGGTTGATGAAGGATTTAAAAAATTTCAACTGGAATACCTTAAGGATAGAGGCTGTGTTTGAGCTATCAAGCGGTGAGGAGACAGCTGATGCTATTCTATCTGCCTGGGCACTTGATACGGATATCATTGTAATGGACAGACCAACAGCAAAACTTAGATCAAAAGAGCTCATAAGCTAAGTTAAGTGATATGCTCTCAGAACTTCAAGGCAGAAGGTAAGACCATCATAGTAAGTGAACACGAGGCTGTATTATTGCTTGGGACTTGCAGATGAATATTGGTATATGGATTCGGGAGAACTTGTTAAATGCTATAGCAGGGATGAAATGCTTCTGCTAACAGATAATGAACTGGCTGATATGGGACTGCGTATGCCGGTGTTAGGGATATAAGTCTTAGGAGTATTGATTCAGATGAAGATAATAATAAGAAGGGCTGCAAGGTGCTATAGAACCTCAAACTTATCTGTGAAGATGTGACATTCAGGTATAGAGGAGCTAGAAGAATATTCTAAAATCTGCTGATATTGAGGTTAAAACAGGAGAGGTAGTTGCAATTGTATGACTAATGGCAATGGGAAGACTACCTTTGGCAAAGTTCTATGTGGAATCTATAAAAGCTTCATCTGGGAAAAATATATTTTTGACAGGGTAGTTAAAAGAGCAAAAAGAGCTACAGAATGATAGTATTTTATAATGCAGGAAGCTGAATTTCAATTCTTCACAAACTCTGTATGGAATGAATTAAAATACGGTAAAAATTAAATCCGTTTCTTGAAACTGAGATGGAGGGATGCTCAAACTCTCCGGTTTATGGGAACTTAGAAACAGACATCCGTTCACCTTATCAGGCGGTCAGATGCAAAAAACTGGTTTCTGTTAGCGTATTTTTCTAAGAAGCCTGTGATTGAAGTGATGAACCAACTGCAGGACTTGATGGGCGTTCTCTTCAAAGACATAGCATAAAGATTATAAATTCGATGAAAAAGGACAAGATAGTTCTTATCATTACTCATGATATTGAACTTATAGCAGGAGTGTGCACGAGGTGTGTTTGGCATGAAGCAGGAAGCATACAGGAGAGCTTTCGTCTTGATTCAGATGAAGCCTTAGTGAGTTTTGATACATACAGAGATGAGAAACTTAGGGACTCTAACCGATACATATATGCCTGCTAATAGAAAACGAAACTTTGATCCGCGTATCAAGCGCTGATTATGTTATTTTGCTGTACTACAAGCGTATTTGTGAGATACGCCTATTGTAACAGCTATATGTTTATAGGCAGGAATGCTAATTAATATTTATGAAGGTAAATACAAATCTTCCCTTGGCTACGGAGGCCATATATGCACTGCTTTTTATCTGCATACCTTACATTTCCTAATGTAGTAACAGGACTTTTAGTTAAATATTATTCGAGATTTTCTTTAGTAATAGGGTGAATTTGTATCAGCATTAATCAGTAATGATGGAGGAAATCAGATGATTGCTGCATTAAGGTATATTCACCTGCAGGAGAGTAATCAATTATTTTGCAGTTATGTTCAGATTTGTACCGGTGATGTCTAAAGATTTATCACTTATGAGGCAGTCGCGGTACAGACAAGAGGATTTTTAAGTCACTAAGAGATAGGATATTTCGTTACCCGAATATAGAGAAATTATTATAGTACCGCTGATACTTAGGGTTATTCGAATTGCAGAATCACTATCTGCCTCAGCAGAGACTCGAGGGATTGCCTTGTCCGGACGCAGGCAGTCATTTACATCACTTAAGATTGGGATATCAGATGTACTTATTAGTGTGATTATACTGACTTTGATATATGGCCTTCTTATACAAGGTGAGTTAGTAATAACTAATTCATATAACGGCCTTATCATCAGATAATTATATTTTAATCTTGTGGGGAGGATCACTATGGAATCTAACAAACTAAGGACAAAGGGACATTATAACGCTGTTGTACTTTTGTCACTAATTAATATTGTAATCTTTGCTTCAGGAACTTTCCTGTAGCAACACCAGTTACTCTCTTGCTTATGCCTGTATACTATGCACTACTTGAAGAGCATGTTTGTGTTCACAATAGGTGTTAAGGTACGAAAAGAGAGGTGCGATGTTAATATATTGCGCCATACAGGGCATTATAGGTTTTCTACCTTCCGTATACGCTTACTTACATTTTTATGGGAATAATTTCAGAAGTGATTCTATCTAAGACAGGCTATGATAATACAAAGGGACTTACAGCAAGCTACATCTTGCAGCAGATGGGACTGTGTTTTTGGAAGTACAGTATATCATATGTTTTTGCCATTAAGAAGACTATGGAAATGATGAGTGTTAAAGAATCAGCTAATCTAAAATACATTATGACTCATGCAGGTCAGTCAATAATGAATTGGGGATGGATAGTACTGGTAATAGCTATGGCCATTGTAGCATATATAGGCTCACTTCTAGGCAAGAGAGTGGTTAGAAAACATATACTTAAGGCTGAAGGAGATTATGAAGATGAAAACTGAAGAAGGTACTAGAAGAGAATCGGCATCATTCTTTAAGGAACTAGGGGGATTTATGCGCCCATACAGTGGTGTATATTATTCATCTGTGATTATAAGTGTACTCTCAGTATTTCTTAACATTGGGGGATATATCCTTGCAGGAAAAATAGTTGTAGAGTTGTTTTGAATCTACGGTTGATTGGAGTCAGATTGTAAGAACGGGAATTATACTTGCATTATGTAAAGCTTGGCAGCGGGATTGCTATGAATTTGTCTACCTAGTTGTCTCATCAGGCAGCATTTAATACTCTTAGAGATATTAGAACTGCATTTACTAAGAAGATGTTAAGACTTCCATTAGGATACTTCGAGGAGAATGGAAGCGGAAGGCTTAAGACTATGTTGGTAGACAATATCGAAGGAATAGAAAAAACTCTTGCCCATATGCTTCCTGAGATGACGGGAAATCTTAGTACTGGCAGTATTTCTGATTATATGGATGTTTTTTATTGACTGGAGAGTGGCTCTTACGATGGTTGTATGGATTTTACTTGGATTTTTCCAGTAAACCATAGGGGATGATGCGTGGTTACTCTCAGAAATTTAGGGACAGCTACAGGCTTCAAAGTATGAATCAGGCTATTGTAGAGTTTGTAAATGGCATTGAAGTCATTAAGAATTTTGGCAGGACGAAGGAGAGCTACCGCAAGTACACAGAGGCCATCAAAGGACACGCAGATTACAATGTTAATTGGATGAGGGAAACACAGGTATATTCCTCACTAGGGTATGGCTATAGCACCATTTTCAATATTTTCCTGTACTGATATCAGGCCTGATATTTTGGAGTGATGGAGTCTAAAGACGCTAATGTCATGATGATATTATCTTTTGGAATATTTGCACCTCTTATGACAGCTTTAACCTATATGACCAGGCGGCTCAGATGGGAACATATGCAGAAGGAAATCCGAGATGTATTAAATTATCCTGAGCTTAAAGAGGGGAAAATATAGAATTTAATAATAATGACATAGAGTTTAAGAATGTAAGCTTTTCATATGGCAAATCAAAAATGCGATGAACTTGACGACGGTATAGGTAAATCAGAAAAGAGGCCGTCAGATAATGTTTCTTTTCTAAGATTAAAGAGGGCAGATGATTGGCATTTTGTAGGAGGCTTCCGAGGAGGCAAATCCACGCTTGGTAAAGACCTGCTTGCAGGATTCTGGGATCTGGATGAAGGAAGTATAACTATTGGTGGAAATGATGAGGGAATATACTCAAGAAGCCCCTTAATGAAAGAATTGCTTTTCGTCAGACCAGGATACATTTTTATTTGATAAGACAATTAGGGATAATATCCGACTTGGAAGACCTGATGCAACAGATGGTGAAGTAGAAGAGGCGGCTATGAGAGCAGGAGCTTTATGAATTTATATCGAAGCTCCCTAAGGGATATGAGACCATGGCAGCTCTGCAGGAGGAAGCCTGTCTCAGGTGGGGAGACAGAGGATTACAATTGCAAGGGCTATGATGAGAAAAATGCTCCGATTATGATACTGGATGAGGCCACCTCAAGCTCTGGCCCTGAAAACGAAGCTCAATTCAAGAAGCCTTATCGAGTGGCGGCAACAGGGAAAAGACTCTAATTGTCATCGCACATGGGCTTATGACTGATTAAGAATGCAGACAAAATTGCTATATATCGAAAACGGACGCATAAAACAGATGAGCACACTCAGAAGAGAAAGCATGCTTTTCGTGTGATTACAGGAAGATGTGGGAGCTTTCAGAGGAAGACGGTGGAGTCTCTTCCGGGAGGTTTGAAATGATAAAGACAATTAAAAAACTCTGGGAATTCAGTGAACATCAACATAAAACTCTTATTATTACGCTGATAATGTCGCTTATACATGCATTTGTTGGTGTTACACAGCTTATTGCCATAATGATATCGATGGATGTTTTGATAAATAAAGCACCTGTGGATATGCGATAAGAAATATCGTTATACTAACTGTAACATGTGCCATCGTAAGCTTTTGTGACATCGTTTTTGAACATTCAGGCAGTGTGGCTGTTGGATTTTTTATGACAGCAGATAAGCGTATTGGACTGGGGAACTTCTTAAAGATGCTTCCACTTGGCTTCTTTAGTGACAATGCTTCGGGCAAAATAGTGGCTGCGCTTACAACGACTCTGGGCGGCATTGAAACAGGGGCAGCGATGGCTCATGATAACTACAGTATCTGGCATTTTCAGCGCTCTTTCTATGTTTACCGCAGTCTGCTTTTATGAGTGGCGGATTGGTTGTTATCACCGGTCTAGGTATGCTGGTTTATCTTTTTATAGTAGACCTTCAAATGAAGGTTTCAGAAAAGAATGCGCCATTCTTACAAAAAGGCACTAGAATGTCTTGGCTGAGGCTGCCCTTACATTTCTTCAGGGATTAAGGTTACAAAGAGCATTTAGCGTAAAGGAAGAAATGACGAACTAAATGAAGCTGTGAGTGGCAGCAGGATGCTAACATCAGGCTCACGAGTAAAAGCAATGCCGTCGCAGTTTTAGGAGATTTGTTATCGCTGTCTTTGAGATACTCATAATTACCTGCACTCTTTTGGATGAGGCATGAAGGAAGTATATCTCTTGTAAAAACAATAATGCTGCTCGTATTTAGTTTTTATGGCGTATGTATCACTCAACCAGGCAGGCTCTGTATTATCTATGATAGGCCTTTTAGACAGCGGTCTAAAGGTAATAGGAGAGGTTGAAGAAGCTAAGCAGATGAGCTGGAGTGATGAACCAAAGACTATGTCAGGTAATGACATAGAGCTTAAGAATGTGAATTTTTCTTATGGGGATAATGAAGTATTGCACAATGTATCTGTTACTATCAAAGAAAACTCATTGACAGCAATAATCGGATCATCCGGTTCAGGAAAGACCACCTTATGCGAGCTCATACCGAGATTTAGAGATGTAAATGGTGGCAGCATAAAAATCGGTGGAGTAGATATAAGGGATGCAGACTATGAGGAACTGATGAAACGAATCAGTATGGTATTTCAAAGAGTATATTTATTCGAGGACAGCATATATAACAATATAGCATTCGGTAAACCGGGAGCTGGGATTGATGAAGTACGCAGGGCTGCAAGGGCTGCAAATATCGATGAGTTTATCGAGGCACTTCCTAATGGATATAATACAGTGCTTGATGAAGGCGGCAGCAGCCTCTCAGGAGGTGAAAAGCAGAGGATATCAATAGCTCGTGCAATTCTAAAAGACGCTCCAATCATCATAATGGATGAAGCAACTGCAGCCCTTGATGCTGAGAATGAACACGAAATCCTCGCTGCAATAGAAGCTCTTACTAAAAATAAGACAGTGATTATGATAGCGCATCGTATTAAATCCATTAAAAATGCAGATCATATCATTGCGATTAAAGATGGCAGGGTAGTACAGGATGGAAGCCCAAAAGAACTTGCAGAAAAAGAAGGCTTATATAGGGATTTCCTGCGTTCAAGAGAGAAATATCCGGATGGACTATTAATAACTAAGTTTGAGCTAAAGGCTTTTATGAAAAGGTGTGGTTTTTATCCAATGAGGGAGCAGGGCTTTAAGCTTTTGCTCTTCTTTAAAGTAGTAAATTTGCTTTGGAGGGATGCAATGAAACTTAATAAAATAATCAGAAGTGTTTGTGATATTGCAGAAGATGATATTGGTAAAGTTAAAGCAGATAAAATCGAAAAGAATGCACAAAAAAAGGTTTGAGGAGTTGTGCAGAAAAACAGCAATGATTCGAAAGCTCTTAAAGCCCATACTTATAAGCGTATTTATCCTTGTATTGCAGTATATGAAACCTTGTTGGCGGAAGGCATTGAACAGGAAAAGGCTGTTTGGTACATTCTGCGAGTATTTTTCAACGTCTCGCCAAAAAGTTCGAGCCACATCTTCAGAGGATAATAAAAACTATTTAGGTTAGAAAAGAAGATGCCAAAAGATCTTCCCTTAAAATAATACAGAAAAGTTTTGGTACAGATGCGGGATTTATCTATGAGTTTCCTATAAGCTCTGGTAATGAAGCACGCTTCAATATGGTTCGCTGTCCATACTTTGATACCTGCAAACGCTACGGCTGTCCTGAAATAACAATGGCATTTTGCGATGGAGATGACGCGGGATACGGTCATCTACCCAAAATTGTTCTGGGGGCGGACAAAGACTTTAGGACGAGGCGATGATTGCTGTGATTTTTGGCTGTATTATAAAAACCCACTTTAAGTCGAAAAGCACTTGGTGGAGGAGAATCCTCCAGACAGATAAGAATGTCCACACATCTATACTCAAAAAGAAAAGTTTGTAACCTGATTTTTCTTGGCTACAAACTTATTTTACGAGGAGGTTAAGTTAATGAATCAGAAAAAAATGAGTACTTATTTGCGAGTACTATTTATAATTCTCATTATTGCAATATCCGGCGCAGCATTGCTTCAGATTTTCGCTCCTGAATATATGGGAAGAAATGCTGCTTATGGCATTTCTACAGAGTGGCAAAGAGAAATTGGCTTTTTGGAATATTGCGGTATTAGTTATATTGATTACTGTATAGGCATTACAGATTGGATTTATCTTAAATCAATTTTTACTTGCTCTTATTCTAGGTGGAATAGGTATTGGGACTAATCATTTTATACATTATCTACAGGTGCATCAAATTGTTAATTTAATCGGTGCTTTGGAGAATTATCTTCTAGTCATTGCTTGGATTTTAGGTTGGAAAATAGAGGCGAAAAGGCAGGATGAATAGGCATACTATAAATGGTATATATTTTTGTAATGATATCAGATAGAGTAATAAAAATTGAAACTTAAGGAGTAAGGAAAAATGAAGCTATGGATATAATATTGGCAAATATACCAAACTGATAGTCTTGCGTATATTAAATATGTGTGATATAAAAGAAAACGAGTAAGCCGCTTTGAGTCATAGACTGTACGGTAGTAAACTTCGTTTCTATGCTCCCCTGTTATACAATGTTATTAAATGGTTGTCAATCCGTATATTCGAAAAGGTTAGTGCGGGTACCCTTAGTAGTTTTTCAAATTAAATGCAGCTAGAAATGAAGTTAGAGGTGGTACAATGGATGATTTTGAACATTTATTTACTGAGTTAAAACAACTTTCTAATGATATCACAGAGGAAAACTATTATGACTATGGTAAGCAGGGATATGATGTTTTAGTTAGAATACATGAGTATGGGTATTAGTAAGGAAGATACATATAGCATATTTCTTCAATATTACGATGGCTTAGAGGATGGATTATCTAAAGAATGGATTGGAGATATGTTAGATTATATAAGTGGATGGTGTAATCCTGATAAAGCATATTTGGAGTGATGAAAGTTTAGATTAATTGTAAAATCAGAGAATAAAAAAATAAGAGGGAGATGTTTGAATGTCAGAAATAAAAGACCGGAAACATGATGCGGAATACATAAGTTACATTGAAAGCGGAGAGTCAGCAGCAGTTTTTATAGTTAGAGACCTTGTAAAGTCAATTGAAACAAAAGGGGTAAATGGGTTGATGTGATTTCTCTAAATACATATTATAAAAAGGTGCAGGAGACAGAAAGGCATTTAATTGGATAATAGTTGAGTTATTTCCAAGGAAGCTGCAGCCTAAATATGACAAAAAGTGATGCTGAGAATAATAGATACCTGACTTGGGTTACAGCTCATGAAGATATTGCCAAACAACGCAGGGCAGGGGTTAAGGGTGAAAAGTATCTTGTGCTTTGCAGTCTATTCAATAAGAACAAAAATAAGTTTATAACTCATTACCATATTTGCCAGAAAATACTGGGAACCACTAGAGGCATATAGGAAATGGAAGTAAAAGGAGCCCCGCTGTTCCAAAAATGGGAATACCGTATTCAGGCAGTTAAGAAGGTGAATTCTAAAGAGGTTAGTTACATTCAAAATAATGAGTGGGAGATTGAAGAAAAATATGTGAAAAATGGCAGGCCAACCTTAGCAATACTCGGACTGGAAGGGTAGAGAGAGTTTCTTTCTTGAATTCTCTTGGCTTAATAATGATGTGACGGCAGGAGTGGATGGAGTTAAAAAGGAAGACTGGAAAAATTAAGAAATAAATGAAAAATTGTGAATATCTTGACTTTTTGCCACCTTGTAAAGTAGTCTATATATAGAGTGATATTAAAAATATTTATAGATTTGGAGAGTTTATGTTTAAGAAAAAGTTTAGCTAAGGGTATATTATCAGTATTTATAATAGGTACTGTTTTTAGCAGCGTACCTAATGTTGGTAACAACTTAAATAATTCACAGATTGTCTATGCGGCAACCAAGAAGATGGTTACCTGTACTGTAGATAAGCTTAAGGTAAGGACGGATGCGGGTACTGAATTTGCCCAGCTGACATCAGACAATACTCTGGTTTATCTCTTATTAAAATGACAAGGCTGATGTAAAAAGGCGAGGACAAAGATGGAGTAATTTGGTATAAGATTAGCTTTATATTTGCAGGTAAAAATGTAAACCGGTTTTTGTAAGGAGTGATTTTGTAAAAAGCTTTCAAATAAAAACAACAGGGGAATGTGGCTGCAGGGACAACAGAGCGATAATGTAAAATCTGTATCAAATATTAAAAGAGAGTAAAAAGTATTCTTATAAAGGTGAGGTAAAAGACTAAGGGACTTAGACTTAGAACAGGAGCTGGAACAGATAAACCTCAGTATAAACTGGCAATGCCGGTGTCATACTTCAAGCAGCCAGGTTCTCAATGTCACAGGAGAAAAGAAGGACTCAGCAAAAGTAAACTGGTACAAGATAAGTACTAAGGTTAATGGCAAGACAGCCAAGGGATATGTGTTAAGTGAATTTGTTAAGCTTTCAGTGGACAAAAAGACACCTGCATATGCAAAAAGTTACTGCTAAAAAGGTGCTGTTATAAAGACAAAGGCTACAGTAAAGGGAAATGAATTAAAAGATAGTAAGGGTAAAAAGGTTGTCCCTAAGAAGAATGCAATAATTAGTATTTTTCATGAGATTACCCTAAGTGAAGTCAAGTATTATAAAGTAAGTTTTATTCTTAGTGGTAAGACTGTTACGGGTTATCTGATGGGATCTCAGGTAAAACTTATCGGCGATTAATGAGGCTGATACAAGTGATGATTCGGAGGATACAAATAATAATTCATCCAATAATGCAGACGATAGTGATAATACAGATGATAATGATAATTCAAATGATACCGGCAGTAATACAGGTGTTATAAACACCGACGGTAAGTTCAGTGGCACAAAAAGCTTATATAACATCTGATAAGGTAGAACTTTATAATGAAGCTGATTATAAGGCTGATATTTTTAAGAGAAAGCGAAACAGGAATTTCTTATAAAGCTGGCTATGAATCAGCAGGTAATAGCGAGAAAACAGTACATAGTTGGAAATGAGAAATGGTATTTAATTACTTATATAGTAAATGATAGTACCGGGAAACAAGTAATCGGTGCCGGTTTATACCGGAAAAATTTATTAAACTAAGTGGAGAGCCTGTAGATGATTCTACAGGCTCTAGTAATAAGAAGAAAAATCAGTAATAAACAGTTTGAAAAAAGATTGACGGCTCAGGGCTTTCCTGATGATTACAAACCATTTTTAAGAGAACTTCATAAAAATCATCCATATTGGCATTTTGAAGCAAGACATCTGGGACTTGACTGGGAGTATGCCGTTTCAAGAGAAAGTGTTGTAGGGCTCAATCTACTGCAAAATTCAAGTAATTATGCTTGGAAATCTATGGAAGCAAGGGCTTATGATTGGGCAAATGATGCCTTCATAGCCTATGATGGAAGTACTTGGGTAACAGCTTCAAATAAGGCTGTAAGGTATTACATGGATCCAAGGAATTTTCTGAACGAGGACTATATTTATCAGTTTGAGCTGCTTTCTTACAAACCTGAACACCATACGGAAGAGGGGATTTCAGCCATTCTCTCAGGACCGCCTATGAAAGATGTTTACTATGACTATGTGGCTTCAGATGGTATTGTTAAGAATATAAGCTATGCTGAGACTTTTCTGCTTGCAGGAATTTATTCGGGAGTCAGCCCTTATCACCTTGCCAGCAGGGTGAAACAGGAGGTTGCAGGCGGCGGCAGATTCTCCTAAGTGTAACCGGTACTGTAGCAGGAATATGAGGGATACTATAACTTTTACAATATAGAGCTTACAATAATACGGCACCAGGCAGTGCTGTTGCAAGTGGGTTAAGATTTGCAGAGAAAGGCAGTTCATCAAAGGCTGTAATAGGCAATGAGTTTTAATGACTTTATCAAAATTCCATGGAATAATAGATATAATGCTATACTGGGAGGAGCTGCATACATAGGAAATAATTACATATTACAGGGGCAAAATACACTTATCTTGAAAAATTTAATTTTACGGATAAGAGTACATTTTCACATCAATATATGTCAGCCATATTTTCACCAAGTTCTGAATCTCTGATTACCAAAAAAAGCTTATGCGGAATTAAAAAGATGAGCCTTTGGTATTTTTCCATACCTGTAGTTTCAAAAATACTGCCGGTAGAAATAAGCAGACGCCCGACAGATATACTAAGTCCAAACAATTGGCTAAACAGCCTCAATGGGCTACACGCTGATAACTCCCAGATTTCGACCCTAATATGACAGAGGGATACAGCATAGTGGTAGGAAAAGATGTGGATACTATCGAGATTACAGGGAAGGCTGCGAGTAGAAGTGCTGTGGTAAAAGGATTGGGACAAATTAAATTGCCGTCAGACGGTATTGCTGATGTTCAAATAACAGTAACTGCTGAAGATGGAAGCGTGAGGATATATAAAATAAAAAGTAGCAAAGGAGGGATAATACATGAAAAAAATCTACTGTGGATGCTTATTTTTTTATCTTTGCTTTTTGCAGGGAGGAGAGAGAACCTACGCCTCAAGTGCAAATATAGAACTTAAGAATGAAGGAAGAGTAGTAGTAGGGGATAAGTTTGAAGTTACACTGGAAGTAGATTCAGATGACAGTCTTAGCGGCTTGGAAACTTATATTTCTTATGATGAAGAACTGGCGGAGTTTTTATCAGCAGATGATGGTATTGCCGGTGGTAAGGGGCTGTTAAGAGTAAATATAAAAAGTGTTGGAGATGTGAAGGGTAAATTGAAATATAAAATAAATTTCTTGCACGGAAAAGCGGAGTCTTTACTATGGCATTTTCTGATGAGATTCATTTATATGCGGCAGATACCGATGACGAGATATCTGTAGCTTCGGAGATTTGGAAATGCGTATAATGAATAAAAAGAGAAGCTTCATCAGATAGTTCTCTAGCCAATCTAAAGGTAGCCGGTGGAAAACTTGTTCCCCAATTTTCAAAAAGTGTGTTAGACTATACAGTTAATGTGGGAGAGGATGTGGATAATATTACTATAGGAGTTGATACTTCGATGCCAACTCCGGCTATAGCTTTATAAGAGATTACAGTGATAAGTTAAGGACAGGTAAAAATAAAATAGAGATTGTAGTTAAGGCAGAAGATGGAAGTAAAACTACATATACAATTACTGTTATAAAAGCGGAAACGGCTGAAAATGAACAGGAAGAAGTATCGGGAACAGGTGTGAAACAAATAGAGAATAAGTCTTCTGAAAACCCTTGAAACTACAGGAAATCCATAATGTCAGAAACACCGGAATATGTACCTGATCCGCCAAAGGAAGATATTGCACAGAAACTGTATATAGGATAGCAAACAGCCTATCATGTATGCTATAATAGGTGCTGTAGTAATTCTGGGAATCATGCTTTGTTCTTGGAATGATACTATATAGAAAAATAAAAATAAAGATAAAAAAATGAGGACTGATGTTCTCATGGAGGTAAAATGCAGGATAAATTTACAGATAATGCAATAAAAAGTTATTGAGGCGGCTGAGTCTTCAGCAATTTCTCTATCACAAACTTATGTTGGCTCAGAGCATCTTCTCATAGGACTCTCCTCGGTTGACGGAGTGGCAAAAAGGGTTTTTAGAAGAGAATGGAGTTTCTTATGATAAATTTATGGAACTTGTAAATAAACTTTTGACTCCGGGTAATGTGATGCTTGGTTCAGCAGACAATATGACACCAAGGGCTAAGAAGGTTATAGCTTTGGCTGCAAATGAAGCCTATAGGCTGAATTCACAGAAGATTGGTACAGAACATATTCTTATAGCACTTTTAAAGGAAGGAGACAGCATAGCTATAAGACTCCTAAATACTATAGGGTTAATCTGCAAAAGATGTACATGAGACATACTACTGCTCTTGGACTTGATATTTCTCAGGCAAGGAATGATTATGCTAATTATAAAAACTCAGGAAACAGCAGTAAATCACAGACTCCAACCTTAGACTTATATTCCAGAGATCTTACGGAATATGCAAAAACAGGGAAACTGGATCCGGTTATTGGCAGGAAGCTGAGGTGCAGAGGGTAATTCAGATTTTTGAGCAGGCGTACCAAGAATAATCCTTGTATAATAGGAGAACCGGGAGTCAGGAAAACTGCTATAGAGAGGCACTTGCTGAAAGGATAGCAGAAGGAAGGGTGCCTGATACAATTAGAGGCAAGCGTGTAGTAACCCTTGATATGTCAGGGGATGGTTGCAGGTTCCAAGTATAGAGGAGAATTTGAAGAAAGAATAAAAAGTAATAGATGAAGTTGTAAAAATGGTAATGTATTATGTTATAGACGAGATACATACTATAATTGGGGCAGGAGGAGCAGAAGGATCACTGGATGCATCCAATATACTTAAGCCATCCCTTGCAAGGGGGAACTTCAGGTTATAGGAGCAACAACCAGAGAAGAATACAGAAAGTGTATTGAAAAAGATGCTGCACTTGAGAGAAGATTTCAGCCGGTAGTTATAGAAGAACCTTCTGAAGAAGAATCAATTCTTATATTAAAGGGGCTGCGTGAAAAATATGAAGACCACCATAAGGTAAGGATTACAGATGAGGCTTTAGAGGCTGCAGTAAAGCTCGGCAAGATATATAAATGACAGATACCTTCCTGATAAGGCGGTTGACTTAATGGACGAAGCGGCATCTAAGGCAAGATTGTCAGTGTTTAATACTAAGCCTGAGAGCAGAACGATTGAAAAAGAATAGCTGAACTTGAAGAACAAAAAGGAAGAAGCCATTAAAAAGCGAAGCTTATGATGTGGCAAGTTCCTTAAAGAGAGAGCAGACAAAACTAAAACAAAAATTTTGCTGAATTAAAAGCTTGCAGAAGAGCAGAAAAACAGCAGAAAACCATAGTGGTTGGCGAAGATGAAATAGCAGGAGTAGTGGCAGACTGGACTAGAATCCGGTAAATAAACTTAAACAGTCAGAGAGTGACAGGCTGATGAAACTTGAAAATGTATTACACGAAAGAGTAGTAGGACAGGATGAAGCAGTGAAAGCAGTTTCAAAGGCTATTAGAAGAGGCAGGAGTAGGCTTTAATGCCCAAGGAGGCCTATAGGGGTCATTCCTCTTCTTAGAGATCTACCGGTGTAGGGTAAGACGGAGCTAAGTAAGGCACTTGCAGAGGCGGTATTTGGTAATGAAGCTCCATGATAAGAGTTGATATGTCTGAGTACATGGAGAAGCACAGCGTATCTAAGATGATAGGCTCACCTCCGGGATATGTTGGACACGAAGAAGGAGGCCAGCTCTCAGAGAAGGTAAGGAAAAAAATCCTTATTCAGTCATTCTTTTTGATGAGATAGAAAAGGCACATCCTGATGTGTTTAATGTGCTTTTACAAGTGTTAGACGATGGTAGAATAACTGATTCCCAGGGCAGGTTGGTAAGCTTTTAAGAATACCATCATAATTATGACTTCAAATGCGGGAGCACAGAAGATAATAACTCCTAAGAAAACTTGGCTTTAAGGCGGAAGAAAATAAAGAGGCTGACTATCAGCTTATGAAAGATGGAGTTATGGCGGAAGTGAAGAGGATATTTAAACCGGAATTCTTAAATAGAATAGATGAAACCATAGTTTTTCCATACACTTTCGGAAGAAGAACTTAAAAATAGTTAAAGATTATGGTTAAAAGACCTTGCAGGAAGGGCAAAAGGAACAGATGGGACTTAAACTTAAGTTCACTGAGACAGCCATTAAAACATCTTGCAAAAGATAGATAAAGAGGTAAATTATGGGGCAAGGCCTTTAGCGAGAAAAAAATAAAAACAGAGGTAGAGGACTTGCTTGCGACAGAAGTACTTTTAGGGCATATTAAACTATGGAAATGAAGTTAAAATTGGTTGTAAAGAGGGAAAAATTGAGTTAAAATTATCATAAGGGACATAATGAAATAAAAACATAAAAAGGAGAATGAAATGGCAATCGTGGAAGAATTAATCCGCAACTCAGAAGAAGGTATTGACTTTGGTAACTATAAGCTTACAAGTAAGGCTAAACTTGAAGGATTTACCTTTGAAGGTGATGTTTATAAGATTAAAACCTTTAAGGAAATTACAAAGCTTGAAAGAAATGGTCTTTTTGCATATGAGTCAGTGCCTGGAACTTCAGTTTTTAACTATAAGCGGAGCGAAAAAGGAGTGAGTTTTAGTGTCGAGGGAGAAGCTGATGCACAGATTACCCTTGAACTTGGTGAAGAAAAAGGAATATGAGATAGAACTTGATGGAGTGAGCGCCGGTAAGATGAGGACAAATCTTGGAGGAAAGCTTACTATAAGTGTAGAAACAAATGAAGAAACTGCTACAAAAGGTAGTTGTAAAAAGAGGCATAATGGCAAAAGAGTAAAACAGTATGTGGGGAATGTGGCTATGAGTCATCAAAATGGCTCAGTCAGTGCCCTGCCTGCAAGGCTTGGAATACTTTTTCTGAAGCTCCGGCCGTAAAGAAGGAGGCAGCAGCCTGAAATCAGGTGTGGCTGCCTCCTTGCCGGTTAAGATAAAAGATGTATCACTTGCAGCTGATGAGACGTATAATTACAGGCATCTCGGAACTTGACAGGGTGCTTTAGCGGTGGGATAGTGAAGGGCTCACTTGGTGCTTGTCGGAGGAGACCCCGGCATAGAGTAAGTCCACACTGCTTTTGCAGATGTGTGCAAAACTTGCTGACAAAAATATATCTGTACTCTATGTCTCCGGAGAGGAGTCAGAAAGGCAGATAGCCATTAGAAGCGAAAGGCTTGGTGGACAGTTTTCAGATATGCTCCTTTATTGTGAGACAGATATAGAGAAGATTGAAGCAGTCATAGAAAAATGGTAAGCCTGAAATTGTAATAGTGGATTCAATTCAGACTATGTACTCATCAAAGGCAGACTCTGCAGCCGGCAGCATATCTCAGGTAAGGGAGGTAACCTCTACCCTGCTCCGCATATCAAAAGGCCTTGGAGTGTCCGTTTTCATTGTAGGCAAATATGACCAAGGAGGGTACTGTGAGCAGGTCAAGAACCCTTGAACACATGGTGGATACCGTGCTGTATTTTTGAAGGGGAAGATGTGGCCTCATACAGAATACTCAGGGCAGTCAAGAACCGCTTTGGCTCGACCAATGAGGTAGGAGTCTTTGACATGGGGCAGACAGGGCTTAGAGAGGTAGCCAATCCCTCAGAATATATGCTTAAGGGTATGCCTGAAAATGCACCCGGCTCAGTAGTTGCCTGTACTATGGAGGGCAGCAGGCCAATACTTGTTGAGGTACAGGCACTCGTCTGCCAGACTAATTTTAACTTTCCAAAGAGAACCACAGCAGGAGCTGATTATAACAGGGTAAATATCTTAATAGCCGTACTTGAGAAGAGGCTTGGATTAAACCTTGGTAACTGTGATGCCTATGTAAATGTGGCAGGAGGCCTTAAAATAAATGAGCCTGCTCTTGACCTTGCTATAGTGGCTGCCCTTATATCTAGCTACAGAAACAGAGAAAGTAAGGGTAAGATTATAGCCTTTGGAGAGGTAGGACTTACAGGAGAGGTAAGAGGAGTAAATCTTACGAGGCTAAGACTTGAAGAAATAGCCAAGTTTGGTGAGAACCTCGTCATAATACCAAAGGTAAACTATACAAAGAATCTTCCTTTTAAGGTATTGCCGGTAGAGTAATGTAAGGAGCTAATGGATATAATATAATGGGAAAAACATTGATTATAACTGAGAAACCGTCAGTTGCAGGAGAGTATGCGGATATACTTGGAGTTCCAAAGAGGTGCAGGGGGCATATAGCAGTAATGAATACATAATTACCTGGTGTGTAGGGCATCTCATAGAGATGTGCTATCCCGGGGATTATGACGAGAAATACAACAAATGGAAGCTTGATGACCTGCCGTTTCTGCCAAAGACCTATAAATATGCCGTCATTCCAAGTGTAAAGAAGCAGTATGATGTGGTGCATAGGCTTATGAATTCTACAGAAGTAGAAACTATCCCTGTATGCCGGCGACAGTGGGCGTGAAGGAGAGGTCATCATCAGGCTTATAAGAAACTACGGCGGAGTAAGAGAGGGAATCGAAGAAAGAAGAGTATGGATTGACTCCTTTACCGAAGATGAGATAAAGCGCGGCATGAGGGAAGCAAAGCCCATTTCAGCCTATGACAACCTCGCCGGTGCAGGCATTATGAGAGGGATAGAAGACTATGCAATGGGTATCAATTTCTCAAGAGCCTTATCTGTGAAATACGGCTGGCTCTTAAACAACAAGGCAGGTACTAAAAAATACTCTGCCATAGCCATAGGCAGGGTTATGACCTGTGTACTTGGTATGGTGGTGCGCAGGGAAAGAGAGATAAGGAACTTCGTTCAGACGAATTTTTATAAGATATCAGGAAACTTCGGCACAGAAGGTGCAAACTTTGCAGGAGAATGGAAGTCAGAGCAAGACAGGTAAATACTTTGAAAGTCCTCTGCTTTACAATGAAAAGGATTTAAAAAGAAAGAGGATGCTGAAAAAGCTGATAGCTGAACTAGACTATTCTACAGCTGTAGTTTTGAAGAAGGATAAAACCAGTGAGAAGAAGAAGGCCCCTCTGTTATTTAATCTGGCTGAACTTCAGGCGGAATGTACCAAGAGATTTCATATAAGTCCCGATGCCACGCTTAAAGCAGTTCAGGAGCTTTATGAAGGGAAGCTTACCACATATCCAAGAACTGATGCAAGGGTGATAACAAAGGCTGTAGCAGGAGAGATAACCAAGAATCTAAGCGGGCTCTATGCATACAAGCCTGTAAGTGAATTTGTGTCAAAAATAAGGGATGAAGGGGCTTTATAAAGGACTTGAGAAGACGCAGTATGTGGATGATAAGAAGGTTACAGACCACTATGCCATCATTCCCTACAGGAAACCTAAAAAGAAATTGCTAAGCAGAGTGAATTAAACCAGAAAATTTACGATATAATAGTTAGGAGGTTTTTAGCAATTTTCTATCCTCCCGCAGTTTATGATAAAGTCAGTCTTGTAACAGGAATTAAACATAAAGAAGGAGATTTTACCGAGGAATTCTATTCTTATGTAGAAGGTGCTTAAAGAAAAGGCTACCTTAAGTAGTGGGTTTTCCGTCCAAAGAAAAGGATAAGAAGGATGAAGACTCTGGTACAGGGGATGCATCAGATGAGGTGTCAGATAACGAGGGCTTTGTTAAATCTTTTTATCATCACTTACAAAGGGAAGTCCTCTTTCCGTCAATAAGCTTGAAACCAAAGAAGGAAAAACCACTCCTCCAAAGGCTATACCTCAGGCTCTATGATACTTGCCATGGAAAATGCCGGCCAGCTTATAGAAGATGAGGAGCTTAGGGCAACTATAAAGGGAGCAGGTATCGGCACTTCTGCTACAAGGGCAGGCATCATAGAAAAGCTTGTGAAAATAGGTTATCTTGCGCTAAATAAAAAGACGCAGATACTTACACCTATGCTCTTTGGAGAAATGGTGTATGAAGTTGCAGATATGCCATACTGCCATCTAAACCCTGAAATGACAGCAAGCTGGGAAAAGGGTTTGTCAGGAGTTGAGGTTGGAGATATAAGCACTGAACAATATGAAGAAACTCTTAATACCTATGTAAGAAGGTACATTGACAATATAAAAGTTAAAGACCTGAGCAGAGAACTTGGAATTAAACTAGAAATGGTAAAAGAAAAATGCAGAAATAACTAAAATAGTATAAAAATTAAATATAGAGGGAAAAATGATAAAGAATTTAAGAAAAGTCATTTTTATTGAAATTATCTGTATGTGTATTATTTATGGTAATTATTTCGGTATTATGGCTATAAGTGCAGCTGAGATAACTCCGGTTCCAAACTGCACAGCAGCCGAAGATTCGTCTGAAAATGTGCAGAGTAAGGATGAGATTACAGAAGAAAATAAAGAGCATGGTTAACCAGGAAAAATAATGACGGAAATGCAGCAGATGACAAAAATTGTAAGAGAAATACGCCCTAGTGACACAGCTTTTTGTAAGTGTTAATTGATTAAGGAAACAGGGATAATAATTCCGGTAAGTTTACCTTGGACTTTAATCTGGGTGACGAAGCGGTAGATGGAGTTGAAGAACTTGCGTTAGCTGATGTCTTTTGTATTGAAGGCCTTGATTTCTCGTTTCCCTTGGAGAAACTAAACGAGTCTAGGGTCAATTTGAACTTTCGGGACTTAAGAACAAAAATACAGTATTACATAAGGTCTGTAAAATAATGTAGAATATGAAGGGTATTTTGAGGTAAGATTTGCAGAATCTAATGATGAGAATATACCAAGGTGACTTTAAAGGGATTTCCTAAAAAGAAAGTATTTGAGGGTACTAAATGTAGTGCTTAGAATGGTTACAGATAATACTAATAGTAAACTTACCTTTAATGGTAAGCCGTTAAGTGGTAAAAATAATAGGAGACAGATACGAATTTAAGCTAAATGTAACAAAAATGGAAATTATAAGTATGTGATTAAAGACGGCAAAAATATAAACTAAAGGTACTCTTAAAGTAGATTTTTATGAAAAGCAAAAACAAGATGAAGGTACCACTTAGCTATCAGCGTCCTGCTTATCCTGAGGGATGCGAAAGCTATGCATCTGTTGCGGTGTTAAAGCACTTTGGTTCAAGATAAAAGAATCAGAATTCATATCAAAATATCTGGATATAATAAACCTGTGGGATAGAAGGGTTACCATAATCAAAAATTTATTTGATAAATTCTATCTTGGAGATCCATCAAATAAGAGGCAGCAGGGATATCTTGCCAATCCGCCGGTTTTAGTTAAGGCAGTAAATAAGTTTTTACAAAAGAACAGGCATAAAAATATATTGCCGTAAATACTACAGGAAATCACTTAAGACACTTTTTAGAAGAGAAGTATTAAACGATAATCCTGTAGTAGTGTGGCTGACCATAAAACAATAGAACGCCTTATACAGGGCAAAAAGTCAGAGGGGTTCCATACATATTCCCAAGCCATACAATGGTCGTATCGGGATATGATAGGAAAAAGACCTTCTTTATTTGACAGACAGCATTTCGGGTTATAGGGTCGGTGAGCTATGATACAGCGAATAAATTATACAATCTTACCGGAAAAAAGCTTTTATATTACAAGCAAGGAAATAGAGGGAGTTTATATGGAAACTATTAAAAATTACAGAACTTTTCGATCTTAAGAGGACAATTGCGGCTGATTACTTGAAGGAACTTTACTTATCCATTTGAAGCACTAAAAGTGATAAGTGAACTTATAATACACTTAGGAGAAAGTCTTGACGCTAATATCTATGAAAGAAAAGGAGAAATATCTGGGTGGCTAAGTCTGCGAAGGTACTCCTACAGCCTTTTTGGGGATGGTTCACGCATCATAGGTGAACATACAGAGGTGAGGCACTGTGCCTCTCACAAGAGGAAGTGCATTGGTTGGTAAATGGCTGCAGTGATGGGCTAATTCGGTGAGAACTAAAGAATGTGACAATGTTGATGATGTCCAGGTGCCACATTACAACTATGTGGAGACTCCGTTCTAGGCTATCATTCTCACATGGGAGCCGGCTCTGTACAAGCAATGTGAAGGCTGATAAGACAAATGTAGTAATTAAGTCAGAGGCTGACAGCATTGAAACAGGACTTAAAAAGGTAGGAGCTTTCCTTGGCGACTATGCAGAAATAGGCTGCAACAGCGGTGGCTTAATCCCGGCACAGTGATGGGAGAGAGATTCGATGTCTCATCCTCTCATGGTGCAGAGGGAGTAGTTCCGGCAAACAGTATATATATAAGAGGAGAAGTAGTCGGTAAAATGCGTGACTTAAGCCTTAATGAATTTTCTGAAAAACTCTTTAGTAAAGAGCCGTGCTGGGAGGCGGAGGAGCATCAGCTCTTGTTGGTGCCTTAGCTGTGTCTCTTGGCGCAATGGCTGCAAATCTTACTGTAGGCAAGGAAAAATATGCAGAATATACAGGATGAACTGAATGCTGCTCTAATAAAGGCTGAGAAGCTTAGACTCCGCCTGCTTGAACTTATAGAAGAGGATGCCTCGGGGTTTGGAGAGGTAAACAAAAGCCTGCAAGATAAAACCGAGAGATGAAGAAGCGATAGAAAAAGCACTTGTAGGGTGCAGCTATGCCGCCTTTACATATGATGGAAACATTGAAAGAGGTAATTGACATCCTTTTAATCCTTGCAGACAAGACGAGTGTGCTTTTGTGATAAGTGATGTGGGAGTAGGAGCAAAGCTTGCAGGCGGAGCCCTGAGTTCAGACTTTATTTAAATGTTTTAGTAAATATAAGGCTTATGAAGAATAAAGATGCAGCAATGACTATAGAAAAAAGGCGGAAGATTTTGCATATTTATGAAAGCTAATGAAATCTATGAGAAGATTGTTAAAGAGATTGACGGAGAAATAAGAAATCTGAAAAATTCACCAATAAAATAGTTAAAATTTACAAAATTTTGTAAAAATAATAATTGCTATCTGGATGATTTTTCTTGCCTCTTAGTGTATAATCACACTAGGGAAAATGTAAAATCGTTTGATTTCAAATTATTCACTCTTAAGTCTTATTTATTTTTAAATTAACTGTAAACTAAAGCCTAAAAGCAGAGGATGGTTTGTGTTAGCATAAAAGAACAACATAACACAAAGAAAGAGGTATCAACAGAATGGCAAAGATTGATTTAACACAGTATGGCATTACAGGGTTACAACAGAAATCGTTCTGACAATCCTTCTTATGAAGAACTTTTCAAAGAAGAGAGACAAAGGAAAAGCCTTTAGCAGGTTTTGAAAAAGGACAGGTTACTAGAACTTGGTGCCAGTTAATGTAACTGACAGGTATTTATACAGGTCGTTCTCCTCAGGATAAGTTCATTGTTATGGATGAGAATTCTCAAGGATACAGTCGGTGACAACACCTGAGTATAAGAATGACAACCATCCCTGCTTCAAAAGGAAGCTTGGGATGATTAAGGCTTGCACAGGAAGAACTTTCTAACAAGCGTCTTTTCTGTAGCTGATGCATTCTAGTGGTGCTAACAATGATACAAGAAATGGCAGTTCGTTTCATCGTTGAGGTTGTAGCAGGCTCACTTTGTAACAAACATGTTCATTCAGCCTAGCAGAAGAACTTGAGAACTTCAAGCCTCGACTTCATTGTTTTATCAATGCTCGACTAAGGTTGAGAACTACAAGGAGTTAGGTCTTAACTCAGAGACAGCAGTAGTATTTAACATTACAAGCCGTGAGCAGGTTATACTTAATACCTGGTACGGCGGAGAGATGAAAGAAGGGTATGTTCTCTATGATGAACTACCTTCCACTTAAAGGGCATGGCTTCAATGCACTGCTCTGCTAACTACTGAGATATGGACGAAAGCACAGCAATATCTTCTTTGGTCTTTCAGGAACAGGTAAGACCACACTTTCAACAGATCTCTAAGCGTCTCCTTATCGGTGATGACGAGCACGGCTGGGATGATAACGAGGTATTCAACTTCGAGGGTGGCTGCTATGCAAGGTTATTAACCTTTGGATAAGAGTCTGAGCCTGATATCTACAATGCTATCAGGAGATGCTCTTCTTGAGAATGTAACTGTAGATGCAAGGTGGCAAGATTGATTTTAAGGATGGAAGCACAACAGAGAATACCCGCGCATCTTATCCTAGTGACCACATTGCAGAAGATTGTACGCCCTGTATCAGCTGCTCCTGATGCAAAGAGAATGTTATCTTCCTTTCAGCAGATGCTTTTTGGGTGCTTCCTCCGGTATCTATCCTTACACCAGAGCAGACACAGTATTACTTCCTTTCAGGATTTACTGCTAAGCTTGCAGGTACTAGAGCGTGGTATCACATGGAGCCTACACTCTACTTTCTCAGCTTGCTTCGGACAGGCTTTCCTTGAGCTTCACCTACAAAGTATGCTGAAGAGCTTGTTAAGAAGATGAAGAAGAGCGGAGCTAGGGCTTACCTCGTAAAATACAGGCTGGAGATGGAACAGGTAGAGAGAATTTCTATTAGGATTACCTGTGGTATCATTGAGTGCCATCCTTAACGGTGATGTAAATAGCTACAAAGAAGATTCCTTACTTTGATTTTGAAGTTCCTACAGAGCTTCCAGGTGCTGATACACATATTCTTGACCCTAGAGATATTTCTTATGCAAATGCTTTCTGAGTGGGATGAGAAGGCAAAGACCTTGCTGGAAGATTCATCAAGAACTTTTGCTAGAGTATGAGAACAACAGAGCTGGTAGGGCACTTTAGTTGCAGCAGTATCACAAGCTTTAATTAGAAACCAAATAAAATTAGATGTAATGTTATCCTCTCCCTGCAAAAACAGGGAGAGGATATTTAATGTTATGTCAAAATCTTAACATTTCAGCTTGGTGTTGAATATTTTGGTAAAAAGGGTATAATTAATAAATATACAGTTTAATCCTGCTATTATTAGGAGGTATTTATGGAGAAAAACTTTAAGAAGATTGTACTGAGCTTGGCATTCGTAATATCTGCCTTTGGGATGTTGGGAGAGGCTAAAGCGGATACTGCCACTGAGGATATAGTTCCTGATTTGAATGTAATACGCAGTCTTGATGAAAAAGATCAGGTGAATATGTATAAGACAGTGGTGGATGAAAAGGGTATCAGAATATAACCTTAAATTTCGATGCTACCCAAAAAGATACAGGTGAAAATGGCTGGACTTTTTGAAGGTTTATGACGAAAAATAAAGAAGAAATATATAAGGTGGAAGGAATAAAATCCACAGTTTACAAAGCGGAAATTTTTGCATTTAACAAGAGGATCAGGTTGTTTATATTTCAGTAGAAGTTCAGGTACACATCACTGTTTATGCCAAAGGAGTGGAATATAACTGACTTTCATACTTATTCAGCTAATGATTATGAAAGCTGAGCCTAATAATAAATATTTACAGGCAAATGAAATAGTGGTGGGAAGTTATGTGAAAGGTAATCTCCTTAGCAAGTCAGATGAGGATTATTATGTTGTAAGAGTAAATGAAACAGGATACAGAGTTAAACTTTGAAATCCTGACTTTATTCCTGATAAAATAGGAGATGGTGGAATATAGAGAATATATGACAAGAATAAGAGGACTTAGTACAAAACATATGGAGTTAGCGGATTTTCGAAATTTCCGGGTTACCGTTTGCAGGGACAGGAAATTTATATAAGAATTATGGCGAAAGAGCAGCCCGCTTTCACATACACCGGACGGGATTGAGTATAAGTTAAAAGCAGATGCGTGAAAACTAATAAATGGGAAGTGGAAGACAACGATAGTTTTAGCAGGGCAAACTAAGTTAAAAGGGTACAATATCAGCCAATATTTTAAAATAGTGATGATGTGGATTACTTTACATTTAAGGCTGGAAAAACAAAATAGTTATAAAGCAAGCCGATACCGGAGATAATGCTAGACAAGGAATATGAAGTTGAGATTTTTGTAAAAATAAGGAAAGGCTAAAACACACAAGCTGACTATGGCTGATAAAAAGTTTCACATTCAAGGTAGAAAAAGGACAGAAGGTTTGGAGTTCAAAATAAGTGGAGCACCGGCTAAGCCTCCAATAGGGAAACAAATATACAGTCAAATACAAGGCAGTAAAATGTCAAAAGGTTGTTTGCTGCGAAGAAAACCAAAGTGGAATCAAAAACTTTAAAAAGTACCATTAAACTAGAATAAATAAAATTTATGATAGAAGTGCCAAAAGCATAAAAATTTGATTGGGCTTGCTTGTGGGAAGGTTTGTTATCTTTTGCCACACATATCATTATTATTGGAGGATAGTATGGATTTTTAGAATTAGCAAAGGGAAAGATATTCATGTGAGGCGGTTAAGTGATAAGAAGGGTTGAAAAAGAAAAACTTGATAAGATTATTGAAGCAGGCATACTTGCACCTACGGCTATTTCAATGCACAGCCATACAGGATATGGCTCATGGAGAGTGCAGAGGCTAGGGGAAAGACACAAAAGGCAAACAGATATAAGTTTGGGGCGGAAGTTTTCTTCAGTAGGAGCAAAGAAAGATGCAGCCTGGGTGCATATTTGACAACCATAATCTTTGCAGAGGTGGATGCGTCGATAGTAGCGACACATATGATGCTTGAAATAACTGAACTTGGACTTGGGACTACCTGGGTAGGACATTTTGATGAGCCTTTACTTAAGGAGGAATTCCCTGAGATGAAGGAATTTGAGCTAATAGCAATCTTTCCTGTAGGATACCCTGCGGATGAGACAAAGCCTTCCGATGAGGCATACGGTTAGAAGAAGTGTGGAGAAGCAGTGTCATTTCTTTTAAAGGAATTTACAATCAAAAGGTTAATAGGTCATAATAATGTGTATGTTTACTATGCAAAAGTGTGGCCTATTTTTCTATTTTTATAAAATGATGTGGGTGTCAAAAGTATATAAATTCTCTTGCAAGCAAGCTAGCATCAATTTTTATACTTTTGACACTATATCATAAAAATATAAGCATAAAAATACTTTGGTGTTAATCTTAATAAAAAGATATATTGTAAGATTAAAAAATTTTTAGGAATCCGGAATATAATTGTGATAATTTTGATGATAATTTAAAAATACTACTTGCAAAATTACTAAGAAAAAGGTTATTATATGTTTTAGCACTCGTAAAGTAAGAGTGCTAATAAAAAGATAAAATATGATTTAATATAAAGGAGGAACTAAGATGAAATTAGTATCATTAGGCAGACAGAGTTGTATTGAAGCAGATAGCGGCAGAAGAGACTACAAAGTCAGGTATTATTTTACCTGATCAGGCTCTAGGAGAGCCACAGCAGGCTGAGAGTTGTTGCTGGGATACCTGGCGGAGTAGTAGACGGAAAAGAAGTAACCATGCAGGTTAAAGAAGGACAGAGAAGTTATTTATTCTAAATATGCAGGAACCAATGTAGAAGCTTGAGAATGAAGAGTATATCATAGTTAAGCAGTCAGATATACTGGCGGTTGTTGAATAATTAAGCAGTTATTTGATAAAAATGAGCGAATTAGGACTATTCATTATATATTTTTAGGGAGAAAGAAAATGGCAAAGAGATTAAATTTTGGTACAGAGGCTAGAAAAGCCCTTGAAGCCGGTGTTAACCAGCTCGCAGATACAGTTCAGCGTAACTTTGCGGGATATAAGGGAAGAAATGTTGTTCTTGACAAGAGCTATGGTACCGCTTATTACCAATGACGGTGTTACTATTGCAAAAGAAATTGAACTTGGATGAATTTGAAAATATAGGGGCACAGCTTGTAAAGGAAGCTGCAACCAAGACAAACGATGTAGCAGGTGACAGTACAACCACAGCTACAGTTCTTGCTCAGGCTATGATAAATGAAGGTATGAAGAACCTTGCTGCAGGAGCTAATCCTATCATCCTTAGAAAGGGCATGAAGAAGGCAACAGAGTGTGCAGTAGAGGCTATTTCAAAAATGAGCAGTCCTAGAAGGTGAGCTCATCATACAGAGAATCGCAGCTATTTCAGCAGGTGATGATGAAGTTGGAACACTTGTTGCAGATGCAATGGAAAAAGGTGAGACAAGGACGGTGTTATTACCGTTGAAGAGAGCAAGACCATGAAGACTGAACTTGACCTTGTAGAAGGTATGCAGTTTGACAGAGGTTATGTATCAGCTTATATGTGTACAGATATGGATAAGATGGAGGCAGTTCTTGATAATCCATACATTCTTATAACCGATAAGAAACTTAGCAATATTCAGGATATACTTCCACTCCTGAGCAGATTGTACAGCAGGGAGCAAGGCTTCTTATAATTGCAGAGGATGTTGAAGGTGAGGCTCTTACAACACTTGTAATCAACAAGCTTCGTGGAACTTTCAATGTAGTTGCTGTTAAGGCGCCTGGATACAGTGACAGAAGGAAAGAAATGCTTCAGGATATCGCTATTCTTACAGGGTGGACAGGTACTCAAATGAAGTAGCCTTGAGCTTAAAGATGCTACACTTGAACAGCTTGGAGCTAAGAGCGTAAAAGGTTCAGAAAGAAAATACACTATAGTAGATGGTGAGAGGCGATTCAGAGGCTATTAAGTCAAGAGTTGCTCAGATTAGAAGCCAGATTGAAGAGACAACATCTGATTTTGACAGAGAGAAGCTTCAGGAAAGACTTGCTAAGCTTGCAGGCGGTGTTGCAGTTATCCGTGTAGAGTGCGGCTGCAGAGGCAGAAATGAAAAGAGAATAAACTCCGTATGGAAGATGCTCTTGCAGCTACCAAGGCAGCTATAGAAGAAGGAATAATCGCAGGCGGCGGTTCAGCTTATATCCACGCTTCAAAGGATGTGGAGAAGCTTGCAGCATCACTTGAAGGAGATGAGAAGACAGGTGCAAAGGTAGTACTTAAGGCACTTGAGGCTCCACTCTTTAAGATAGCTGCCAACGCAGGACTTGAGGGTGCGGTTGTTATAAGCAAAGTTAAAAGAAGGAAATCCTGGATTTGGTTTTGATGCTCTTAAGGAAGACTATGTAGACCTTGCAAAAAGCGGGTATCCTTGATCCTGTAAAGGTAACAAGAAGTGCACTTCAGAACGCTACCAGCGTGGCATCTACACTTCTTACCACAGAAAGCCTTGTGGCAGATATTAAAGAAGCTGCCCCAGCAGCCCCGGCAGGAATGGGTGCCCCAGGCATGCGAATGATGTAGATGATACAAGAATAGAGAGATAATAGCCCCCACCGCAAGCTTGGCTGCGGGTGGGGCTTATCTCTGTTCATCATGCACGCACGCGCCGCCATCCGCCAGGAGAAATGAGGCAGAGCGTGCGTATTGGGTGAAGGACTGGCAGGAGTGCGGGCACGGAGCAGTCCGAGATATCGTCAATGATGCAAATCTTTCTGTAAACTGCGCCGCCATTTTCCGGAGGAAAATGAGCAGAGCGTGCGGGTATTGAAGGACTGCGAGAGTGCGGAGCACGAAGCAGTCCGAGTATCATGTCATGATACAAATCTTTCTGTAGACTGCAGCCGCCATTTTCCGGAGTGAGGAAAATGAGCGAGCGATACGTTTGTTGAAGGACTGCGGGGAGTGCGGGCACGGAGCAGTCCGAGTATCATTAATGATACAAGGTTATGTCAAAAATAAATTTTCCTTATCCATACTCTTTTAAAGATAATATCGTATTCCTTTTCATTAATGTCATATAGTTTTTGCAAATCATTAAATCCAATTCATTATAAAAGCTAATAGTTCTAAAAAGCATCTACCTTCACACCAAGCCTTAAAATCTTATCGACTATCTCAATAATATGTGTTCATCAATCCAACCACGAATAGGGATTTTTCTCGATATGTGATCTCAAAACTTTGACAGAATCGAACATTTTTCCTAAAATAGAACTGTACTACCCTTGAATTGAGCACGCCCATTACATAGCTTTGTATACAGCCCCGGAATTTGTGGAATGAGTACATTACAGCTGTTAAGTGTGAGAGTGCATTTGTTGTCATAGGCCCATAACTATCTGATTGCAGATAAAATCTGTATATCAGCTTTTCCCTTAACCCTACAATGCTCTGTAGGAGCGGGTCTGTTGATAGAGTTCAGGCTTGAACTCAAACATATCAAGGGTTTTTGGATTTGTACTTAAATATGTTATTACCGCTGAGAATCTGTTCATTTTTATCTGATTTTGTATCTGATAAAAATCTTTTATTGTCGCCGGTAATTATTCCAAGTGCAAAGGTGGATTGACCGGCTAGTGTAGTATGCCCCAGAGTTGCCTCTATCTTCTCAATTATCATATATTCGGCATCAGTAGCATTAAATGAACAATATTCAGCATTTAACTTCCGCTCAATATCTATGGTATACTCCCTGCCCTCTTCCTTAACTTTCATACCTAAGGTTGTGGAAGGAAGACCCGTGTATTTCATTTGCAGGATTATACTTGGACAGTTTACATTGTCAAAAGCCTTGCTTAAAAACTCAATATAATCAAATGAGCACTTTTCCAAAAGAATTTTCCTTATAGGAGTGTGTGATTTTACATTTAATATGGCATGTGGGAGTATGAATGAAAGAGTACCATTCATCTTCAAATTGCTTAAAGCCTGTTCAATAAATATGTCATAGGACTCTATGGAAAGTGAAGTTGCACAATCAAATCTATTGTGAAGATTAATTTTCTCTCTCGCGCGAGTAATGATAGCCCCAAGGCCAGGTTACCTAAGATGTAGTCAAACTTCCTGTTTCTTGGAAAGTACAGGTAGTCAAGTTCAGTAATGTGTTCATAAATCAGTTTTATCACCAAGCCTATAACGGAGTGCGTAGTTTATTCTTGTAAGTTTTACACCGAGAGAGTCTATGTCATTAGCATATACATTTCTATAGTCAAACTTATCAGGTATTTGCAGAATGAAAATTTCCTGTTCACAACAAAGGGTTCTAAAATCTTTTTACTCTCCATTTTTGCTCGAAACAATTAAAGTTATCACAAATTCTTTTTGGCAACTTTGGAAGGCGTATAATAGCAGCCCTGGATTTTTCTTTCTCTTATATCAATGAGATATATGAGAGGCTCCATTACATCAACATCTTTTTCATATACATAGTCTTCGGTGAAAAGTTCAGGATATTCATCCGGTATATCACTGATTTTAACATTCTCAAGTAAGTCATCTAAAAAGAAAGGTATAAGGATCAGGAAGGTATTCTTTCTTTAGGATTTTTAAGACAGGTTTATCAAATTTTAAACCGGATTGTGAAATAATGAGCTTTCAACGCACAATCTGTAATTATTGATAATAAAATATCAGAAGTAACCTCAATATCATTTTTCTTCAATAAATCTTAAAAATTTCCTGAACGAGCCAGATTCTTGGAATCGTTAGAATATAGGAGTAATATAAGCTTCTTCCTGAAACAAATTTCTTATTACGCCTGCTTTTCAAGGAGTATTTTCCCGTTAGAAATGTCAGATTTAAGCTTTTATTGTTATTCTGTTGAGATATGTAGTGCCAAGTTCTGCCGGTATTAGTTTGCCTAATTTAATCCGGTTTTTGGCAGTGTTCTGAAATGGATAATTCTCTACATACATCAGCAAGAGAAAGCATATTTTCATCGGACTCTATCTTCATCATCGAACCTCCTCTGTACTAAGCCTTTAACAAGTTATAAATTACAAAGCGTATCCTCATGTCTGATTATGGTCTTTAAAAAGACTATTGTCGATAAAAATATTATATTTTATAAGACAGATAGAATCAATTGGAGTAATTGGTGATTCAATTGAAATTAGTTGAAAATTTTGTTAACCTTCCTTAAGAAATTGTTTTTGAAAAAGTAAACAAAAAGAATGAAAAAGGGGTTATAATTATACAAAGCAGTATAGATTCTATGATACAGGCGTCATATATATGAATTAGACTGGATTTGCTGTAGAGAGTCTATTATCTTTGATGCCGGAATAATATTATTTAAGGGAGGTGGATTAGGAGATATGCAGTTTTGGCTGATGGCATTCATCATACTGGTTGTAATGGAGTTTTTAAACCATGGGACTTAACTAACTATATGGTTTGCGGTAGGTGCTCTGGCAGCTTGCAAGCCTCGTTCGGAGCTGCATTCTGACATGATAATACTGTTTTAATAGTTTCACTTGTTGTACTCGTGGTATACAGACCGCTTGCAGTTAAATCATAGTAAATTCAAGACGAACAAGAACCAATGTAGATGATTTAATTGGAAAAGAGGGCAAGGTTACTGAAAAAATAGATAATCTCAACCAGACAGGCAGAGTAGTCTTAAAAATGGAATGGACTGGTCGGCAAGAACTCAGAAAGATGGAACTATAGAAGCAGAGACTATTGTAAAAGTAATAGATGTACAGGGTGTTAGTTTATAGTAGAACCGGTTATATTGGAAAGAACAACTGGATTTACTGCAGATGTAGTTCAGGAAAATATTTGATTGAAATAAGGCTATAGTTTTGGCACAATGTGGTTGGGATATTCCCATTGCACATAAAAATAAGAAAAGAGGTATTTTATGGGAGGATTAATAGGTGCACCATTTTTGCATTAACGAGTGATTGCGGTAATCATAATATTGATATTCGCATCCTGCATTTAAAGATTGTTCCACAGGCAAAGCAGCCTTGGTCATTGAGAGCTTGGCGGTTATCAGGACACCTAGCATAGAGATTCATGTAAAAGCTCTCCATTTGTTGACAGAGGGTGGCAAAAGAGAGTTACACTGAAAGAGCAGGTTGCGGACTTCCTCCACAGCCGGTCATCACAAAGGATAATGTTTCAATAAGAATAGATACTGTTATTTTTCTATCAGATAACAGATCCAAAGCTATATGCTTACGGAGGTTGAGAATCCTATTTTCAGCTCTTGAGAACCTCACAGCTACTACACTCCGTAATATTATCGGTGATCTTGAACTGGATGGAGACTCTTACATCCCGTGAGACGATAAATACGCAGATGCGTTCCACGCTTGATGTAGCCACTGATCCTTGGGGAATAAAGGTAAACAGGGTGGAACTCAAGAACATAATGTGTCCTCCTGATATTCAGGGAGCAATGGAGAAACAGGCTAAGGCAGAGCGTGAAAGGCGTGCTGCAGTTACAAGTGCGGAAGGTGAGAAGAAGGCAGCCATCCTTGTAGCTGAAGGAAACAAGGAATCGACTATTCTGGAAGCTGAAGCTGAAAAGGCGGCTCAGATTCTTCGTGCAGAGGCTAAGAAAGAAGCTACAATCCGTGAGGCAGAAGGTCAGGCACTGGGCTATACTTGCAGTTCAGAAGGCCAATGCAGACGGTCAAAGCTTCTTAATGAGGCAGCTCCTTCTGGGAGAAGTAATCAAGCCAGGGCTTGAGGCCTTTGGCAGGGCTGCAGACGGTAAGGCAACCAAGATTATCATACCTTCTAGAGATACAGACCTTGCAGGACTTGTAAGCGGTATTACAGAGGTAGCGGCAGAGGCTAAGAAAAAGGTGGAAGAATAATGAATATAAAACTTCCTGAAAATTTCTGCCAAGGCTTATAATGACGGTATTTGGGGGTTATAATCTGTGCTATAGCAGTTGGTTTTTAAGAATTCTTTATTTGGTATAGATCCTTTCCAAAGCTTTTGCACAGGGTCTCACGAGAGACTCTTTTCAGGGTTACTTATGGAATATACTACATAGGTTGTAAGCTTTAATAATGCTTGTTGTAGTCCTGCTTTTTAGATAAGCACTATATTGGAATTGCGACCATATTGAACTTTATTCTTTTCGGGTCACATAGTGGATTTCGCAACAAATACATAGCAGAGGTCGTGCCTAATCCCAATCTTGTTGTAAGGGTGGTTATGCTGGCTGTAGGCGTGGTTGTGCTTTGCTTTGCATCATCGCTCTATATGACTTCGGATCTTGGGGTTTCGGTCTATGATGCCATCCCTATTATCATATCAAGGAGAACAGGGAAGCCATTTAAGTTTATGCGTATAGGCTGTGATTTAATTTGTGTTATCATAGGAGCCTTGTGCAGGCTTGCTTCCGGGCTTGGAACTTTGGTTACTGCCTTCTTTATGAGCCGCTTATAGATTTCTTTAACAGAAAATTTTCCTAAGCCGCTGCTTGATAAATTTAAGGCTTTAGAATATAGCCATACAGGTGTTTGAAATACAGTCCTGTATGGCTGCGTCAATTTAGAGCCATAAATTCTAATTTATTAGTCTAAAACATCGTACTAAGTTGACGCTCCGAATGATAACATTTTCAGACTCGCTCCGGCATCCGCTTCGCTCCGCCTAATGCGCTCGCTTGAATTTATCATTCGTAGCTGATGCCATAAATTTATGAGAAAAATAAGTTGTATGGCTGCATTAACCAACTCAAGTGACGCTCCGAATGATAACATTTCAGACCTCGCTCCGGTTTTTCTGGTAGTGGCTCATACTATAATTACAAAACTCACGAAAAACCTAATGCGCTCGCTTAGAATTTATCATTCGTAGCTGATGCCATAAATTTATGATAAGTTGTATGGCTGCATTAACCATCTCAGTGACGCTCCGAATGATAACATTTTCAGACTCGCCCGGGTTTTTCTGGTAGTGGCTTATACTATAATTACAAAAACTCACGAAAAACCTAATGCGCTCGCTTAGAATTTATCATTCGTAGCTGATGCCTTAGATTTATACATAACTAGAATACCAAATTAGACAGCCCCCACACTCGTGCTATATGTGGCTGATGTGTTTGTTTTTGCCGACTTATCAATTAAACAGCCGGAACTAATAATGCCGCATAGTTCGCTGTTTCGCTCTGACTTCGTGCTCGCACTCGTAGGGTTGCGGACAGCTATTATATAGGCAGGGACTAACGCACCTGTCGCTGCTGCGCACCTTGCAAAAGGGTGCGAGTCACTGCTAAAAAGCGAGCGCATCAGGTTTTTCGTCAATAAAGCTGTATTACAGCAGCATCTACAGAAAAACCGTAGCGAGTCTGGACGATTTATTAGTGAAGGCGTCACTGAGTATAGCAAACAAGCACATTAGCCCCTACAAATTAGAATTTTAAACTTTGACAGAACGGTAATAAAATGATATTTAGACTTTGACAGAACGGTAATTTATAGATATAATAACTTTGATAAAACGGTAATAAAATAAAAATTAAACTGTAAATAAGAGGCATCTGCCTATTGTGGAGGTTAAATATAGTTTAAAAGAAAAAGCGTTTGAAAAGTTGAAATATTGAAAGAAAAAGCTCCTAAGTATGCTGTACTTTTTGGAGGGAGCAAGGCGAGTGGGTAAATCTACAATTGCTAGAAGAATTTGCAAAGCAGAATATAAGTCATATATAAAGATTGACTTTGCTAATGTAAGAAAAGAAATTCTTGATGTGTTTGAGGATATTGCAGAACCTGATATATTTTTTTCTTAGATTGCAGACTGCGACAGGGTATTACCCTGCATAAAAGGGAATCATGTAATTATATTTGATGAAATTCAACTTATGCCCAAGGTACGCCAGGCTATCAAATATCTGGTAGCAGATGGGAGATATGACTATATTGAGACAGGCTCATTGATAAGCATAAAAAAAGAATGTTAAAGACATCGTTATTCCTTCCGAGGAGATAAAAATACAGGTATATCCTATGGATTATGAGGAATTTATGTGGGCAGCCGGGAACGAAACCTATCAGGTTTTGAAAGGAACTATACAAACGAGGAAAGGCAGTTGGAAATTCTCAAATAGAAAAACTAATGCGGGATTTTAGGGTGTATATGGCAGTAGGGGGAATGCCACAGGCGGTAGTAGCGTATGTAGAAGGGAGAAACTTTACTGAAATAGATGAGGTAAAGAGGGAGATAATCAACCTTTATAAAGATGATTTTTTTAAGATTGATGGTACAGGGCTGATAGGGAGAATGTGTGAGAGTATTCCGACTCAGCTGGCAACAGATAAGAGAAGTTACGTAATATCAGCGGCTACGGGCAGGTTGATAAAGACATGGAAAGATTGTACAACATGTTGGATTCAAAGACAGTATTGCCTTGCTACAATGTTCTTAACCCAAGCGTTACGCTGTCCCAAACCATGGATAACCAGACCTTTAAGTTGTATTTGGCAGATACAGGGCTGTTTACAACTATGATATTTAGCTCATCAGAGAAACTGACGAGAATATTTACACAAAGCTTCTAAGTGATTCTCTCCCTGCGGATCTAGGATACCTATATGAGAATGCAGCAGCTCAGGTGATAAATGCTGCAGAGCGCCTCTTTACTACCATACTTGGAGAAAGGATAATGTTACGCGTTACTTTGAAATTGATTTTCTTGTTGCATCAAAAACAAAAATAGTACCTATTGAGGTCAAAATCTTCCGGACTTGGAAAGCACAAATCAATCACAGAATTTCAGAGAAAGTACTCGAAAAATACTGCGGCACCAATTTTATTATCGCAAAAGGATGTAGGTCAGGTTGAAATGTTGAAATTGTATCCGATTTATATGTTGCCGTACATACTTGAAGATCTATAGATATAACAACAAGGGCTTAAAGTACACCTATCTGTATATTGTGATATTTACAACAAAGTTTGATGTGCGATATTATAGGACAGAAATTCACGCACTCTGAATACATAGAGCTGTTATAGACTGTATATCGGATAGGGTATTCTGGAAGAGATGCGTAATAATTTGATAAAGATTTAGGAGATAATATGAATCTACTTTACAGCGGAAAATTTATCGAAGAGTTTTTAATTCAGATAAGATACTTTTTGATAATATTTCTTTGGGCATAAACGAAGGCGACAAAATAGGGCTCATAGGCATAAATGGAACAGGCAAGTCTACTCTTCTTAAGATACTTGCAGGAGAGGAGGAGGCAGATAGCGGCAAGCTAACCAAGGGTAATTCTGTCCGCATAGCCTATCTCCCGCAGAATCCTGAGTTTGACGAGGGTGAGAGCGTTATTTTCGGAGGTAATAAAGGGGAAAAAGGCTAAAAATGAATTCTGGGATACTGAGGGAGAGGCAAGGAGCCTGCTTGCAAAAATTTGAAATAGATGATGTAGAAGCGAAAGTAGGGACACTTTCAGGCGGTCAGAAAAAGAGGGCTGCCCTTGTGCGTACCCTCCTTGATGATGCAGATATCCTCATCCTTGATGAGCCTACCAACCACCTTGATACAGCCATGTCTGAGTGGCTTTGAGGACTATCTTAAGAAAATGAAACAGGCTCTACTCATCATAACCCACGACAGATATTTCCTTGACCAGGTGACAAACAAAATAGTGGAGCTAACCCATGGAAAGCTTTATTCCTATGTGGGAGGCTACCTGAAGTACCTCGAGCTAAAGGCAGAGCGTGAGGAAATGGAGATAGCCACCGAAAGGAAGAATGCCGCAATTTTTAAGAAGGACCTCGCTTGGATGATGAGGGGTGCAAGAGCCCGTTCAACCAAGCAGAAGGCTCACATAGAGCGTTTTGAAGAGCTTAAAACAGGGATAAGATTGTGGTGGATAAAGAAATTGTGGTAGACTCGGTTTCAAGCCGTCTCGGTAAGCAGATAATTGAGATTGAAAATATCTCTAAAGCCTACGGTGACAAGGCTTTGTTTACTGATTTTACATATCTCTTTAGAAGAATTGACAGAATAGGGATTATCGGTAAAAACGGCTCCGGCAAGTCAACTTTTCTTAAGACGATATTAGGAGAAGTAGAAGCCTGACAGTGGCAAATATTATCATAGGGACAGACAGCCAAGATAGGTTACTTCTCTCAGGATTCAGGAGAATCTTGATCCGAGCCAGACAGTAATCGAGTCGCAAAAGACATAGCAGAGTATGTGCAGACAAGGGATGGTACCATATCGGCGAGCAAGATGCTTGAACGCTTTTCTTTGAAGGTGCAATGCAGTATACGAAAAATCGAGAAGCTTTCAGGTGGAGAAAGAAGAAGGCTTGCCCTCTTACATACACCTCATTTCTGCGCCAAATATACTTATCTTAGACGAGCCTACAATAACGACCTTGATATAACCACACTTTCAATCTTTAGAGGACTATCTGGACAGCTTTTGACGGAGTGGTTATTACAGTTTCAGATGACAGATATTTCCTTGACAGGGTGGCAAAACAGGATATTTTCGTTTTGAAGACAGTCATATAAAGATCTATGAAGGCGGTTATAGCTGATTACCTTGAAAAAGTCAGACCCAAGACAGAGGAGGTAAAGGCAGAGAAAAAGGAAAGCGATGCAAAAAGGACTGGAAGGCAAACAAAGGTACCAAGCTTAAGTTTACCTATGCTGAACAGAAGGAATTTGAAACTATAGATGAGGATATTGAAAAAGCTTAAACAGTGCAATAGAAAAAGCTTGATGCGGAAATAGCGAAAATGCCTCAAGAGTATGGAAAACTGGGTGAGCTGATGGCGGAAAAAGAGAAGCTGGAAGAAAGAACTTGAGTATAAAGAAGAAAGGTGGCTTTTATCTTACGGAGACTTAAATGAGAAGATAAAGGCAGGAGGGTAAATAATATGCAGGTAACATCATTTGTGCTTAAGATAATTGCCATTATATCCATGCTTATTGACCACACAACTGTCGCTCTCTACGAGGTTATTCCAGGTGAAATGTGGGATATTTATGATGTTGGCAGATGGATAGGGAGGACGGCCTTTCCGCTTTTTGCTTTATGATAGTTGAGGGATATTATACTCGTGATAAGAGTAGATATCTAGGAGCTTATTATTACTTGCGATTATATCTGAATTGCCATTTGATGCTATATTTTTCAGAATCAGGTTTTAAAACTGGAATATGATAATCAAAATGTATTTTTACACTTGCAACAGGCTTATTTACAATTATTTTTGCTTGACAATGTGAATAAGTTTATGAAGAGCATAAGTGAAAAACAGAGAGCTTATCTTGGATATGCACTCATAGTAGCAAACATTATTTTTGCAGTTTTTATAATAAATTATAATGACAATAGGGATAAATTATTTAAAAATCAGATTATGGTGTAGCAGGGCTGGATTTAATTTTAATGATTTATTATTTTGAAAAAATACCAGTTTTGCTTTAAAAAGATTTGATGGAAGATTTGATTCAAATAAAGCTAAATTTATATTTGCAGGCTTAACGGTTCTTTTTCTGAGTTTTCGTATTATGATTACAAAATTGGGGAGCATTAATGAGCTGATGGGATTTCGGCAGTTATTCTTATCTGGATGTATAACGGTAAAGAGGAGTTACAAAATACCTAAAGTATGTATTTTATTTTTCTATCCGGTTCATTTGAGGTGCTGTATTTTTATCAGAAAAATGCTGGTCGGTAATAATCTCATGACAGAGAAGTTGAAATTTGTACTTGTCTGCTATGAGAGGGAGTGCCTGAAAAGAGTTGATTTTGTTCATAAAATACTGAAAGATTTTTAAGAAATATGGGGTTAACTGCCTTGAGTATAAAAAGTCCTCTCAGACTGTGGAGCAAAATTGTTACACAATTAACAGACTGTTGTAATGAAACTGATAACTTTAGCTTCCGCCAGAAGTACCAGGTTGTATCAGGTCTCTTATCCACATAGCCTGCAATCGGTAGTTAGAAATCTCGGATATGAGAGTGAAAGAGGCATAATCTTAACTTCTGCAGATAACTGTAGTGAAGAGCTGCTTAGTTCTGGGCTGCTGGCTGTTATATATGATGAAACTCTTGGCAAAAATTTGCCATATGGCTTTGATATGATAGTGGAAAGTTTTGAAGAGATGGATGCAGGTTTTTGTTAAGCTTTGGAAACATAAAATAACATCCCTGCACAATGCAGAAACCAAAGAGGACTGTTCTCAGGGAACTTTGTGAAAAGATATCAATGAAGTTATTAAAATACACGAGGGAAGAACATATACTTAAGTTTGTAGAAGATGGGAAGGGTACCTGAAGAGGAACAAAAGAGAAACTCCTTGCTTATATCCGGAATGTTTACAGGTTTTTACGATTATGGCATCTGGGGAATATTTGATAGAAGATAGTGAAAGCAATTGGAGTTATAAGCCTTGATTTGCTTACAAAACACAGAAGGGCCGAGTATGAAACAGGCTTTTTCTCATCAGGAAGGAAAGAGACTGGGGCGAGGGATTTGCAGCTGAAGGCTTAAAACAGTTGAAAAAATATGAAAAAGAGACAGAGCTGTCAGCCCTCAAAACTTACAGCAGTTACAAACTGTGAAAATAAGGCGGCTATGGCTTTGCTTAAGAAAGAGTGGATTTACGAGCTGCCAGTCAAAATGATGAATATGTTGAAAAACAATTGAATGATTAGGAGGATGGAACATGGAATTACCAAGGGATGCAGTCATCTTTTTAAAGCTTTGTAAATACTAAGCTCAGGGACTATATCCAGTCTTGACAGAATTCTGCAAGGCAGCAGGAGTTGAAAGGAGCTATATAGTTGAAAAACTTGGAATGATTGACTACAGTACTATGATGAAGGACTTAATAAATTTGTGTAAATGTTTACTTGCAAAGTATATCTTTTTATTGTATAATTGACTTCGATAAAGGAATAATGTCATGATAACATAACCCCTAAAGAGTTGCAGCTCTTAGGGGCTTTGTCCACATTAGGCTAGTTGTCATCACTGATTCTGTCTAACCATTTGCAGATTAAATAGCTAGTTACATCTGCCATGACAGAAATGATAAAAGGAATAATATGCATCAATGCTACCTCCTTTCCGCTGTCGGTCTGGAGTATGACAACACCTCAATTCTATATAAAAAGCTTTGATAGTCAACTGCTCTATAAATCCTTAAAAGAATTACAAAAATCCACTTTAAATATGTGGCTTCCTATGTTCATGATATGTAGTAATGAAAAACTACATACAAGGAGAAGCACTATCGTACGTTTAATTTTATGTGATAGCGGAACAGATTTTACCAACGAATTAAAAAGAAAATAAAGCAGTAATAAAATTCCTTTGACACTTAGGCTGGGAGAAGAAGATTTTGTAGATGGTGATAACCTCTGATTCTCTGTACTTTCTTTTCTAAAATGAAGGAATATCGGATGCAAAGTCTGCCTGTCCATCACCTGAAGATTATATGAAGCATTTTGATAAAGGCAGATGAAATATATATAATAACATTATCATCCCAATTATCAGCCTCTATAATTCAGCGAAGATAGCGATAGATATGTGTATGGAGAGAAGGGTGAAGACTAAAGGTACACTGCTGACTCTCTAAAGGGTGCATCTGCCACACAGACTCTAGCTGACAAGATAGTAGAATTGAAGAGGCGGGATTTACACTTTGAAGATGCAGTCAATAAGATAGAGGAGTTCAAGACGAAAACAAATACTGTGTTTGTACTTGAAACGCAGCGAAAATCTTAGGGAAAAATGGAAGGCTTACAGGACTTAAGGCTTTTATTGCTGAGGCACTTAATATAAAACCTGTTATGACTACCGATGGTAAGGGCAGTATATAATTAGGAGGATCAGGCAAGAGGTATAAATAAAAGCCTGCAGCATTCTTTGCAGAAATGGTAATTAAATCACGGATGGAAGTAAAGAAATGGTAATATCCCACTGTGCCTGCCCTGAAAGGACTGAGAAAGGTCAGGTGGCGGAGATAGAAGAAAACATAAGTTTGACAGGATAGATATAGCATTGACAGGGTGAATGGCGACTTTATATGCAGCTGAGGGCGGATGTAATTGGCTGCTAGAATAAAAAGGCTACTGATCCGCCCCGAACCGACGGCCTGCTGATTACGAATCAGCTACTCCACCAACTGAGCTACAGTAGCATAGTAAGCAACTATGTATCCGAAAAAAGAAGAAAAGTAAAGCTACGTAAGTGTTTACGAAAAATAATAACTATGGTATAAAGAGATAGAATGCTCAGCCATAGCCGGATAGAGCACTGGCTTCCGGGCCGGGTGCCGGTTCGAATCCTGTCAGACATATATTTCAGAAAGTATACATCATTTATAGGTATGCACTTTATCTATTTAGTTGGGAATTCTTTGGAATATCTTATAAGAGTGATATGCCTGGCGGCTTTACCGTGGAAAAGGGCCTGGCACCAAAGGTTTTGCTAGTGCGTCAGCTCCTTTAATACAAGGGTTTTCTACTTTACTAGTGTATTTAATATACCAGCTAATATTGGGATGCCGTTGTTACATTTTTCCTTAAAGTCCAAATTTTAAAATTCAATCCAGTAATTATTGACTTATTTGCCTTCTTCTCATGCACTCTACTGACTTATATTCTTTATTGTCAAGATCTACAAGGAGCCGGGCAACATTGCCTTAAAATAACAATCAGGTTATGTTAGCTTGGTATTTTTAGCTATTCCAACGATGCCCTTGCCATTATTTGCTTGAGACTCTCAGTATCCAGCACCCTGGTGCCGTTACTGGCCAGCCTTTCAGAACCCTGCTGTACCCTCTCGGCAGTACCGCCTACTGCAGCTGAGCTATATCCTTGTATGTCCAATCCATAAGGGCAGTTCGTTATACTCCATAGCGCTCTTCCTTCGCTAACAATTCCTCCGGTGATTGGAGGGCCTGTATCAAAGGGCCATAGACGAAAACACAGGAACTTATATCTTTGTACTTTTTCAGCCTTTCCAATAAAGCCGCCACGCTAATACTATGCTGCTCATATATCCGCTGATGCGCATTTTTAATTGAAGTACCGTCAGATGTATTGCAGAGTCCTCCGGTCTGAAAAAGAGTGAGATTATATAAAGGATGATATTGACTAATCTTAGATTCGATATTTGAGCATCTGATGAAAGATTCTCAAGCAACGCAGTAGTACTCTTCAAGGTAACTGCATATCCTTTTCCATCAGGGATGCCATTAAAATCAAAATGGTTTCAGTCTTTGATCTTTTTAAGTCGATATCATTCTTTAAAATCATGCCTATCGCCCGGACGAGCATCTTTTTAAAATTTACAAGTTCACTTACTGTTCCTATATTTTCGGTTTAGCTATGCATTACTCAAACCCTGCAAAATACCGGCGAATAAGAATAGCAATAATAAAAGATTCAGCTTTAATAGTCTATGTTCTCCCTTGTATTATAAAGATTCATTATCCAGGAAGGGTGTTCTTATCTATCTTGACGAATTCCTGTAACTCGTCTGTTGCCGGGTTAACTGTCCATAGATGTAGTTGTTGTCTATTCTTACATGTCCATTTGGGTGTGGCTAAAAACAGCCTTTGAGCACGGTTGGATATTGTACTGTAGCCCAATTTCTTTAATATTTACAATTTGTTTCCCTCAGCACCAGAGCCTGATAGTAAGTTTTGAACCTCCTTATATATTTGCTATCGGGGGCTGAGTCAGTATTTGCATTGCTTCCCATGCCGCCTGAATTAATGTTTCAGTACTATGAGGTATTTGCAATTTATAAGTGAAAACCAGTTTATTAGCATTTTACTGTCAGCTGTTAATTCACTTATGCTTCGAAGTCACCAGTCTCGTTTATATCAGATTTTGGAATGTTAGTAACATCCATTTCCCTAGAACAGCATCTCCGTTTTCTCCTTCGGCAGTAAAAATGACTTCCTCTAATCTTCGTACCTGTAGATTTTTGCCTTTATAGTTAACTTTTAGCACTGCCCCTGATATTATACGCTGCTGTTTGATTCACCCACAACGGTGATGTCATCTACCTTTATATTTTCGGTAAGTGTAAAGTCGGTAGAATTATGAAACGAGTTTTTAACATCCATATTTTGTACCCAGGAGCTGGCTGTTATATCGAAGATTCTTAAACCATTTTTCCCTCAACAGTTGAGAACCAGGTGGGTGCATCTACCTGTAAAAGGCTGAGCTTATCAGTAACCGGAAGGTATCTCAAATCTAAGGAATTTATTTGTTTTTATATTTAGCTTTGTTAGATTTTTGTTCTTTAATGCCTTCTTAAGTTCTTTTTGATTAGTTGCTGTCATGCTTTTTCTTTGTATTTTTGCTCTTAGCCAATATACTGTCGTTTGCAGAGATAGCCAATAAAAAGGCAGAATATAAAAAGACCTGTTAATTTTTAATTTTACTATTCATCCATCCCTCCATTTGAAAAAGTCACAAGCAGTTATACTTGGTGGACAATATTCAGTTCAACATTTAATAATCAAAAAGATTATCTGCTGGATGCGGATGCTCTTTTTCAAAATATAAAGTAGATCTTGGGAAGGTAAAGTCTTAAGGTAACAACCTGCATACCATTAGATAGTACTCCCATACCCTTCTTAAATGTAAAGGCTGCACCCTTTTTCGCCGTTCTTTGTGATAGATGCATGGGCACTCATCTACACCCCTTGTTTTGCATTTGAAGGATCAACGGTGAAATCCTAGAAGGGTTATGTAGGCTTCATGTCTATTGAGTTTCCATACTGATCGGTTACGTCAAGATATGTTTGAAGTTCCTGTCCAATCAATTACGCATTATCACCATCAGCTCTGCCTTGATTACGCGTCCTTTATTATCGCATATTCATCGTTGAAGCTTACATCTGCAACAACACGGAGAGCCTTGCTGTAGGTATACTTATCATTAACTTCTGTACCGATGCCATTCTTAGTAATAGCTCTTACGCCTGCATCTTTAGATACAACATCCTTCTCAAGATAGTCCTTGCTTGGAACCTTAACATCTACAGTATCTGTTGTTGCTGTACCCTCAGCGGAAGCAAATGCAATGAAGTCATCGTTAGGTACTAACTTAACAGTTTCACCTGCATAGTTACCAACAACAACGGCAGCAAATGTTGCATGAGTATAATCTGTGCCACCTGTCCGGTAGCGCTTGCATAGGTGCCGCCAACATATGTTTAAGATTAACTACAGGGCTGTTTACATCAAGGCCAGCCTGCTCTTCAGGATCGCGTACTTCCTTAAGGTCTAAGTTATGGTCGGCAAACTTAAAAGTTTCTCATGATTCTGCAAAGCCTTACATATATAAAGATTGGAATTCAAAATCGGACTTAACCTTATTATTAGGGTCATCTAATTTATCTCCAGTATGGGTAAATTTTATATCTTCCATCACCGGTCTGGTCAGATATTTTCTATGCTTAGGGTCTGCTAATAGCACCGTCAGATACCGCATCAACTGTTAAGAAAACATTATCTTTAGCTACATTCTTAACATTTGCACCGGCTGAAGAAGCTGCAACTCAAAGAATCTGGAATTGCTTACGTCTCTGTAAGTGCGTAACAGTATACTTGTTATTAAGTCTTGCATTTCCAAAATCTCTTTTGCACTCATTTCATTTCCGTACTGATCCTGATATCCCAGGATCCTAGTAGTAATGGAAATTGGGATAGAGGTGTAATTATTGATTGAGTCCTGTAGCCTAGAAAGCCTTTTCTAAAAGCCGATAATAGCTGCAGGATATCTGACCGGCTTAATTGTAATCTGAGCATTTACAAACTCGTAGTTTCAGTAATATAGAAATTACCTTTACTGCGCCAACGCTTGTGCCGTCTGGAACATAGTTATCTGCTCTAAAAGAAAAGACCTACGTACCATCATCCTTCTTTTCAAATCTACCAGCGCCGTTTCTATTATGGTAAACCATGTCATTAGGGTTCTTTAAGATAGCCCAATCTTTGAGTGGCTTGCCGTTTCTGGTCAAGTGCTTCAAACTCAAGCTCGTTATCTCTGGCCGTCAAATACTCCCATTGCACCTTCTCTAATTGTAAGTGTGTCAACCTTTACACTTGATGCAACATTAAACTTGTTAGATACAGACTTACCGCTGTTGATAGCTATAGCCTGAAGATTTACCTCGCCTGCCCTAAGGCTTGTATTTGTTCCGAGGTTAAGCTGATAAGTAATGTACTATATGTCCGTTGATGGTGATCGAGTTTCTATTGGCTCGTTAGTAAGGGGCCTGTTGTACTTAAAAAGAATGGCATGATAATCATCGCTTCCGATACCGCCACGGGTATGTACACTCTTATTCGAAAATAATCATTTGTCTGTGTAACAGTATGGGCCATGCACTGATCTACCCTGAGAATACAAGATAGTAATTATAATTGTTTCCTTTAT